>JAABUQ010011328.1_pt1 | contig 11408 bp, 9 predicted proteins | sample 5560001 | NCBI WGS metagenome assembly JAABUQ01 (sample SAMN10711888, study PRJNA513371) | rock metagenome | isolation source: Antarctica rocks | place: Antarctica: Victoria Land, Finger Mt nord | collected 2015-12-18
GCCCCCGGAAACCTGGGAGGGTCATCTACTACAAGACCTGGGACATCGAAGGCTCTCCGGCCCGCCCCCGGGGGACGAGCTAGTCCTCGGCCGGAACCCCGATCGGCGGGGTTGCTCCAGGCCCGGTGGGGAGCTAGTGCGTCCCCCGGGGACAGCGGGCCTGAAACAGCCTTCGTTGTGACGCATGAGAGGCCGGACGCTCGGGCGGCGCAACGCCGCCCCGGTGCGGAGCACCAAGCTAGGTCGATCCCCCGGATGCCGGTCGAATGTACATCTTCTACAGGACGGACCAGGGTAACGCAACGGTCGACCGGAACCCACGCCGCTCGGGGCCCGAGCCTGATTTGTTGGGGGCGATCGACCCGGGTACGATGGCGCGAGGCCGACTTCGGCCGGATTTCAAGGAAACTCGGATGAATCCCGCCCGGTCGCCCCTCTTCCCGGTTGTGGGGAGAGGGCGAGCGGCGCGGGAGAAGGGGGACCGGGATCATGGCCAGCAGACGACTCGGGCTCGCCTTGAGGGACCTCGGCCGGGCGTTCGACCAGGGCGGGGTGTCGGGGTTCGGGGACAGGGAGCTGCTGGAGCGGTTCGCTTCGAGGCGCGACGGGGCCGCGTTCGAGGCGATCGTGGCGCGGCACGGGCCGATGGTCCTGGCCACCTGCCGGGGGGTCCTCCGCGACCGCCATGCCGCCGAGGATGCCTTTCAGGCGACGTTCCTCACCCTGGCCCGCAAGGCCGGCTCGCTCCGGACCGGCGCGGCCCTGGCCGCTTGGCTGCACCGGGTCGCCCGGCGGGTCGCGATCCAGGCCGACGCCGACCTCGCCCGCCGCCGGAGGCGCGAGACCTGGTCGCCCGCGCTGGAAGCCGCCGAGGCCCGGACCGGGCCGCCAGCGGACGACTCCCGGCCGCTCGTCCACGAGGAGATCGACCGCCTGCCCGAGCGGTATCGGGCCCCGATCGTCCTCTGTTACCTCGAAGGCTTGACCCACGAGCAGGCCGCCGGCCAGCTCCGTTGCCCCGTCGGGACCGTCGCCAGCCGGGTCGTCCGAGGCCGGGAGCTGATGAGGGCCCGGCTCCTCCGCCGAGGCTTGGGCGGCGCGGCCCTCGGCCTCGCCTCGACCCCGGGCCTGGCCCGCTCGGCCGTCCCCGAAGCCTGGGCCCGCTCGGCCGTCGCCGCGGCGACCGGCGGGCCGGCGCCCGCGGTCGTGGTCGCCCTGTCCCGATCCATCATCCAGGGGATGCTCATGACCAAGCTCAAATTCGCCGCCACGGCCGCCCTGGCCGCCTCGACCCTCCTGATGGCCGGAGTGGTCGCCGCGCCGGGGCGGCTCGACCCGCGGGCGACCCCGACCCCGAAGCCGTCATCGACCGCGCCCGAAGCTCTCCGCCCGTCGGCGATCGAGCCAAGTCAAGGCGGCGAGGTGACAATCACCGGCCGGGTCCTGGATCCGACGGGCAAGCCGGTCGCGGGCGCGGCGATCCGGCTGGATTACTACGCCTACTTCGAGGCCGACCCGCCCGGGTCGCCGATCCCTTCGGCGACGAGCGGGCCGGACGGCCGGTTCTCGCTCCGGTCGAGCCGGTTGCCGTTCGACGCGGCGGCCGAGGGGAGGGCCAAGCGGGCCGTACGGATCCTGGCCTCGGCCCCGGGGTTCGGCCCGGCCTGGGCCTCGCCCGGGGCCCGCTCCGACGCCCTGCACGAGGTCACCTTGCGGCTGAGCCCGGACGACCTGCCGATCCTCGGGCGGGTCGTCGACCTCGAAGGGCGGCCGATCGCGGGGGCGTCGATCCGGACCACGACCGCCTGGGTGCCGCCCGGCGACGACCTGTCCGCCTGGATCGAAGGGGCCAGGGACCGGGGGGACTCGGTCTGGGTCGGCCTGGACCAGACCCCGCTGGAGCTGGCCGCCGCGACCGGCCCCGACGGCCGGTTCCGCCTCGACGGGATCGGCCGCGAGCGGGTCGTCGACCTCCTGATCTCGGGCCCGGGGATCGCGACCGCGACGACCTTCGCCATGACCAGGGCCGTCCCCTCGTTCCCGTCCGAGGCCCGCGACAACTCGACCCCCAAGACGAGGGTCTACCACGGGTCGAGCTTCGAGTACGCCTCGGCCCCGACCCGGCCGATCGTCGGCGTCGTCCGCGACAAGGACACCGGCCGGCCGCTGGCCGGCGTCACCATCGAGGGCATGGTCTACGACGGACGGAGTCTCATCCCTCAGCAAGGGGTCGAGGCCGTGACCGACGCCGAAGGGCGCTATCGGCTGCTCGGCCTGCCCGGGGGGGCGCCCCGGTATCGGATCATGGCGACGCCGCCCCGGGGCCAGCCCTACCTGAACGCCGCCGTCGATCCGGCCGCCCAAGGCGCGCTCGACCCGGCGACCTGCGACATCGCGATCAAGCGCGGGGTCCTCGTCCGGGGGCGAGTCACCGACAAGGCGACGGGCCAGCCGGTCCGGGCCAGGGTCAAGTCGTTCGCGTTCGTGGACAATCCGCACGTCGCCGATTACCCCGGCTACCGGTCGAGCGATCCCCGCGAAGTGCGGTCCGACCCCGACGGCCGATTCGCCGTCGTCGCCCTGCCGGGCCGAGGGCTCATCGCCGCCTACTCGGGGGCCGACCGCTACCTCCAGGGGCTGGGGTCCGAGGCGATCGCCGGCTTCGATGCCGGCCTCAACTCGTTCCGGACCCTGCCCTTCGCCTGCACCCCGTCGGAATACCAGTGGATCGCCGAGATTTCCCCCGGGCCGACCGACGTCGAGCTGACCCGCGACATCGAACTGGACCCCGGCCGGACCCTCCGGGCGACCGCGCTCGATCCCGAGGGTCGACCCCTGGCGGGTTCGACCGGCAGCGGCCTGGGCTCGGTCGGCTACTTCGGCAACCGGACCCTGGACTCGCCCGACTTCCAGGTCACCGGCGTCGACCGCCGGCGGCCCCGGCTCCTCTTCCTCTGGCACGAGGGGCGCAAGCTCGCCGGCTCGGCGCCGCTGCTCGGCGACGAGCCTGACCCCCTGACCGTCCGGCTCCAGCCCTGGGGCGTCGTCACCGGCCGGCTGGTCGACGAGGAAGGGCGGCCCTGGCCCGACTTGGTGCTGATCGACAACCGGCCCCGGAGCTCCGATCCCTGGCGCGGTTTGCTCGAGCGGGATTTCCCGGTCGACGCCGGGGGCCGGTTCCGGGTCGAGGGCCTGGTGCCGGGCCTGCGGTATCAGGTCCGCGCCGTCACCGCCAAGTCCGAGCTCATCGGCGAGGTGTTCGGCGACCTCCGGGTCGGGCCCGGCGAGTCGAAGGATGTCGGCGACGTCGTCTTCAAGCGATCCGGTCCGCGATGAGGGGGGTGGGGCGATCATCCCCGCCCCGGCATCGGCGAGTCATCATTTCGGGCCGGCCTGGGCCGGGGTCGCGTCTTCGGCGGCGATCCGGTCCAGGAGCAGGATGAGCGACTGTTCGAGCTCGGCGGGCTTGAAGCCGAAGGGCCCCCGGCCGTTCTTGAAGGCGATTTTGCCCGCGCGGTCGATCAGGTAGAATCGGCCGGGCATCCCGCTGTACTCGGCCCCAACCTTGTCGTCGATCGTGTCGACGAGCATCGGGAAGCCGAGCTGGAGGCGGAGGCCGCAGGCTTGGGCGACGCCCGCCCGTTCCTCGTAGGTCGTCGGCTGCTTGGTCGAGATGCCCGCGCGATCGTTGCTCTCCATCCGCCAGCCGTCGGTGGGGTGGGCCTCGCGGACGTAGACCATGACGAACGTCGCCCTATCTTTGTAGCGGCGGTGGAGCTTCTCGAAGTTGCCGGCGTGGCTCCGGAATGGGCCGCAGGTGAAGTTGCCGAAGATCAGGACGACCGGCTTGGGGCCGACGAGCTTGGAGAGGGTGACTTCGCTCGCGCCGTCGTTGGCCTTGAGGGTGAAGTCGGGCGCGAGCTGATCGAGCTTCGGCCCCGCCTGGAGCGAGCCGATCTCCTGGTTGAACAGCCCGCAGACGAGGGTCGCCTTGGACGGCTCGCCGGCGGCTCGGGCGGCCTCGGCTTTCGAGGCCGTCGGGCGGCTCGGGCCCCTCGGCCTGGGGCTCAGGGCCTCGATCAGGTCAGTCTGCGAGAGGAACCCTTGGCCGCCGCCGTCGAGGGATGTGAAGAGGCCGTCGAACTCCTCCCGGGTGACCTTGCCGTTGCCGTCGCGGTCGGCCCGGTAGAACAGGCCCAGGCCCGGCGAGGGGGTCAAGGCGTGTTCCGAGAAGTCGAAATCCGCCGCCGTGAGGGCCGAGTCGCGGTCGCGGTCGAGCCGGGCGAAGTCGGCGGCGGGGCCCGGAAACTCGTCGCGGGCGACCTGGCCGTCGCCGTCGCGGTCGAGGCGCTTGCGGGTCGAGTCCCAGCCGAAGCGGATCTGCGTCATGGCCGTCTTGAACCACCCGGAGTCCGGCCCCATCTCCCCCCCTTGGAGGATGTCGGCCAGCATGTCGACCCACTCGGGCCGGTCGGGCCAAGACTCGGCGAGGGCCCGGGCGACCTCGGGGTCGGACCCGCCCGCCGGGGCCTGGGCGGGCGGCTTCGCCTTGGGCTCATCCGCCCCCATGAGCAGGGCCGCGGCGGCCCCGGCGAGCGCAAGGCGGATGACGCGTTCCCGGAACGGTGTCGTGATCATGCGAGAAAACCTCCCGGTATACGGTGATCGCCGGACTGGCGCCTGACTTCGTGCCCGGCCATCGTCGGGATGGTTCGCCGGCATCGGGCCGGCACGCGATGATGGATCGAGGTCGGCCGCCCGATTGACTGGGCTCGACGGCCCCTCGATAGGATGATTGGACGATCATCCCGCCCGATCTCGACGAGTGCGCCGGGCCGATCATGGCGAAGTCGGCCGCGCGATGCGTCGGCGGCGCCCCGCCGGGGGAGCGACCCGGAGCCGACCCCGTGCTCTCCGGGCGGGGCCGCGAAGGGCAAGGGATGGCGATTGACGATGCTCGGCGGAAGGTCGCCGCGACCGAAGCCCTCGGCTCGCGGTTCCACGAGTGGGGCGCCTGGCCCTTCGGCGACCGCGACAAGGTTCTCGCCGCCAAGGAGCAGTGGCTGGACTGGGCCCGAAAAAGGGTCGCCGCGCGTTACGCGGCCACCGCCGACCTTGAACGGGCGAAGCACGTCGAACCGCTCGGCGAGGGTCACGAGCGAGCGGCGAAATATGCCTAGAAGGAGGGCCTGACGCGACTCTTCCCGTTCTCCGCCAAGGAGTCAACCCGCCCGACGATCGACACGGCGCCGGTCGGGGCCAACCCCGCGCCGGGCGGTCGCGACTTACTTCGACCCGCCGGTCTGCTCCTCCGCGTTGTGGGGGTGATGCTGGGCCGCCTTCTTGGGCGGGTCGCCCCCGCCGTGGTGGCCGCCGGTATTCGGCTCGGCGGCGACCTCTTCCAGGGCACGCTTCTTGGCCTCGTCCTGGCCGACGCCTTCATGCTTGAGCTTGGTCGCCAGGTGCTCGGCCTCCCGCTTCTGCTTCTCGTCGATCTTGTTGACGTTCACGTCGCGCGACATCGGTTCGCCTCCGGGGATCGAGGACCTCGGCTCTGGGCAGGCCCGATGGCGTTGCAAGCCCGATGCCGCGCGGGGGGCGGCGCCGTTGCTCCGAGCGGCGCGGGGTGGCATGATGGCGGACGATGGGCCCGTGGGCAGTACCCAAGGTGAATCCATTGCTCGGGCCCGAAGGCCCGGCGCGGGGATGATCCGCGACTCGCGACCCGGGAGATTTCCGATGTACGTGGTCTACGGGACGTTCGTGAAGCCTTCCTCGCCCGGCGGCTGCCTGGCCCTCGCCGATCAGGCCCTCCGGGCCCAGAACCTGATCGTGGTCAAGGGGGCTGACGTGGTGGATTACCTGGTCGTCGGCGGCAACGACGCCGTGACCCTGACCATCGTCGGCGTCCCCCAGCCCAACGGCACGTGGATGGTCGTCTCGGCCTCGTCGGGCGACCTGGGCGTCGCCACGCAGGCCCGCGACGTCATCCGCGGGATGATCGAGAACACGCCGGTGCCGTGACGACCGGCCGGCGGTGCCGCCTATCCCAGCGCGATCATTCGGCTCCCTCGTCGAACAAGGCGGACAGCGTCCGGCCCGGGTTGGCGAGGAACCCTCGGGTGACCAGGTAATGCTGGGTCTCGGTGTAGGCGACCTCGCGGATCCCGGCATCGTCGAGCTGGTAGATGGTGGCCTCGGGGTAGGCCAGGATGATCGGGGAGTGGGTGGCGATCACGAACTGGCAGCCGTCCGCGAGGTAGTCGTGCATCAGGCCGAGGAACTCGATCTGCCGGGTGGGGGACAGCGCGGCCTCGGGCTCGTCCATCAGGTACAGGCCGTGGTCGCCGAACCGGTTGCGGAACAGCGCGAAGAACGACTCCCCGTGCGACTGCTCGTGGAGCGACCGGTCGCCATATCCGCCCACGCCGAGGCGTTCGATTTCGGTCGCCACGTTGTAGAAGCTCTCGGCCCGGAGGAAGTAGCTGTCCCTCGGCGTGCTCGGCGGCCGGGCCAGGCGGACGCACTCCTGGAGCGGAGAGTGGGACGCCCGGGTGGCGAAGTGGAAGTTCCGGCTGCCGCCTTCGGGGTTCAGGCCCCAGGCGACCGCGATGGCCTCCAGCAGCGTCGACTTCCCGGCGCCGTTCTCCCCGACCAGGAACGTGACCTTCGGGTGGAACGCCAGCGTTTCCAAGCCCCGAAAGGCCGGGAGGGTGTAGGGGTAGCGGTCGGGTTCGACGATCCGGTCGCGGAGCAGCTCCAGGTAGAGCAAGTATGGCCCGGGCGTGGATCTCCGCTTCTTGGCCATGCTCGCCTCCCCCGGGCCGGGGACCCTTCGTCGGGTCCCGGCGCCGTCGCGGGGGGCCGTCCCCCGAGAGGTAACGTATCCCCTCGGGGGGGGCGACGACAGGCCCCAGCGTGGCGGAAGTCCGCTCAAGCCCGCTGGCGGAATGGGTCGCCGACGCCCTGGGCGACGACCGAGCGGCTCGCGCGATGACCCGCGGCGATCGACGATGCCACCGCCGGGCCGGCCGGCACGCCCGATGAGCCGGTCATGGACACGCTCGCCGCCGAAACCCGGCCCGTCGGAGCCGCCGCCACCTGCTGGACCTCGGCCGAGAACGCCCCCGCGGGTGCGCCGGCCGGCAGGCTCGTGGCCAGGCCGACGGTGCCGAAGCCCTGGATCACGTCGGCACCGCCATTGGCGGGTCGGTAGGCGAAGGAGGCGTGGTTGGGGTCATGGACCGCGATTTGCCGATGACCCGACCCGTCGTAGTCGCCCGGCACCGGGATCGAGCCATCGTTGGCCGCGCCGAACGCCTCGATGACGTCCGGCCCGCCCTTGTAGGGCCGGTAGGCGAAGGTGCCGACCGATGGCATGTAGACGGCCAGCTCGACGTGGCCCGACCCGTCGTAGTCGCCGGGGATCGGGATCGACTGGCCGACCTCGGGCCGGCCGAAGGGGACGATCACGTCGGGGCCGCCGGAGGGCGGGCGGACCGCGAAGGCGCCGATGGAGGCCCGATACACCGCGATGTCGTCGCGGCCGGTGTGGAAATAGTCGGCCGGGGCGGGCAGGCTCTGACCGGCCCCGGCGATAAGGACCCGGTGCTCGCCAGCCCGGCCAGGATGATCCGGCCGCCGGATTGGAGCGAGAGCCCGAACGCCTCGTCGTAGGTCGTCGAATTGATCAGGACCGGCGTCACCGTCGTGCCCGAGGTGCCGAACGTGCTGTCGGTGTTGAGCCGGGCGACGTCGAACCCGCCCTGATTCTTCGGGGTCGAAGTGAGGGTCGTCGACACTTCGCCGCCCAGGACGAGCTTGCCGTCGGCCTGGAGCGCCGCGCCGCTGAGCACGATGTCGGTCGTCGTCGCCCCGGCGAGCGGGACCGCGAGCAGGGCCACCCCGCCGTTGCCTTAGGTGGGGTCGAGCTGGCCATCGGGGTTGAGGCGGATGGCGATGACCGACGTGCTTGCCGTGGTGTCCGGGGGGCCCGTGGTGCTGTAGGCGGAGCCGGTCTCGATGATCTTGCCGTCGGCCTGGACGAGCAAGGGGCCGGTGCCGGCGAGGTAGAACCCCGAGGGCACGTTGTCATGGGCGATCCCGTCGGTGCCGAAGCTCGGGTCGAGCGCCCCGGCGAGGGCCATCAAGGGCCGGGCTTCCAGCGGTTCCACCCGAAAGTGGTGCCGCGCCTTGCGGTTGCGTCCAGGATCGCGGGGCATCGGCGGTTCCTCCGTCGGGGCGTCGGCCCGGGGGTGGGCCGGCCGGGTCGCGGCCTCGTGCGATCCTAGTCGGGAAGGGATGAAAACGTCGGACGGAGAATCGATTTTCCCCTCATTCGTCGCCTCGGACCTGGAAAGAGAGGTCGCGAGCCTCCCCCTTGCCGATCCCGGAGTGGGCGGCGAAGGCCACCCGGAGGCGATAGGAGCCGGGCTTGGTCAGGTCGAACCAGTCGTGGGGGTCGAACCGGAGGGCTTCGAAGGCTTCGAGGGGGTCCAGCCGACGCTCCCCTTCGCCGGAGTCGAAGTGGGGGTCGCGCGAGGGTTCGACCGGGTCGTTGGGGTAGACCTGGTTCGGGAACGACCGGGCCCCTCCGTCGCCCGAATACCAGAGCGAAAGGTAGACCCCGCGCCGGAGCGCCGGCTTGCCGTCGGGGCCGGGCCGGAGGAAGTGGGTCGGGCTCGACCGAGCGACCCCGAGCCGATTCCGGATGTGCAGGGCCAACGGGATCGGCCGGGCCGGCTCGAAACCCTTGGGCCGAGGCTCGACCAGTTCGAGCCGAGCGTCCAGGCCCCCTTCGAGGTTCGACCACGGGCCGAATTCGTCCACGAACTCGATCTCGGTGGCCGGGGCCCGCGCGATGACGTGGTGGCCGACGAAGCCGTAGGAGCGCTCCCACGCGTCCCCCCGGCGGACCTCCTCGGCCTGCCAGACGAAGCCGTCGGTGTCATACCTCCGGGTGATGACGCCGTGCTGGTCCTTGCCATCGACCGGCGTATCCCGGAGCGTGACCCACCGGGCCTTTCGCGGGAAGCCCGGAAGGCTCGCCAGCCGCGACTCTCCCTGCCCTTCGAGGGTGAAGATCGCGCGGGCGTCGGCGACGTCCTCGCCGGTCGCCGGCCTGCCGAGGTCCGGGAACTTCAGGCGGGTCACGGGTTCCGTGAAATCTTGAGCCCCGGGCGGGAACTCGACGGAATACCGGGGACCATACCGCTTCAGGTGGGCGGCGGTCGCGGCCACGGCCTCGTCGCGCCGGCTTTCGGGCCAGGCCGGGTCGCGGCGCGGGCTGCCTTCGAGCCACGACAGGTGCCCCGCGAGGGCGTCGCAATGGCGCAAGGTCTGCTTGACGCCGACCGGGAGCTTGGCCTGGTCCGGGGCCGTCGGGGTGTAGGTCAGGGTCGGGAGGCCCTTGACCTCGCGGCGGATCGACCCGGCTTCCTCGTGGGTGATGGTCCCGATCGGGCCCTTGTCCGCCAGCTCGATCAGCACCCGCTCGCGGAAGTCGGCGACGACGATCAGGGGCGAGGGGACGAGCGTCCCGAAGGCGCGCGACTCCTCGCCCCCGGCTTCGGGGAGGAGCGGGAGCCAGGGAGATTTCGGGTCATTGAACAGCCAACGCGCGGCCGAAGCCAGCGCCGGGTGATCGGGTCGAGTCAGGAGGGGACGCAAGGCGGCCGACCCCCCGTAATCCAGCATCTTCGGGCTGGTCGTCCGGAGCCAGGCGGCGTACTCGTCGATGGCCCCGGGGTCGCCGAGTCGGGCGCGGATCTCGGTGAATCGGGCCAGGGACGAGGCGAGGTTCGGGTCGGCGTTCACCGGGCCCGGCAGGTCGCGCCAGCGGTCGGAACGCCTCCGGCACTCCCGGCTCAGGCTCCGGAGGAGGGGCAGCGACGCCCGGTCGTCCCAGGCGGCCAGGATCGTGCCCATCTGGCAGGCGGCGGCGAAACCCGGGTCGTGGGACAACTGGTCATCGCCCGCCCGCTCGATCTGACCGGCCCGGCGGATCATCAGGTCGGCGACGCTCGGGTCGCGGCCGGCCCGCAACGCCTCCCCTCGGAACGGCCGGGTGCCGGGCCTTGGGGGCGGCATCTCGTCCTCCACGTCCGGGGCGACGATCGACCCGGCGGACTCCAGCCAGCGGGCCGAGCCGGCCGAGTCGTCGAGCAAGGTCCGATACCACCGCTCCGCCAGAGGGATCGACCGCGTCTCCCGCCAGAAGCTGCGCATCGAGTCGGCGAGGACTCTCCTCTCGGCCTGGTCGCCCGGCTTGACCCCGTAGAGGCTCGATAGTTCTAACCCCGAGGTCTTGAGGAGGCCGACCAGGGCGGTGAACGCAACCTGGTAGACCGGGACGACGGAATGCATGAACGGCCTGCCGCCCCGGTCGCTGAACACCGCCCGGGTGAGCCGGTTGTCGGACTCGAGAACTTCCAGCAGCGGCCCGACGGCCGGGTCGCCCTCGGCGATCAGGTCCTCGACCACCGGCGAATCCCGGGAAAAGGGCTGGTCGCGCGACTGGATGTGTTCATTATCGATCTCGTCGAGGTCGCGGATCAGGGCCGCGATCCGGGCGGTCGGGTCGCCCCTTTTCCTGGGGATCGGCCCCCGGGGGGGCTCCTGGGCCCTCCGCTCCTGGTCGCGGAGCAGGTCGTCGAATTGGCCGAAGAAGAGGGACCGGGGGGCGGGGGCGCCGCCCGCTCGATCTTGCCGGGTCCTCCGGGAGAAATCCATCGCGTCGGCCTGAGCCGAGACCAGGTCGCGGAACTTCGCCAGCCTCCGGGCGGCGTCGAGGGCAACCGCGTCGTCGCCCCGCCGGTGGGCCCCGATCAGCCTCTCGAACGCCGAGCCCGCCCAGTCGACGGCGAGGCTCAGGTAGCTGATCCGGTAGTCGGTGAGGTCGCGGGCGCGAGGGCCGGGCGTCCAGGCCGTCCCAGCGGCGAAGAGGGCTTCGGCCAAATCGGCGCGACCGAGCCGGAGCAAGAGGCAGAGCTTGATCGGCGAGTGATCGGCGACGCCCGCGAGGTTATGGTAGTCCGTCCCCTCTCCGGGGAAGCCCCAGGACCCGCCGCTGAAGTGGTGACGCGACGTCCGGGATCCTCGCATGCGCTCCAGATGGGCGGCCAGGTCGCGGATGTCGCGGTCGAGGTCGGTCGGCTCGCCCACGCGGAGCGCGGGGTAGACCAGGCCGTCCCAACAGACGACGAACCGGCCGGGCGCGTCGGCCCGCTCGGGCAGGACGAAGCCGCGACCCTTGACGATCGTCCAGCCGGCGCCGACTTCGACCTGGCGGTACTCGCAACCCCGGGGGTCGGCGACCCCTTGGTCGAAGAGGAGGCCCGCCGCGGCCGTCAGGAACCTCGGCAACGTCGTCGCTGGGGCGTCCCAGGGCCGGCCCTGGGACGGGGGAT
>JAABUQ010011329.1_pt1 | contig 11406 bp, 12 predicted proteins | sample 5560001 | NCBI WGS metagenome assembly JAABUQ01 (sample SAMN10711888, study PRJNA513371) | rock metagenome | isolation source: Antarctica rocks | place: Antarctica: Victoria Land, Finger Mt nord | collected 2015-12-18
GTCAAGCGGGTCGAGATCAACCAGGACGACATCAATGTCGTGTTCCGCGTCGACGGCACACTCCCCACAACCGATCCAACCAGCCCGGGCCGAAACAGCTTTTTGCAAGATTGTGGGAGGGGTGACCGATCCGTCCCGCGCCAACTCGGTCAGGTCCTTGCGCGATTCGGGGTCGAGGAAACCGGCGCGGATCATGACACAGATAGAATCCGCCCAGCACCGCTTGGCAAGGGGGCGCGCCGGATTCTCAAAGAGTCAGGGTATATATCACTGTTTTATCCTGAGCCTGCGCGATGTCGAGAGCATCCTGACCGCCCGCGGCGTGGTTGTTACGTATGAGAGCATCCGCGAGTGGAGCCTGCGCTTCGCCCGGCTGTTCGCCAACACGCTGAAGCGGCGCAGGCCAAAGTCGGGCGACAAGTCGCACTTGGATAGTGCGGGATTGTCCCAACTTGGTGGATGTTCCTCACCTGGTGTGAAGAACGTGAGGCCGAAGCGCGTCATGCGAGCGCGCAGGAGTTCGATACCAGCACGATTGGTCCCGTAGTTGAACGCGGCCATGATCGAGCATCGTGCTTCAACGGGAAAGCAGGTTCAAAGTGCCTGGGCAAACTCCCGCGCTTCACGGCGTAGCGTCACCGCCACATGTGCGACGCGGGCGGCATCCAGGCGCTCAGCCATTGCTGAGATAGAGAGTGCCAGCGCGAACCGGCCCTGCCGATCAGTCACCGGCACCGCTACGCCCCGGTAACGCGCGCCAAGCCGCCCCGTGGTGACGATGTGACCGCAAGACTGCAACTCGCGCAGTGCGGCCGCGACTTTATCCGGCGTGAGGCCTGGCCTCCGGTAACGGTCTGCGTTGCGCTGCATAACCAACGCCGCTTCCGCGGCCGGCAGCGCACCAAGGACGGCAAGCGCTGCCGCACCGACGCCGAGAGGGCGGCGGTTCCCCACGCTCATGGGCAAAGCCTTGATCGGGAAACTACCCTCGCAGACGTCGAGGCACAACGCATCAGCCCCGCTGCGCACATTGAGATAGGCGGTGTCCCCGGTGGCCTCGGCGAGCCGCTCCAGCACCGGGCGGGCTATGGCGCGGAGGTCCACCGGGGGTGGGGCGGCGAGGCCGAGCTCGTGCAACAATGGCCCGGGGCGGTAACGTCGGGTGCGGGCGTCCTTCACCAGCATGCCCTCCTCGACAAGCGCGGCCAGCATACGGTGCAAGGTGCTCATGGCCAACCCGCTACTGGCGCAAAGGCTGCTGAGCGATGCGCCACCGCGTGAGGCCGCCGCGTCCCGAAGCAATCCAATGGCGCGGTGGATCGCCTGTGCACCGTCGCGCTGCGGTGCTGAACGCGGTGAAGTGCCTTCCGCATTGTGGGAACTCAATCTTGTCACAGTTCGACTCCGCAGAATAAAACTCTTGAGGCGTCATACACGGCCGTTCTTCCACATAACGGCACATCCTGACATTCCGAAGTGGAGCAGGCTGTGCCCCAGCCTAACAGCTCCCTTTCGGAGCGGGAAATGTGTCATGGCCGAAGTACGCTCAAAGTCTGCCGCCGCCGTCAGGAACATCCGCCCGCTACGGCGCTTGGCGTAATGGACAATCCGCTCTGGCAAGTGGGCGCTGTGGCGCTAACTGATGCGTTCGCGCGCGGGGAGGCGAGCCCGGAAGCGGCATTGGACAGCGTTCTGGCCCGCTTGGAAACGACGAACGGGACGGTGAACGCGGTCGTCACGGCCGATCCGGATGGCGCAAGGCAAGCCGCGCGGGACTCGGGAGCGCGTTGGCGTGCCGGTATGGCGCTCGGACGGTTGGATGGCGTGCCGATCACGGTGAAGGACAATCTGTTCGTCGGTGGTCTGCGCGCCAGCTGGGGAAGCTTGCTGTTCGCCAACTACGTGGCCGCCCAGGACGACCTGCCTGTGGTGGCGCTGCGGGCGGCCGGCGTGGTGATCCTGGGCAAGACCAATACGCCGGAACTGGCCCTGTCCGGGCATACCGACAACCGTCTGTTCGGCTCCACCGGCAATCCGTGGGACCCGTCCCGCTCCGCCGGCGGCTCCAGCGGGGGGGCCGTGGCGGCGGTGGCCGGCGGGATTGGCCCGTTGGCACTAGCCACCGATGCGGGCGGCTCGATCCGGCGCCCCGCCGGGCTCGCCGGGGTCGTGGGGCTGAAGCCGGGGCTCGGCCGCGTGCCCCGCCGCCACGGCTTCCCGCCCCTTGCGCACGACCTCCAGGTGATCGGGCCGATCGGGCGCTGTGTGGCGGATGTGCGCGCTCTCTCTTCCACGTCATCACGGGTGGCGCGGTTGGGCAGGCGCCCCACCGCCCGTTGCGGATCGCGACGTTCGACGGGTTCCCCGGCACTTCGGCGGGCACTGCGCTGGACCCCACCGTCCGCAACGCCTTCGCCGCTGCCTTGGAGGTCCTGCGTGGGCTCGGTCACCGGGTCGAGGCCGTGGCGCCGTTCTGGGATCCGGACGAGGTAGGCGCGATCTTCACCGGCCTGACTGCAGCCGGGGTGGCCCGCGTCGTGCGGGGCATCCCGGGCTGGCAGGAGCGCGTCACCCCGGCCATCGCCGCCCTGGCACACGCGGGTGAGAACGCAGGCGCTGCGGAGTACGTAGCCCTGCTGGACCGGTTGACGAACTTCCGCTGGCGGGTGCGCGACTGCTTCGCCGGGTGGGATGTGCTGGCGACGCCTACCTCCGCCACGTCGGGCTGGCCCCGGACCGAGAGCATACCCGCCACCATCGACGGCCAACCGGCCCATCCGCGCGCCGCCGCGTCCTTCAGCACGGCGGTCAACGCCGCAGGGCTGCCCGCCATCTCCATCCCGGCCCCGGTGCCATCCGGCACGCTGCCAGCCGGCTTGCAACTTGTTGGCCCACCAGGCGGCGACGAGATGCTGCTCGACTTAGTCGCCGCCTACGAGGCGGCCTCCTCCTGGCGGCCCCTCGCCGCCTTCCCCTCCCACGACAGCGGAGCTCCCTGATGCCCCTCCCCCGCATCGCCGTTATAGGCACCGGCGGCACGATCTCCTCCCTCGCACCGTCGCGGCTGGACGTGCTCGACTACCCGGAATTCGGCACCAAGCTCAGCGTCGAGCAGGTGCTGGAGCGGACGCCGGAAGCGCTCTCGGTGGCGCAGGTGCAGCCCGTGCCGTTTCGTGCCGTCGGCAGCACGGCAATCGGCCCGGTGGACTGGCTACAGTTGCGCGACTTGCTGCACGCCACCATCACGGCCGATCCCGGGCTGGACGGCGTCGTGATCCTGCACGGCACGGCCACGCTGGAGGAGACGGCGTTCTTCCTGAATCTCACCCTCGCCATCCGTCAGACGGTGGTGCTGGTGGGCGCCCAGCGGCCCGCCAGCGCGCTGGGCACGGATGGCGGTGCCAACCTGGTCGCAGCATTGCGCGTCGCCGGGTCGGCGGAGGCGCGTGGCCTGGGTGTGCTCGTGGTACTGAACGACGAGATCCATGCCGCGCGGGACGTGGTGAAGACCTCCACCTACCGGCTGCAAACCTTCCGCTCGCCGGATTTCGGTGCGCTGGGCCATGTTGATGGCGACGGCGTCCAGGTGCTCCGCGCAACACGCCGCCGCCACGCGCCGGACACCGAGTTCACCCAAACGCTGCCGGCGGTGCTGCCGCGGGTTGACATAGTCCTGTCCTATGCCAGCGTGGATGGCGCGATGGTGGAGGCCGCGAGGAATGCGGGCGCGCGTGGCATCGTCTCCGCCGGGCTGGCGCCGGGGATCGCCACACCGGCCGAGCGCACGGCGCTGGAAGCGGCGGTGGCGGCCGGGGTCGCGGTGGTGCAGTGCAGCCGCGCGGGCAGCGGCCGGGTTGGCCGGCGGCGCTACCTGCAGGAAGCCGGGATGATCGCTGGCGAGGATTTCAGCCCCCAGAAGGCGCGCATCCTGCTCATGCTCGCACTCACCATCACCAGCGATACGACGCGGATCGCCACGATGTTCCAGGCTTATTAAGGAGATGCGCACCATGAAAGCCGCACTGGATCTGCTGATCCGCAGCGATCGGGTCGTCACTCCGCTCGGGATGGGCGCGTATGATGTTGGCGTGCAGGACGGACGCATCGTGGCGCTTGCCGGGCATGGCACGCTGCCATTGCCGGAGGGCTGCCGCCTGGTCGACGCCGCGGGCAAGATCGTCATCCCCGGCGGCATCGACCCGCACGTGCATTGCTCGTGGCCGATGCCGGGCCCGGAGGGCGCGCCCGCCAAGCTGACGGAGCCGCCGGCGGTGGTCAGCCGCGCCGCCTTGTTTGGCGGCACCACGACGCTGATCGACTTTGCCCGTGCATCCCTTGGCCGCGACGTGCAGGACGCGATCGAGCAGCGCGACGCGGAGTGGCGCGGTGCCTGCCACTGCGACTACGCGTTTCACACCATGGTGGAGGGTGCGCTATCCCCCGAACTGCCGGGCCAGTTGGCGGAGTCGATCCAGGCCGGGCACCCCACGATTAAGATCTTCACCACCGACATCACGCCCAACCGCCGCGGCCGCATGGTGGGCTTCGGCGACATTTGGGAAGTATTCCAGGTGCTGGCGGCCAATCGCGGCCTCGGCGTGATCCATGCCGAAGACAATGACATCGTCATGCACATGTACGGCAAGCTGATCCGCGAAGGACGCACCGCGTTCGAGCACATGGCCGAGGTGCACAATGCACTGTCGGAGGATCTGTCCTTCGGTCGCATCATCCGGCTGGCGGAGAGCGTTCCCGGCACCGTGCTGTACATGATGCATGTCAGCGCTGCACCCGGGGTGGCGGCGATCCGCGCCTCGCGCGCCCGCGGATTTCCGATCTATGGCGAGAGCTTGCACCAGTACATGCTCTACACCAGCGACGATTATCGCCGGCCGAACGGGCAGATCTATCACACCTACCCGTCGCTGAAATCGCCCGAGGACCAGGCGGCGCTCTGGGCCGGAACGCTGGACGGCGCGATCAACGCGGTCGCCACCGACGAACTATGCTGCAGCTTGGCCACCAAGGTGCAGGGTGTCCGCATCGACGACGTTACCGGCGGAAATGCCGCGGTCGAGCCGCGTGTGGCTTTGATGTACACCGAGATGGTGACGAAGCGCGGCTATACGCCTGAGCGCTTCGTGAACCTGGTGTCGTCCAACGCTGCCCGCATCATGGGGCTGTATCCGCGCAAGGGTGCGATCGCGCCGGGCTCGGACGCCGATCTCGCCGTGCTCGACCCGGCGTTGCGCCGCACCATCCGCAATGCCGACCTACACGAGAGCGACTACACGCCCTGGGAAGGGCATGACGTTTCCGTCTGGCCCAGCATGACGATCCTGCGCGGCAAGGTGGTGATGGAGGACGGGCGCTTCCTCGGCAGCCAAGCGGACGGCCAATGGCAGGCGCGCCATGTGGCAGACGAGATCCTGTCCGGCCCAGCCTTGTGATCGCCCGCACCGCCCTGCGCGGCCTGCTGCTGGACAGCCTCGCGTTGTGGGACGTCGCTGGCGAGGTGGATTGGCTCGGAGACGAGCTTCGGCTCCAAACGGCCGACGGACGTTGCACGGTACTGTGGCCGGCCGCCCCCGGACAGCAGCCGGCACGCTGGTTCCTACGCGAGGATAATGGGCGAACCCGGCCGACGCTCTCGATCTCGGGGCTGCTGACAGCGCTTAGGACTGCCCTGAGTGCGTCCCCTGCCCCGCCGCGCTTGCGCGTGACGGCCGGCCCCGCCGTGACACATCGGGCATCGGCAGCACCTGAGGCGGGGCGCATCCCCATCCTTGTCGTCACCGGTGCGCTCGGCAGTGGCAAGACGACGCTGATCGCGCGGATGCTGGCGGACGAGCGTTATGGCCGAACCGCCGTCATCGTCAACGAGTTCGGCGCGATCGGCCTGGACCACGCCTTGGTCGCCAGCAGCACGGAAACGCTGGTGCAGCTTACCACCGGCTGCCTGTGCTGCGCCGTCCGCGGTGACCTGCTGGACACGCTGCTGGACTTGGATCGCCGCCGCCGCGAGGGCGAGATCGCGTTCGACCGCGTCGTGATCGAGACCTCGGGCCTCGCCGATCCGACACCTATCCTGCAAGGGCTGTTGACCGACCGCGCGGTTGCCGGCTCCTTCGTGCTCCGCGGTGTGCTGACCCTGGTGGACGCAGTGCACGGCCCTGCCGCCCTTGCCGAACTGGCGGAGGCGCAGCGTCAGGTGGCGCTTGCGGACAGAATCCTGCTTACCAAGACGGACGTGGCGGACATCGCCGGCGAACTCCGCGCCAGTATTGCCATCCTCAACCCGGACGCGATGCTGGGCGAGGCGGCTCATGGCGTCGTCGAGCCGGATTGGCTGTTCGCCCCAGGCGCCCTGCCGCAACTCCCTGCCCTCAGCCGCTTTTCCACGGCGGCGCACACGCCTGGCATCAGCAGCCTGGTGATGGTCCCCGCCAAGCCTATGCCGGGCGCAGCGCTGGCCTTGTTTCTCCAGGCACTGGCCGAACATGCCGGGCACCGCCTGCTGCGCGCCAAGGGGCTGCTGGACGTGGCGGAACAGCCGGGCTGCCCGGCCCTGGTGCACGGGGTGCGCCACATCTTCGAGCCGCCGGCGTGGCTGGATCATTGGCCCGGGGGCGAAGCCCGAAGCTTCCTGGTGCTGATCGGTCACTCGCTGCCGCCGCTGTGGCCGAAGCGTCTGCTGGCTGCAATCACCGACGAAGTCGATGACGAGATTGCCTCCCGCTAGCCGAACGCCGCATGGCCTCCCTCTCACACACTCAGGAGAAACCTATGACCATTCATCCCGCACTGCCCAAAATCGGCCGCCGCGCCCTGGGGCGACTGACGGCCGGGCTGGCGCTCGGGCTCGCCGCCCCCGCGATCGTGGCGCGCGCCCAGCCGGCCACGCTGCGCATCTCCAACATTCAGCCCATCACCGGGCCGTCTGCCGCCTATGGCTGGCGCGCACGCGACGGGGCGCAGTTGGCGGTGGATGACATCAATGCCAAGGGGCTCCAGATCGGCGGCACGACCTACCATGTGGAGCTGGCCTTGCAGGACATGGCCAACGACCCGCAGCAGGCCGTGACGTTGCTGCGCCAAGCCGCCTCGGATGCAAGCATCGTGGCCGCTATTGGGCCCACCAATTCCGTCGGCTACGTTCCCTGCGTGCCAGCGGCCGGCCAACTGCAATTTCCAATGATGGGCTCCGGCTCCGGCGCGCCGATTAAACAGTGGAATCCCTGGTCGTTCCGGGTGAACCCCGTTTCCGGCACAGCCATCCCGGCGCTACTACGCAAGGTGCACGACAAGATCGGTTTCAAGCGCCTGGCGGTGATCTACGACCAGACGCAGGACGGCCAGGCTGGCGACGCGCAGGTCTGCAAGGCGCAAGCGAAAGCGCTCGGCTACGAGGTCGTGGCGTTCGAGGCATTCCGCGCCGGCGACCAGGATTTCTCCGCCCAGCTCGCGACCGTGCGCGTGGCCCGGCCCGACGCACTGTTCGTGGCCGCCGCCACCGGAGACGGCGTGAAAGTGGCGACCCAGATCCGCGAACTGGGGATCAACGCCCCGATGTTGACCGGTTTCGGCTCGTTCCAGGATCCGGTGTACTGGGACGGCACGCACGGCGTGATCAAGGGGTGCTTCACCTGGCTGGCGCAGGACCTCGCATCGCCCACTCCGGCGGTGAAGAACTTCATGGACAGCTATCGGCAGAAGTTCAAGCAGGAGGCCACCTCCTTCGCCACCTACGGTGCGGACGCGGCGACGGCCCTGGTGGATGCCACGCAGAAAGCCGGTAGCGTCTCGCGGCCCAAGCTGCAGGAAGCGCTCGCCGCGCTGGACCTGACCACGCCGCTTGGCACTCACCTGACGTTCAAGAATCCACCCGATGGCGAGAACAACACGCCGACGGTGGTCGCGATCGAGATCACCGGCCGCGGCACCTACACGGCGCTGTAAGCGGTGCTGCAGGTCGAGGGGATCACGAAACGCTTCGGCGGGCTGGTCGCGGTCAACGCGGTCAGCTTCGGCCTGGACGCGGGCGAGGTATTATCGGTGGTGGGACCGAATGGCGCGGGCAAGACCACGCTGTTCAACCTCATTACCGGCGTCCTGCGCCCCGACGGCGGCCGGGTCGTATTGGACACGGGCAGGACGTCACGGGCACAAAGCCGCATCGCCTGGCGGGACTGGGTATCGCGCGCACCTTCCAGAACATTCGGCTGTTCGGCCACCTGAACGCGCTGGAGAACGTGATGGTCGGCCAGATCGCCGGCCACCACTCCGGCGTGCTGGATGCTCTCGGCTGCACGGGGCGGGACCGGGCGGACCGGCGAGACATGGTGGAACGGGCGGAGGCGCTGCTGGACTGGGTAGGCGTCGGCGCCAACCGCTTCCGCCTGCCGGGCGAGCTGCCCTATGGCGACCAGCGCCGGGTGGAGATCGCGCGGGCGCTGAGCCTTAGGCCGCGCCTTCTGATCCTGGACGAGCCCACTGCCGGCATGGTGGCGCGCGAGGCGCATGCAGTCATCGAGATGATCGAGCGCCTGCAAGCCCGCGGCATCGCCCTGCTGCTGATCGAGCACAACATGAACGTGGTGATGTCCGCCTCCGACCGGATCGTGGTGGTCTCCTTCGGCCAGAAGATCGCCGAGGGTCTGCCGGCGGAGATCCGCGCCGATCCCAAGGTCATCGAGGCCTATCTGGGAGTGGAGGATTGAGCGCGCTGCTGGAGATACGCGACTTGGTCGTAACCTACGGCCAGGTGCCCGCCGTGGACGGCGTGTCGCTCGACCTGGGAGCCGGCGAGCTCGGTGTGGTGCTGGGCGCCAACGGGGCTGGCAAGACCACCATCATCAAGACGGTCATGGGCTTGCTCCGGCCGCGGCGCGGCAGCATCCGGTTCGGCGGGACGGAGTTGCTGGGCAAGCGACCGCACGAGATCCATCGGCTCGGCATCGCCTGGGTCCCGGAGGGGCGGCAACTCTGGAACACGATGACGGTGCTGGACAATCTGCGCATGGGTGGCACCGAGGTGAAAGACCCGGCCCTGCTGGGTCGCCGGATCAACGAGATGTTCGACCGCTTCCCCCGGTTGCGGGAGCGCCAGGGCCAGCTCGCCGGGTCGCTCAGCGGCGGCGAGCAGCAGATGGTGGCGATCGCCCGCGCCCTGGTGTCGGGACCGAAGCTGCTGCTGATGGACGAGCCGTCGCTGGGACTTGCGCCCATCGTGATCCGTGACGTGTTCGCGCTCACGCGGGAGATCAACGCAATGGGGATCGCCGTGCTGATGGCCGAACAGAATGCCCGCCAGTCGTTGAAGGTGGCGCATACGGCGCATCTGCTGGAGCTCGGCCACCTAATCGAGTCGGGCCCGGCGGCGGAGATCGCGGCCAAGGAAAGCGTCCAGGAAGTGTTCCTGGGCGGCAAGGCATAGGAGCGCCCTCATGGATCTCTTCCTCCAACAGCTTTACAACGGGCTGGTGATCGGCAGCACCTATGCCGTGGTCGCGGTCGGCTTCGCACTCGCCTTCACAGTGCTGCGCGTGATCCAGTTCGCCCATCCGGACGTGTTCATGATCGGCATGTTCTCCGGCATGGTCGCCGCCAACGCGGTGCCGGGCGGCGGCCTACTGGTGGGGCTGGCCGGCGGCGCCTTGGGCGCGACCGTGAGTGGGGCCGTGATCGAGCGCACTGTGCTCGCCCCCCTGCGGGGTCGAGACGTGCTGACCACGCTGATCGCCACCCTGGGTGTCTCCGTCATTCTGCAGAACGGCATGGCGGTGCTAGTCGGGCCGGACCCGGTGCCCTACCCGCGCCTGCTGCCGGCGCAGTTCTTCGAGATCGGCCCTGTGCTGATCACGCTGCGCCAGCTGTTTAACCTCGGCCTGTCACTGGTGCTGCTGGCGGCGGCAAGCTTCTACGTTCGCGGCACCCGCATGGGGCGCGCCACCCGTGCCATCGCGGAACGACCGGACGTAGCGGCGGCGTTCGGCGTCGACATCAGGAAGGTTTGCCGCCTGACCATCTGGCTCGCCTCCGCCATGGGCGGCATAGCGGCCGTCGCAGTCGGCACGTTGTACGGTTCCGCCTCGGCCTTTGTCGGGCTGCTCTACGGGCTTAAGGCGTTCGTCTGCATGCTGGTGGCGGGCAACCGCTATTTCGAGGCGGTGATCGCGGTCGGGCTGGCGCTAGGCGTGCTCGAGGCTCTGGTCACTGGCTACGTATCATCCTCAATGCGGGATGCGGTGGCGTTCCTGGTGCTGATCGGGGTGCTGTACCTGCGCCCAAACGGCCTGTTCGGCTCCTACGCAAGCTGAGGAGCACCCAATGCCGAGCTTCACCTTCTTCGAGCCTATCCTCGTTTCTACGCTCCTGAATGTGGCGATGACACTGGGGCTGTACGTCACCGCGCTCTCCGGCCAACTCTCGCTGGCGACGGCGGCCATCGCCGGCGTGGGCGGCTACACGGCGGGTGTGCTGACCTCGCGCTATGGCGTGCCGTTCATCCCGGCCGTGATAGCCGCCGCCGCTATGGGGGCCGCCCTTGGCACGGTGCTGGCGGCGCTGACGGCCCGCATGCGGGACTTCATCCTCAAGCTCACCACGCTCGCGGCCGGCGAGGCACTCTCCGTGCTGGCGTTCAACTGGGACTATATCGGCGGCGCCAACAGCCTGACCGGGCTGAAGCCCTATACCGGGCTGTTCACATGTGTGGTCGTGGCCGCCCTCGCGTTGTTCGTAGCGTGGCGGTTCGACGGCTCCCGCCTGGGCTACGCCTCCCGCGCCGTGCGCGATGACCCGCTGGCGGCCGCCTCCATGGGCGTGTCGGTGCTGAAAGTGCGTGTCATTACCTTTGCCCTCGGCAGCGCGCTGATTGGCATCGCGGGGGCAGCGCAGGCGCATTACCTGCTGGTGGTCACGCCGTCGCAACTCGGCTTCTTCTTTTCGCTGAACTTCATTATTTTCCTGCTGTTCGGCGGGCTACAGACGCTGGCAGGCCCGGTGGTGGGAGCCGTCGTGCTGACCGCGTTGCCGGAGGCGCTGCGGTTCGCCAACGAGTACCGGCTGATCGTTTACGGCTTCATCATCGTACTCGTTATGCTGTGGCGGCCGGACGGCTTGCTGGGCCGTCGACCGCTGGGCACGGTGCGCCGGTTGCTTGGGTTGACGCTACGACCCGCCCGGCCGCCGCAGGGCCGCCTCAGCGGCGACGACGTGCTGTCGTCCGCGGCCAGTTTGGCCCGCGTGGCGCATGACCAATCCATCCTTCCTGAATCCCGCTAGTACAGCTCGCCGGAATTCGCCACTCCGTTCCATGTGACGTCGGGGGCTGAGTCTGGGCGGCCACACGCTGGCAATAATCGTCACTGCCGGGCAGCACCGAGGCACGGCGTCCCGAGTCAG
>JAABUQ010011331.1_pt1 | contig 11406 bp, 18 predicted proteins | sample 5560001 | NCBI WGS metagenome assembly JAABUQ01 (sample SAMN10711888, study PRJNA513371) | rock metagenome | isolation source: Antarctica rocks | place: Antarctica: Victoria Land, Finger Mt nord | collected 2015-12-18
CCGTCGGCATCGAGCAGGGCTCAGCAAGCTTTGCACGAGGCCCCCTGAGCCGGGCACATCGGAGGTGCAGGCTCGCTCTCGGGCGGTCCGGCCGGCGCATGCGCGTCCGAGCGCGCGCCCAGGCCGCGCGACTGGACGCCAGCAGTGGCAGGGCGTCACGAAGCAGGTTTCGTTGGGGCCGTCAGTCAAGGCTTCCCCTCCCGCACAGGCAGCGCGCTGGCGCGCCTTCATGCGCGGCAGCGCGGTGTTGGCGGCCTCGCGCACGTGCGCCTCCACGCGCGCTCGCGCGAAGGCCGCCAGCCGCGCATCGAGAGCTGCGCGCGCCCCGCCATCCAGCGCGTACCCGTCCAGGCCCGCGTCAACGCTCTGCCTCGCAGCCGCCGCACTCCCTGGTCAGCCGGGCACCAGCGGGCGGGTGGGCAACCATGCTCTTGCGCCTCTCCCTCCCCGAGACAAGGCCCATGTTGGAGCTGTCAGAGTCGCAGGACTTGCACCCTGCCACCCAGCGCCTTTCCAGACCAGGACACACAGCCGTACCCAGCCTATCGGCCGCCATGCTGCTCAGCAACTTGTGCCAGAGGAGACTGTGCTCGCCTGCGTCAGTGTCTAGAAACAAGCACCGGCACGCCTGATGCACACCCTCACTCTCTGCCACCCTGCGACTCCCATGTCCCCGAGCAAACCTGGCGACCGCCACAGCTGCAAGCGCGCGCACACGCCCACGGCCTGCACGCCTGCACTCGCCCGGTCCCACTGGCAAGCACCGATGCACATGCGTGTTCCTCAGCGGGGCTGGCCACCTGCAGGGCGCTGCGCAAGGCGGCGGCCAGCAGGCGCGCCAGGCGCGGCCACAGGTCATCGGGGCAGCTCTCCAGCAGCGCGATGGCCGGGCCGGTCAGGGCGCGCGTGAGCGCCTTCTCCGCAGATGCTGTCACCTCCGCCACCTGCGCGCGCCCGCCGGGCCTGCTGGACGGTTGCACCCGAGCCCGGGCAAGGTGACCATCCACTGCACCGACCTCGGGTGCAAGTAATGCTAACATGCCGGACAGCTCCAGGGCGCCGGCGCACTGCAAGGGCGCAGCTCGTGTCAGGCACAGGGAAACAGATTGAGCACGCGCCCTGCGCTGCATGGCGTCGGCGATGAGCGCATCCACGTCCGCCTCAGCCGCCGCGGCCTCCGCCGCGGTGGCCCAGCCGGTGCCGGGCACGTCGGCCTCCCGCAGGCCTGCCTCAAAGTGCTGCAGCACCTCTGTCTTCGCCCTGCGCATGCATGCCCCTGCATCACGCCATGTCCTGTCCGCTCTGCAGCACGACCACGGGCCTTCTCAGGGTTCTGGTGACCTGAAGTATGCTTGAACAAACAGATTTGCGTGTCTGCAGGAGCTTTCCACCAGCGCCTTGACCATGGCGGTAACGCTAGCACGTTGGCGCAAAGCAAGCTCTCAGTTCTCGGCCCCATGCCTCCGGCTACCGACCCATTGACTGGTACACAGCATTGCCGCAAGCGCCTCGCAAGCGTGCAACCCTGGTCGGCGCATGTGCAGCGCGAGTTCGCGGAGCGCGCACCGGCCGGCGGCCGCCGCAAACCCGCCGTCGCGCTCGGCGCAGGCGGCAATCTCCGCCGCGGCGCGCTCGTGCGCCCCCGCGCGCAGGTGCCGCAGCTGGTCGTCAAAGGCGCGCCGCACGACAGCGCGCGCGCGCTCCACCAGCTCGCCGCGCTTGTCGCGCCGCACGCCGGCCTCGAAGTAGCGCGCCTCCTCGTCGTAGCCTGGGCGAGCGGCGCGGTGTCACAAGCCTGAGGGTGGCGCTCAGGGTGCCCGGACCGCGCCCCTGCCAGCACGTGACAGGTGACGCAGGCGGCCCTTGCATTGCTCAGCACACAAGCAGCCGAACGCAGGCAGCCACCGTCCGAACACGCGCAGGATCCCGGGTACGCAATGCAGGCAGCCGCGCCGCAGGCGGGGCATGTTCGCATGGGGCCCCGCTCGCCCGGCGCCAGGGCGCGCCGGAGATGCAGGACTCCAGCAGCGCGGCGGCGCGCGCGCCGAACTCGCGCACGGGCCCCGCGGCCGCGGCGTCGCGCAGGCTGGCCCAGGCGCTGTCGTGCTCCAGCGCGCGCAGCTGCTCCTCCAGCAGCTCCGCGCAGCGGATGTTGGCGACCATCACCTGCGCGCGCGCCGCCGCGCCCGCCCTCTTGTGAGCGGGGCCCCTTTACACGCCGCCGCACACCTGTCCCTCGGGCGGGACAGCGGGAACGCCGCTGCCGAGCCCGCGCTCCCCCCCGCGACACAGCCTGCGCTGTGAACTGAGGCGCAGGAGCCACACGGCGTGCATGCAGACACGGCGACTGCTCGGACGCGCACAGCGTGGCGGCGGCGGCCCCGCCTCCGCGCCCGACCCGCGGGACCAGGAGCGCGGCGGGACCCTGCGGGCGGGCGGGCGGGGGGCCGGGGGCATCGGCGGGCAGGCGGGCGGCGCGGCAGCAGCGGCTGCCAGCCTCCCCCGGTGAAGCTGCGGGCGCGCGGGGCGCAGCGGGCACCTTGTGGGCGGGCAGGTTGAGGTCGCGCTGCTCGCGGATGGCCTCCCACACGCGCGCCATGCTCAGCGCCAGCGCATGCCCGGGCAGCTTGCCCTCGCCCGCGCGCAGCAGCGTGTCCTCGCCTGGCGCGCGCACACAGCCTCTGCGCAGCTCCGCACACGGCGCAGCCAAGCAGCGCGCGCGTGCACAGCAGGCGCGCAGCGAGCAGCCCAATGCACGCCCGGCATTGTGCGCGCTCACTCGGACCGCACTGCACGCGCAGCGCACGACGAAGAGCTGGCCTGAGCATTGCCACATATGTTCCAATAAGAAGCCGATCCTGGCGGCGGCAGCGGTGGGTGCCAGAGCCATTTGCTACCCAACGTGTGTGGTGCAATCACTCTCACTTTTGGTCAAGGCTAGGCGCATGCTGCAAACCTCGCCGCCAGCCTCCTGCGCCCCTGCAGGTCAAGCCACACCAGGCGCCGCGCGGCAGGCCCGGACCTTCCTCGGTGAAGCGGCGGCGCAGGATCACGCTCTCCGCGCGGAAGTCCTCCTCGCGCTCCTCGAAGTTGGGCAGCGAGGCGTACTTCACCTGGCCGCCCCAGCGCACCCCGCTGGCACGCGGGGCACTCCTCTGCGGCTCTCTGCAGACTGGCAGGCGCACCGGAGCTCGCCAGCTGGTGCGCCGCATGTGATCTGCCTCACATGCAGGCAAACACTGTACTTATATTTGATACAGCGGTGCTAACACCCACGACGGAGCCTGCCCTGGAGATGCACTGTTCGCCGGGCATACACCTGGTGATGCTCAGGTGCGCTCGCTGAACATCAGGCGCGGCCGTGTGCCGGCAGGCGCGCGGCGCCGGGCGCACCTCAAAGAAGGTTGTGAACGAGCTGCCCTCATACTGCTGAGGCTTGGTGATGCCGGCCCACATCTGGCCCAGGTCCGCCTCCCAGGTCTCCACCAGGCGCGGCAGCGGCGTGCGCGTGCGGTCCCGGAAGACGAACAGCAGCACCGTGCGCCGCTTGTTCGGCGCGGGCGTGAACAGCTTCAGGTTGACCTGCGCGCGCGCACAGGCCGGCCGCTGGAGGAGCGAGCTCGCCCGCCTCACGGCCCCCGGACAGTGCTCCCATAGTGCCGAAGCAGGTCTGGCACTTGTTTGCCGAAGCATACCAAGCGCAAAGGGGCTACAGAGCGAGGCAGCAAGCGGCGTGCCTGGAAGATGGTCTTCAGCAGGGGCTTGCCGGCGCCGGCCTCCCGGCCCACATCCTTGGCCCACCTGCGCAGCACGTGCGCCTTGCTGCGGGGCAGCATGGCTGGGCGCAGCACGCCTATGTGAGCTGCGTGTTAAAGTTCTCCAACGCGTGCAGGCGGGCGCTCGAGAGCCTGAGGCAGGCTCGGCTCAGCTCAGCTCGCTGTCTCAGCACATTACGCTAGTCCACGTCCTGCACTGCCATGTGAACGAGGATGCAATCGTAGGACTGGGCCGCTGCACATCACCTAGCACTTGCCGAGAACCTCCTGTGGAGTCAGAGCTTTCCAGCCCGGCTGGGAAGCTAGCCAATGCTCAGCACCGCCTGCACCCTGGTCCACCAAAGTATGACAGGCCTGCAGGCCAGGGCCATGCAGGTTGGAAGTGGGGGCCCAAACATGTTGACGAGCAGCACGTCAGCCACCGCCAGCGCGAACAGCGCAGACTGGCGCTCAAAGCTGTTGTCGTCCTCCCCGCGCTCGCGCCCGTCGCTGCCCTCCAGGTCCATCACCAGCGTGACCGGCCGCGGCAGCTTGCCCGAGCGCGCGAGCCAGATCCCGCGCGTGGTCTGGTGCCGCCCGCTCATCGCATCCATTTCCTCAAAGCTCGTGCCAAACTGCCGCGACGTATGCCACTTGTTGCGAGACAGAACATCTGTGCTGCAGTGACAGGCGCTGACCGGTCCATCAAGCACAGATGCACAGTGTTGTATCACAGCAGGAACTGCACCTGTTGATCTTGTCGTAACAATGGCACGCAGCGGCAAGCAAGGCTCACAGCAGCAGGCTGGAGCAGACACGCTAACAGCCGCATGCCTGAAATACCAAGCGCAAAGCGACGCTTGTCACCGTCGCGAGATCAAGCAGAGCCAGTACAGCTCTTGCCAGCTATGGCTGGGCACCAGCGAGAATAGCGCACCAAGGCGTTCATCAGCGTTGACTTGCCACTGCTCTGCGGCCCCGTGATGGCGACCACCTGGTAATCCACGCCAGCCTCCTGCACGTCATTCTCGCGCATAAAGCTGTTGACAAGGTCGCCATTGAAGTCGCCTTCGCCGCTGACGACTTGAAGGATGCCAGAACCGCGTAAATTCATTGGAGCAGGCGTGCAGCACTTTCTGCGCTACCTCATAGGGGCCAAGCCATTGTGTAAATCAGCCAACTTGCTCAGACCAAAAAGTGGGCTGCAGCGTGAACACCCTGCAGCCGCAAGGTTTTTGCAGTTGGGTGCCGGGAGTGAGCTCCTTGTCTCTACTTGCCTCAGCGTTGGGGAGTGCCGCACGACTTGCGTTGCCTTTGCTTGGGTCAGAAGCGGCTGCTGTGCTGCGTACTCTTCTGAGGCAGCCGTCTGCGCAATGTTGCTGCTCTTTGAGACGGCCGCGGGCTTTGCCCTCTTCAAAGTGCTGAAGGAGGGCAAGCTGAAGGAGACCGAGGTGCGACGAGTGGCGTCTGCTCGCTCGAGCTGACCTTCACGCCGCGCGCAGGCAGTGAACTCCGGCTGTGTGCGCTCCGCAGGACCTCTACAAGGACTTTGAGTCGCTGGACGCGGCAGAAAAGGTGCACGCCCTGCCTCTGTGGTCGCGCAGCGCGGGTGCAGCAGCCCCGGCTGCTGAGCGCGGGCGGCCTGCCGCAGGTGGTCAAGCTCACGTCTTTCAACAAGTTTGACAACACCACGGATGCGCTGGCGGCGGCGACAGCGCTCGTGGACAGCAAGCTCAGCAAGGGTGCGGTGGCTGTGGTCTCGCGCATGCGCGTTGCTGGCTTCATGGCGGCACGTAGAGCGATGGCCACGGCCAACCGTGGTGCGAGTGCGCAGGTCTGAAGAAGTTCTTGAAGAAGAATGCGGAGGGGGAGACGCTGGCGGTTATGGACTCCAAGCTGGGCAGCATCATCAAGGAGAAGCTGGGCATCTCCTGCACATACAGGTCAGTCTGTCACAGCGTGCTGCCGAGGCTGTAGGTTGCAGCCAGGCGCAGGCCCTGCAGTGTGGGGCCAATATTTAAGGCCTGACACGCTCAGCTCGTGCGTGCAGCTCCGCCATCATGGAGCTGACGCGCGGCGTCCGTAACCAGTTGGCCGGGCTCATCAGGTGCTGCAGCACAACGCGCTGCACAGTGTCACTGGATGCAGGGACCCAGCATTAACTGGCAGTGATTGACGAGGGGAAGGAATCGCGGCGTGTCTGCAAAGCGCCGCGTCTGCTGTTGCCTTGTAGGCGCCTGGCTGCGAGAGCTGTGCACGCGAGGTTCAAGTGGGCCGGCGTCGTGTCTGACCGCGACTGAGCGTGTGGGGGGGCCGCGGCCAGCGGCCTGGGCGCGCAGGACCTGACGCCTATGTCGCTGGGCCTCAGCCACAGCCTGTCCCGGTACAAGCTGAAGTTCAGCCCAGACAAGGTGCGGAGGACCTCCCTAGGACTTGGTGTGCTTCAGGGGCAAGGTTGAGCATCAGCGGCATGTCTGTTGGGAGGGCAGGTCCTTGTGTGCGAAGAACAGACTTCACTGCATTCGGCGTGCGTTTCGGACGGCGCACGTGCTGCCCGGACATGCCTGCGCGTGCTCGAGTGCGCCTTCGTGCAGCACCGCTGGGCATGGCGGCCGCGGACGCTCAAAGTTGCAGCACGCATGCTCGTGCTTAGGCTGCTCGCGCGCCCTAGTCGCGCACGGACGGGCGGCCTCACGGCTGGGAGCGCGCGCGCGCGCAGGTGGACACGATGATCGTGCAGGCGATCGGGCTGCTGGACGACCTTGACAAGGAGCTGAACACGTACGCGATGCGCGTGCGCGAGTGGTACGGCTGGCACTTCCCGGAGATGTCCAAGATCGTGTCCGACAACGTCGTCTACGCCAAAGTGGTGCGCCGCCGCCGGGATGCCCGCAGCGTCCGCCCTGTTTCCTTGCGGTGTATTCGTCTGCTTTCTAGAAGGCGCCTGCGGCATGAGCTGGTGGCATGCAGCCTGTCAGGGCGGCTGTTGATGGAGATAAAGAGTGGGGGCCGTCCCCGTGGGATGCGGGTTCCAGTGTCAGACGGCGGCGCGCGGGCGGGCGCAGGTGAAGCTGATGGGCACGCGCGAGCGCGCGGCGGACGTGGACTTCTCGGCGGTGTCGCTGGAGGAGGAGGTGGAGAGCGAGCTGAAGGAGGCGGCCGTCATCTCCATGGGCACCGAGATCAGCGAGGCCGACCTGCTCAACATCATGGCGCTCTGCGACCAGGCGCGCCGCGGAGGCTCTCCCGCCCGCCCTTGAGTACCGGCCGGGAGTGCCTGATGAGCGTTGGGAAGCGAGCGGCAGCGACAGCGCGCCCCGGGGCGCATGCTCTCGGCGGCGCGTGGGCCGTGCCGCATGCTGCGCCTGCATTGGGCCGCTCGGCCCGCGGCGGCCGGGCGGCGCTCGCCGTTGCACGGCAAGCGGCTCGGGTGGACTCACTCTGAGCCCATCTCGCCCTGCACTGACATGCAGGCCACAGCAACAGAGTCAGCCATGCGCGCCCCGCATGTCCTGGAGCAGCTGCATGTCATGGGGTCGGCCCAACTTGGGATGCAGCTGCAGGTTCCAGCATCTGCTGAGAGGCGCCTGGCGCAGGTCGTGGCGCTGGCGGAGTACCGGGCGCAGCTGTTCGAGTACCTGCGCAGCCGCATGACCGCCATCGCGCCCAACCTCACGGCGCGCCTCGTGCCCGCCCGTGGACAGTGAGCGTCTGTAACAGCAGCCAGCAGGTCGCGGATTCTCCCTGTCACTTGCAGCGGACATTGAGTATTACAGGCCGATTTTAAAGTGAGCCTGTAAGACATGCGTCTACCGCTGCCGCCGGCCCGTGCCCAGGTTGCAGCAGCTCCCTGTCTTTCACACAGGCAGTGCTGGCGCGCAGGTGCTCGTGGGCGAGCTGGTGGGCGCGCGGCTGATCGCGCACGCGGGGTCGCTGCTCAACCTGGCCAAGCAGCCGGCCAGCACCGTGCAGATCCTGGGCGCCGAGAAGGCGCTCTTCCGCGCGCTGAAGACGAAGCACGAGGTGCCGCGCCGCCGCAGCAGCGCATGACAGATCCGCGACACCTGCTGCAGGAGTCTGTGCATGAGGAGCAGCATTGACGCAGTGTGCTGGCTCCCCTGGCGAGGCAGCTGTGGGAGGTGGCTATGATGCAGCCACGGCTTGCAGTGCCTGCCGTGCGGCCGTTCTTGGGCTCGCCGCCAGTCTTGAGCGGAGGGTGCGGCCGCGCAGACGCCCAAGTATGGGCTGATCTACCACGCGAGCCTGATCGGGCAGTCGCAGCCTAAGTTCAAGGGCAAGATCAGCCGCGTGCTGGCGGCCAAGTGCTCGCTGTCCATCCGCGTCGACGCGCTCGGCGAGCACACCGACGCGACGGTCGGCCTGGAGGGTCGCGCCAAGGTGCGGGGCCTTGGCCTGCCCGTCAAGGGCCGCGCCTGTCGTGCGTGGACGCCCTGCATGCCTGGCTGCATGTGAAGCTGGCAATCAGCGCGTTGGTGTGGGGTCCTGTCAAGCGCTGCAATGACAGGGTAGAATGGGTTCACAATATGACCTTGCAAGTACTAGTCCGTGATGCACTAGGGGTCTCATAGGTCTGTAGGTCTATGTGGTGTGGAAAGGGGTTAGTAATGAACGCCTTTGGCAGAACCCCGCAGCCTTGCTGTATGCTGTGCGGCTTTGAAACAGGGCGAGATCAGCCACGGGTGTTAGATCTCCGGGGGCGGGAAGGAGCCACATGCACCAGCCCTCGAATTCGCACCCACAGTCCGGCCCACCTTGTCTCTCGTTACCAGCGATGCGCCGTTTCGCAGTGCGGCTACTCAGGCGCAGGTAGTCAGGCTGCCCGCGCCATTGCGTGCGTGAGCGGGCGCCACACGACATGGGTACCATCATCAGGTCTGCGTCGACTCACCAATGCGGGGGCGCACGCTGCGCGCGCGCAGGTGGAGGCGCGGCTTCGGCAGCTGGAGGGACGGATGCAGGCGGGCGAGAGCGCGCGGCCGCGCGGCAAGCCAGAGGTGAGCCGCTACGAGCCGGAGCGCCAGGGCGGCGCGGCACTGCTGACCGCGCCCGCATCGTACAACCCGGCCGCGGACGTCACGGCCACCGCAGGGAAGGAGGAGAAGAAGAAGGCGCGCGCCTCCCGCGCGCCTGCCAGGCAAAGCGCATGCCTGCCTGTCTGGCTGGGTAAACGGCCGTGCGCCGGAGGCGGCGCTGGCCCGGCGCTGTTCACCGCGCCGGCCGCGCTGCGCGGCCGTGGCCGCCGCTGGCAAGGGCGGGGACTGGAGGGGCGTGCTGCAGTGCCGAGCACCGTGCACAGTGCCTGCGATTCTGGCAAGCTCGGGCGTGTGTCAGGGATGGTCACGCATCTCCGATATGATCAAGCTACTTACTTACGCGGTGAGCATTGGGCAGGGCATGCTTGCATTCATTCTGAAATCTCATACTACGACCCGCACTGCACCAAAGAGCAGCGGGAAACATGCCGAGGCGTGCGCAAGGCTGTGGCAGGCTGGTAGCATCATTTCATGGCCGTGCGTCGTGTGGGGCCCGTGCCTGAGGAGAGTGCCAGCTGTGCGCGCAGAAGAAGAAGCGGAGCGCGGAGGAGGCAGTGGCGGCGGCGCCCGCCGAGGACGGCGAGGCGGCTGCGGCAGAGCCGGCGCCCGAGCCCGCCAAGAAGAAGAAGAAGAAGGCAAAGGCGGAGGGCGCGGCAGAGCCGGATCCGGCCGCGGCGCCGGTGCTGAACGGCGGCGCGGACGAGGTCGTAAAGAAAAAGAAAAAGAAGGCAAAGGCGGCTTGAGTGCGCCACCGTCAGTGCTGGGTAAGGGCGTTTGATGTCACGGGTCTGTGTGTCTGTTGGTCGGCTGTGGGTCCGTGCGTCTCCCTGTGTGTCACTGCTCGTCCCCGCTTCGTCTAGAGCGCTGTGCGCTTGGGTTCCATTACGCAGCCTTAAGCTCGTCATGCTGCCTGGCCGCATATGAGCCGCCGCCCCACCTGAAACCTGACCCATGCTGAGCAACTTGCCGCCCCGCGCCGCCCGCCCGTCAGCAGCAGGCTGTAATGCACCCGCAACTGATAGCCGGGCCTTCCAGCAGAGCGCAGGCAACCAAGGATCATTGTCAATCAGCTGCAGCGACTGGAATCCGCAGGCACACTGGTAACTACATGCAGGCAGCATGCTGACAGACGCGCCAAGCGCCACAGAGACGAGGAGCTCGACGCCAGAAACATACACAGACTTCAGCACAGGCAACCTGCAGACCTTAGCACAGACTTGCTGTCGGCAACTGCCGCCGCATCGCCCCAGCCCTGGAAGCAAGGGCTCCCGCCTCGCTGCTGCTGCGCGAACCGCGCAGGAGGCGCGTCACCGGATGCGCGAGCGCTGGCTGCCGTCGCTGAGCGAAGTCAGCGTCGCGGCCGTCTGCGCCTTGGGGAACACGTTCCAGAAGCGCAGTGTCTCGTCGCCTGCGCGCGCGCGCGCGCGGGCAGTCAGCACGCCCCCACCGCCAGTGGGAGAGCCGCCTCGACCAGCCGCGCTCCGCAACGAGCGCCAATCAGGACAGAACACAGTCTGGCACCGCGCAGTGCGATGAGCCCTTGGCTGGCATGCTTGTCAAGTGCATGCGGATCTGCCGCAGCTGGCGTGCCTGGGCGTGCGGCGGGCCGCGGCCTCGGCGCATGCAGAGACGCGCAGGCAGGGGCTGCTGGCCTGGCCGAGCGCGCATGCAGCGGCGAGGGCGCCTGGCTCGTCTCACTCCAGGCGGGCCGGAGGCCTGGCAGCTCGCTGAGCGTGAGCTCGGAGCTTGCTGTCAGCCTGCGCCCGGCGGTGCGGGCGTGCTCGACCCTTGGGGCGCCGCGCCTGCGCCGGTGACGATGCTCTGGCCGTCGGGCGAGGTGGCAAGGAAGAGGACGCGCGAGGTGTGCCCGGCCAGCGTCGCCACGGGCGTCAGCGCCGGGTACCGCCACAGCTCGATGGCGTTCGTCGAGTACCCTACGGCGCGCGTGACCGCGCTGACGCTCGGGGCGGCGACGGCGCCCAGACGCGCCCTCCCAGCGCGGTGCCCGCCCAGGGCGTCGGTGCCCCGGGAAGGTGCCGGACCCACGGGCTGCCCTGGCGGGGGCCTGCGCCGCGCGCGGGGCCGGCGCACCGTAGCAGGCCACAAGCTCGTTGGCGTTGCGGCTCCAGGCGAGCGCGCAGACCTGGCTTTGCGCGTCCACCGCGCTCACCGTCGTCCCGGTCAGCGTGTTCCAGACCCTGCGCGGCCGCGGCGCCCCCCGCCTCGGCGCTCGCACCCGCCCGGCCTCCGGGTTTCCCGCTTTCATGCAGGCGATGCGGCCGTGGGCTGGCACCCTTGCGGGGCGCCCCCGCGCACCCTGGTCGCGCTGCGCGGCGGCTCGTCACACCGCACATCACAGCGCAGCGCGGCCCCTCGGGTTGTGACCCTCCGCGCGGCGGTGTCTTGTCAGAAATGAAGGAGCCCTGTGTCGGCATGCCCACTCTTGCGCTCGCGCCGTGCCGGGAGCACGCCCCCCCGGCGGGCCCCGGCGGCGCGCGGCCGCACCGGATGTGCTTGTCGCTGGTGCCGCCGCCGGTCGCGAGCAGGCCGCGCTGGTGCGGCGACCATGCGAGCGCCTTGACGGCCGCCGTGTGCGC
>JAABUQ010011332.1_pt1 | contig 11405 bp, 9 predicted proteins | sample 5560001 | NCBI WGS metagenome assembly JAABUQ01 (sample SAMN10711888, study PRJNA513371) | rock metagenome | isolation source: Antarctica rocks | place: Antarctica: Victoria Land, Finger Mt nord | collected 2015-12-18
CTCCCAGCGTCACTGATCTCTGCATCGCTTTCTCCTCCCAATCGAAAGCACTGCAAGATCGGTGACGCTCTCTATTTCCCTATCCTATCCTCCCACCAGCGCGACGTTTTCTGGAATCTGGAGCCGGCAGGTGCAGCGTGACGCGGGGAAACAGCGGGCTGTCCAGGGCCAGCACATCGCTGCCCGGCGTCTCGGGATAGAAGCCCAGCGCGGCGAAGATGTACCACGAGGACATCTCGCCCATGTCGTCGTTGCCGGGGTAGCCCGTGGGACGCGCGCCGTACAAGCTGAGCAGGGCGCGGCGAACCACCCCCTGGGTGCGCCAGGGCGCGCCCGCGTAGTCGTACTCCCAGGGCGTCCCCAGGGTCGGCTCGTTGCCCAACCAGGCGTAGGGCGAGGTCGAGCCTGTATTGAGCTGGGTAAAGAAGGTGTTGAGCCGGGGCACGACGCGCGCGGGGCCGCCCATGAGGTCGAACAGCCGGCGCAGGTTGAAGGGCGCCATCCAGGTGTACTGCGCGGCGTCGCCCTCGACCATCTCCGTGGTGGGGGTGGCCGTCCGGTCCCAGGCGCCGTCGACGATGCGGGGCATAATGTAGCCATGCGCCCTATCGAAGACGTTTTGCCAGCCCTGCGCGCGCCCCGTCGCGGCGTTCTGGGTCGTGGTGTCGCCTAGCGCGCGGGCATATTGCGCCAGTGCAAAGTCGTCGCTGGCGTATTCCAACGTCGTCGCCGTGGCCTCGGTCCACCCTCCGCGCATTTGGCGCCGACGCTGCGGGATGTAGCCCTGCTGCGCATACAGCGCCCCGTCCGGCCGTTCCACGACGCCGTTCGGTCGTGCGGCCGGGCTCCGCACGCCTTGCACCATAAACCCGAGCGCGCGCCGTGTGTTGAACCCCCTGGCGCCGAAGGCGTAGGCGCCGGCGATGATCGCGTCCGCCGGATCGCCCACCATCGTCCCCGTATCGTTGTTGGCGATCGGCCAGCGCGGCAGTGCGCCGCCGTAGTAGGCGTCGGAGACGAGCGACTGCGCGATGTCGCTGCCGACCTGTGGATTGAGCATCGTCACGAAGGGGACCTGCGTGCGATAGACGTCCCAGCCGGAGATGTTGGCGCGCTGCGTGTAGGGCAGGTCCCTGGCGCGCGGGTTGGGGTTGGGGTAGACGCTGTGGTGGACGCGTCCATCGAACGCGATGTAGCGCCCATCGGCGTCGTCGAACGTGCTGGGGAAGAGCAGGGCGTGGTAGAGCATGGTGTAGAACGTCCGCGTATCGGCCCGGTTGCCGCCCGACACCTCGATCTGCCCCAGCGCACGGTTCCACACGGTGGCCGCCTCGACGCGGACGCGGTCGAAATCGGCTGCGGTGAAGGCGCTTGGCGCCTCGGCCGCAAGGTTTGCGCGGGCGCCGTCGACGCCGACGAAGGAGAGCCCGACCCGCGCCAGCACGACGGGGTTGGCCGCGGTCGCGAAGGAGACGAAGGCGCCCGAACCACGACCGCTGGCAGCGGCGACGCCCGCCCGAACTACGCCGCCTTGCCAGGCGCCGTACCCGGTGAAGGGGCGGTTGAATTGCGCCACGAAGTAGACGGTGTAGTGATTGCTGGCATGCCCGCAGAAGTCGCCGCCGCTGGCCTGGCCGCTGATGGTCCGGGTCGTGGGGTCGATGTGCACCGTGCTGGGACCCTGACCGTGGGCGTCGGTCCGCCCGGTCGTGATCAGCATCGTGGCGACGGCGCCCCGAGGGTAGGTGAAGCGGCCGAAGCCGGTGCGCGTCGTCGCCGTGAGCGCGACGCGGACGCCCGAGGCCAGACCGACGCTGTAGTAGCCGGGCGCGCCCGCCTCGTCGGCGTGCCGGAAGCCGGAACGGTAGGCCGCGGGGAGGACGGCGGGAGACCAACGCGGCGCGCCGAGCACGGGCATGAAGGGGATGTCCTCGTAGATCGGGCAGCCGCTCCCGCTGAGGTGGGTGAGGCTGAAGCCGCGGATGGCGTGGTCCTCGTAGCGGTATCCGCCGGGAGCGCCGGACGAGGTCGTGTCAGGGCTCCACTGGACCATCCCGAAAGGGAGGTCTGGGCCGGGAAACGTATTGCCAGCGGCCCCGGCACCGGCGAAGACGTTCACATCGTCGCTATAATCCGGCGTGGGGTTGCTATGCCCGGTAATGATGGAGGCAGCGGAGCCGGCGATGGAACGAGGACCCAGTGTGCCCGCGCGAGCAACCTGCGGGAAGGGACGGATCGTACGAGTGGGTAGAGGCGCCGCCAGCGCAACGCGGATAGGGGCGCCGGCGGCATGGGCGCCCAACGTCAAGGCATGGGTCGCAGGTCGGGCCGGCGGCGCCGGCTTCGCGAAGGCAGCAGAATCAACGATGGCGCGGGCGCCCACTACATGGTCTACTGCAGGGGGAGCGAAGAGCACTCCGGTCATGGCGCTGCCTATCGTTAGACCAAGCAGGGGGATTGCCACGACGATGACACCCTTGGATCGACGCACACACCACCTCATCGTGCCGCTACCGTCTTCTTTCGTCCCTATCTATCATGTCTTTACAAAGAACCGTGTCGTGTTCCTACAAAGAACGGTCCTGCCAGATAGTATCGGCACCGTCGCTGTGTCCAAGGAGGGCGCCGCGTGTCATGCGCGTAAGCGCGCTGCGTGTCATGGGCGTCTTTGTTCCGCTATTAGTATGACATATCCATGGTTGTAGTCGTGGCGGGAGGGATGCTATACTCGTTGGCATGTTTGTCGTTCGCGGTACTGACATATCATGGAGGGTGTCACGCACGGATGCGACGATGGCGCTGTACCCGTACTTCAACCCGTTTACCCCGTTCGCGCGCGCCTATCAAACCGTCACGGACACCCATGGCCAGGAAGCGGGATTGGCGCTGCAGACCGCGCTGAGCTTGGTCGTCGATCCCAACGCGGGCGCGTAAGCTGTGCCGCCCGCGCTCCCAGGTCGACAATGCAGGGACTGTATGTCGTCGGGGTATGCGCTTGACGCCGGGGTACGGAGCATGGTAGTGTCCGTGTACGGGTCGTGTTTCGCCGCACGGCAATCCGCTTCCGGCAGGATTGTTTGGTGTCCCGGCCTGCGATCCATGCGATCCCTTGGCGGCGCGCGGTTGTGACACAGGTGACACGGGTGTCACTACAACGTGCGGCGGTCGAGGCCGTCCACGCTCCCAATCGCGCTGTATCGTGTCCAGGTGAGTCGTAGGAAAGGGGCAGATGGTAGAGACGGGATCACGCCCGGCGAACACAGCGGATGGGACCACGCCCTTGTACCAGGTGCGCGGCGTCACGCGCAGCTTCGGCCGCGTCGTGGCCCTGCGCGGGGCCGACTTCTCCGTTTCCCCCGGCGAGGTCTCGGCTATCGTCGGCGACAACGGCGCTGGCAAATCGACCCTCATCAAGATCCTCTCCGGCGCCTTGCAGCCTGACGGCGGGGAGCTGCTCTTCGACGGCCAGTCGGTGCGTCTGTCCTCGCCACAGGAGGCGCGCGCGCTGGGCATCGAGACGGTCTACCAGGACCTGGCGCTGGCCCCCTCGCTGGATGTGGCCTCTAACCTGTTCCTGGGACGCGAGACGCGCCAGCCTGGCCTGCTGGGCGCCCTGGGCTTCCTCGACGACCGCGCCATGCGCAGAAAGGCGCGGCAGGAAATGGCTGATCTGCAGATCGGGCTCTCCTCGGTCCGCCAGCCCGTGCTGACCCTCTCCGGAGGACAGCGTCAGGCCATCGCCGTGGCCCGCGCCACCGCCTGGGGCAAGCGCGTGGTGATCATGGACGAGCCGACCGCGGCGCTGGGCGTGCGCGAGTCGAACATGGCGCTGCGCCTGATCGAGCGCGTCAAAGCGGCGGGCATCGCCGTGATCATGATCAGCCACAGCATGCCCGAGGTGTTCGAGGTGGCCGACCGCATCACCATCTTGCGCCTGGGCCGTAGCGTGCGCCAGATGCGGCGCTCCGAGACCTCCATGACCGACGTGGTCGCCTTTATGACCGGCGCGGCGGTCGAGCAAGTCGCGTCGATGGAGTAGGACAGGAGAGCAGCGCATGGCACAGAACAGCATCGATGAGACGGCGCCTGCGGGCGGCCAACCTTCATCGCGCGGGCGGGACTGGTTACGGTCGGTGACACGCTCAAACAATCTCTACATTCTGCTTGTCGAGATCGCTCTGCTGCTCTTTTTCGGCGTTATCAGTCGAGATCGCTCTGCTGCTCTTTTTCGGCGTTATCAGCCCCAATCATGTCTTCACGACCGCCAATAACCTTGTCAACATCGCCTGGGACACGGCGGAGACGTTGCTGCTGGCCATCGGTGAGACCTTCGTTATCATCACGGCGGGGATCGATCTCTCGGTCGGGACCGTGCTGATGCTGTCCGGCGTGACGGCGTCGTGGGTCATGGCCCAGACGGCAGGGACGCCGGCGCAGGTGGTCAATAACTCGTTTCCCAACGCCGGTGTAGCTATCGCCCTCGGTATCCCGGCGGGGTTGGCCGTGGGCATCATCGCGGGAGCGATCAACGGCGTGTTGGGACTATCGGGGTGCACCTCGAGATTGTGGTTGCCGCCTGACCATAAATGGTCATGGCAGGGCACGGACCCTGAAGGGTCTCCCCTGGCACGCACCCGGCGCGAACCTACCGTGCGGCGGACTCTCACGCCGACCTTTTAAGGTCCGTCCCCTGCCATGACCTTTCAAGGTCAGGCCGTCGGCACGCACGATCACAATCTCGGGGCACACCCGCGTGTTGGTTGCACGCTTGCGCCTCCCGCCCTTCATCGTTACCCTGGGTATATTCAGCGTCGCGAATGGTCTGGGAGACTTGCTCAGTTCGTCGGGCGCCGCCGGGCAGGCCGCCATCCCGCCCGTGCCCGATGCCTTCGCCAACTCGCTGGGCAACGGTAGTCTTGTCCTGGGCTTGCCAACGCTGGTGCTCGTCGCGGCCGTCGTGGCCCTGCTGGCGCACATCATCTTGACCAGGACCGTGTTCGGGCGCCGCACCTTCGCCGTGGGCAGCAATCCCGAGGGGTCGCGCCTGGCCGGAGTACCCGTCACGCGCCAATTACTATGGGTTTACGTCTTCGCCGGCCTCATGTCGGGGTTGGCCGGTATATTCGACCTGGCGCGCTTCCACGGCTCTCCGGCACTTTTGATGCACGCCGTTCTGTGGTAGAAGACACTACATGTTGTCGGTAGCAGCCATAAATCTTCTATATGCAGTGGATTAACTGCCTCTCGTCAGTCACGTGACGGAGTCGCTATTCGCCATCTGAATTTGCGGATTGGCATGGCCATTAATCACACTCAGATCAGCCTTACAACAGGGCTATTCGGCTGTATCAAAAGTGCCGGAGAGCCGCTTCCACAGCACCGATATCCAGGGGCACAGCCTGGACAACCTCAGCGCCATCGCTGCCGTCGTGATTGGAGGGACCAGCCTCTTTGGCGGTACCGGCTCGATCCCCGGCACGGTCATCGGCGCTTTCATCCCCGTCACCTTAAGCTATGGGTTCAACATCATGGGCATCTCGTCGTTCTGGCAACTTGTCGCGGTGGGTGTGATCATCATCGCGGCCGTGTTGGTCGACCAGGCGCGGCGGCAGCGTCTAACGTGAGCGACGAGTGATTAGTAACGCCTGACCAGGCGCTTGGTAGAAAGGGGGTGAGGCGGCAAAGGTCAGTCAAGCTCGTATCATAGGCGCGCCGCGTCCATAGAACATGTCGCGGTGATCGACCCGCCGGTGAGCCCGTCGCTCATTGGTTCAACGATGTCCACTACATAGCAAGGAGAATTGTTCATGCTCAAGAAGGCTCTTATCAGCGGCGCTCTCGGCGCCTCACTTGTCGCGTCTGGCTCGCTCGCCCGGGCGCTGCCGCAGGCCCATGCCGGGACGAAGGCAGCGGCCAAGAACTATAAGATCGTGCTCATCGCGGGTATCGCCTCCGACGCTTTCTACATTACGATGAGCCACGGCGCGCAGGCCGAGGCCAAGACCGACGGCGCATCGCTGCAGTACAGCGGCTCACCCGCCGCGTTCAGCCCGGGGACACAGTTGCCCTATCTCAACGCCGCCATCGCCCGGAAGCCCGACCTGATCTTGATCGCGCCCACCGACAAGGTCGCGCTGCAGGCGCCGATCCAGCGCGCGGTCAGCGCGGGCATCCCGGTGCTCCTGGTCGACACCACGCTCAACGATCCGAGTATTGCCATTACCACGATCTCATCGGATAACATCGCGGGGGGCAAGGATGTAGCCGATGGGCTGGCGAAAGCGATCGGCAACAAGGGCAAGGTCGCCGTGGTGAACACCTCGCCCGGCGTCAGTACGACCGACCAGCGGGTGCAGGGGTTCGACCAGGAACTCGGCAAGTACCCCCACGTCAGTAACCTGGGCGTGACGTTCACCGGCGATGACCCAACGCGCGCCAACAGCGTCGTCAAGTCCCTCGTGGCGGCGCACCCGGACCTGGCGGGCGTCTTCGCCACCAACGTGCTGACCGGTGAAGGCGTGACGTCCGCCGCGCGCGAGTCCGGCCTCTCCGGCAAGCTCAAGCTAGTCGAGTTCGACGCCGAACCAACCCAGATCCAGGCCGTCAAGTCCGGGACGATCGCCGCCCTGGTGGCGCAGAATCCCTACGGCATTGGGCAACTGGCCGTGCGCTACGGCATACAGTACCTCAACGGCAACCATCACCTGGCCAAGCACTACGGTACCGGCGAGGTCATTATCACCAAGGCCAACGTCAACAGCCCATCGGTCGCTAACTACATCTACTCGAAATAGTGGCTAGTGGCTAGTGGCTAGTGGCTAGTGGCTAGTGGCTAGACGTTTCTGGCCACTAGTCACTAGCCACTAATCACTCGTCAGCGGCCGGCACGCAAGACGTGGCTGTTGTGCGCGCCGGCGGCAACGGCTTCCTCGGCTTCGCCCAGTTGGAGGGGCGTGTCGTCGGTGAACTCGGGGCGCTGGCCGGCCTCGTAGGGCGCCCACTGGCCCTTCTTGAGCAACTCGGCGGCCATGTGCTCCAGTTCCTGGATGCGCGCGTTGGCGCGCAACGCCTCACGGATAGAGAGGATGCCGACCGCGGGGTGCTTCTTCTCGATGACGTGGCGCAGCATGGAGAGGTGCGCGTTGTCCGGCACTCCGGGTTGGCGAATGGGCCGCGTGGCCGCGCGTAGCGCGCTCTGCGTGCCGTCGATGGCCTCGCCCTTGGTGAAGTCAAACTTATAGAACGAGCGGCGGCCTCCCATGCGCCGTCCGCCCGACAGCTTGATCCACTTGGCGTTGGTCACGCCCTTGCCCACGTCGATGGTCACGCGCACCTGACGCCCACGGTGCTCGAAGTAGCCTTCCAGACGGGCGTAGGTCTCGTGCTCCGACGAGCGCGGCTGAAAGCAGCCGATTTGCAGGGGGTGGCGCTCGGCGAGCTTGAGATTATTGAGTGGCGTGAGCAGCGAGAGGATGGCAAAGGCGTGCGGGATAAGGTCGGCGATCATGCCGATCTGCGCCCCCGACCCGCCCGGCGTCTGCGCCTCCAGGATCTCGACCTCCACCTCCTCGATCTCGTCCAGGAAGGCGCGCAGGTTGCGCTCCTCGGTCAGCAGCAGTTGTAGCAGGCGCACCTCCGTCTTGAACCAGTAGTGGTCGGCGGCCACGATTTGCACCGAGCCGTCGGTGCGGTCCAGGAAGGCGCGGTACTCTTCCGGCGGCGCGCCCAGCGGCTTCTCGATCAGCACCACGTTGGAGAGCGCGTAGTAGCTCTTGAGCAGCGGCAGGTGCGTCTCGGCCGGAGCCGCGATGTAGGTGATGACGTAGCAGCTGGGCTCAAGCTCCAGCGCCAGGGCGGCGGGCGATGGCGTGGCCTGCGAGTCCCAGTAGAACAGGTCGCCGTTGGCCGTGACCTGAGCCTCGGCGTCGACGAGGGCCTCGCGCCGGCCCGGCCGGTCATACTCGACCACGTGGACGCGGAAGTTGAAGAAGTTTTTGAGCAGCAGCAGGTGCTGGTAGGCCTTCTGACCCCACTGGCCGAAGCCAATCAGCACGACATCCTTCTGGATGTGCTGCTCCTCCTCCTCCAGGGCGTGCAGGCGGGCATTGCGGATGGCGATGGCGGCCTGACCGGCCAGGCCCGCGGTGCGCTCCACCTCCTGCGCGTTGAATATGCGCGTGCGGTCGCGCTGGCCCAAGAAGACGACCCCGATGGCCTCGCCCTGACCCTGGCTCTGGCCCTCGCCGGCCATCAGGGGCAGCGCCATCAGCGAGCGGATGCCCAGCACGCGGGCAATGTGCGCTGACACCAGCTCGTGGTCCTGCGCGTCCTTCACCACCATGGGCTTGCCGCGGTCGGCCACGTCGAAGACGATGGAGGGGGTGGGCCGCTCCACCCGGCGTTGCCGCCACACATCCTCGGCGTCCGAGGAGGCGGCGCCGTACCAGGCCGAGCCGTCCTCCTCCAGCAGCGCGATGAGGCAGATCGAGGCGTCGACGGCGCGGGCCATATTGCGCGCGACCAGGTGCAGCGTCTGCTCCAGGTCGATCGAGGCGGCGATGGCGCGGCTGACCTCGGTCACGATCTCCAGTTGCTGCGCGCGGTGGGCCACGTCCTCGTAGAGCCGCGCCGTCTCGATGGCCACGGCCACGGTGGCGGCGCAGGCGCGCAAAGCCTCGATCTGGACCCGTTCCAACCGGCTCTTGCGGCCGATGTGGTAGCCTGCCTCCAGCACGCCGGTGGCGCGCTGTCCCTCGTCGTCGGAGCCGAAGGGGACGAAGACGCGCACCAGCGAGGCGTGCCCGTACGAGGCGAACAGGTCGGCGTCGAGCGTCACCTCGTCGGTCATGCGGTAGACGATGCCCTCGTCCGCCGTCTCCACCGTATGCAGGGGGGCGCGGTCGGCCGCCTCGCGCAAGCGCGCGGCATGGACGACGCCGGCGCTGGAACCATCCGCGCCCAGCACCTGCGCCTCCAGCCGCTCCAGGCGGTCTTCGGGGTAGCCGTTGACGAACAGGTCGTCGTCCGGGTTAGCCTGCGCCGCCACGACCACCACGCGGCGCCGCGTGGCCACGTAGCTCAGGATATCGTGAGGGTCGAGGACCCGCCCCCCGCGCGTGACCCAGCGTGGGATGCGGCGCGTCGCGCCCGCCGCCGGGTCGGGCACGGCGTCGATAGCCGGCGAGGCCGTGGCCCCGGTGCTGGAGGAGACCATCAGCTCGCCGTCCGGCGCCATCTCCAGTTGGAAGAGGGCGGCAAACTCGAAGTCGAGTTCGGGCAGCGAGGGGTCGGTCAGGGCGGACACGGCCGTGCGCACGGCCTGCTCCTGCGTGACGCCCGGCTGCAACAGGCGTGTGGAGAGGCGTGTCACCGCGCCCAGGGTGCGGTTCGTCTCGTCGAGCGCTTCGACCAGGTGGCCGTTGTCGAGCATGCCGCCCAACAGGTCGGTGGCGGTCTGCAGCAGGGTGCGCTCCTCCGGGATGCGGCGCTGCAGCGCCAGGGGATCGCGGTCGGCCAGGATCAGGACGCCGTGCGCGGTCTGGTCGCGCGGCGAGAGCGCCGTCAGCGCGTACAACCCTTGCCGCTCCAGGGCCGCGGCCACGGTGGGGTCCTGGTAGGCCTGCCCCGGCGCGCTGAGCGGGATCAACGCCGCCTGGGCGGCCAGGGCGGGGCAGCCGAAGGATGCGACGATGGCCATCTGCGTGCCACTGGCGTCGGGGGCGTAGAGCGCCGCCGCGCCAAGCTGCGCCGCGGAGAGCAACCGCTCCAGGGCCGTCTCCAGGTGCAGCGCGGCCACACCCTCGTCGGACATGGTGGAGGGGAGCATCGAGAAGGCGCCGACCAGGTCGCTCAAGGCGTCGAGCATGGCTGATTCCGTGGTGCGCCGGGCCGCGTCGATGGTCTGCGCGGCGACGGTCGCCGCTTCCTGAATGCGCTCCAGGTAGTCCGGCGTCGTCACGTCGATGCGCTGTTGGGGCTCCTTGTCGACATAATCCAGATAGAGCAGGCCAACCACGCGGCCGCCGCTGAGCAGAGGCAGGCCGACGATGGCATAGATCTTGTGGCGCCGCACGAAGGAGCTGTTGACCTCGCGGGGCGCATCGGGGGTGATCAGAGGCCGGCGCGTGGAGAGCAGCCAGGCGTTGGGGCCGTAGTGCGCCGGGGAGAGGTCGTCGGGCGTCTTGCCCTGCGCCTCGTCGGCACGGAAGCGATGCAACTGGTCGGCGATGTCGGGGAGGGCCTGCACGACATCGGTCTCGGGCAGCCCGATGGCCACCGGCGCATAAAAGGAATCGGTCTCCGCGTCGTAGGGATAAAGGGCGACAATGTCTGCTTCGCTGGCCTGATGCATCGCCGCGGCCGCCCCTTGCAACGCCTCCACAAACGTCTCGGTCGACGCGCGCGCCGGCCGCCTCGCCCCTGTTCTATTTGTCATACCCTCACCGCCTTCGTCGTTATAGCCATGTCGCTACTAGTCCTGGCTGTCTTCTTCCCACTCGCTCTATATACCCAACGCTACCACCATAGGGCACGGGCCGCAAGGTCAATATAGTCAAGGAGGTGCGCAAAGACCTATCATTGACAAAAATGTTAACCAGAACGTATCATGCAAGCTAAACGGGAGAATGACTGATGCCGTTTTTGCCCCCTTTTACCGCGGATGGCTTGCTGCCACCTGGTGACTATTCTTTGACCTTAGACGAGTTGGCGCAATCGTACTTGGTGAGCGGCGCGTCCGTCGGTAGCGCCACGTGGGATGCGCCCTGGCGCGCTCATTTGGTCAGCAATCTACGCGTGATCGTCGCACAGTTACAGCAGATCGGCATGGACTCCATTTTCGTGGACGGATCGTTTGTTGAAGCCAAAGATCATCCCAACGATATTGATGGCTACTTCGTTTGTGACCCACTCTATATGGTGTCGGGTCGCTTAGAACGTGACTTGAACACGCTCGACCCCTCGCGTTGCTGGACATGGAACGGAGCGTATCGACGATGGCATCCCGGGTCCCGTAAGAATCAACTCCCGATGTGGTTTGTCTATCATATCGAGATGTACCCTCACTTTGGCCAGGGAACAGGCGTTTTCGACCACCATGGAAACGAGCTACTCTTCCCGTCCTTATTCCGTCAAAGTCGTTATGCGGCACAGGAGAAGGGCATTGTACGCATCAAGCGTTAGGATTAGGAGGACATCGTGATCAGGAACGAGAAGGAAGCCGAGATAACACGCGGTCGGCTGGCCGAGACGGAGCGGGCGCTAGCACAGCAGCGAAGCGCGCTCGAGGCTGTAGGGCTAAGCGTCGCGGACATCAAGCGCGGTCTTGACCCGATGGAGTGCATCCGTGCCCAGTTGATGGACGAACTAACGCAGTACGAACGGGCACGCCGCCGTGACTTCGAGCC
>JAABUQ010011228.1_pt1 | contig 11404 bp, 8 predicted proteins | sample 5560001 | NCBI WGS metagenome assembly JAABUQ01 (sample SAMN10711888, study PRJNA513371) | rock metagenome | isolation source: Antarctica rocks | place: Antarctica: Victoria Land, Finger Mt nord | collected 2015-12-18
CGGGTTAGTCTCCTTGGTGGGGGGATTTCGCTTCCTTAAACGCCCGGTAAAGGCCCTCAAGGCTGGACGAAATGAAGTGCCCAAACTCACCCGCGTCCCTGGACGTGAGTGAGAGGCTGAAAGTCTTTCCGGTGTTGCGGAACGTCGCAACCACCAGCTTGTCGTCCGGCGTCCAGGCACCTGTTTTGGTGTCCCGAGAAGCTTTTCGGCTCCGGCTCCCTGCGTGCTTCAGCTCAGCGAGCAGATGCGCAAACCGACCTGGGCTATCCTTCGAGCGGAACTCCTCCGAGTTGATCATCGTGAGTGCCCGCTGGGTTTTCTTCGGCTGGGCGAGGACCAGGACGTTTGAACTGAACTGCTGCCGTTATGTTGCTTCGTAAGTCGGAAGGTCGCTGTTGAGCGATCCGCGCAGCACCGCACGCAGGGTGGCCAGCGCCTGATCGGTGCTGACTCGTAGCCGTACTGCGCCGGAAATTTTTCGAAGGCGCTCGTTCCGACGCGGATCGGCGACACGGACAGACCGTCCTGCCGAGAGAACGCGATTCGATGTCTATCTCCATCGGAATCTTTGGCCAAAGCTCCGCCTGCAGGCGCGAGGTCGCGCTCCGGCCGCCCAGTCAGAAGTCAGCGGCGGGGTGCCGCGGTGCTCGATCGGACGATCAACTGCGGGGGCGGCAGCGCCGCGGCTTTGGGGGCTTTCCCTCGCATCATGTTCATCAGAAAGTCCACGCACGCTCGTCCAACGGCGTCGAAGTCGAGCCGCACCGTCGTCAAGCCTGGGAGGAAATACTTGGCTTCGGGAATATCGTCGAAACCGACGACACTCACATCCTTCGGCACATTCAATCCTTCCTCGTGAAGCGCGTACAGCAGCCCGAGGGACATCTGATCGTTGGCCACGAAGACGGCCGTGATGTCCCGATTGGCGGCGATCCGGCGGCCGGCGTGGTAGCCCGTGGACGCGCTCCAGGTCTCGGACGCGATGATCTCGTGCGCCACCCGGCGCTCCGACGCGAGCTCCTGCTGCCAACCCTTGATGCGCGCGTCCGTGCCGAGCCATCCGCCGGGCCCGGCCACGTGCCAAACGGTCTCGTGACCGAGGTCCAGAAGATGCCGCGTGGCCAGACGGGCACCGAGCACCTCGTCGAGGGCCACGCTTGCCGGCCGGTCTAGGACACCAGGCTCGAAGGTGACGAGCGGAAGGTTATCCGCGATGCCGCGGATCATGTCCATGGCGCCTTGCACAGGCGCGACCACGATCACGCCGTCGACGGAGACTTCTTCCAGATGATCGAAGGCCGAGCGCACCGTCTCCCGGGTCACATCGGCGAGAGTCGCCAAGCTGGTGGTGTAGCCCACCTCGCGCGCCGCCTCGGCGATGCCGAACAGGGTGAGCGACGGACCGTAAAGCGAGATGCCGAAACTGATCACCCCGAGGTTCATCGAGCGCCGCGACGCAAGTGCGCGCGCAGCGGGATTGCGCCTATAGCCGAGGAGTTGGACCGCCTCTTGGACCCGCAGGGTCAGCTCCGGGCCGACCGCGGGGCTCGCGTTGAGCACGCGTGACACGGTCTGGTGCGAAACGCCGGCCAACCGCGCCACATCGATCATCCTGGGAAGCTTCTGCGGAGTCCTACCGTTGGTTCCGCTCGTCATGCGAGCTCGACCCCGCCTGGCTTGTCTCCGACGCTCCCTTTCCGGCTCCCGCGCAGGCGCCCGAAGGCTGCCGAAATTCGCGCCACCCCGCCGGCGCTCGACAGGAAGACTGCCGCGACGATGACCGCGCCTTTGATGACGAGCTGCGGCTCGGAGGAAATGCCGACAAGGTTCATGATGTTGACGATAGTGGCGAGCACAAAGACCCCGATCACGGCGCTGAGCGGATCGCCCTTGCCGCCCATTAGCGAAGCACCCCCTACCACCACAGCCGCGATGGCGTCGAGTTCGTAGCCGCGTCCGATGAGGGAGCTGCCTTGCATGAGCTGGGCCGCCGCAAGCAGACCCGCGAGGCCGGCCAGCAGGCCTGACACGGCATAAGTGACGAGGAGGTCGCGAGCCACCGGCAGGCCGGACAGGCGTGCCGCCTCGCGATTGCCGCCGATCGCGTAGAGGCGCCGTCCGAACGTTGTATAACGGCTGCAGAAAGCCGCGATGATGGTAATGACCACGAAGATTAGCACCGGCGATGCCACGCTGAAGACCCGGCCATCCGAGAACATCGTGATGAACAGGTCATTGTCGATGCCGATGAGGCTGGTCGACTGGATGATGTAGCTGAAACCCTGGACCATGCTCATCATCGCCAGCGTCGCGATGAAGGGCGTGATCCCGAGCCACACGATCAGAAGGCCATTGATCAGCCCGACGATGCCGCATGCCGCCAGTGTCAGAATGCAGGCGGGGACGGCATTCATCTCGGTTCTCAGCAGCAGGGCCGCGACGACCGTCGACATCGCAAGCACGGCGCCGACCGAAAGGTCGATTCCGCCTGTCAGGATGACATAGAACTGGCCAACCGCGAGCAGCGCGATGATCGACGAAAAGGCAATGACGTTGCCGGCATTGCGGACCGTGAGGAAATTCGGCGACACCATGGCCCCGACAGCGACGATCACGAGGAGCACCACCAGCAGGTAGCTCTTGCCAAAGACGCGCCTGAAGCTGCCCTTGCCGCCGCGTTTCCGACGTTCCTCGGGGATGCGGGCCGGTGTTTCGAGTTTGGCGGTCACTGCAGCCTCCCTGGCGCGGTTGTCTGTCGCCTGCACGTTGCACGCTCGCCTCAGCCGCAGCGGGCGATGATCGCTTCGCCGTGCGGATCGATTTCATCGTGGCCGAGTTCCGCAACGATTCGACCCTTGGTCATGACGAGCACCCGGTCGCACATCATGGTCTCGGAAATTTCCGAACTGGCGATGATCACCGTGCCGCCAGCCCGGGCAAAGTCGCGGATTAGCTCGTACATGTCTTCCTTGGCCCCGACATCGACGCCGCGGGTCGGCTCGTCGCAGATCAGCAGCCGGGCCGAACGGACCAGCCAGCGAGCCAGGATCGCCTTCTGCTGGGTGCCGCCGCTGAGCGTCTTCATCGCTTGCTCCACGCCGAAGATTCGCATCCCGAGGCGGGTGGCGAGGCTTCGGGCGGCCTCGTTCTCCTTGCGCTCGTTCAGGACCGAGAAGCGGCTGAACATCGCCAGGCTGGCCATCGAAATGTTGCCCGCAACGCTCATTTCGGGAACGAAACCGTGCGCCTTCCGATCCTGGGGCAGCAGCCCGATGCCGTGCCGGATCGCGTCGCGCGGGGATCTGAAGCGCACAGGTTTGCTCTCGAAAGACATGTCTCCGCCGGTTGGGGTCCGCGCCCCGGCCAGCAGGCCCACCAGTTCCGATTGCCCGCTTCCCACGAGGCCCGCTACGCCGAGAACCTCGCCTTCATGGAGGTCGAAGCTCACATCCGTGACGCGGCCCTCCTCGCGAAGGTTACGCACGGCCATGAGAACCCGGTCCGTGCGGCCGGGACCAAGGCGCGGGCTGCGTTCGCCGCTGATCGCGGCTTCGGCGATCGAGCCTTGCAGGCTCTTGCCGACCATCGCCGAAACCACGTCCGATGGCCGGCTGTCGGCAACAGCGAAGCTTGCCGCATTGCGCCCGTCCCGCAGCACGGAAACGTGATCGCAGAGCGCGTAAAGCTCGTCCATGCGATGTGAAATGTAGAGTAGCGTCACGCCGTCGCGAGCCAGCTTGCGCAGCACCTCGAAGAGCCGCTTGACGTCGGGCTGCGGCAAGGTCGAGGTCGGCTCGTCGAGAAGGATCAGTCGGGCCTTCTTGCGCAGCGCCTTGGCCAGTTCGACCGCTTGCTGCTCGGCGACGGAGTAGTCGCCCACGGGCCGGCGCACGTCGAGATCAAAGCCGATCCGCGCCAATGCGTCCTCGGAGCGCAGGACCATCTCCTGCCAATCAACGATGCGCGGGAAAGCCTTGCGCGGCAGGCTGCCAAGAAAGATGTTCTCCGCGACCGAAAGCTGCGGGACCAGGCTCAGTTCCTGGTAGATGGTTTGAATACCGGCCTCTTGCGCATCGGGCGGCCCGCGGAAGTGTACCGCCGCCCCGCCGAGTGTGATCTTGCCGTTGTCGGGCGCCTCGGCGCCGGACAGGATTTTCACAAGCGTCGACTTACCGGCGCCGTTCTGCCCTGCCAGCGCGTGTATGCTGCCGTGGCGCACGAGCAGATCGACGCCCTTGAGAGCCTGGACACCGAGGTAGCCCTTGATGAGGCCGGCGATCCGCAACTCCTCAGGCGCTGCAGGCTCGATCGCGCTTTTCACATCCGGCGACATCGCCCAATTCTCAGCCGACCGCCGAGGTCATCAGCGGCCGGTCCAGCATGTGGTCGGCGGTCATGTAGGCCAGAGCCTGGAGGGTCTGGGTCGGGTTGTAGCCGTGGTAGCTGGGGAATTGGCCGCCGCCGATGACGAACAGGTTTTCGCAATCGTGTGACTTGCCGAAAATGTCGACGACCGATTTGGCCGGATCCTCGCCCATGCGATGGGTTCCGCATTCATGCGTGGAAAGATGGTACTTGGGCGAGGTTGTCTCCTCCCACCAATAGGTCAGACCCATTTCCTTCGCGATCTTGCGCTTCTGCTTGAGAAGGAACTCGACGCCACGCTCGTCGACTTCTCCCCAGCCGTGGGTCATCCGCAGAGCCGGCTGGCCGAACGGGTCCTTCCGGTCCGGATCGAGGTCGACATAGGTATCCGTCGTCGGAATATTCGCGGTCTGCGAATACATGGCCGTGATCCGGGTGTAGTTGTCGCGCATCCAGTTGCGCCAGCCTTTGCCCCATCGCGGCGCGTCGGCCGGCATGGAATGAGCGATCTCGAGCGGCTGGAAGTCGCCCGACCAGCTGATGATCGGTGCGCCCCAAAGCACACCGGGATCGTGGTCGTGCACCAGTTCGCCACTGAAATCCTCGATGGCGGTCGAGGCGACAAGCGGCCCCATATAGGGGTTGGCCGAGTCCGGCGTCAGGCCCATGAAGAAGCCGAAGGCGTGCGTGGTGAGGTGCTTGCCGACCTCCCCGCTCTTGTTGATGCCCGAGGCGAGCATCAACCGGGCGTTTTCGAGCGCATAGCAGGCGAGCACCACGCGGTCGGCTTCGAGTTCCATGGCCCGGCCCTGCGAGTCGTAATACGAGACGCCGGTCGCTCGCGCGCCGTCCGCCGACCGGTTCACCTTGTAGACGCGGCAGAACTCCATGATCTCCAGGTTGCCGCTCTTCAAGCCCTCGGGCAAGGACGCGACATGCGTCGACGTCTTGGCGTTCACGTGGCAGGGATAGCCGTGGCAGTAACCACAATAGGTACAGCCCGAGCGTCCCTTGAACGGTTCCGAGGCGATAGCGGCCGCGGTGCGAAATGGATGGAAGCCCAGGCGCGCGCAGGCTTCCGAGAAGCGCTGGTCGGCCGGGCCCTGGCGAAGCGGCGGCATCGGATAATCCCGCTTGCGCCGCGCTTCCCAAAGGTTGTGGCCGGCACCGCTGCCGTCATCGATGTTGCTGGCGCGGCCCGAGATGCCGAGTTCCCATTCGACACGGTCGTAATAGGGCTCGAGATCATTGTAGCCAATAGGCCAATCGACCAGGGTGTGATTTTCGGGCAGCGCCTTCTTGCCGAGCCGTTCCTCTATGAGGCTGAACATGCGGAACTCAGCTTCGCGAAAGCGCCAGCAGGCGCCGCCCCAGTGGATCGAGCCGCCGCCCGTGCCCAGGGAGGGCGGCAGATGCAGAGGGTTGGCGGTCCCGAGCGGCCCGTCGACCCAGGGCAGCAACGTCGCGGTATCTCGGCTGCGCTCGCGCCACGTCATCGGGTCGGTGCTCATGTGCGGCACGATGGCGCCGCGGGCGTAATAACGGATCTCGTCGAACTTCAATTGGAAGTCCTCGTCCGAATAATGCGGACCCTTGTCCATGCAGACGACCTTGACGCCGTTCTGCGCAAGTTCCGAAGCGACAATGGCGCCGGACGCGCCAGCTCCGACCACGATCACATCAACTTTGCGTAGCTGCGCCATGGTCAAACCCGGCTCGTCTTGGTGAATATTGAATTGTCGGGCAGCTCCTTGATGCCGCGCCGCAGATCGGAGAGCGTGCGGATGGGCAACGTTCGCCCGTCGAAACCCTCCTTCATCTGCTCTTCCGTGTAGCCCCAATGCACGCCGGGAAAGCCGACGAGTCGCCAGCCCACGGCATTGCGGTTCCCGCCATAGACGGGGTCGCAGAACAGCCCCTCGATTGCGTGCTCACGCACGACGGCGAACAGCCGATCGAGCAGCGTGCGGTCGAGATCTTGCGCGCGAGAGCCGGAGAGGCCGTGGCCCGGGTTGTCGGTGCTGCTGTCGAAGTCATAGTCGTCCTCGCCCACCGGCTTGTGGGCGGCCGCGGCCGCGCCGCCTTCCGGGCCGAGGAAGACGCGCACAGCGTCGTCCTGGCGCTCGGGGTCGAGGTCCACAAAGGACTCTGCGTACTTGAGGCGGCAAAAGCCCTCCAACGCGCGAAGCCCAAGGCGGTAGACTTTCTGCAGGCCCGGGCTGAACCCGGCAACCGCACGGTCAATATAGTAAACGACGCCGGCGTCGGTGGCACCTATGTCGCCGTCCCCGCCGGGAATGATCCGCTCGGCAACCGCCTGGACGGTCCGTGCCTCGAAATCGTTGAAGAACGTCAGAGCGATCGAGTGCTCCGGTGACCCTTTACCCTCGGTGCTCACACGCGTCCTCCTCGGCTCGGCGGCGTGATGTCAGAATTGGGAGTTGCTCCGCATCCGCGGCGGGGGCGGACGAACCGCGCAGGGGCGAATATCTCGGCGGGCTGGACGGCCGCGTGAGTGAGCTTATCGTGCGGCAGTCCTCTCACCGGCACCAAGGGCCGGCAAGGGTCTGCTATTCGCCAGCGCGGACGTAGGTTTCGTTGGCCTTGTAGAAGCTCTTCGCGGTATCTGGCGTCACGACTGTGGTCTGGACGTAGTTTGTCTTCGACGGACAGGCCTTGGCGTCCTTGTTGTAACCCGCAAGTGCCATCTTCACGGCCAACACCGCCTGGTCCCAAGGCTGGTTTGAGGCATCAGCCTGGAGGGGACCCCTCGGATCGTCCACCATCTCCTTAATGGCGTTCATCCCGCCGTCATAACTACCCTCGATGATGCCCTTGTCCCATAGGCCGGCTTCCTTCAGGCCCTGCGCGATGCCGCCCTGCATCACGTCGCTCATGCTGTACATGATCTTCAGGTCGGGGTTGGCGGTCGCCATATCGCGGATGGGGCCCAGCGCCTTATCGGGCTTCCACTCCCCGAACTTCATGGGCATCACGGTGGTCTTCACTTCGGGGTGCGCCTGCATCACCTTGTTGTAGCCGTCCATGAAGCCGTTAAAGCGCAGATCACTGATCACGTCGCCGGGGAACCCGCCGATGCCGGCGAGCTTGATCGCCCCCTTGTCGCCCCACTTTTCGAGCGCCTTCTCGGCGATCACCTTCCCGGCCTTGCCGCCCGTGGCGAACTGGTCCTCCGCGACGTAGCAGAAGATGTCGGGCACAAGCTTGGCGTCGAGGTTGGAATTCACAGCGACCAGCGGAATGCCAGCCTTCTTGAGGCTGCGCACCGAGGCCCCCACCCCGAGCGGATCATTGGCGTTGACGACCACGACATCCGCGCCCTGCGTGATCAGGGTCTGGATGTCCTGGTTCTGCCGGGTCGTGTCGCCGTTGGCATCGAGCACGATCAGCTTGGCGCCGATCTTGTCCGCCTGGGCCTGTCCGCCCGCCACCATGGTCTTCCACCAGTCGCTGCCGCTGATGCCGCGCTGGCTCCAACCGATCACGAGGTCCTTTCCGGTTGCCTTGTCGTCCGCCCTGGCGGGCAGACTTGCGGTCGCGGCGGCAAGCAGGAGGCCGGCGCTCAGGGCCGACCGGACGACGGGCCAATCCCGTCCTAATCGCAATGCGAAATGGTTCATCGATGTGGTTCCTCCGGTGGTAGTTCTTGCCGCTCTCACGTCGAGGTGAAGCGGAAGGCGCCGCCCTTGTGCGCGTCGCGTCTTCTCAGGTGGGATAGTTCAGCTCGTGGACGGCAGGGTAAACACGCCGCGCTCGACCAGCCGCTCGATGTTCTTGGCCCGCGTCTGCTCCTCACGCTTCAGCCAGCCTTCCGACGGCGCTTCCTTGGCGTACTGGTTCTTGGGATAGATCGGCTGCTCGTATATCGCGGCATATTGCTCGGTGCGCAGGTCCTTGAACTGGTTGTAGAGCCCGTTCGCCATGCGCACCTTGCGCAGGTGTTCGACGTCGATGACCGCGGTCACGAAGCTGTCGCCCGAGGTCCATCCCTGCTGCTGGGCCACGATCTGCCCCCGATGATTGACGATCATCGACTGGCCGCCGAACAGGTCGACGACGCCACCGTCCTCCTGGATGTCCGGCCCGAGGTTCGGCGCCACGACATAGCACTGGTTGAACATGGCGTGAGCACGGTTTTGCAGCTCCCACATGCCAGTCATCACGGCCGGCTCGATCAACGTCGGACGAATGATGATCTCGGCGCCGTTCATCGCCAAGCCGCGGGCAATCTCGGGATAGACGCCTTCGTGGCAAATGCAGATGCCGATGTTCCCGAGCTCGGTCTTCGCGACCGGGTAGATCGCGTCCATCTTGTTGCCTTTGCCCTTCTTCTCGACCCACTCGTCCCAGACGTCGTGTGGGTTCGAGTTGCCGAGCATGCCGCCCTCGTAAGCGTCACTCGTGGCCTTGTAGCGTTTGTAGATGATCTCGCCTTGCGGGCTGATGATGAAGGCGACGTTGTAATATCGATCCGGAAAGTCTTCGTCCGCGACCATGTAGAGCTCGGCGGCGATGTAGGCGTTGATCTCTTTCGCCTTGCGGGCCAATTCGTCGGTTTCCGGCCCCGGAATCGTCATTGCAAATTCTTTTTCCTTTGCGCGATTGCCCGGCGTATTTGCAATCATGCCTTGGATCGCCATTTCGGGAATCACGACAAGCCGGGCGGGAAACCCTTCCCAAGCTCCGACCATGATGGCGGTGTCCATGAAACGGCAGATGCGCTTAGTGTTTTCGAGAGCGTCTTCGCGGCGCCTCATCTGGAACGTGCGCGGGGACAGCGCGACGACGGCATAGGGTTCGATCACGACATCTCTCCTTAGGCGTTTCCGAGTTTTTGGTTTTTAGATGCTCCTATGTGTGCGCTCACATTGCCCTGCTGTCAATGGTTCACGTTCAGGAGCGTGTGGAACGAAACTGCTAGCACTGACGCGAATGTGAACGGTCACTCGAGATTACCCAGGGCCTTCGCATTACTTGAACGACCGGCGGGGGGCAGATCGGCGACAAAAACGAGCCACATTCGGCTTGGCCAGTTGCCGTCAGGTGGCTGCGAGCATTCCCGCCTAACAAAACGCCTCTCGGCACTCCCCCGGCACTTCCCCGACGTGACTACCGGCCGTTTGGCAATTCCTCGATGGCCGCTCGGCCCCTAGCGGAATGTCCGCTGATCGAGGCATAGTTCTCGAGAGCGGCCTTTCTGCTTCCGGCCACCAGCAGCCTAAACGGTCCCGAAAACGACTACCTCGGGCCACCTGGGCCGGATCAGCGATCGTAGGGGAGTGGCAGGTCAGCCCTGCCTCACTGACTTTGGGGCACCGACCTTCGTCACCTTTCCCGCTCCCATGCTGGTTTAAGAGACATTGAACTATTGACGGGTTTCGTGACAATTGATCAGGGTACATCCGGGGCGGATGCGAGTTGTCACTTACTCGCTCGTTTGCGTGACACAGCGTGGATCGGCGGTAAGCCGGCTAGGGGGGACAGTGCTGATCGGCTACATCCGGATATCCAAGGCTGATGGTTCTCAGGCTACCGATCTCCAGCGGGATGCGTTGGAGGCAGCGGGCATCGGCGAGGATCGGTTCTACGAAGACCATGCATCGGGCAAGCGCGACAACCGACCAGGGCTCGATGCTTGTTTAAAAGCGCTGCGGGAGAGCGACACGCTCGTGATCTGGAAGCTTGACCGGCTCGGGCGCGACCTCCGCCACTTGGTCAACACCGTCCACGATCTCACGAAGCGCGGTGTTGGTTTGAAGGTCCTGGCAGGGCAGGGGGCCAACATCGACACGACAACCGCAAATGGTCGGCTCGTGTTCGGGATTTTCGCCGCTCTCGCGGAGTTCGAGCGTGAGCTTATTATAGAACGCACCAAAGCCGGGCTTGCCTCAGCCCGGGCGCGAGGCCGCAATGGCGGGCGCAAGCCAAAAATGACATCTGCCAAGCTGCGTCTCGCCCAGGCCGCAATGGGCAAACCAGAAACAAAGGTGGCCGAACTCTGCGCCGAGCTCGGCGTCACGCGTCAGACCTTGTACCGCCACGTCGACGCTAAAGGCGAACTCCGTCCAGATGGATTGAAATTGCTAGCGCGTTGACGAAGCTAACATAGAGCGATATTTGTCTATGTACATGATCCTTCGTGTTTGGGTGAACCCGGCCGGAATATATGAAAGAGTGGTCCACTGGCAGTAAACATTTACCGATGAAGGTAGAACCCAAGAAATTCATTCGGTAAGCGCGTCGAGATCGTCGTAAAACTGCTGGCTGTGCCGGTAGAGCCGGTCGAAGACGGGTTGCATGCGGGCGTAAATGTCGGGCCTGTCGCAAATTCCTGATTGGGTTGAAGATCGGGCTCGGACTGGCCTATTTGACCCTTAGCATTACAGTTGCGGTTGTCCAGGACCTCTGAATCAATGGCTCACCATGATTCGGAGATCATGGAATGGCGGGAGCCTCGATCGAAACGACGTTGGAATTATGGGCGTCTGCGTTGCGGGACGTGAAGGCGCGGATGCGTCCCTTGTTCACGCAAGAGCGGGTGGCTGCCTCGGCCGGGCTGTTCCTGGATGGCCTACTGGGGACGGAGCAGCGCAAGACCGGGTGGATGCGGGCTGAGGCGGCCGGCGATCCTGGACCATGGCGCAGCAGGCCATACTGGGGCGTGGTCGCTGGGAAGCGGACGCGCTGCGGGACGTGGTGCGCGACTATGTGGTCGAGCATCTGGCCGACGACGATGCCGTGCTGGTGATCGACGAGACCGGCTTTCTCAAGCAAGGCAAAGCTTCGTGCGGTGTGAACCGCCAATATACAGGGTCAGCCGGCAAGATCACCAACTGCCAGATCGGCGTCTTTGCGAATTATTTTTCGCGCCACGGCCACGCGTTCATCGACCGGGCGCTGTACCTGCCGAAGGTGTGGACGGATGATCCGGCGCGCCTGAAGCAGACGCGTGTTCCAGCCGATATCGGTTTCACGACGAAGCCGCAGATGGCGTCGGCCATGATCGGGCGTGCCATCG
>JAABUQ010011333.1_pt1 | contig 11404 bp, 12 predicted proteins | sample 5560001 | NCBI WGS metagenome assembly JAABUQ01 (sample SAMN10711888, study PRJNA513371) | rock metagenome | isolation source: Antarctica rocks | place: Antarctica: Victoria Land, Finger Mt nord | collected 2015-12-18
GGTAATTGCCGATGATCGGGGTGCCGGCCGGCAGCAGCTCTGTCAGCCCGTCCCAGCTCATCACGGGCCGGGCCACGCTGCACACCAGGGGACCGGCATGGGTGCCGTCGATGGCCTGTGTCAGCGTGCAGCCAATGCGGGTGGTCGGCTTGAGGGTCCGGCCCAGGTCGCCGATGACAACGGCCTCCCCACCTTCAACCTGCGCCGGTTTATAGGTCACACCGCCCCGCGGCGGGGAGGCTGACACGGCCTGGCCGGGTTGCTCTACATCCCTGCGGGCAGCGGCTCCGGTAGAGGACGTGTTGTAGTGCGTCACCATCGGACCGATTGCGGCTGCCGGCGCGGCGGCGGCGGGCGCGGCCGGGGCATCCATCGGCGGGGACCATAGCCGCTGCATCACCGGCAGGACGGGCGCCGCGGGTGCTTCGGCTATAGGGTCAGGCTTGGCGGTCACGCGCCGGACGGTAATGGCCTTCGGGTCAATCGGGTCAAGGTCGGCCGGCGGGGGTTGGTGCCCGAACACCGCCCACAGCACGCCGACACCGCCCAAAGCCAGGACCGCACTCAACACGACGGTCGGGCTGGCGCTGCGCCGCAGGGCGCTGCGGCTGGCAACGATCGGGTTGGCGCCGCTCATGGCCGCGATCCCGCGTCGGCGCGCAACCGGGTCCGCACACGGGGGGACACGGTGCCGGTGCCGGTATCCTGGCCAATCGGGTTGAAGGACACGTCGAACAGGTCGGCGACCAGGTTGCCCCGCCGGATGCGCCAGAACTGCGAGGTCGCCGGAACAACTACCAGGCCGGACCTGACAGGAGAGGGTGCTTGGGTAACGGACTGCTCGGTCCCGTCTGGGTTGATGAGAAACACCGCGGCGGGGGTCATCTGCCCAGGCCACAAGAAGCTGGTAGCCGCTCCAGTGTCGCAGGCCGCAGTGGGCAGCACCGCGGCGTCCCCGCGCCACATGAAGTTGCAACGGCGGCGCTGGGCAGCGGCGTCGCTGGCGAGCATCGCACGGGCGCGGACCTCCCCCGCTCCTTCCATCCGTTCCGCCCTTCGTGCCCGCCACGCTGCAATAGCGGCGCTGCGCCGGGCGCCAGCAGCCGCAGCCTTGGCGGCGGCATCCTCCTGGGCATAGGTCATAGCGACCGTGAGGTAAGGGACGACCGGGGCAGCGGCGCCCGCGCCGACGCCGGACGAAGGATCGTTGCTCGCTACACGACTGTCCCCGGGCATAGGGGTCGGCTTGACCCCTTCGGCCGCGGCGGTCAGCTCCAGCGTGTAGCGCCGGGTTTTGCCGTCCGGCAGGTAGCTGACGACGTGGGCCACGGTGGTCGGCGCCCCAGCATCGGGCGCCACCGCGAATGAGTGCCCGGCCGCATCGTGGTGCCAGGCTTTGGAGACGATGCTGACATCGAACTTGGTTTCGTCCGGCGACAGCACGATCTGGGTTTCGCCGGCCGCGGGCGCGATGATTTGGATGACATCGTTCGGGGAATAAGGAACGTGGAGCACTCGCGGCTCCCCCGGGGTGCTGGGCGTCGGCACCTGTAGCGCGAGTGCCGGGGTGAACAGGGCGGTATAGGCCAGCAGCGCCGCCGGCAGGGTGCGGATCATGGGATTGGTTCCCTATCAAGAGGGCGGGCATAGCTGGAGATGACGATGCCGGCGGGGTTGCAGGGCTGGACGGCCTGCTTGTCCTTCCGCACCGTGAAGCGCGCGGTGCCGGTCACGACTGGGCTTGCCGCGTTCAGGCCCTTGTCCTGCCAGGAGAACGGCACGGCGACGCGCCGGGCGCCGCCGGCTGTCAGTCCATCGGTCGTGGCGGAACTGGTGATCGTCACGTCGCGCCAGCCGCGGCGGGCGCGAGCGAACACCTGTTGGGGAGCGGTCCTGGCGTTGTTGTACCACTCGGCAAACCGGGCCTGCTCGTCCGGGTCGCTCATACAGGCAACGGCCTGGAAAGCAGCGTCGGCGTCGGCGTCGTTCCATCCCTCGCGCATCTGCACGTAGCGTTCGAGGAACCAGTTATCGACGGACGCCGGCAAGTCCATGCTGGCGGTGCGTATGTCCTGCAGAACCCGCGTGGTGCCGGTTGTGGGGTTGGCGACCAGGATGCCCCAATGTTCCGTGTGCCGGCCGGTCACGACGGCCAGCGCCAGACCCATCGCGGCGGTGGCGACGGCCAGGGACACGAACCCCCACCGCCAGCCGTTGGCCTCCCTGCGCGCCGCCTTGAGGGCGTCCACGGCGTAGGAGTTGGCCTCCTCGACATACGCCTCGAAGGCATCCGGCGTGATGTGAGGCTGCGGCAACTTGATGCCGTGCGCGATACCGTCCATCAGCCGGGCGCCTTGGGCATCACGGGGGCCGGAGCAAGCGCCGGGTCAATGTCCCACTGGCCAGCGTTCAGGGCGCGCCAGGCACCGGACGGCACCGGCGCCCCCTTGTCGCCCGCGCATCCGGCGAGGGCCAGCAATGTGAGCAGGGCGGCGAAGCGGGATGTCATGGGTTGGGTCCAGTCATGGCAGGTTGCGCGCGGGAAAGGGTCGGACCGGGCGGGGTGACTTGCGCGGGGGCGGCAACGCGGCGGTAGGCGGCCTGCGCGCTTTGGCTCGCGACGCTGCCGGCCGCGCCCAGAGCCGCGCGCCCGCCCTTGGCGACGGCGCCGTAGGTGGCGGCCACCAGCAGGTTGGGCGCGAAGTGGATGCCGCCGCACAGCGACGCTGCGGCAGCCGGCAGCTTGCTGGCCCACCAGCCGCACAGGGCGAACACCGCGATGGCCGCGAACATCATGGCCAGGCGCTGTGAGAAGTCGGCACCGTTGCCGACCGCCATGGCCCGGACGATGGCCGTCTCGGCACCGACCAGCAGGGAGGTCAGGATGATGGACAGCCCTTGCAGCACGACGGCGGACAGGGTGCAGCCGACCCATGCCGAGAACATCGGGCGGGTCGGCGCGAAGAAGGCGCAGGGGATGAACACCGGCCCCAAGGCCACGTAAATGACCGCCATGATGTGGCCGAGCAGCCAGATGCCGTAGCCGGCCAGGACGGCGAGCAGCGCGACCACGAAGAACACCATCACGAGCAGCAGCAGGGGGTTCCACTTGGACAGCTCGTTCCAGATGGACAGCCCGCCCGCGACCGCCTGGTTCCAGACGACATCGTAGGCTGCGGCATCGGTGGCGACGCCTGCGCCCGAGTTGACCAGGGCCGTGATGTGGGCCGGCATGGCGACGAGCACGGCGTCCCGCACCAGCCAGGAATAGGTGGAGGCCGACACGACCAGCGAGAAGAAGGCCAGCTTGGCGACCAGCTTGCCGAAGCCCTGGGCCGGGTGCGGATACCAGCCGGCGGCGATGCCCATGCCGTAGAGCGCGATGGCGATGGTGCCGAAGGCCAGCACCACGGCGCCGGCCTGGGTTAGGCCCGTGCCAACGATGGCGTCCAGCGACCCCATTAGCGGTCTGTCGATGAGCTGCGTGAAGAACGCAAAGACCGCGTTGGCCTTGAAGGTCGGGTTCATGGCCTAGCGGGTCCCGGGACGCCCATCGGACATGATGGACGGGGTGCAGGTCGCGGACGGGTCCGACGCGCTGCGCCAGGGCCGCAGCTTGGAGGCTTCCACCCAGCCGATCCGGCCGTCCAGGTGCAACACCTTGGCATAGCCGTTCATGGTCTGCAGCGGGCTGGCCACGATCATGGTGGCGCTGGCGATCCCTAAATGCGGGGCGCTGGGGCTGGGCAACACCAGAACCGGAGGCGCGGCATCAGGGGGTTGCAGCGCCATGCACACGTAGCCGGGGATGGGCTGCACAGCCGTCAGGCCGGTGGCCAGGGCCGCCACGGGCGCCAGCAGGGCTGCGGAGAGGATGAGACCGCGCATGGGGGGGGTCCTTTCAGGTTGACTTGAGGCCGAGCAGCACGGGAGCAGTGGCGGCGTTGCCCAGCTTGCCGGCGATGCCGGCCCGCCATTGCCCGACCGTCGTCACGCCCGGCGTGATGCCGTTGCCCTGCAGGGTCGCGGAGCTGTAGCTGGACAGCACGGAACTCATCGGCGTGCTGTTGTCGGCACGGGCGAGCGCGACGCCATAGCCCTGGCCGAAGTTGTAGGCCCCGCGCACGTCCATGACGGTCGGGTTGGCGATGCCGGATTGCTGCAAGGTCAGCGCCGCGGTTTTCAGCTCTTGGGCGGCGGCGATGCTTTCGGTGGCGGGGTTCATCTTGCCGGCCAGGTCAGTGCTTTGCCCGGCGGCGCGCATGGCGGCCTGGTAGGTCCCGTCCGTCATTTGGAACGCGCCGTTGACCGTGCTGCCTGCCCGCGCTGGCACGTTCTGGCAGCCGCTTTCAAGGGCGCACGTTGCCGCAACCGCATTGGGGTTGACCCCCAGCCCGCTCGCATTGTCCGCGGCCTGCTGGCCCCAGCTTTGCCCCGTCATGGTTTCGAGTGATGCCGTGCTACCGCCGGCAGATGCGGCACCGCCGCCGCCGATCAGGTTGGTTCCGGTCGCCATGACGTTGGACACCAAAGCGGACGGGGCCGGGCACCCCCCGCTGCCGCTGCCGTTGTAGAAGGCGATCAGCGCCTCGACGCAGCGCCGGTCCTGCTCATCCGTTCGCTGGGCGCGCACCTGCTGCTGGGTTTGCGCCATGACGGCCACGGCTTGGAGCTGCTGCTGCTGCGAGGCAATGTCGCTCTGCACGATGGCCGTCTGCGCCTGGAGCTGCGACACCTCTGCGGGGTCGCTGGCAATCTGCGCACGGGCGCGCAGCCCGGCCAATTGAGTTAGGCGGTCGGCGCTGGCCCGGTAGGAGTGCTGGGCAAGCGCCTGGATGCCAGCCAAGCCGTTGGCGTTGGTCATCAGGTCCTGCGCGCGCCAGTCACCGCCAGAGGGCGTGTAAACATGGTTGGCGGAAGCGTTGCCGGTGTAGAGGCCGGACAGGGCCGACGAGATGCCGGAGATGCCGCCGGTGCCCGATATAAGGTTCTGCACGGCGTAAGGATTGACGGGCATGGGGTTCTGGATGCCCACCATGTTCAGCGCGGCCATCGCCGATCCCATGTCGCGGACGCCGGTTATGGCTTGGTAGGTTGCCATCATGCGCTGCAACTGCGCTTCCATCGCGGAGAGCTGCGATCCCCAGCGGGCCAGGGTTTCGGCATGTTCCGCGATCTGGTTGCCGATGCTGGCGCTGTCGACGACCGGCAGGCCGCTGCTGCGGGCGGGCCACGGCAGCGCGAGCAGGGCGACGGACGAGGTGAAGGCTAGGCGGCGGATCATGCAGCGTCCTCCAAGGGTTGCCAGGCCCCGCGCAGGCTGGCCTCGAATGCCGGCGTGCGGCGACGGCGGTGGAACTCGGCAAACAGGGCGTCCACGTCCGCGCCGGGCATCTCGGCCGCTATGGCGTCCATCAGGTCCACGGTTTCGGTGCGGGCCGACAACGTGGCAATGATGTCGTCCATGCCTTCCAGGCAGAGCTGGACAGGCACGTAGGAAGTCCCCTGCTTGAGCAGGAAACGCCCGCGCCCCCCGCCGGACAGGCCGCTCTTGACCAGCCGGAACGCCTGGCCCGGCACTTCCTCCGGGTTGGTGCCGGCGCCCTCGACGGGAACGCCGTGCGGGAAGCCAAGCCCTCTCGGCCCGAAGTCCGCCCAGGTGGCGCCGCCATTGGGAAAGTGCATCTGCGTCAGGCACTGCTCGCGGATGGTGTGCGCGATGTCGCTGGCCATCAGGGCGGACCCGACCGATTGGGTAACGAGCCACATGCCGCAGTTCTGCTTGCGAAAGGTGGCCAGGCCGTTCTGGATCAACCCGCGGAAGGCCGCGTTGGTCAGGCTCTTCCAGAACTCGTCTATGGCGACGATCATACGCCGGCCGTCCACCATCTTGCCGACGCGGTGGAACAGGTAGCTCTGGATCGGACCACAGGCTTCGCGGTGGTCCATGTAGCGGGTCTGGTCAAAGCCGATGATCTGCGCGTCCAGGCGGATGCGGTCGCGCGGGTTGTCCAGCACCCAGCCCAGCTCACGCCCGGCGCACCAGCGCCGCAGCCGCGCCCCGGTGCTGCCGGAGCCTGCCCCCAAGAAGGCCCGCACCTCGTTGAACGAACGCAGCGCAGGCGGCAGGCCCATCACGGTCCGCAGCGCCAGGTCGATGCGGTGTTCGTCCTCGGGCAGCAGCGCCGGCCCCTCGTCGGCCAGGATCAAGCTGCGGACCAGGGCGCTGAGATACGCCATGTCGCCGGGGTTGCGACCGTCCAGCGCCTTGAGGGGCGCGAGGCCGGTGTCCTCGCCCACGCGGATTTCGATGTAGGCGCCGCCCATCCGCATGACGAACAGCTTTGCGCCGCGGTCCTTGTCCCACAGCACGACCTGCGCCCCGGCCCGCTCCATCAGCCATCCCAGCAGCGCCAGGAGCACGGTGGTCTTGCCGCTGCCGTTCGGCCCCGTGATGAACAGGTGCGGCACGTCTCCCGGCCGGCCATCTTCGGACGTGTGCGGGTTCCAGTAGTAGGGCGTGCCGCCGTTGGTGGTGAGCAGGGCGGCGAAGTCGCACCAACGCCCGCCGCGCCAGCCGCGGGGGAAGTTGTGCAGCGGCGCGGCGGCGGCGAAGTTGCGGGTTGTCCAGGGCGCGGAGCGCGGGTGCAGCCCTTCTGTCCCGGGCACCTGACCGAAGTATGCGGCTTCCAGGTCCCAATCCAGGCGGGCCACGATGGCGCCGGACGCCCGCAGATCATCATCAGCAGCAGCGGCGGCAACCGCCAGCGACTGCTCACCCTCGGCCAGCACCATCAGGGTCAGATTGTGGACGCCGAAGCCGTAAAGGCGTTCCTGCAGATCGTTCGCGGCGAGGGCCAGCGCATCCTTCTGCTTGAAAGCCGGGTCGTTGGCGCTGACGAACTGGTTGGTCGTGCGGCTTACGATGGCCTGGCTTTCGTGCAGCCGCATCTCCCCGAAGCTCTGCGAAAACACCAGGCGGTAAGGGGCGGCCAGCAGGACGTTGAACATGCCGGCAGCGGTTTCCGCAGGGTAGGTCGAGAGTCCGAACAGGGCGGCCAGGTCAGTTCTGCCGGCCTGGCGCAGCTCAACCACCTTGTCGCCGCGCATGACGGGACGATGGGTGCAGATGGACACCGCCAGCCGCCCGCGGGACAGAGGGACCTTCTTGAACCGCCCGGTCAGGATCAGGCTATGCGCCTCCGCAATCTCGGAGAATGCCGCCTGGCCTTCCGGGCGCAGGCCGAGCAAACGCAGGCCGTGGGTTGCCCCGAGGTTGGCGCGCACCGTGCTGATGACGTGCTCCAGAGCGTCGAGGTCAGCTTGGTCAACCGGCTGCGGCGTGCGCGCGGCAGCCCGCTTGGCGCGACCCGTCAACGTGGGAGGGCGGATCGTGAAACCCAGCAGCAGGGTGTTGGTCCAGAGGTGGCCCTGATCGACCAGCCGGAAGCGGTAGGCAGCATCCATCTCGGCCACGAACGGGATGCGCGCCCGCAGGGCAGGATAGTCGCCCGGGTGCGCCTCGGCATGGACCAGGTGCTTGGTGATTGTCAGGCGCAGGCGCAGGTTGAGGGTGCGGTGGAGGCTGCACAGGGCCTCGTGCTGGCCAGCCAGGGCGTCGCCGTCCAAGTCCTCCCAGCGGGCACCAGCAGCTTCGAACATCGCATGAACCGACCCGTCGATGTTCCGAATGATGTGCGGCCGGACGTGGGAGAACTGCGGCAAGTATTCGGTGACGCTGCGCTCGCGTCCGAACCTCCCCCACGCACGGCGCAGCCAGCGGTCAGCCGGCATGGTCGCGCAGCTCGTTGGGATCATCCCGGAGGGCGACTGGCCAGGGGCGGAACGTGGTCCCGCCGAAGGCCCGTGTCGGCCAGGAGAGAAGCACCCGAGCGCGGGTTTGCGCCCAGGCGTTGAGGATGCGCAGCCACAGCGGCTCCCAGGACGTGAGCGCGCGCATGACGGCGAAGGTGGCGAGCACGGCGGCCGACACGATGCCGAGCCGCCACCACACGTTGTAGGCATGGGTCACGTTGAAGATCATGCCTCCCGCCCCGGCGGCGAGCAGGAACCCGCCGAGCGGCATTCCGTAGATGTTCGAGGGTCGCGTGACGGCCAGGAACACCACGTCGCGCGTTGATCCCGGGACGGGGCTTGTCATGTCAGCAGGCTGGCTGCCGCACGGGCCGCAACCTGGACTGTGCCAGGCACGTCCAGCGCCGCGCTGTGGAACCAACCATAGACGGAGCGGGCGATGCCGGTGCCGCCAGAGGCGATGGCGGTGCCAAGTAGCACGGCAACGAAGGCCGCAACCCCGGCCCCCATGCGGTAGCACATGATCCCGGCAATGACGAAGCCGACTGCCGCAATGTAGATGATGATGTCGCCCGTGCCCCAGGTGGCGATTTGTTGGGCGCCCGAAGTAAGGCCCTGCATGTGTCAGTCTCCATGGTGTGAGAACAGGCGGGGCCGGTCCCCGCCCGGGGTTTCGGCGGCAGGCGGGTCGCCGGCGCGCACGAACAAGGGGCCAGGCAGGCGCGTCGGCGCCGCCGGCAATGGCAATGGCAATGGCAATGGTGCAGCCGGCAGCCCGACGATGCGGATGGCCGGCACGATGACGGCGGCGCTGGCCTGGACGCGCTGCACGTAAGCGGTCCCTGGCCCAGCGGGATGCCCGGCATTGTAGCAGCCAACCGCGGAGAGCAGCCGAGCCTGCTCGTCCGCCCCGGTCGCCCGGCCCCAGCAGTCCGCAAGCACTTCGCCGCCGATCCGAAAGCCGGTGCAGGGGTCAAAGGCGGCACCAGGCGGCAGGCCGCGACGCTGCAGGTGTCCGGCTGACCAGTTGATCTGCGCTGCGCCCAAATCGACGCTGTGCCCCGCCGCGATGAGCTGCGCCGCGAGCGCAACCGCTTCCGCAACGGTGGCGGGGTGATACGAACGGCGATCCGTGTTGTCGCCTATCGCCAAGCTGTCGAACGAACTCTCGGTCCGGACAACCGACAGGAGCGTCTCAGGGGCGACCGTGGGAGCGCAGGAAGCTGCGATGTGCAGGGCCGCAGCAAGCGAAAGGACGCTCATGCCAGCGGCCGGGGCAGGAGCAGAAGTTGCACAGAACGTCCAAGGCTTTGCAGGATCGGCGCATGTGGATTCGCAGCAACCATCAAGGGAGAGTCCTAGAATGCCTAGACACAGCATGAAGATTTGGTATAATGCCAAACCTTAGGACAGGACGCAAGCGTTTGCTAGAAGGTATGATTTCACCTGGGCAGTGTCGCGCCGCTCGCGCGGTGGTCGGTTGGACGCAGGACGATCTGGCGGCAGCCGCCGGCATCACAGGAATGACGGTGCAAAGCTTTGAGCGCGGTGTTCGAGTGCCCCATCCCAACAATCTCACGGCCCTCCGTGCAGCCCTGGAGGGGAAGGGCGTGCGGTTCTTAGAACCCGAAGAAGGGCTGGAGGGGATGCAGTTCACGCCAGATGCGGGGCGGGACGCAGAGTGCGAGCCGAAGACAGGGTCGGCAGAGACGTGAGCGTGCTCGCCTGATCCCATGGCGGTCAGCGCGGCCGCGCCGACCGGCGACGGAAGGTGGGCACGGGGGAGGGAGCGATCCGGCTAGCTGCCGTCTGTTTGGTGGACGACGCCAGCATCGCGTATGGCACGTTTGACGAGGCGGGCAAGGCCGCCCAGGTGACAAAGGTGACAACATGACCCGCCTATCTCTGCTGCCCACGGTAGTCGCCCTGGGCCTGCTGCTGGCGCTGCCGACCCCTGCCGCGGCGCAGTCCCCGACGTGCGACAGCCTGGAAAGCGGCAGCGACCGTCTGTCCTGCAACAAGGTTGAGGACCGCTACCGCCAGCCGTCCGTGCAAGCGCCGCCGCAAGCCGAGCCGCCGGCCGATTGCGATGGCCTTTCCCCGGACGACCGCACCATGTGCCTGCGCTACCGCAGCGTCGTCCAGGGACTACTCGGGCAGAGCAAGGTTCATGACGACGCGCTGATGATGTCCGTGCCTATCCAGCGGGCCTTGCTTGAATGCCTGCGCGGCAGGGTCAATGCGCGGCGCCTGGCCTGCTACGACCGAGCGATGGGCATGTGGCGGCAGGACATGGTGGACGCTGGCCTGATACCCCAGCGCGGGGACGCGCCATGACGGCGGGCGGCTTTCGGCCAGCTTGGACGACGCGCCCATGCTGCACCGCAGCAACGTAGAATACCGATTACGGAAACTCGCCAGCAGTCCCGGCAAAGTCCCAGGGCAGTCCCCGCGTGCTCCTGTGGCCGGGGCGGCGTGAGGACTTGGGGGATGGCAGTATTCGGGCCTCAGCGGACGTGGTTGAGCAGGCACGAGGACTTGGCGAAGTCGTTGCAGGTGGGTTGAGATCGACGGCGGGTCAGACAACCGCTGCCTACCGCGATAAATAAGCCAAACTTCACTTTCTCTCTTGCTTCCCCTCCCCCTCTGCCCATATGCTACTCCTGTGTAGGCAAGGACGTGGCCGATGGCGTCAGGCGTCGAGACGGAGAGGGGGCTGGCTGACGCGCTTCTTGAGGCGCCGGTTCATGCTGTGCTGGTGACACGCGAGTTGAAGCGTGCTCCTGGCGATCTGTTTCTGCGTACTGGTTCAGGACGGGCGAAGAAGCGTGTCCTACCTCATCATGTTGTCAATGCCGCCATTGCCATGGTCGCCGGGAATCCCAAGGATGCTGTTGCAAACGCTGAAGCGTTCGGCGCAATGACCGCGGGTAAGGTTGAGGCACTTATCCGGGAGACCGTATTATCTAATGAGGATGGATCGCCCCTTTCTGAAACAGTTCTAACAAGCAACTTACGGAAGAAGGTAGCGCCACAAACGCCAAACAGGCTCATAGCAGGGTATGTGTCGAAAGCTCCTGTTGAGCCATTACCGGACTTTGCTGCAGACTTCCCAGAAGGGCAGTCTTTGCTTGAGGCGATGACGGATCTACTCTTGCAGCTAGCAAATCGGTCGGAAGTTCAAGACCTAAGTTTAGGCCTCAATCCTCATAAGCCATACAAGTCTGATATTGAGGTCTGGTTGACAACCCGACCCATTCGGCAGGCAACCATTGTGCATCGTCTTAGCGACAAAACGACGATTAGGCGTGTTTTCGCGTCGGCTCAGCCAGAGAGAACTGAGCCTCCCGAAGGCTTCGTCGAGCACGGACGCTCTTCCTTTGAGGTCATTCAGTGGTCGGCTCTAGTCGAAATGGCCCGCCTTGCGCACGCAGCGCAAGCTCAGAAGAGCCTGCCCTGTTCCGATCCCAACCCGCCTCCGACAGAGGGCGGCAAGGGCGACACTGAGACATCTGCCGCCGAAAAGACAGAAGCCGCCGAGGCACCACCCTCGACGGCTTCTGGTATCCTTGGACCGCTTACAGATCAG
>JAABUQ010011334.1_pt1 | contig 11404 bp, 5 predicted proteins | sample 5560001 | NCBI WGS metagenome assembly JAABUQ01 (sample SAMN10711888, study PRJNA513371) | rock metagenome | isolation source: Antarctica rocks | place: Antarctica: Victoria Land, Finger Mt nord | collected 2015-12-18
GCCACGCCGGCGCGGGCCGCCACCATCCTGGCCGGGCTCGGGTTCGACGCCGAACAGCAGGCGCGCGCCGTGAGTTCGTTCTCCGGCGGCTGGCGGATGCGGGTGGCGCTGGCGACGGCGCTGTTCGCCAACCCCGACCTGCTGCTGTTGGACGAGCCGACCAACCATCTCGACCTCGAATCGACGCTGTGGCTGGAATCCTGGCTGGCGAAGTTTCCCGGCGCCGCCCTGGTGGTGTCGCACGACCGTGGCCTGCTGGACCGCTGCGTCGAGGCCATCGCGCATCTCGACCACAGCAAGATCAGCCTGACGCCGGGCGGCTACGACGAGTTCGTGCGCATCCGCACCGAGCGCGCGATGCAGCAGAACCGCGCCGCCGAGAAGGTGGCCGAGCAGCGCGCCCACATGCAGGCGTTCGTCGACCGCTTCCGCGCCCAGGCGACCAAGGCCCGGCAGGCGCAGGCGCGGCTGAAGGCGCTGGCCCGGCTGCCGCAGATCGAGAGCGTGATCGAGGACACGCCGACCCGCTTCGCCTTCCCCGAACCGCTGCAGCTGTCGCCGCCGATCCTGACGCTGGAGCGGGTCGATGTCGGCTATGGCGCGACGCCGATCCTGCGCGGCCTGTCGCTGCGCATCGACATGGACGACCGCATCGCCCTGCTCGGCGCCAACGGCAACGGCAAGTCCACGCTGGCCAAGCTGGTGGCCGGGCGGCTGGCGCCGATGGCCGGCACCATGCTGCGCGGCACGAAGCTCAAGGTCGGCTACTTCGCCCAGCATCAGGCAGAGGAGCTGTCGATGCACGAGATGCCGCTGGCGCTGATGCAGCGCGCCCTGCCGCGCGCCGCCGGCTCGCTGGTGCGGGCGCAGCTGGCCCGCTTCGGGCTCGACGCCGACCGCGCCGAGACGGTGGTGTCCAGCCTGTCGGGCGGCGAGAAGGCGCGGCTGCTGCTGGCGCTGGCGACCCGCGACGCGCCGCAGCTGCTGATCCTCGACGAGCCGACTAACCACCTCGACATCGACGCGCGCGAGGCGCTGGTGCGGGCCATCGCCGACTATCGCGGGGCGGTGCTGCTCATCACCCACGACCCGCATCTGGTCGATCTGGTGGCCGACCGCTTGTGGCTGGTGGCCGATGGCACCGTGCGGCCGTTCGAGGGCGACCTCGACGAGTACCGCGCGCTGATGAGCGAGCGCGCCCGGCCGGCCAAGACCGAAGCGGCCCCCAGCCGCCGCGACGAGCGCCGCGACCGCGCCGACGCCCGCGCCGCCACCGCCCCGTTGCGCCGCCGCGCCCGCGACGCCGAGGGACGGATGGCCAAACTCGCAGCAGAACAGGCGAAGATCGAGGCCAAATTGGCTGATCCGGCGGTGTACGCGGCTGGACGGGTAGCCGAGGTCACCGCGGCGCAGACCCGCCTCGCCGCCATCGCGCGCGAGACGGCGGTGGCCGAGGCGGAGTGGTTGGAAGCCGAGGAGGCGATCGAGGCGGCGGCTTGAGAGCAAGGCTGGGCTTTCCCTCCATTGGCATTCCAACGACTATGTCGCTGGAACCTTCCAATTCCGCCCAAACCCGCCAAGCGCCCAGGGCCTTTGGAAACCCATTTTAAGTGCTGGATTTTAGAGGCTTAGCCTTTGACGGAGTCCAGAAGCAGAGTCGCTGCCTTGCTTGCCCCACCGCTCACACGAAGGCGCGCGAGTGGAGCCATCATTCATCCTATACATGAGCAAGTAAAGTACATGTGTGGTGACGAACAGTTGGCGCGTCTGTTACAGCAACGTTGAAGTCGCGGGCATCGATTTCGCTTTTGTCGTAATAAAAGGACTTCTTATGACTACTTTCTCGCGTCGTAACATACTTGCCGCCGGAGCGGTCACCGGCGTCGTCACCGCAGCCCACGCTGCATCCGCGGCCGGGTTCGGCAATCCGGACGAGCCGCCCCAGGGCCTCGTGAACACGCAGCCCAACCCGCGCAGCGCCAGCGACCCAGGGCCGCAGAACCCGACCCTCAGCGGCCAGTTTCCCAAGGCGTTCACCCCGCCCCCGACCGACATAGGCGACCTGCCGCAGTTCTGGGCCTCGTTCAACAATGCGCCGAGGCGCATTCAGGACGGCGGCTGGGCCCGTCAGGTCACGCAGTCGGACTTCCAGGTCTCCGAGGAAATCTCCGGCGTGAACATGCGTCTCGACGCCGGCGGCGTCCGCGAGCTGCACTGGCACCAGGCCGCCGAATGGGCCTTCATGAGCTATGGCAACTGCCGGATCACCGTGCTCGACACCGAAGGTCGGCCGTATGTCGCCGACGTGAAGGAGGGCGACCTCTGGTATTTCCCGATTGGCCTCCCGCACTCGCTGCAGGGGCTTGGGCCGGATGGGTGCGAGTTCATCCTTGCCTTCGATAACGGCAAGCAGTCAGAGTTCAACACCCTGTTGGTCACCGACTGGATCGCCCATACGCCGCCGGAAGTCCTGGCCGAGAACTTCGGCGTGCCTGCCGAAACCTTCAGCAAGATTTTCACCCACGACCTGTGGATTTTCCAAGCCGCCGTGCCGGGTCCGCTTGCGGCCGACCAGGATGCGATCAAGAGCCCGAAAGGGCCGCCGCCGAACCCGTTCACCTTCTCGCTCGCTAGCGGGCCGGTCACCCGGCAGACCAAAGGCGGCATGGTGCAGATTGCCGACAGCAAAAACTTCAAGGCTTCGACCACCGTCGCCGCGGCGCTCAACACCATCCGCCCCGGCGGACTGCGGGAGATGCATTGGCATCCAAACGCCGACGAGTGGCAATACTGGGTCAAAGGAACCGGCCAGATGACAGTGTTCAACACCGGGCCGGCTGCCGTGACCAACAACTTCAACCCAGGCGACATCGGCTACGTCAAGCGCAATTACGGCCATTACATCAAGAACGTAGGCGACACCGATCTAGTGTTTCTTGAGATATTCAAGAGCCCCGCTTATGAGGAGGTGTCTCTCTCGGACTGGCTCACCCATACCCCGCCGGCGCTCGTCGCAGCCCACTTCAACCTGTCTCTTCAGGACATCGGAAAGTTCCCGAACAACATTCCCGACGTCATGCCGCTCTGAACCGTTTGACGCCACACACGACGAAGCCAAGCCGGAGCAGGCCCGGGCGGGCGCTTCGGCTTGGGCCGTTGGCGCAAAAGGCATGGCTCGCCACGGCGCTGATGGCAGCCGGCATTGCTTCCGGGAGGGCGCAGCAGCCGCCTGGGCCTCCCTCGGGCGGCGGCACCTTGCTGGGCGACGTGGGTGGGATACGCACGGCGTTGTCCCGGTATGGCGTTTCGCTCGGACTGCAGAGCACCGACGAGGTGTTCGGCAATCCCAACGGCGGCCGCGCGCGGGGCGTCGCGTCCGACGGGCAAAACTCGTTCAGCCTGGGTATGGACCTGGAGAAGGCGATCGGCCTCAAGGGTGGCACGTTCAACATCAGTTCTTTACAGAACGTCGGGCACGGCATCTCGGCGAGCAACATCGACAACCTGAACCTGGTCAGCAACGTCGAGGCTATTCGTTCGGCCTGGTTATACGAACTCTGGTATCAGCAAAGCTTTTTGGGCGGCGGCGTGGACGTGCGGTTGGGGCAGATTGCCGCCGACCAGGAGTTCATGCTCACCAATTACGGCGGCTGGTTCGTCAACGCGGCGTTCGGTTGGCCCACGCTGCCCGCGCTCGACCTGCCTTCCGGCGGTCCCAGCCTGCCGCTGGCGACACCCGGGATGCGGCTGCGCGCCAAGCCGTCGGACGCGGTCACGCTCCTGCTTGCCGCCTTCAACGGCAACCCTGCCGGGCCGGGCCTGAACAACCCGCAAGTGCGCGACGCTTCCGGCACGTTGTTCCGCTTGAACGACGGGGTGTTCACCATCGCCGAGGCGCAGTACGCCATCAACAGCGGCAAAGACGCCAAAGGGCCGCCGATCATCCTCAAGGTCGGCGCCTGGTACCATCATCGGGGAGCGACGAGCGGGCTATCCGCCACCAACGGACTGACCGGCATATCCTCGGCGGTTGCAGGGTCCAGCATCGCCCGCGAGGATTGGAGCGCCTACGCCGTTGCCGACGTCATGCTGCTGCCGGGATCCGGCGGCAAAGGCGGCTTGGCGGCCTTCGCGCGCGTCGCCGCCGCCCCGGCTAACCGCAGCGAAGCCAGCTCCGAATTCGCCGGCGGCCTTGTCTACATCGGGCCGTTCGGTCGCGACGGCGACCAAGTCGGCTTCGCCGTCAGCTCAGTTCGGCTTGGCCAGGCGGTGGGCGGTGGCGCATTGACGTCGCGCTACAGGTTTCACGGCAGCGAAACCGTGCTCGAACTGAGCTATCAGGCCCAAGTGCTGCCGTGGCTGCAGGTGCAGCCGGACGCGCAGTATATCTTGACACCCAGCGGCGGCATCCCCGACCTCAACCGGCCAAGCCAGCGCGTCGGCAGCGCCGCAGTACTCGGCCTGCGCACCATCGCCACTTTTTGAGTGTTTGCTTGATGGCTTAAGCGTTCGCCTGGCGACGCGCGGCCTTGCTCCAGCCGCCCGCATTGGCTCACCATGCACTGAGGAAACGCTAAAGGGACGCCAGCATGGCCGACGGCAACCACGAACCACGCAGCGCCCGCGTGTCGGCCGAGGAGGCGCTGGCGCTGCACGCGCAGGGCCGTCCCGGAAAACTCGAAACCCGTGTCAGCAAGCCGATCGCCACCGCCCGCGACCTCAGCCTCGCCTACTCCCCGGGCGTCGCCGAGCCGTGCCTACGCATTGCCGCCGACCCGTCGCTGGCCTACGACTACACCACCAAGGGCAACATGGTCGCGGTGATCTCCAACGGCACCGCCGTGCTCGGCCTCGGCAACCTCGGCGCGCTGGCGTCCAAGCCGGTGATGGAGGGCAAGGTGGCGCTGTTCAAGCGCTTCGCCGACATCGACGGCATCGACCTCTGCCTGGACACCGAGGACGTCGACCACTTCGTCGAGTGCGTGCGCTACCTCGGCCCCAGCTTCGGCGGCATCAACCTCGAGGACATCAAGGCGCCCGAGTGCTTCATGATCGAGGACCGGCTGCGCGAGCTGATGGACATTCCGGTGTTCCACGACGACCAGCACGGCACCGCCATCGTCGCCGCCGCCGGCCTCATCAACGCCTGCCACCTGACCGGGCGCGACCTGCGCGCCACGAAGCTGGTGGTGAACGGCGCCGGGGCCGCGGCGATCGCCTGCGTCGAGCTGCTGAAGGCGATGGGGATGCCGGCGCAGAACGTCATCCTGTGCGACACCAAGGGCGTCGTCTACCGCGGCCGCGGCGTCGGCATGAACCAGTGGAAGAGCGCCCACGCCATTGACACCCCGGCCCGCACCCTGACCGACGCGCTGGATGGCGCCGACGTGTTCTTCGGGCTGTCGGTGAAGGGCGCGCTGACGCAGGACATGGTGCGCGGCATGGCCGACCGGCCGATCATCTTCGCCATGGCCAACCCCGACCCGGAGATCACGCCGGAGGAGGCGCGCGCCGTCAGCCCGAACGCCATCATCGCCACTGGCCGCAGCGACTACCCGAACCAGGTCAACAACGTGCTGGGCTTCCCGTACATCTTCCGTGGCGCGCTCGACGTGCGCGCCAGCACGATCAACGAGGCCATGAAGATCGCCGCCGCCGAAGCCCTGGCCCAACTGGCGCGCGAGGACGTGCCGGACGAGGTGACCTCCGCCGGCACCGGCACCCGGCTGCAGTTCGGCCCCGAGTACATCATCCCCAACGCCTTCGACCCGCGCCTCATCAGCCGGCTGCCGCCCGCCGTGGCGCGCGCCGCGATGGACAGCAAGGTCGCCCGCCGCCCGCTCGCCGACTTGCGGAAATACGCCCGCGAGCTGTCGGGCCGCCTCGACCCCACCGCCAACGCGCTCGACGCCATCATGGAAAGCGTGCGCGCCGAGCCCAAGCGCGTGGTGTTCGCCGAGGGCGAGGAGGAGAAGATGGTGCGCGCCGCGGTGGCGTTCCAACGCGCCGGCTACGGCACCCCGGTGCTGATCGGGCGCGAGGACCGGGTGCGCGCCACGATGAACCGCCTCGGCCTGGGCGGGGCCGAGGGCGTGGACGTGCACAACGCGCGGCTCAGCCACAACAACGCCAAGTACGCGGCGTTCCTGTACGCGCGGCTGCAGCGGCGCGGTTTCCTGACACGCGATTGCCAGCGCATGGTCAACCAGGACCGCAACGTGTTCGCCGCCTGCATGGTGGCGACCGGCGATGCCGACGCCATGGTGACCGGCCTCACGCGGGCGCCGGCGGTGTGCATCGAGGACATCGGCCACGCCATCGACGCCGCCGCGGGCAGCGTGGCGTTCGGCCTCACGCTCATGGTGGGCAACCGCGGCGCCACCACCTTCATCGCCGACACGCTGATCCACGGCCGCCCGACCGCGCCGCAGCTGGTGGACATCGCGGTGGGCGCGGCGGCGGCGGCGCGGCGGCTGGGACACGAGCCGCGGGTGGCGATGCTAAGCTTCTCCACTTTCGGCAACCCGCTGCACGAGACCGGCGAGACGATGCGTGAGGCGGTGGCGCTGCTCGACGCCCGCCAGGTCGATTTCGAGTATGACGGCGAGATGAGCCCGGACGTGGCGCTTGATCCGTCGTACCGGGCGATGTTCCCGTTCTGCCGGCTGACCGGCCCGGCCAACGTGCTGGTGATGCCGGGCCTGCACTCGGCCCACATCACCTCGCGCCTGGCGCCCCGGCTCGGCGGCGGCAGCGTGATCGGCCCGTTGCTGATCGGGCTGACCCACGCGGCGCAGTTGGTGCAGATGGACAGCTCGGTGTCGCAGATCGTCGACATGGCGACGCTTGCGGCGCACCAGATGGTTGGGCGCCAGGTTGCGGAGCTGCCTTAAGAGGTGGCCGGACGCCTACTCGGGTACGCCGGCCAGCCGCAGCCCCTCGGCGAAATGCTCGCGGTGCTCGGGACGTTCGATCGGCGTCGCGGCCAGGAACCGGGTCACGCTGAACTCGGGCTCCAAGGTCGCCAAGCGTTCGCGCACCGTCGCCGCTTCGTCGAGATCGCCGATGTGGCCCAGCGCCGCCAGGAAAGGCTTGCAGGCGGCGCTGAACGCCGGGTTCATCGCCGTCACTTCGCGTCCGATCTCGGCCGCCCGCTCGTGATCGTGCTTCAGCAACGCCACGAACATGGCGGTGGTGTCATAGAAGAACGCCTGCGGGTCGAGCGGGCTAAGCTGCTTGTAGCGGGCGAGCCGCCGCGCCGCTTCGTCCAGGTCGCCCATGTAGGCGAAGGTGGCCCCCGAAAGGTTCCAGGCCATCGCCAGGTTCGGGTTCAGCGTCAGCCCCCGCTCGTGCAACGTCAACGCTTCACGCAGGCGATGGTGCATGAGGGCGCGCACATGGCCGGCGATGGTGAACGCCCTGGCGTCCTGCGGGTCGAGCGTGATGGCGCGGTCGGCCAGCCGTCCGGCCGCCAGCATCCCGGCCTGCGGATCGCTGGCCCAGGCCTGACCGACCAGGAACACGTGCCAATAGGCGTACCAGGCATGGGCGGCGGCATAGTCCGGCTCCAGCTCGGTGGCGCGGGCCAGCATCTCGCCGGCCTCCATGAACAACGGCCGTTCCAGGCGGTTTATCAGCGGCAGCGAGCGCAGCACGAGATCGTAGGCGCTGGGGTCGGCCAGCGGGCGCGTCGAGGCGCGCTGGCTTTCGATCAGCAGGATTTCCGGGTCGATCTGCGCCACCACCTGGGCCGCGACCTCATCCTGCAACGTCAGCAGGTCGGTGGCGTCGCGCTCGAAGCGGCCGGACCAGACGACCTGGTTGTCGGCGCGCAGGTCGAGCAGCCGCAATGTCACCCGCAGCCGCTCGCCGCCGCGCTGAATGGTCCCATCCAGCAGGAAGTCGAGCCCGAAGGTACGGCGGATGGCGCCCTCGTCGCGGGTCTGCGCTGCATAGCGGGCCAGCGAGCTGGAGTTGATGAGGAACATCCAGCGGAACCGCGCCAGCGCCGTGGTGATCTCGTCGGCAAGCCCGGTCGCCAGATGCGCCTCGGCCGGCGTCGTGCCGGCCAGCTGCAGCGGCAACACGCCCACCCTGGCCCCGCCGCGCGGCGGGACGGCGCGGCTTGCTTCATGGCGGGCGGGGGATTGTGGACGGGACTCAAGCCGCTCCGGCATCCCCGACAGCGGCTCCACTTCCTCCTCCAGCCCGCGCTGGGGCGACTGCGGCAAGCGGGGTGGAGGCCGCAAGGCTGCCGGCGGCGGCAACTCCGAGGCCGGCGGTTCAATACCCGTTTGGCTGGCCGCTTGATTGCCGCCGGTCGAGCGGAGTTCGAGCGCCAGCCGCTGCGTCTCGGCCGAGGGCGGGGCGTCGAGCTGCTCGGCCAGCACCGCGCGGCAACGCTCGAACGCCTGCAGCGCCATGCCATGCTCGCCGCGTGCCGCATACGCCCGCATCAGCGCGCGCCAGGCGCCCTCGTGCGTGCGGTCGATCTTGAGCAGTTGCTGGGCGGCCAGGATCATCGGCTCCGGCTCGTTCTGGTCGCCGAGCAACGCCTCGGCCAGCAGCCGTGCGCGGTCACGCAAGCGCTCGCGCTCGCCGGAGAGCCAGCCGTCGAAGGCCGGGTCGACGCCGTCGAGATCCTCCAGCAGGTCGCCGTCGAACAGCCCGAGGCCGGCGGGCTTGGCGGCGCTGGCACGCTCCACCTCGTCGACGTCGACCCACACGACGCCGGAGCGCAGCGCCAGATGGTCGCGGGTGATGGTCAGGATCTGGTTGCCCACCGGGTCCAGGGCATCGAGCAGGCGATGGATCTCCTGGCGCAGCGAGGCGCGTGCCTGCTCCTCCGGCCGGCGGCTCCACAGCAACTCCGCAAGCCTGCCGCGCAGCACCGGCCGCGGCGCCGACAGCGCCACGATCGCCAGCAGGGCGCGGGTCTTACGGCCGGTCGGCAGGATGCTTTCGCTGGCGATGGTCCAAGCTTCCATCTGCCCGATCAGCCGCAGACGAACGATCACCGGAGTGAATGGCGCGAGCGGGGCACGAGGTTCTCGAGACTGATCCATGTTGTTACTATAATGTTAAAAAGCACCACGCCTACCGTTATCATTGTAACCCGAAACAAAGACAAATTGTATTGCTCAAAATTAACTATCTATAGCGTAACTATTATAGTTCTGCCTCGGCGAAAATCCGGCCGACGTTGCCGCCCCAGGCACCGTGATACCGTACCAGCCATGCCTCCGCCTGGCTCGGCGCACCTTCCACGATAGCCTGCAGAGGCTCCAGGTACACGCGCTCGTCACGGCCCGTCGCATCGCGCCGGGCACGCGCGCGGAGGCCGTCGGCGGCGAGCGCCACCACCTCGCGCGCCAAATCCCGCAACGTGCCATGCTGCCAGGCGGCAGCCAGCCCTGCCCGCGGCACGGCGGCGCGCAGGTCGGCATAGTCCTGGAATGGCGCTGCCCGCACCAGACGGTCGGCGGCGGCCAGGGTGGCGGGATCGTACAACAGGCCCACCCACAGCGCCGACTGCGCCACCATCATCGCCAGGCTGCCGGCGTCCGAGCCGCGCATTTCGAGGAATTGCTTGATCCGCACGTCGGTGAACGCCGTGGTCATGTGGTCCGCGAAGTCGCCGACGGTGGCCTCGCCCGCTTCCGGCACGCCGCCGGCCATGAAGTCGCGGAACGAGCGGCCGGCGAGATCGACGTAGCCGTCGCCGCGGCTGACGAAGTACATCGGCACGTCGAGCAGCCACTCGACATAGCGCTCGAAGCTGAAATCAGCGGCGAAGAACGCCGCCGGCATCCCGCTGCGGCGGTTGTCGGTGTCAGTCCAGACATACGCGCGATACGACAGGAAGCCGTTCGGCTTACCCTCGGTGAACGGCGAGTTGGCGAACAGCGCGGTCGCCAGCGGCTGCAGCGCCAGGCTCACGCGCAGCTTGCGCAGCATGTCGGCCTCGCTGGCGTAGTCGAGGTTGACCTGCACCGTGCAGGTGCGGGTCATCATGTCCAGGCCCATGCTGCCGACCTGCGGCATGTAACGGCGCATGATGGCGTGGCGGCTCTTCGGCATCCACGGCATCTGGTCGCGGCGCATCGTCGGGTGGAAGCCGAGCGGCGCGAAACCGAGGCCGAGCGGGGCCGCCGCCGCGCGTACCTGCGCGCAGTGCGCAGCGATCTCGGCGTGGGTCTCGTGCAGGTCGGCCAGCGTGCCGCCGGACAATTCGAGCTGCCCGGCCGGCTCCAGCGACACCGAGGCCCGGCCGCGCTTGAGACCGATCGGGTTGCCGGCGTCGATGATCGGCTCCCAGCCGTTGCCCGACATGCCGGCGAGCACGGCGCGGATGCCGTCCGGCTCGTAGGGCGGCGGGGTCAGGCCGTCGTGGCGGAAGCCGAACTTCTCATGTTCGGTGCCGATAGCGAAGCTCTCGGGCGGCTTGCAGCCAGCCGCGATGTACTCCGCCAACTGGCGTACCGAGCGGATCGGGGTGGCGTCGGCGTCTCCGGGATTGGACATCGTGGTTCCGTCGCAGGGCGCCCATACCGGGCATGGAGCAAAGCAGGGGCACGTCTCTGCCCGAAGAACGTGGCGCATACAACGTTCGGGCTTAAAGCTGTAACGCGTCACCCAGGAGAATTGCAGAGTGCCAGCGCATACCGACATCGCCGCCCACGGCTGGGTGGCGGGATTGCCCGCGGGATGGCGTCCATACGCGCTGCTGGCGCGGCTCGACCGGCCGATCGGCGCATGGCTGCTGTTCCTGCCAGGCCTGTGGTCGATCCTGCTGGCTGGCGTCGCGTGGCGCCCGACGCTGTGGCTGCTGGCGTTGTTCGCGGTGGGCGCCGTGCTCATGCGTGGCGCGGGCTGCGTGGTCAACGACATGTGGGACCGCGACCTCGACCGTCAGGTTAGCCGCACCGCCGCCCGTCCGCTGGCTTCCGGCGCGTTGCGGATGCGCCATGCGATGACGTTCTTGGCAGTGCTGTTGGCGGTGAGCCTGGTGATCCTGCTGCAGCTGGACCGGCTGGCGCAGGCGCTGGGCGTCGCCTCGCTGCTGCTGGTGACGCTGTATCCGTTGGCCAAGCGGGTGACGTGGTGGCCGCAGGCGATGCTGGGCATCGTGTTCGGCTGGGCCGCCCCGATGGGCTACGCCGCCGCAACCGGACACCTCGATGGCACGGCGGCGGCGCTGTATGCGGCGGCGTTCTGCTGGATCCTGGGCTACGATACGGTCTACGCCCACCAGGACCGCGAGGACGACGCGCTGGTCGGCGTCCGCAGCACCGCCCGGCTGTTCGGGCCGCGCACCCGGCCGTTCCTGGTGGCCTGCTACGCGGCGGCGGCGGCGCTGCTGGCGCTGGCCGGCGGGTTGGCCGGGCTGCGTTGGCCATTTTTC
>JAABUQ010011336.1_pt1 | contig 11402 bp, 5 predicted proteins | sample 5560001 | NCBI WGS metagenome assembly JAABUQ01 (sample SAMN10711888, study PRJNA513371) | rock metagenome | isolation source: Antarctica rocks | place: Antarctica: Victoria Land, Finger Mt nord | collected 2015-12-18
CTCGAAATCTCCTCGCCCATCGTCCTGCTGCTGAAGGACGGCAGCGCCGCGATCCTGAACACCATCGACGTCAGCCGAAACGTGATCTGGCTCAAGGACCCCCGCGGCGCGTCGGGCGAGCCGCCGGTTGCGGTCGACGAGTTGCGCCTGTCGCAGGTCTGGGACGGCGAGACCATGCTGATGCGGCCCGAGCGGGGCGTCAGCGACGATCAGGCCCCATTCAACGTCGGCTGGCTCTGGAGCTTGGTAAGGCTTGAGAAGAAGCTGCTTCGCGATATTTTCTATGGCTCGATCGCGCTGTCGATCCTGACCATCCTGCCGCCGCTCGTGGTCATGCAGGTCATCGACAAGGTACTGACTTATAAGAGCTATTCGACGCTCTACATGATTGCCGCGCTGATTGCCGTGGCGCTGGTCTACGAAGCCTTCCTCAGCTATGCGCGGCGGCAGATGACGCTGATCCTCGGCGCCCGCGTCGACGCCAAGCTCAGCTTGCACGTGTTCAAGCGACTGCTCGGCCTGCCGCTCGACTATTTCGAGCGCGTGCAGGCCGGCGTCGTCACCCATCACATCATGCAGGTGAACAAGGTCCGCGAGTTCCTCAGTGGCCGGATGCTGGCGCTGATGCTCGACATGATTACGCTGCTGGTGCTGCTGCCGATCCTGTTCCTGCTGCAGCCGACCCTGACCTGGATGGTCGTGGTTTGCGGCGGCGTCATCGCCGTCATCATCATGGCGTTCCTGGGTCCGATCAGCCGCGCCGTCGGCCTCTATATCGGCGCCGAGACGCAGCGCGGCAGCGTGTTGATCGAGAGCATCCACGGCATCCGGACCGTGAAGTCGCTGGCGCTCGAGCCGCAACAGCGTGAGTTGTGGGACAAGCGGACCGCCGAGGCGACGCGGCTGAAGCTTGCCGCCGGCAACATCTCCAACTGGCCGCAGACCCTGATCGTGCCGATCGAAGGCTTCATGATCCGCGGCGTGCTGCTGGTCGGCGCCTATTTGGCGCTGCAGCCCGGCAGCGACGTGAACCCGGGCTCGCTCATCGCCTTCATGATGCTTTCGGCGAGGGTCGGCGGCCCGATGTCCGGCTTGGCGAAGGTCATGGAAGATTTCCAGGAGGTAAGGGTGTCGATCGGCCTCGCTGCTTCGGTGCTCAACCAGAAGCCGGAATCGGTGAACCCGGGCGCCGGCCTGCGGCCGAAGTTCGAGGGTGCCGTGTCCTTCAACAAGGTCGACTACTGCTATCCCGGCTCCAAGACCAAGGCGTTGGACGGCATCACCTTCGACATTCCGGCGGGCACCATGCTGGGCTTGGTCGGGCGCAGCGGCTCCGGCAAGTCGACGGTGACGCGGCTGCTGCAAGGCATCACGCGGGACTACGATGGTTTCGTGAAACTCGACGGCAACGACCTGCGCGAGATCAACCTTGGTCACATGCGGCGCAGCTTTGGCGTCGTGTTGCAGGAAAACTTCCTGTTCCGCGGCACCATCCGGGAGAACATCCTGGCGGGACGGCCCGGCCTCACGCTTACCGACGCGGTTCGCGCGGCGCGGCTGGCGGGGGCGGAGGAGTTCATCGAGCGGATGCCGAACGGCTACGAGACCTGGATTGAGGAAGGGTCGCCGAACCTGTCTGGCGGCCAACGGCAGCGGCTGGCGATTGCCCGCGCCCTGATCCACGACCCGAAGCTGCTGATCCTGGACGAGGCGACCAGTGCGCTCGACCCGGAAAGCGAGGCGCTGGTGAACGCCAACCTGCAGCGCATCGCCAAGGGCCGCACCATGGTCATCGTCTCGCACCGGCTGTCGTCGCTGACCGACTGCGACCAGATCATGGTGCTCGACCGCGGCGCGGTGATGGACATGGCGCCGCACAACATCCTGGTGGAACGCTGCGCGATCTATCGTGCGCTGTGGCTGCAGCAGAACCGGCACCTGGAAAGCGGCGGGTTGCCGCGCGGCAGCACGCCCGCTCAGGTTGTCGCACGAGCCGATTGACCTAGTTCAGCGGGATACAGACCATGGCAAAGAACGCCCTCACCGTCTCAAAGACCTCCGGCCGCGCGATGGCCAAGGCGCAGATGAGCCACACCGACATCGCGATCCTGGAGTTCCAGTCGCCGACTGCGGCGCTGATTGCCCTGCCGGTGCCGTGGAGCGCCCGAGTCACCGTTTGGGCAATCACCTCGCTGGTGCTGGTCAACGTCGCGGTGCTCGCGGTCGTGAAGGTCGACCGCGTCGTGGTGGCGCCTGGCAAGCTGCAGTCGCTGGTGCCGGACCTTGTGATACAGCCGCTGGAGACCTCGATCGTGCGCTCGGTCAACGTGACGGAGGGGCAGATCGTGCATAAAGGCGACCTGATCGCGCAGCTCGATCCAACCTTTGTCGCGGGCGACGACAAGAGCACCACCGCGCAGCAGGACAGCCTGGCGGCCGAAGTGGCCAGGCTGCGGGCCGAACTTGCCAACCAGACCTACGTGTCCGATGCGTCGACCTACGGGCAGATGCAGCAGATGATGTTCCAGCAGCGCCAGGAGCAGTATCAATTCCACCTGCAGAACTTTGGCCAAAAGATCGCCAGCTTGAAGTCGAAAGTCGACCAGGCGCAGGCAGCGATCGATTCCGCGCAGTCCCGGCTGCCCGGACTCGAATCGGTCGAGGCAAAACGGCGTGAGTTGGAGCGGCTGCAGGTCGGTAGCCAGCTTAACACGCTCGCCGCCGCCGACGCGACGCTGCAGATGCGCGCCCAGTTGCAGGACTCGCTCAACGTCAAGATCGGCGCGCAGCGTGACCTGTCGGCGATGATCGCCGAAGCGCAGGACTATGTGCATCAGACGCGCGCCGACACCTTCCAGCAACTGACCACGCAGGAGCGGCTGCTGTCGGACATGCGTGGACAGGCGAGCAAGAACCAGCTCCGGCATAGCCTTGTGGAGCTGCGCGCGCAGCAGGACTCGATCGTGCTGAGCGTGGCAAGGGTGTCGCGGGGAACCGTGTTGCAGGGCGGCGACGAGTTGGCCCGCCTGGTGCCGATCGACTCGCCGTTGGAGATCGCGGCGTCCGTTCCGGCCACCGAGTCCGCTTTCGTGCATGTCGGCGACAGCGTCAGCATCAAGTTCAACACCCTGCCTTACCAGCATTACGGGTTTGCCAAGGGCGTGGTGATGACGCTCAGCCCGGACAGCTTCGTCCAGCCATCGCAGCAAAACCAGGTGACGCATCCCGACATAGCGGCCAATTCGGCCAGCAACTCGCCCGACAACCCGGTGTTCTACCGCGCGCGCATCTCGATCAGCGAGCTGCAGCTGCGCAACCTGCCGACCGGCTTCCGGTTGGTGCCGGGTATGCCGATCACCGACGACATCAAGGTGGGAAGCCGCACGGTTCTCGCGTACATGCTATCGCGCGTTGTCCCGGCCGCAACCGAAGGTATGCGTGAGCCGTGATTTCGTTATGGAATGGCGCGGGCACGACGCGCCCGGCGGTTAAGGCGCCCTAACACGAATGGCAGGCATGTTCGGCCGGCTCGTCACCTCGCTGACCTCGCCGGCATCGTCGCTGCGCAAGGCCCGCAAGCTGGTGGACGCGGGCAAGCGGGCGGAGGCGTTTCCGTTGCTGGCGCGCGCCGCCGCCGCCGGGATTGCCGAAGCCGAATATTGGGTCGGGCGAAGCTACCTGGACAGTTCCGGCGTGCCGCTCAGCCCGAACGAGGCCGCACGCTGGCTCGAGCGGGCCGCGCAACACGGCTACAGCGAAGCGCAGACGCTGCTCGCGGCGCTCTACCTGCAGGGCATCGCAACCCCGTCGGGCATCGCGCCGCCGCAGGCTGCCGCGACAGCGCCGGTCGCCGATGGGTCGTCGATGTTCGAGCACAAGCCGGCTGGCAAGCCGAACTTCGACCGTGCCGTGTTCTGGGCGCGCAAGGCCGCCGAGTCTGGTTCAAGCGATGGCCAGGCGCTGCTGGGTTATTTGCTCACCTCGGGTCCCGAAGAATTGCGCGACCTGCCGGCGGCGGCGGAATTGTACCGCAAATCGGCGATGGCGAACTGCGCGCAAGGTCACCTGGGTTACGCCCTCGCCCTGTTGCGCGAGGTGAAGTCCCCTGCCGACTACATCGAACCGGCGGCCCAGTTGGAGCGGGCGGCGGCATCCGGCCTCGGCACTGCGGAATATTTGCTGGGGGTGTTGCACGAGCAGGGCTTGGGCGTCGAGCGCGACCTGGTCCGCTCGACGAAGCTGTATGGCGAGGCCGCCAAGAAAGGCGTGCGCTCCGGTCAGGCACGCTACGGCCTGGCGTTGCTGCAAGGCCAGGGAGTCGAGCGCGACCTGCAGGAAGGCGAATCGTGGCTGCGTCGCGCGGCCTTGCAGGGCGATCCGGAGGCGGCGGCGCTGGTTGGCGACCTTTATGCCCGCGGCGGCGAACTGCCGCCCAACCACACCGAGGCAGCGATGTGGTTCCGCCGTGCCGCCGAGGCGGGGCACAAGACGGCGGCGCGCGCTTTGGGGCTGCTGTACCTGACCGGCGCCGGCCTGCCGCGCGACCCCACCGAGGCGGCGCGCTGGTTCCGCATCTCGGCCGAGGCCGGCGACCAGCAGTCGCAGCACGACCTCGCAACCCTGGTGCTGCAGGGCAAGGCCGACCCGGAGCATTCGATCCGCATCCGCGAGTGGTTCGAGCAGGCGGCCACGGCCGGCGACCTGGTCGCCGCCTACAACTACGGCATCTGCCTGGCCGAGGGCGTGGGCGTCGCGCGTGACGACGCGCAGGCGGCGCATTGGCTCCGCCGCGCGGCCGAGGGCGTCGTCAACGCGCAATATTGGTACGGCAGGATGCTGATCGAGGGGCGCGGCGTCACGCAGAACCTCGACGAGGGCCGCGCCTGGATGGGCCGCGCGGCCGGTCTCGGGATGCTCGACGCGCAGGTGGCGCTGGCCGAGATGCTGGTGAATGGGCGAGGCGGCGTGAAAGACCATGGCGCGGCGTTGAAGTTGTTCCAGGCGGCGGCGGAGAACGGCCACGTCGGCGCGATGTTCGCGCTCGGCGCCCTGCTCGGCGGCGGCCACGACGTGCCTTGGGACCGGCCCGCGGCGCAGCGCTGGTTCCGCGCCGCCGCCGAACGCAGCCACCCGCACGCCCAGATGATGCTTGGCCGCTATCTGGCCCGTGGCCTCGGCGGCGAAACGGCACCGGACGACGCGCGGATTTGGCTGCAGAAGGCGGTGGCCCAGGGTCTGGCCGAGGCGCAGGCCGATCTCGACGCGTTGCCGCCGGCGGTTGCCAAGCCAGCCGTGACGACAGCCCCGGAACGCGCGCTGGCCGTCCGCTGACCGAAGGCTCGGCCCGGACCCAGGCCGAGCATGAGGGCGAACTCGCGCATGAGGCTATGCGGCGCGGCCAGCAGGCGCTCGCCGACGGCAAGTTCGATGCGGCGATAACCTGGCTGCGCCGCGCGCTGGGATATGCCGTGGGAGATCCCACGCCGCTGCTGTCGCTGGCCACCGCGCTGCTGGTCAGCGGCGAGTTGCGCGAGGCGGCTGAGCATTTCGAGGCCGTCGCCAGCAAATGCGACGTGCAGGCCGCTTGGCTGGGCGCCGCGATGGCGAGGCTGCGGCTGCGGCTGCACGACCCGCTGGTGGCGGCACGGTCGCTGGCAATGGCGCTGTCGCAACATCGATGGAGCGGCACTTCGGCGGCTGAGGCACTCCCCGATGCGGTTGCCCTGGCGGCTGCCGCTCCGGGATGGTGCGGGCTGGACGCCGGTAACCGCGTCCTGGTTCGGCCACCGGGCCTTATCGTGCAGGTGGTGTTCGACGGGCGGGACGCTGCCGCCGACGCCGAAGTGCCGCTAGGCACGTCACGGGTCACGGTCAGGATGGCGGGCAGGGAGCTGCTTGGCTCACCGCTGCAGGTCGCGCGTGTCCGCAGGGTCGAGGGCGTCGTGGCGGTGGCCGACGGCGGCATCGCTGGTTGGGCGTGGCATCCGGCCGATGGCGAGCGCGAGCCGGTGTTGACCCTGCGCGACGCCCATGGCACGCAGCGCACCATCGTCGCCGCTGACGCCGGCATGACCACGCTACGTCCGCTGACGCGCCCACGCGGTTTCAGCGTCGGCGCCGAGGATCTCGTGGGACTGACTGGGCCAATTGGGGTGCTCGGCTCCGACGGCCAGCATCTGGCCGGTAGCCCGCTGCTGCCGGGGTTGGAGGTGGCGAGCGCCGCCTTCGTCGCGGCAACGGTGGCGAAGGCGTGGCCCATCGCCGGCGAGAGTTCCCCCTTCGGGCCGCTGCTTGCGGTTCCGGCGGCAACGCGCGGGGCGCCGGCCACCGCTCACGGCGACCCGCGGCGGCGCGTGGCCGTCGTGGTTCCGGCCTACCGTGACGCCCGCGCGACGCAGGCCTGTCTTGCCTCCGTGATGGCGACGACGCCCGAGGGCACCGGCGTCATCGTGATCGACGACGCCTCGCCCGAGCCGGAGCTGGCGGCAATGCTCGACGCGCTGGCGGCGTCCGGCCGCATCCAGCTGCTTCGCCACACCGGCAACCGCGGCTTTCCGGCTGCCGCCAACGCCGGCTTGCGGGCGGCCGTCGAGCGGGACGGCGAGTGCGACGTAGTGCTGCTGAACAGCGACACGCTCGCAACGCCGGGTTGGCTGGAGCGGCTTCGCGAGGCGGTGCACGCGACGGGCGACATCGGCACCGCAACGCCACTCTCGAACGACGCGTCGATCGTGAGCTATCCCGACGCCGCCGGCGGCAACGCGGTGCCCGACGCGGCGGCGCTCCGCGTCATTGCACGGCTTGCCGCCACGGCGAACGCCGGGGTCGTGGTCGACCTCCCGACCGGCGTCGGCTTCTGCCTCTACATACGGCGCGAGTGCCTGCTGCAGACCGGATTGCTGCGCGAGGACGTGTTCGCGCAGGGCTACGGCGAAGAAAACGACTTCTGCCTGCGCGCGCGCCACCTCGGCTGGCGGCAGGTGGCGGTGCCCGCAGCCTATGTGGCCCATGTCGGCGCCCAATCGTTCGGCGCCGCCCGCGAGGCGCTTTCCGCCCGCAACATCGACGTGCTGGAGCGGCTGTATCCTGGCTACCAGGCGATGATCGCCGCCTGGGTTGCCGGCGACCCGTTGGCCCAAAGCCGCCGCAGGCTGGACGCCGCCCGCTGGAAGGCGCAGTGGCGGCGAGCCAGTCCCGGCGTCGTGCTCGTCACCCACGACAGCGGCGGCGGCGTCGAACGCTGCGTGCGCGAGCGTTGCGCCGAACTCCGCGCCGAGAAGCGTGCCGCCATCGTGCTGCGGCCGGTCATCGAGCGCGGCGTCCGCACACCCGGCAATACCCGGCGCTACCGGACCGGCCTGTGCGCGGTGTCCGCCGGCACCGGCCGCGAGACGGGCGATGCGTCCTATCCCAACCTGGTGTTCCGCCTGCCGGAGGAACTGGACGCGCTGGCCAGCCTGCTGCGCATGGCGCGCGCGGCGTCCGTGGAGGTGCATCACACGCTTGGCCACGCCCCGGAGGTGCTCGACCTCGCCGGCGTGCTGCGGGTGCCATACGAAATCCGTGTCCACGACTATGCCTGGTTCTGCGCCAGGGTGTCGTTGATCGGCGCCGGCCAGCGGTATTGCGGCGAGCCGCCGGTGGCAGCTTGCGAGCACTGCGTCGCCGACCACGGCAGCCAGCTTGAGGAGGACATCCGTCCGGCGGCGCTGGTCGCACGCTCGGCCAGGGTGCTGGCCGGGGCGTCGCGCGTCGTCACTCCGTCGCGCGACGCGGCACGGCGGATGCAGCGGCATTTCCCGACGCTGGCCCCGGTGGTGCTGCCACACGAGCCCGACCGCTACGGCCCGCTCGACTCCAACCCCGCGAAGGCATGGCGGCGGGTCTGCGTGACCGGCGGGATCGGGATCGAGAAGGGCTACGAGGTGCTGTTGGCCTGCGCCCGTGACGCCGCCGCGCGCGACCTGCCGCTGTCGTTTCATGTCGTCGGCCGCACCATTGGCGACGACCGGCTGCTCGACACCGGGCGCGTCGAGATCACCGGCCCGTTCGCCGAGGTCGAGGCAGTGGCGCTGATCCGCGCCCAGCGCGCCGCGATCGGCTTCATCCCGAGCATCTGCGCCGAGACCTGGTCGTTTGCCCTGGGCCAAACCTGGCAGGCGGGCCTGGCCGTGGTGGCGTTCGACATCGGCGCGGTGGCGGAGCGGGTGCGCGCCACCGGCCGCGGCTGGCTGCTGCCGCTCGGCACCCCCGCCGGGCGCGTCAATGTTGCCTTGATGACGCCGATAGAACTTGCGCCGGCAAATCCGGAGCCATTAAACCCGCGTGCCCGCTTGCACTTTACCGAAACGTAATGCACACGGTTTAATCGAGGTCGTTACGTTAATGTGAGTTTGAGTTCCGGCCGATCAACGTCACCGTTTTAGCGAGATTCTCGAATGTCCAACGCGCAGACGGCGACCAAAGCCAGACAGAACCTGACGCCAGTGCCCGCCGAGCCGAAGGCTGCCGGTGCGGCTGCGGCATTGATGTCGGAGCTGCGGGTCAGCGCGCATCTGATGAACCTCGAAGCCGGGCTTTTTTGCGTCGTGCAGACACCCTCGTCTGCTGCCGACCCGCGCACCGGCCTGCCCGGCGTACGGCTGTCGCTGCCGCCCGGCTCCGCGAGCAGGCCGGAAGCGGTGACCATCTCCGGATTTCATGAGGGATGGCTGAGCGGCGCCGGCGATGCGGCGCTGGTGCGGGTGGCGCAAGGCCCGGCGCAGTTGCTGGTCACCATCTATCAGGCGCCGAACGCGCCGGACGGCAGTGCTCCCAACCTGCAGGTGATGCGCTTGCTGGAGCCGGCCGGGCGTCCACCGGCGGCGCTGCCCGCCGAGGCTGCGCACGAGCCGGTGCGGAGTTCTTCGGTCATGGAGATGGTCGCGCATATCCAGGAGCGTGGCGACATCGGCGCGATGTTTGGCGAATGGCTGGGCGAGGAGGGCAGCCGCCGCTGGATCGAGGGCTTCGGGCTCTCGCCGCTCAAGGGCATCGCCGCCAAGGACATCGAGTACCAAGCGGTGCTCGGCCGCGGCTGGTTGTCGCCGTGGGTCGAGGGCGGCCAGTTCTGCGGCAGCCGCGCGATGGCGCTGCCGGTGCTGGGTTTCCGGGTCCGGCTGCGTGGCGATGCGGCGGCGACGCATTCGGTAAGCTATTCCGCCACTTTCATCGACGGCACCAGGATGGGGCCGGCCAGCGACGGCGAGCCGTGCGAGTCCGAGGCGCTGGTCGGCATGGAGTCGTTCACCGTCGCGGTCCAGCCGCACGCGGTCGCAGCGCCCGTGGCCGCCGTGTCGGCACCTCCCGCGAAAGTTGCGGCTGAAAAGCCCAAGAAGAACAAAGCGGCAGAAATCCCGCCGGTGAAATCCAAGCCCGCGCCGACGCGCAAACGTTGATCCCACACGCCGATCCTATATTCCGGCACACGGCCCCCCGTGACCCTCGCCTGCAAGGTTGCCTGGTTTGAAATACCTGTTTGTCCACCAGAACTATCCCGGGCAGTTCCTGCACCTCATCCGCCATCTGGTCGAGAACCACGACAACCAGATCGTCTTCATTTCGGAGCCGAATGCCAACCGGATCGACGGCGTGCGGCGGGCGTTCTACCAGGCGCCGGGTGCCGAGCAGCCGGCTGCTCACCCGAACGCCCGCGACTACGAGCTGGCGGCGCGCCGGGCGGAGGCGGTCGCCGTGGCGGCGGCCAACCTCAAACGGCTGGGTTTCGAGCCCGACATCATCATCGGCCATCACGGCTGGGGCGAGTTGCTGAACCTGCCCGACGTCTGGCCGGACACGCCGATCCTTGGCTATTACGAGTTCTACTACCGCACCAACGGCCAGGATGTCGGCTACGACCCGGAATATCCCACCACGCCCGACCGCTTCGCCCGCATCCGGGCGATGAACGTGGTGAACCTGCTGGCGCTGTCGCTGGAACAGCATGGGCAGACGCCGACGCATTGGCAGCACACCCGCTACCCGGATTGGGCGCAACCCAGCATCCGGGTCATTCCGGAGGGCGCCAACCTCGACACCTGCAAGCCCGACCCGGCCGCCGCCAAGCAGCCGTTCAGCGTCGGCGACTTCACGGTGTCGCCGAAGCAGAAGCTGGTCACCTACGTCGCGCGCAACCTGGAGCCGTACCGCGGCTTCCATGTCATGATGCGGGCGCTGCCGCGGTTGCTGCGCGAGCGCGCGGATCTCAAGGTGGTCATCGTCGGCGGCGACAGCGTGAGCTACGGCGCCAAGCTGTCCGAGGGCACCTGGCGCGAGCACTTGCAGCGCGAGATGAAGGGGCAATACGACGAGAGCCGGGTGCTGTTCGCGGGGCAGGTGCCGTACGGGACCTACCTGAAGCTGCTGCAGCGGTCGGACGCGCATATCTATTTGACCTATCCGTTCGTCGCGTCCTGGTCGCTGCGCGAGGCGCTGGCGTGCGGCTGCCCGCTCGTGGTGTCGGACGTGGAGTCGGTGACCGAGTTCGTCGAGCACGGCAAGACCGGCCTGGTGGTGCCGGGGCTCGATCACGCGCGGGTGGCCGAAGCGGTGCTGGGCCTGCTGGAGGACACCAGGCAGGCGCGGCGGCTGCGCGCCGGCGCACGGCGCCATGCCGAGCGCACGCTTGGGATGCAGCGCCATATCGAGGCCTACCGTTCGACGATCAGCGAGCTGACCGGCGCCCATTTCCCGCCTATCGCCAAAGTGGCGGGATTGCTGGCATCGGTCTGACCGCCGCGGCGGCTGACGTCAGAAGTTACGCTGGACTCCCGAGCGCGCGGCGACCCAAGGTTTCAGCCGCTCGTTCGGTAATGGTTTTCGGGGTCCGAGGATTAACGGAACGGAAAAGCTATGTAAGCTCCGACACAGCTCTTACGGCCGAAAGTGGTGATTAACTAACGTCAGCGAGGAGCTTTTCCATGCGGAAGTTCCGCAGCGTTTGGCCGCGCTTTTGTACCTCCTGCGCAGTCACCACAGAGAAGCCTCTGTTTTGGAAAAATGAGCGCGCGGTTAAACTGGCCTCAGTGGTTATGAGCGCGAGACCCTGTTCACGAGCCATAGCTTCGACGGTTTCCAGAAGAAGGCTGGCCACGCCGCAGCCTTGATACTGCGGGTGAACAAACATCATATCAAGATGACCTTTGGACTCTAAATCTGAGAACCCCACTGGTACTCTCCCGATGGTTGCAATCCAAGTTGGCCTACTTGCTCGCTTCCTTGCCCATGCTGCTGGGTCAGCAACTTGCGCCCATGCTTGAACCTGCAAGGGATTGTAGTCCTTGGATGCTACTTCGCGAATGGCCTGAAGAAAGATCTCGATGGTGGTATCCAAATCTTTAGGCTCGTAGCGTCGGACCGCGAGC
>JAABUQ010011337.1_pt1 | contig 11400 bp, 14 predicted proteins | sample 5560001 | NCBI WGS metagenome assembly JAABUQ01 (sample SAMN10711888, study PRJNA513371) | rock metagenome | isolation source: Antarctica rocks | place: Antarctica: Victoria Land, Finger Mt nord | collected 2015-12-18
CGCGCCAACTCGGTCAGGTCCTTGCGCGATTCGGGGTCGAGGAAACCGGCGCGGATCATGACACCGATAGAATCCGCCCAGCACCGCTTGGCAAGGGGGCGCGCCGGATTCTCAAAGAGTCGGGGTAGAGATCGCCGTCGGAGACGACCATGCCATTGAGGCAGACCATGCGGAATGTCCCGGCCATGAGCTGATAGGCGCTTGTGCCATCGTGCGAGTTGATCAGCACGACCTCCGGGAACACGTCGCCACCCTTGCGCGCGGCCCCTTCCTGGCCCTGGTAGCGGAAGCGCAGCAGATGCTTCGTGAAGTCCTCTTTGCCAGCGATGCGGGACTTGCCCTGCTTGGCGAACGTGGGGGCGAAGCCGTTTGCACGCAGGCCATCAATGACAGCAGAGGTCGGGATGTAAGTGTAACGCTCGCTCCGGCTTTCATGCTTGCCGACAGCAAAGGCAGAGGGTGCAAGGCCGCGGAGCTGGTCATCGGATAGCGGGCTACGACCGGCAGCAGAGACGGACCCGAAGCGGCGGAAGGATACATGGGACATGGGAGACTCTTTCTCGCTCACCGGGGCACTGCGCCCTCGGTAGAAGCAATCTACACACATGCACTATGGAACACAACAATAATAACACCAAAAAACATTAATATAATTGTTGCATTATATCATGCAACATGGCACACCTAGTCCACCGAGGGTGACGATGCCCCGGCAGAGAGGAACGCCTCGATGACCAACATGGCGAAGCTGTCCAACCGCGCGGCAGAAGCCCTTGACGTGCTGGCCGGCGGGGGCCGGTTCGACTACAGGCTGGAACGCAACCGCAAGACCGGCCGCGAGCAGTTCCATTACCGGCTACGGCGGAAGGGCGGGCAGGTGGTCACGGGCATCAGCGGCGCCACGTTCCGCGAGCTGGACGCGGCTGGGTTCCTGCAAGGCTTGTGGGGGGGCACGCACCAGCGGCAGCACCAGCTACGTGTTGCGACGGGAGGGGTAAGCAGCACGGCCAGCAAGCCCAAGGCGCGGCCCCCGCAGGCCGCGCGCTGCTGCCTTGGCGGTAGCGGCGCAAGGTCAGGCGTGACCTGCGCCCGGTGCTAAGCCGCGACCTCGACCGACAGCATCTGCGGGTTAAACCCGACGCTCAGCGATCCGTCGTCCTGCCGGTCCATCAGACCGAGAGTGAGCAGGGCTTGCACGTCCTCATGTACGCGGCGATAGCCCCGGCCAAGGCCGGTCGCAATCGCGTTGATGCTCTTTGGGTGGTGGTCCGCCACAAAGGTCAGCACATCGAAGCGATTGCCGTTGAGCATGGTGAACATTGTCTTTGCATCGGCAAAGTTGATGCGGGTATCGACTTCAACCAGCTCGCCAGCCTTCGCACGGCGGACGTTCTCAAACAGCCTCCGGTTTGCGGTCTCGACGGTCTCCCCGACCGTAATCACCAGCTTGCTCATGTCTCAGGTCTCCCGTGTCACGTCCGCCTCGAAGTCGGCGATCAGCCGCTCGATGCTGACGAAGTTGTACGGCGTCTCAATGCCATGGTGGTGGCGGTGGTCCCCCTTGCCGCGCTCATTATCGTATCCGACGACGCGCACGCCATTGCGGATCAGAACAAGGCGGTACTTGAAATCGTGGTCGGAAGGAGGAACCGGCGAGGGCACGAACCAGATCACGCGCTCCACGACCTCACCTGTCCCTAGTATCCGCTTGCTTCTCTCGATCAGGGCGGCCTTGCTCATAAGCATACTATGCCCGTTCCGGCATAGTATGTCAACAACGGCATATGACTAACAGCGCATATTCGTGGGAGCCGTAACGTGGTTGGCCCGCCTGACGCTGGCACCCGACCAGGCTACCCATCCGGGGCAGACACACTTACGCCTTGCTATCCTTATTTAATGGTGCATATAAATATCAGCATCATTGTTGGTAGGTATCATGGCATCGAAGCTCGATAGGATCAGCCGGTTGGCGGAGGGCCTGGCGGACCTGCCTGCGCCGGAGGCCGCGCCGTTCCCGCAAGGCCCCGCGCCCCGTGGGCCTGGCCGTCCGGCCAAGGAGGATATGGTAAGCGTCAACCTGCGGCTGCCGTCCGAGCTGCGCGAGCGGATCGCGCTCGAAGCCGCCCGACGCTCGGCAGCGGCGCGGCGCACCATCACGACGCAGGCGGTGATCGTGGACGTGATGGAGAAGGCAATGCCACCCCTGCCCGATGACGACGCCCCGCCAAAGGGCGGCCGACGTGGCTAAGGTCATTGCCATCGTCGGCAGCAAGGGCGGCAGCGGCAAGAGCACTGCGGCCCACTTGATCGCGCACGGCTGCGGTTCCCTCCCGCGCCCCGTGATGACGGTCCTTCTGACGACGGACCCGGAGGAGCGCCCACGCGCCGACCGGCGCCGCTACGTGATCGAGGACGCACGCACCAAGGCCGGGCTGTTCGGCCAGATGAAGCGCCTGCTGGGAGTGGAACACCTGCTGATCGTGGTGGACGGCGCTGCCGCGCGCCCCGAGCTGGATGCGCTTGTGGCGGAGGTGGCGGACCTGGCCGTGCTGCCCTTCCGCCCGGCGGCGCATGATGCGGAGCGGGCGCGGGACAACCTGCTACGGCTGCCGGAGGCGGTTGCCCTGCCCATGGACTGGCCGCGCCATCCAGGCACCATCAAGCGGGCGCGTCGTTGGCTGGCCGATATCCCCGAGGATCGCCGGCTGCCCCCGTTCCCGCACCTGCCCAAGCTGGACAGCTTCATGGGCGAGGGAGAGGACGGCTACATGGCCGCCGCCTACGACGTGGCGACGGCAGCACGTGGCCTGGCCGTCGAAGTCCTGGCGCGTGCCGGCATTGACCCGGCAGACCTGTCCGAGGCCGGGGCAGTCGCCCGTATCCCATCCCTGCCAGGCCGGGTGAACGCATAGGAGGGCAGCTTGGCTGACCCCGAGCAAACCGACCTAATCGACTACCTCGCAGGCGGCGCGGCACAGGGCGTCCCCCCTATCTTCGGCATTCCGCAGTAATCAGAGAGGAGAGCTGGCATGTGTTCATTTTGAACACATGGGACAGAGCGCCCCCAATGAAGGCCGGGCAGTCAGCACGGAGCCTGCCACAGCAGCAGCGCCTATGTCATCGCATCGCTTGCTTGTCTGCCTGATCGTGCTGGGATGGTCGGAACGGGAGCTGGCGCGGCGCACGGGACGCCTGCAAACGACGGCACGGCGCTGGACTGGCGGACAAGCACCCGTGCCAACCGACGTTGCGGTATGGGTGGAGGTGCTGGCCGCCTTCCACCAGGCGCACCCGGCACCGAGGGCCGGGCAGGGGCTACCCGAATAGCCTGCCCCATGCCCAGGTGACGAACAGGTTGACCTCGTATGCGGCCTCCCGTGCCCACCGCGCAGCGTCCAGCAGCGGACGCCAGTACAGCACCCCGAAGTAAACCGCCGCGATGGCGACGCCGCGCGGGTCGCCATGCCGAGCGCCAAAGATGATGCTCATGCTGAACAGGGCAAAGAGGGTTTGGAGAGGACGGAACTCGATAAGGAAGACGGGCATCACTGGCCTCCCTGCGGCTTTGGTGGAGTTACGGGCGGCGGGCGCGAGGGGTCAAGCCATAGCGACACGCCGGCATAGTAGCGCCGTCCGTTGCGGTCCGTCCGCACTTCCCCAGCAGCCAAGGCAAGGCGGGGATCGGGGTTTTGCTGCACTAGGTCGCGCCAGACTGCGCCCGCTTCCACGTCCGGCCGGAAGGGGCCGGCGTTGGCAAGAAAGAGAGCGCCAAACGTCAGCAGGCTTCCAGCCACGAAGGCACCGCCGACATACAGGCCCATGCGGACGGCAAGGCCGTGGTCCAGACGGCGGATCATGCGCGCGGCTTCTTTGCGCGTGCCCTCAAAGGCTCCCTTTTCGGTGGCTGCCACCAACGCCAGCACCAGGTTCGCGCGCTCCTCCTCCGTCAAGGGATGGCGCGCGGCGATCACCGCCTTAGTCGCCTCCTCCCAACGCCAGATCGACTTGAGGAATGCCCCAAGCGTGCCGGACAGCCCGGTGAGGACATGCTGATACGGGTCGTATCGCATAGCATTGGTCGCAGCGGCTTGGGCCAGCTTGGCTTGCGCCCCAGCGATGGCGGCTTCCAACTCGCCGGCATCGGGCACCGTCGCGCCAGGGGGGGCGGACGCCGACGCCGGGCCAGCCGACTTCGGTTCGGTCCCATCCGTCGATGCAGGGCCTGCCGCACCTGCAGCCCGGTCCCGCGCCCTGTTCGTCACGATGCGGCGGGTAAAGGGCACCAGGCTCATGACGCCGCCCACGGCAGCCAGGTGCTGACGGCCGCGAACTCCGCATCCATGCGCTGTAGCCAATCGCGGATCATCACGCGCTCCAACGCGCTGATGTAGGACGGCTGGCGTCCATCAGGCACGTAACCGTCACGCGCCTGGTGGAACTGCAAGCGTTGCTGCTCGATCTGCAAGGCCAGGCTTTGCGGTTCCAGCGCCGGCATCCACAGCTCTACGGCGCCCCGGTCCAGCGCCGCCTTGTAGGCCGACTGCCGGCGTATGGCATCAAAGGCGGCCGGGGTTTCGGCGCGGCCCAGGTTGAGGATCAACGCCGTGGCACGCGGGCGGAAGCCTTGAGCCTCAAAGGTCACGAGGGGGGCGAGGTCATCCACCCGTGGCGTCAGCACGTAGGCGGCGATCAGTGCCACGCCGTCCTGTTCCATGCTTTCGGCGATGGTGGGCGCGGCTTCCACCAGCCGGACCTTGGACACGTTGTTGCCGCCGTAGTCGAGGACCGCGTTGGCCTTCTGCTCTGCGATGAAGCGCAGCATCTCACGCAGCCAGGCCGTAGTCTGCACCGGGTCCGAGCTGGGGGGCTGCTGCACGTCGTTGAAGAAATTCGTCAATGTCCGGTTGGCCGGGTCGAGGGCAGCCAGGATCGACAAGTGCATCAGCTCGCGTTCCGTCAGGCACCCGCCCAGCCAACGAGCGAACACGGTCTTGCCGGCGCCGCCAGGTCCGATCAGCTCCCACACCTTGGCCAGTCCCGTGAGATCGGGCACGGGCAGGGTGCGCTTGCTGCGCGTGGGCAGGGCGAGGGAGGGGGGCAGCCCTGCCACGTCGAAATCGTCGGGTGCATCCTCCCGTCCCTGTTGGAACATCGCGGACAGTGATCGTGCGGGTCCGGGCTGCTTGCCGGTTTTGGTGTCGGCCATCATTCGTCTCCTTTGTTAGGTTCCTTGGTCCAGTCCTTCGCGCTGGCGAACTTGAACGTGAACCGGGGCGGTTCTTTCTCCGCTGGCTCGATGCCGGGCGGAAGCATCCCGAGGTTGGCGGCGGGAGGGGTGGTCGCTGGTGGCGAGGGGGTGGCTTGGGCATGAGCAGCCGGGTTCTTGCCTCTCCGCCGTGGTGGTGTTCCCCCGAGCGCAATAAGCTCCTTGGCCCGGTTCACCTTCACCCAGGTTTGGCGAACAGTGACCGGCTTGGGAGCTTGGCCCTTGCCGTCAAACACCCCGAGCGCCCCGAACGTCTTGGCAAGAGCCGTCCAGTTCGGCGTTCGGGGCGGGTTCAGCTCCGGGGCCATGCCGCTGTGTCGTGCCCATAGCCATTCGTAGAGCGCGGAATGTGCGCCCGTTGCCCGCTTGCCTAGCTGCAAACGAGCTGCCGCGACTGCCTCACGAAGCTCCGGGTCCGTGATGTCAATTGGCCCCTGTTCCGTCACCTTGATGTGCTATCCCATCCCCGGTTCATGGTGCTTTCTGGACGTAAGTTAGAAGCGACCTTGAAGCGAGACAAGAGCAAGTTGATTTCTAGTCTGAATAACGTTTTTTTCGTAATAGTCTTTTACAGACCAAGTCATCCCTCACGGGATAGTTGTCGCGCCATTCTGGCGCGGTATGGTGGCCCATACTGGCTGCCGGAGGGCGCGATGGCGGAGGCTGACCTACACCTGAAACTGGACCGCATCCTTGCCCGGCAGGACGACCAGGAGCGGGGCATGGCGGAACACGAGCTGGTCCTGTCCATCCTCGTGCAGGGCGTGCGGGAGCTGGTGCCGCTGCTGGGCACGCAGCGGGAGATGCTGCAACGGCTACTGGCGGCGGCCAGCGACGAGACGGGCGACGACGGCGAGATGGCCAAGCTGATCCAGCGCATCGAGGCCGCCATGACCCAGCAGACGGCCGACCTGTCGCAGATACGGGTGACGTTGCAGCGCCTGCCCGGCCAGGTGGAGGCTGCCGCCATCGACGGCATACGCATGGCCGCAGCGATGGACCTGCCGGACGAGCCGCCCGGCAACGGCCAGGCGGGCACTTCCTAGCGCCGTGCTGACCTACCGGACCGGCGCCGCAGGGGCGCCATCGGCCGCCTTGGCGATGGCAAAGCACTTGCTGGAACACACGCTGCCGGCCGAGCAGATGAAGATTGCCGAGTACTACGCCCAGGGCCAGGGCACGGACGAGGCGCTGGCCCAGGGCATGGGATGCGTGCCGACGCCGCGGGCCGACATGCACCCCGACCTGGCCGACGCCTTGGGCATCAAGCCGGGGCGGATGTTGAACGAGGAGGAGCTGGCGAACGTGCTGGGCGGGCGCCGGGCGGACGGCACGGAGCTGCCGGTGCAGCACCAGCACCGCAATGTGCAGGTTTACCGCGCGCAGCCGGGCAGGGCGGCGAGGTGGCGGGCAAGGACCGGGTCCGCATCTCCTACATGGACCTGACCTTTTCGGCGCCGAAGTCGGTCAGCCTGGCGTGGGCGTTCGCCGAGACGGACGCCGAACGCAACTCTATCCTACAGGCTCACCGGGACGCGCGGGACGCGCGGGACGCAACCTTGCGCTACATCGAGGGGGAGATCGCCTGGGGAAGGAAGGGCGACGGCGGGCGTGACGGCGACGAGCGCGGGCACTTGGCCTGGATCACTGCCGACCACTTCACGTCCCGGCCCACGGTCGCAGTCACCCGGCCCGACCCGGTGACGGGGGTAGTGGATACCGAACTGCACACCTTGAAGGTGGCCGGCGACCCGCAGCTCCATACCCATGTCATCATGCCCAACCTCATGGTGACGGAGAGCGGGCGCGTGGTGTCCATCAACCGCGACCTGTTCGACGGGCGCATCCATGAGTTCGGAGCGGTCTATCAGGCGCTGCTGGCCAAGGAGTTGCGCGCGATCGGCGCCGAGGTGATGCTGGACGAGCGCACGCAGATGGCAAAGCTGCCGGCGATCCCGGACGCGGTAGTGGAGGAGTTCAGCAAGCGCACCCGCGATGCGGAGGGCGCGGCCCGTGCCGAGGCCGAGCAACGGGGGCTGGATTGGGATGCCATGTCCCCTGATGGCCGAGTGGACTTCCTGAAAGGCGGCGCGCACGCGACACGGCAGGGCAAGGGGGATGACCTGTCCGACATGGCGGCATGGCGGGCGCAGGCGGCGCGGCTGGGCTGGGAGCACCGGAGCGTCGTCACCTCTGGCCTGCCGGTGGCCGAGCGGAGCCGGGCGGAGCGTATGGCGCACGCCGACCAGGTGGCGGCGCCGTTGCTGGCCGACGTGTTATCCAAGCGCGCGGTGATCGGTGGCGGGGACGTGCGCTTGGCCGCAGCCCGCGGCTTCATCGCCGCTGGCATCGAGAGCACGGACGACATCAGCGCGCTCACGCAGGCATGGGCGCGCGACGGCGTGCAGCAGGACGGGCGGCGCACAGGGCTGTTGTGGCGTCAGGTGGACAAGCACCGGGTCCGCATCACGACCGAGCTGCACCGCGATCAGGAAACCGAGCTGGTCAGCCTGGCCCGTGGCGCGGCAGCCGACCGCACCTTGTCCCTGGCGCCGGAGGAGATCGCCGCCGCGGTAGCGCGGAGCGGGCTGGCCTATGACGGCGCGCACGGACAAGCGCAGCTCCACGCGGTCGAGACGCTTGGAAAGGACGGGTCGCTTGGCGTGGTGATCGGTGTGGCCGGCACGGGCAAGACCACGCGCGTGCTGCCGCCCTTGGTCGCAGCCTGGCAGACGCGGGGCTATGAGGTGTGGGGCACGGCGCTGGCCTGGCGGCAGGGGAACGCCTTGCAGGAGGCCGGCATCGCGGCTTCCAACACCCGCGCCCTGCAACCCTTCCTGGCCGGGGTGGAGGCAGGCACCACGAAGCTGGGCAAGCGCAGCGTGGTGGTGCTGGACGAGCTGGGGCAGGTGGGTACGCGCCAGCTCCTGCATCTGCTGCGGCTGCGGGAGCAGTACGGGTTCAAGGTGGTGGCGACCGGCGACGACCGGCAGAACCAGTCCATCGAGGCCGGGCCGGTGATCGAGTTGCTGCGCCGGGCGCTGGGCGAGGAGCGCATCCCTGAGATCCTTAGCACCGTGCGGCAGAAAACGGAGGAGGAGCGCCACATCGCCGGCCTGTTCCGTGCCGGCGAGGCGGGCAAGGCCATCCAGCTCAAAATCACTGCTGGTTCGGCCGAGCTGGTCGAGGGCGGCTACCGCGAGGTGGTGCGGCGGGTGGCGGCGCTGTACCGAGAGCGGCGCGAGGCGAACCGCGACGATCCCGCCTACACCGTCACCATCAGCGCGCCCACGAACGCCGACGCCCGCGAGATCAGCCGGGCGGTGCGCGACGAGCGCCGGGCGATGGGCGAACTGGGCCAGGACCGCGTGACCGTGCGGGCGACGGACGGCCGGGGAGGGGCCTACGCCATGCTGCTGGCCGAGGGTGACAAGGTCCGGTTGTTCGCGCGCACCCGTGCGGTGTTCACCGACGAGCAGGGCCGGCGCAAGAGCGCCAGCATCGGGGACAACGGTACCGTGCTGCGGGTAGTCCGGGTCCTGCCGGCGGAAGGGCTTGAGCTACGGGGCGAGAGCGGCAAGGTGGGCTTCGTGTCATGGGAGGCGTTGCGCGACCGCCAGGGCACTGGCCGCATCCGGCTGACCTATGGCGACGCCGGCACCATCGACAGCTCGCAGGGCATCACGTCAGACGAGCATATCAACGCCCTGCCGGCGGGATCGAAGGCCGCACAGGGCTTCTCCGCCTATGTCGCCGAGAGCCGGCACCGTGTGCAGTCTTGGATGGTGGGCAGCATGGGCGCGGAGATGCGCGAGGCGCTGACACGCCGGCCCATGGGGCTGCCGGCACCGGAGACGGCCGAGGAGAGGCGGCGGGAGGCGTGGGCCAACGTGACGCGCAACCTGGAACGCCAGAGCCTCAAGGAGAGCGCGCTCACGTTCCTGGAAGGCGCAGCGGCTGAGACGAAGCAAGCGGCCAAGTCATTGCAGGCGGGGCTACGCAAGTCGGAGGCCCGCGCGGCAGCAGGGGAGCAGGCGACGACGCTGCGGCGCACTTTTGGGGAGCGCAGGGCCAGGCAGGTGCTGCCGCAGGTGATGGAGCAACTGGACGAGGCGGCCCGGCAGCGGGCGCCCGTCATGGCGCGGATCGCCGCCCTCAGCCCCAAGGAGATTGCGCCGAAGGCACCCCGCCGGGCCGCCGCGGCGGCTGGCACGCCCCGAACCCGGTCGGAGCTGCCGCAGCAGAAGCCGGTGAAGGCCGCGCGGACAACCCCGCCAGTGCAGGTCGCGCCGGCACCGCCGGCAGGGCCGGAGGCACGCGCGCCACGGGTCAAGCTGCCAGCGCCGCGACCGGCCCAGGCACGGCGGGTCAAAGTCGGCGAGTGGGAGGCGCAGCAGCAGTTCTCGGACGCGATGCGTGCCCATGGCCTCAAACCGCAGGGCTTGCCGATCCTGGATGGTAAACTCCGTTACGTCGCGGTGGAGGGCAATAAGGGGCGCGAGCGGTCCGGAGCCTACCGAGGCTTCTACGACGAGGGCCGACCGGCGGGCGCGATCTACAATTGGAAGCAGGGCGGGTTCGTCGCTACCTGGAAGGCGGAGGGCGAGATGGTGCCAGTCTCCGCGGTGGACCAGGCGGCGTTGGCCGCGCGGGCAGAGGCACAGGCGGCCGAGCGTGAGCGCGAGCGCGTGGCACGCGAGGGGACAGGGGCACGGCTTGCGGTGCAGCTCCTGGCCGGCGCCAGGCCCGCCGATGTGTCGCACCCCTACCTTGCCGCCAAGGGGATCGAGGCGCACGGGCTGTCCCTTGCGGTGCAGGGCCAGACCGTGCCGGTGCAGGACGCCAAGGGAACGACGAGGAACGCCAGCATCGCCGGACGCCTGCTGGTGCCGCTGCATGACGTGCATGGCGAGGTCCGCAACGTGCAGACCATCGCTGCGAACGGGACCAAGCTCTACCTTGGCGGCGCGCAGAAGATGGGCACGTTCCATCTGCTGGGCGAGCTGCGGGCGGGAAGTCCAGTAATCGTCGCGGAGGGTTACGCCACGGGGGCGACCGTTCATCGTGCCACGGGCATGGCGGTGGCGGTGGCGCTGGATACGAGCAACCTGATGGCGGTGGCGGCGGCGTTGCGCGACCAGGACCCGGCGCGACCGATCTACATGGCGGCCGACAACGACCATCATCTGCCGCTGCGGGCCAAGCCGCTACCGAACGCCGGCCGCGAGAAGGCGGAGGCCGCCGCCGCGGCAGTCGGCGGCAAGGTGCTGCTGCCCGAGGCGGCGCCCGACCAGGTGGCGAAGGGCAAGGGCACGGACTGGAACGACTATGAAGCCAGCCACGGCAGGGCCGTGACACGGGCGGCATTGGGAGGGGCCGGGCTGCAAGAGTTGGCGGCGCAGGATGCGCGGGTGGCAGAAAGGTCGCGTGCTGCCGAACGTCAAGGGGCAGGGCTAAGCGCGTGACCGGACGGCCGCAGCCGACCTTATACCAATCGGCGAAAATATTGATCTGTGCCCAGACGCTCGCATCCTACGGGACGGCATGGTCTGACGCGTCAGAACTTTCGGCGGTTGGTATTACGGCCACCACCATTCCAGGCACCCCGGCGGTGATCCTGCCGAGCGCACATTGTCCCGGCGCAGGCCCGGCGGCAGCATGGCGCGCAGTTCGCCAAGGTCATCAGCGGCCAGGTGCCCAGGCAGCAGGTGCCCGCCGTCATGCGCCTCAGTGTGCGCCCGCGCGATCACGCCGTTGCCGTGGGACGCCGGCAGCACGAACCAGGCAACAGTTTCTGGACGATCATGGAGGGCGGCGGCTTCAATCGGCGTCAGCAGCGGCCCATGATCGTCCAGGCTGGTCACGAGCCGGAGCTAAGCGCCTGCGTCATCTTCTCCCGCTTGGTTTCAGTCCCGGCCGTCGCCGACGCCGACGCCTTCACCGTGGCGCCATCGGCGGCGCGTGCCTCACGCCCGACTGCTTCGACGCGGTTCCAGATGGCACGCTCGCGTTCGCGCACCTTGGCCTTTGCTTTCGTCACTTCGTCCATTGTCCCACCTTTAGAACGGCCAGCCGCCTCACGGCAGCAGCAGCGGCTTGACCAACGTGAACCAGGAGATGATGGCCCCAAC
>JAABUQ010011338.1_pt1 | contig 11400 bp, 10 predicted proteins | sample 5560001 | NCBI WGS metagenome assembly JAABUQ01 (sample SAMN10711888, study PRJNA513371) | rock metagenome | isolation source: Antarctica rocks | place: Antarctica: Victoria Land, Finger Mt nord | collected 2015-12-18
GCATGACGGACAACATGCCTACAGACGACAGGTCTCCAAACAACATGCCCGAAGAGAATGCTTCCATCGATGACCTCGTCCCCAGCGGCTATCCCACCTTCCTGACCGAACTCAAGGAGCGCATCCGAACGGCCCAGGTCAGGGCCGCCCTCTCCGTCAACCGGGAGCTGGTGCTGCTGTACTGGCAGATCGGGCGGGAGATACTGCTGCGCCAGCGGGATGCAGGATGGGGAGCCAAGGTCATCGACCGCCTCTCGCGCGACCTGCGTACCGCCTTCCCGGAAATGAAGGGCTTCTCGCCTCGGAACCTCAAGTATATGCGCGCCTTCGCTCAGGCTTGGCCCGATGAGCAATTTGTGCAGCAGGTTGCTGCACAAATTCCCTGGTTCCACAACGTCGCGATCCTAGAAAAGATTGCTGTGCCGGAGCGGCGCGAATGGTACGTCCGGCAGACCGTCCAGTACGGCTGGAGCCGCAACGTGCTGGACCTCCAAATTGAGAGCCGCTTGTTCGAGCGTCAGGGCAGCACCCCCACCAACTTCGCCCCCACCCTCCCCGCCCCGCAGTCCGACCTGGCCCAGCAAATCCTCAAGGACCCCTACGCGTTCGACTTCCTTACCCTGGACAAGGACGCGCACGAGCGGGACCTGGAACGCGGCTTGCTGGAACACCTGCGTCAGTTCCTCTTGGAGCTTGGCGCAGGCTTCGCCTTTGTGGGCAGCCAGTACCACCTGCGGGTCGGAGACAGCGACTTCTTCCTCGACCTGCTCTTCTACCACGTCCGGCTGCACTGCTACGTAGTCGTGGATCTGAAGATGGGTAAGTTCACGCCCGACGATGTGGGCCAGATCAACTTCTACCTGTCGGCGGCTGATGACCTGCTGCGCACGGAGGGGGATGGCCCCACGCTGGGCTTGCTGCTGTGCCGGACCAAAGACAGCACCGTCGCCGAGTACGCGCTGCGCGACGTCAATAAGCCGCTGGGGATCGCCGAGTTCCGGCTGGGCGAAGCGCTGCCGGAGAGCCTCAAGGGGACGCTGCCGACCATCGAGGAGCTGGAGGCGGAACTCGCCGACGTGCCGGGCGAAGTTCCCGAGACGTGAGAGTACAAACAACAGATTATATAGACAACAGATTACTCGGACGTCCCCTAGACGCTCCGGCGGCATGCGCAGATTAGTTTCGCCGACCAAGCGCTGTGCGTAGTCCATCACCCACAGGAATCCTGACGGATCACGGTGGTTGAGTGGTCGCTTCAGCGCACTGATTTGTTCATGGCAAGCGGCCCGAAAAGAGAGAACGCGTCAACTTTGTCTCGCTGATCGAACCTTTGTGTCAACTTTTTAGTTTTAACGGGGTGGTACTGACCATGCCCCCGCTCCCCTACGTCCTTCCCATCCCCTGTACCATTCCTCTGTACTGCTGAGTTGCCCAAATGCAACGCTGCTTGCCGTTTTCGCTCTACATTCTAGGCTGAGCAGGAAGAGCAGCCGACCGTGCCTGTGGCGGCGGCAAATCCCCTCTCTTCGCCCGCTCCTTGACAGACCAAGGATCACGACAAGCATTTGTTTGCTGTTTGTTTGTACCTTTGTGTGCCGGGGAGTGGGAAGGAGCATTCTCATGCCTCCCAGCCTCTCTCCTCTCGCCGAACCGGAAGGATCGGCACCGGCGACTTTGCCATCAGCGCAAGCCGTCGCCTCCCTTGCTCCCCTGCCCTCTTCGCCTCTCTCCACTTCTGCGCCTTCCGCTTCCGATCAATTCGCCCTGGACCTGCCCGCCCGGCAAGGACTGGACGAAGTGCGGGCGCGCGTCCTGGCCGACGACGAGGGCAAGTGGGACGTCATTCTCCCACGGCAGAGCCTCCTCATGGACAGGGGCACCCTCCTGCTGCCCTCAGAGTACGAGGGAGATTATCCTCCGTCCATGACCCTCTCCCCCTGGGCCACCGCCCAGGCCTGCACGCGCCTCGGCATCCCCACCGCCTACTTCCGGCGCTGCCCCCCTCCCCTTCAGGACGCCCAGTTCAACCACTGGGCCTGGAAAGGAAACGGCATCCATGAGGACGGCGAGTGGGACGACGAACCCGACGCCGCGCCCGCCCAAGGCGAAGCACCGGAGCGCTGGCTGCTGCGGGCCAAAGCGGATCAGGTGCGCGGCATCCTCTCCCAGCGCTACGTGCGCCTGGACAACCGCCAGCTCCTGGACTGCCTTCATCCCCTGCTGCAAAGCCGCTACGAGGTCAAGTCTCTGGCCCTGACCGAGGAAAGCCTGCACCTGCGCCTAGTTGATCCCGCCCTCGCCCGCGACGTGCTCCCAAACGACCGACTGGTCGTGGGGCTGCACGTGGCGAACAGCGAGGTGGGACGACGGGCGGTGTCCGTGGACGCCCTGGTGTACCGCCTTGTGTGTGCCAACGGCCTGATTAAGCTAGTAAGGGGCAGGAGCCTTCTGCGCCACCGTCACGTCTCCTGGGACGAGCCTCGCTTTGCCGCTTCCCTTATGCGGGCACTGGGCGAGGCGCTGACGGCGGGCGCGGGCCTGATCGAGCAGCTCTCTTGGGCCGCGCGGACGCCGGTGGCGGACGTGGACGGGACGCTCGCGGCCCTGGTTCATCAGGGCAGTTTGACACAGGAGCTGCGGGAGAAGGTGCGCCGGGCGTTGCTCGGCACGCCCCCCTCGCAGCAGGAGACGGCTTACGGATTGGTCAATGCGCTGACGTTCGTAGCGCAGGGTCTGTGTCCCGACGACCGCTACGACCTGGAAGTGCTGGCAGGGCGGCTGCTGGAGAATGGGTTTCCGAAGCCCGTCACCTCGGCAGATGCTCGCCTTGTACCAGGGATGCGGCCATGACTGATAAGGCCATGAGCAGCGCAGACGAGCTTCTGGACAAGGATATTCTAAGCATCGTGCGCTACGGCCGCTACTGGGCGGTCTACGACAACCGCAGCGGCTGTGACAGCCCCCTAACGAGCCACCACAGCTACAAGCAGCAGAGTGTCAAGCAGCAGACCGCCGAGCAGCTCGTCTGCCTGACGGTCTACAAGAAAGGAGCACACGAAGTGGTGCGGCGGCTTGAAGCCGCCGCACTAAAGACGGATGAAGGATGATGACGGACGGAGCCTGCCGGGGTTGCACCCTGGCAGGAAACGGCCACGACGAGTGAGACTTCCCGCGCGGAAGCCACGATGAGAAAGGAAGATGAAGATGGCATATGCCAAGGAGCTGACCATCGCCCTGGGCCAGACGGTCTTCGCGGGCGACAGCCAGAGCGAGGAGCGCATCACCAGCCAGGAAGCGCGGGTGGAAGTCACCTACGTTCTGGAGCGAGACGACATGGACGTGCCACTGCTCGCCAGCGTCAAGGCGGCGGAAGTACATCATGCGCTGTGTGCCGCACGCCAGCAGCTGCACAGGCAGCCGGAGCCAATGGGCAGGCAGCCGGAGGCAGAGAACATGAGACCCATTCCTTCCCCGGCCAATGGGCACGGCAGCACGCGCGCCAATGGCGCTGCGGGTAAGCAGGGCGACGGCTACAGCCGCAGCACTGCCGCGCCGCCCGCACCTACCGCCCCGGAGGATCAGGCCGACTGCATCACCCAGGCGCAGAAACTCGCCATCCGGTCGATGTTCACACGCCTGAGCATGAACGAGCCGCAGGCGCGCGCCCTGGTGCACGAGCAGTACGGCAAGTGGGCACTGGAAGGGCTGACCAAAGAGGAAGCCAAGCAGCTCCTGCACTCCCTCCAGCAGGGAGAGCGTGAGCACACCGGCAGAGACTAGACGATGAGAGAGACGAGAAAGGAACCGAGACGATGAGAACGCAGCCGCGGATGCCCGCGCCGGAACGCAATGCTCCGAATAGAGAGACAAAGGACGACGACGTTTTCACGGACGCCGCCCCCCGCAGGAACGGCAGTGCTCCCGCAAGCACCGACCGGCCTGATGCTGCAAGCAGCACAGTGCCCGACGCCATGCAGCACAGCCCCCTCGCTGCCGCTTCCCACCCAGTGCCGGAACTGGACGGGCAGGAGGAACTGGGGCCGAGTCTCAACTGGGTGTCCTTGGACGCCCCGCGCGGCCTGCTGGTCTGCAAGAACCTCGATCTTGAAGTGACGCAGTTCATCGGCACCCTCGTAGAAAGCCGCGTGGTGCGCGTGATGAAAGACAGTGACGGCACCGTCTTCTGCGCCTCCTCCAACCGGAGCGTGGCGGACGTGGGCAGGCCGGGCCGGGAATGCGCCACGTGTGAGGACAGGAGCGAAAGCTGCTTTCCCCGCTGGTGGATTGCCTGGCAGGAAGAGGACAGCGGGCAGGTGTTCGCCCACACGCTCTCGCAGACGGGGACATTGAACTTCACCCGCTACGTGAGCAAGCTGGAGCGCCAGGGCCTCAAGCCCAGCCAGACGCTGACGCGCCTGTTCGTGGAAGAGGCAAGGAGGCAGAAGGCAGGGACGGTGTACCGCCGCCTTCAGTTCGAGCAGCACGACCCGTTCGCGGATTAGTCACATGACCCGTTCGCGGACTGACTGTGCGTTTGTTGATTTGTTCCGCTATGCGCAGCCATCCGGCTTCGCAGAAAGTCCCGCCGTTTGGAGGATAGGCAGCGACCCGGCGTTCCCCTTTGCGGGTGAGTACCGGGGATCAGTCTGTGCGAGGCCTGCAGCGGCGGGCAGTTTTCCCGCCCCACCAAAAGGCACTGACATACCCAAGAGGAGCTAGATTAGCTTTCCTACCCGATTAGATTCCCTACCCGCCCGCAGTCATCACAGCATGATTTGCGGGCTTTTTGTACTTCTTGAGACCAAAGCTCCATGCGGACTACGCAGCTATACATATTGCTGAATAACAAGCAAAGCTGATGATGGAAACGCTACAGATGATGGAAACGCTACATAGGTGCCAAGCCTTCCCTTGACAACCTCGTTCCTTCTGGTAGGATGCGCCTGCCTGCTAGACAGCAATACAGGCGACGTACCGTTCCCCAGGAGGCATACCGATGCTTGGTTCCCCGTTGCACAAGACGCTGGACTTCCAGCAGACATTTCCGTCGTTCCATCCCGATTACCCTGGCACCTGCCGAATTCGCATCTATGAGTCGGCCCGGTCGGATGCAGAAGCACCGCCGGTCGTTATTGCCAGCCAAAACCCGGACTCTGCGGCCAGCATCACAAACTTTGCCGAGGACATAGCTACAGCAGTCATCCGCTCCCACCGGGAGCGCTTCGACAGTCGCTCGCGGCACTTCTGCGAACCGGCTGCTGCCGAACCGCCGCGCAGTGCGGTCTGGATCGAGCACTATCCCCCCGGCACGATGCTGACCTCATCCCAAGAGCGGTTCAGCATCGTCACTTTTCAGCCCTTACCCCACGGCACCTTTGCCTCTCCCCAGTGGCAGGCAGTCCCCCAGACACTCATCGAGCATTTACTGCTCCGCGCCGCTTTGGGCGACTGACTCCTTGCCAGTGACTGACTCCTTACCAGTGACTGACTCCTTACCAGTGACCGGCTTCTTGCCAGCTATTTTTCCCAACCCGCTTTTTGCAGCTTTTCTTGCGGGACACTCCTGCAACTTGCGGGACACTCCTGCAAACGGCTCATTTGCTTCCCAAGCATTTTTGATCAGCCCGGCGCAACGTGCGAAGTCTTGGGCGGCAGCATTTGGGAAGGTACCAGCGGAGCCAGCGCCTCGATGCCGGGACGGCGCCACACCGACTCCGTCAAATCCGTGCGGCTGAGGGCGGTATGTTCCGCCAGCCAGAAGCGCGTCACCAGATCGCTCGGCAGGCGCGCTTCCTGAACAAGTTCCAGCAGCAGCGCAGCCAGGCGATCTCGCCGGTGGGCGGTGGGCGTGAACACGAGAACGCGCGCGTTTACGTAGCCCGTTGCCGCCGTGAGTGCGTCACGCTCCTCGAACAAAGCATGGTAGCCCGCCAGTTTCGCGCCCCAGTGGCGGTCGCCCCGCTCCGTGGCTCGGTCCACTTCAGCCAGCCCCACGAGCACGACCGGCCGAACGCCCTCGGTCAGCTCGCAGACGAACCAAGCGTCCGGGCGGGCCGACCAGGTTGGATCGGTTTCGCCTCCGCCGATTGTCGCCTCCGGCCCTACCTGCCATCGCGTCACCTGAGGCACGCTCCCCATTTCCCGGCGTACTGCTTCCAGCCAAACCCGCACGTCGCGAACAGCCAGTTCGTGCGCAAGAAAAAGTCCGTTTCGGGGGCCGTACACAGGAGCCTTACGGGCCGATCCGCCGCCGGTGGCGCTGCCTTCCTGGGACGCAAGCTTCAAGCCCGCCGCCGTCGGAGCATAGATATTGGGCGCTGATCCGAAAAGCAGGGATGCGTCGTTGGGAGCATCCGGCGGAGCAAGAGCAACCCGTGAAACCGGAATGACGTCCACAAGACCCGCATCGAAAAGCGTACGCAAGCGGCGGCGGGCACCCTTTTCAGGCAAAGCGGTCAAGCGCGCCAGCTGGGGCAGCGACAGAAAGCGGCACTGGGAAAGAAACCGCAGAAGCAGCACCTGCTCTGCCGAGATCGCCAGCGGGCCTGCTTGCGGCGTTCTGGTATAGCGCCGACGCCGTGCCGCATCCGCTTGGCCCGCATGCCTCACCACATCCTTGGGGCCAATCGCTTTTCGCTCTTCATCTGCGCCTTCGGAGTGGTTTTTGGAGAAGGGTTTTCAGGCAAGGCTTCCGTCCTCCCCAATACCGCTGTCATCGCTTTTCGCCGGTGCCAAGCGCGGCTTACTTCCGCTTTCCGCCGGTGCTGCAAGTGGCTGCATTGCAGCCTTCGTTGGCGGCGCTTCGGCCGGCTGCTGAAACCGCTGATTGTCTTCAGACCGCTTGCTGTTCGAATACGACTTTGACGGGATTGCCGAGCCGCCCCCCTTGCTGCTAGGCAGGGTATGCCGTAGGCCGATCTCCGATGCGGGCTGTTTTCCTGCCAGGGAAGCAACCCGCTCTACTTCGGCTTTCCGCCACTCCAGCGCTGCCGCCACTTCAGTCGCCGGTTGCCCGGATCGCCCCGACTTCGCCAGGAACTCAGTTAACTCGGGCGACGGCTCTGTGTCCGGGACGTCGGCCACTTCGACGATACCCGGCAGCCCCGTTGCGGATCGCAGCACAGCATGCCTCACCGGCAGCTCCATCAGCGTGCGCAGCCAGCGTTGTCCCCGCTCCGCTTCCGAGCGGCGGACTGTCACGGAAAGCCGGGGGCGCGGAAAGGAAATCACAAGTCCCACGGGGGCGGGGCCGGTAAATGCATAATCCCCGTCCCCAACGCCGCGCACGTACCGGCTCAGCTCCACGGCCTGCCCGGTGTCTGGAGCCATCACGTACAGGCGTTTGATCCCCGAAACGGCGGCGAGATGTCCTAAAGCGGCTAGCTTGCGGTCTCCCGTTGCCCCCCGGCAGAACCCGGCAAAAGCCGTCCAGGCCGCTTCCGATAGCGCCATCGGAGAGCCGTAGCCGTCGCAGACCTCGTGCGCGACGGACGCGCGTTCTCTGCCGCCGTTTCCCCGGTTCTGGGCCGGGGCATCCGCGCGAATAATATCCACTCTCTCTCCGGTGCCGGCTGCCAGCCAGGCGGCAACCAACCGGGCGTCGTCGTAGCCGAGCCGAAAAAATGCCCGAATCGCCGTGTTGGCAAAAAGCGCCGCGCGCAGTCCGTCGGAAAGCTGCGCCAAATGCTGGCACGCGACCAGCAGACGCAGGTTCTGCGAGCGCGCCATCGCCAAAATCCGGGCCGCCGCGTCCCCGATGAACCCTTCCGCGACCCCCATCTCGTCCAAGCACAAAACGACCGGAACCGGTCCGCTTGCCCTCAAAGCAGTCTGGTACAGCTGGTGGGCCAGTAGGCCGCCCAGCAGGCGTGCGCCTTCATCTCCCAGGCCCGCCGCGTCGAGATGGACGGCAACGACGCTCTGCCGCCGCCACAGGTCCGCCAAGTCAAACGTCGCGTGCCGGGCGCACAGCACCGCTCGCAAGAACGGCGAGCGCAGCAGCTCCCGGAACTTATTGACGACCGGTGCGACCGCCCCGGCACGCTCCCCGGAACTCCAGCGGGAAAATTCATAGGCGAAGAAGTGAACAGCCTCCGCGTACGCTTCAGGATCGGCAAGCATGCCATCTTCCGGCGCCAGCCGCAGCAGGCCCTCCCGATAATCGTCGCGCTGAAGAAAGCGAGCCAGCTCGAACAGGGACAGGCGGTGGGCGGCGATGACGATCAGGGCGTTGGTGAGAAGGTCCTGAAGGCGTGGACCCCATGAACCGGGGGCGCTGCGTGCCAGCACGGAAACGATATCCGCAGCGGCCTGTTCCGGCGGTACTCCTCCCGTGCCGGCCAGCGGGTTCCAGCCAGGCGCGCCTATGCCCAGCGCGTCCGGCTGAAGCACGGTCACGCTGCTTGGGCGTACACCCGCCGCTTGTGCAAGTTGCAGCAGGTGCTGTACAGTCTGCGCCTTTGGGTCGAGCATGACGACGGAGCACCCCGCCCGGAGCTGCTCGGACAGCATGCGGAGTGCGAGGCGCGTCTTGCCGCTGCCGCTTGATCCACACACGCACGCATGGCGGGCCAGTTCAGACTCGCTTACCTGGGCGCTGCCTGTCGGTTCCGACGCATCATCACCGCTCAAAACACGGCCGAGCCGGTCTTCCGCATACGCCCGGAACCAGGGCCGGTTAACATGCCGGGACAGCTCGCGGTCGTCGCATACCACCCGCAAATCCTCTTCTTCATTCAGCAGGTAGTGCCCAATTGTAAACACGTCGAATGGCTCCAACTTACTCGGTATTCAGAGGACAATGGGAGGGTAATCAAGAGGCAATGAGGGGTTAATGCACGGCCCTTCCGAGAGCTTCTCCCCTGAGCGTGACGCGTGGCTTTAATGGTTGCCTTCTGCGTGTGACTGTTATCTTACGTCTCCACGCTGCCTACGTCATCGTGGCTCCGTAAAACAACACCCGCCCGGCGGCGGAAAAAGGACAAGGCGTAGCCGAGTGACGGAACCAAAAGTGCAGATCATCCTAGTTGTCTCAAGCTTTTTCTGCCGCCTGTTGGCAACGTTCGACCAATCGGCTTGTGCTTCAATAAGTCGTACGCTGTGCACCGCTTGGGTTGAGGCGCCAAAGCTCATAGAGACGATCCTCAATTTCAGCGACGGCGAATGGCGGCAGATGCATCAGCAAGGCCTCCCGGTAAGGCTGCCACGCCGCTTGCGTCATCACCCCCTCCATCACGGCGCGCAGTGCGGCATTCTCGATTTCTTCATCGGTGATGTTCGGGCGCATAGGGGCTTGGGCGGGCAAGGCAGAACGGGCTGCGGGAGCGGAGAGTGCCGGCGGGTACGATGCGCTGGCAAGGGCTGATCCTGGCGGGTCGGTGACGTTTGCCATCATGGCTCGGCGCAGGCGGGTGCCGGCCTCCACGGTTTTGCGCTGCTCCTCTAATATGGCTTGCTGCGATTGGAGCTTGCGGACCGTCGCGTCGGTTAAATGCTCCTCAAGCCAAGCTTCCTTCTTCAACCGGAGCAGGCCGAACAGGCCCTGGGACCGTGCGGCATCGTGTGACGCCTCCGCGTGGATGATGAACGGATCGAAACTGAGGGCGTCCAGAGCGTTGAGAGAATAATAAGAAAAGTTTCGTACGGTTCCTCCACCCGCTTTCGGTTCCTGTGAGCGGCATATACCGCAGGTCACATCTGGGACATTCTGAGCAGAGGGCTGGGGCTGCCGAACGATGGAAGGGGACTGTTGCGGAGTGGACTGCTGGGGAGTGGGCGTAGATAGGTGAATGAATGGAAAATACTCAGCAACAATCTCTCGCACTAGTTCGCCTGGATTGGCGGCTATTTCTCGCAAAAGTTCTGCGCCTTCCCGAAACCCAGAACCGAAACGTTTGTTGTCAGCCATCGTGAAGTACCTTTCGTTGTAAGGCTCCCGACCGAAGTCGGAGGAGTTGGATCACGTGCCGCTGCGGTCTTGATCCTTGCGTCGCCTGAAGCAGCAAGCGAGGTCAAGAACGCAGAGCAATAAGACGGAACGAACATAAGTGAGAGCGGCAGCGGCAACTTTGGAACGCGCTATGCACAGTTCGCAGAAAGCAAGCAAGATTCCTCCTGGCTTGTTTTCTGTGTGTCAAGCTTATGAGAAAACTGCATGACGCTGTATTCTGGACTGCTTCACGTCATGTATTTCTGGACTACTTCACGTCAGCGGTTATGGGCGGTAAGTGTGCAGCCCGGCAACAATCGCCCATGCGCTGGAGTATCAAAGAAAAAGCCAGGGACATACACCCTAGCTTTTTCACTGTTTTTCACCTGCTTGCCCATTACTCCCCGGCATAGCGGAAGATACCGCCGACCTCCCGGAGCCAGTAGTCGATCTCGCACCGCTGCTCTTCGGTAAGGCTAGGGGGCAAGGTGACGACGAACTCCGAGACGTTGACGTCACCGCAGGGAAGCATCTCCCGCGTGACGCTGATTTCCACGGAAGCGGCTTCCCGCACGACTTCGACCATAGAGCGCGCGATGGCTGCGGCGCTTTCTTCGGGAAGATCGTCCGGGAGCGCGCAAGGCTTGGGGGCTGAGGTGGAGAGGTGGTTGGTCATAAACTCTGTTACTTGTATGGTTTTAATATATAAGAAAAGACAGAGCTTGTCAATACTTGCATACACTTCTCCGATGTCATACACTTCTCTGATGTGTGGATCCTCATGCAGCACTGCCTCGCGTGCTGACAAGAGCGGGCAGGAACAACAAGAGCGGGCAGGAACAAACGGCTTTGGCTTCACAGGGTCACAGGCTGCGTTGCTTCTGGTAAACGTCGAGCGGCGGGATCTGGTCGGCAAAATCACGGCGGTCGAACAGGTAGGTGCGCCCCTTCTTGACGCAGTCCACCTGCCCACGCTCCACCCACTTCTGAAGAGTGACCATTGGAATGCCCGTGAGCGCGGATAGCTCGGCTGTGGAGACGATAAAGGTTTCCAGAAGACGGCGGGTGCTGTTGTTCATAATCGAGTAAGGTTCATGGATCCATCGTATCCCAGCATGCAGGAAGGTTGTCAACCCAGACATGCCGATTAAGCCCATAAGATGTAGTACAAGACATGAGACATTAATTCGTTATTTTATAGGAGGGAGCTTGGCGTTGTAGTCGCTAGGTTCCCTCAAAGGAATTGTTCTCGTGCACTGAAATACAATGCTCATGCGATTATAGGATCTGTGAAAACAATCAATGAAACGACCAAAACTACAAAATCAACAAGATTGTAAATGAGTAACCTAAGTTGCGTTTCTGTTTGGGTTTGGGCACACGGCTGACGCTCTGGTAAAGTGTTAGTACCACCTTTCACTTCATGAGGCCAGCCGTGCAAGAGCAGTTTACCAAACCCATCATCACAATTT
>JAABUQ010011339.1_pt1 | contig 11400 bp, 7 predicted proteins | sample 5560001 | NCBI WGS metagenome assembly JAABUQ01 (sample SAMN10711888, study PRJNA513371) | rock metagenome | isolation source: Antarctica rocks | place: Antarctica: Victoria Land, Finger Mt nord | collected 2015-12-18
ACCGGGAAGATCACGCCCATGTCCTCGCCGGCAATCCAGAAGATCGGCGCGAAGCAGAGGCACACTTGGCCGGGCTCGATGCCGAGCGCGCAGGCGTTCGCTGTGGCGGCCGTGTAGAGCATGTCGCCCTGGGTATGCTCGCAGCCCTTCGGCATCCCAGTGGTGCCGCTGGTGTAGTTCAGCGCCGCCAGCGCATCGAGCGTCGCGACGTGCCGCGGCGGCGGCGCGTCGGTCGCGCGCAACGCGGGCATCAGGTCTATCGCGTCCGGCCAGGCGATGCGGGGGGTCAGCACCGTCGGATGCACGGCGAACGCCGGCCGCTCCGGCAGCATCTCGACGAGGCTGGTGACGAACACGTCGCGCAGCCGCGTCCCCGCGCGCACCGTCTCGACCAGCGGCATCAGCTGGTCCTGCACGATAATGATCCCGGTCGCGGTGTCGTCGAGTTCGTAGAGCAGCTCGTGCTCCTTGAACAACGGATTGACCGGGACGTGCACGCAGCCCGCTTTCAGGATGCCGAAGAAGGCGATGACGAATTGCGGGCAGTTCGGCAGGAACACGGCGATGCGGTCGCCGGGCCGCGCGCCGTGCGCGGCGATCAGCGCCGCGAACGCGTCGCTGAAGCGGTCGAGCTCGGCGTAGGTGATCGCGGTGCCGTAGAAGACGAAGGCCGGCACGTCGGGCTGCCGCCGCGCCCATTCGCGCAGGTAGTCGCTGAGCGGGATCTCGCCGAACGGGTAGGCTGGCGCGCGCGCCGCATCGGCCGGCCAGTTGCGATCCCAGAGTGCGTGCAGTTGCGCCAGGATGTCGGCTTCGCTGGTCATCGGCGGTTCACCCGGTGAAGGTCGCGAACACTTCCTCGACCGCGCGGAGCTGGTTGCCGACGGCGGAGGACGGCACGATCACGGGCGTGCGGACACCGGCGGCGTACCACCTTTCCAGCTCGTCTCGCATGCGCGCGGGCGGGCCGAACAGCGAGACGTCGGCGAGCCATGTGTCGGTCATCAGCCCCGGCAGCGCGTCGGTGCGCTTCTCGGCGATGGCGCGCTCGACCGCCGCCATCTCCTCGACGTAACCGCATTCCTTCCAATAGTTGCGATAGTTCGGCAGATGCAGGTAGTTGGTCAGCGTGCGCCGGTTCACCGCCTTCGCCGCCTCGATATCGTCGCTGATGCAGGTCGGGATCATGTTGCCGATGAAGAACGCTGGGTCGTCGCGTTTGCCCGCCGGCAGATGCGCGAGCGAGGTGCCCATCGCCGACCGGCTCGCGTTCGCCCAGATCACGCCCTCGCCGATCTCGCCGGCCAGCGCCGTCATCTTCTGGCGCAGTGCGGCGATGATGAGCGGCGGCTGCGCGCCCTGGCCCTCGACCGCGCGCCATTTGCGCACGAACTCGCGCGTGTCGCTGATCGGCCTGCCGACCGCGACCTCCATGCGCGCGTGCGAAGGCGCGTGCGCGACACCGATGCCGAACCGGAACCGCCCGCCCGAGAGCTCGTGGATGAAGGCGGTGGCCTGCGCGAAGTCGGGTACGGTGCGCGCGTAGATCGGCGCGATGCCGGTGCCGAAGGTGATCCGCTCGGTGTTCCAGGCAAGCGCCTCGCAGACCGACATGTTGCTGAAGATGCTGGGCACATAGATGCCCTGGTAGCCGCGCCGCTCGGCCTCGCGGGCGACGTCGATGGTGGCCCGGCGGCGACCCGGGGTCGCGATCAGGCAAAGTGCGGGCATTTGCTGGGGCATGGCAGGGCCTCTTCGTAGCGCATCTGGTAAACGCTAGTCCGGATCGCCCGCAGGTGACAGAGGCGGCGCTAAAAGGCGGTATGGCGCCGGTACCAGCTTCGGGACACACAGGAGATGCTCATGCGCGTGCTGACGACCTTGGCTAAGGCTATCGCACGGGCGTGGTAAGCGGGAGGGCGTTGCATCAAGCGACGGAGCGGCCCCACATAAGGGCGCAGCTAGGGAGGGCCGTCCGTGACCAGGATTGCGCTGGAGACCGAGGCAGGACAGGCTCCCCGTTGCGGACGTTACCCTCTCGGTAGTCAGCTCCGGCAAACGTCAGCTCAGAGACGGCGGGAGCCTTATCAGAACCGGGCGGAAATCCCTGTTTGAGAAATCTGAGAACGCTTGATACTATCTCGGTTTCTGGAAGTCTCTCAAAGTCGTCAAAGCTGAATGAACGCGGTGACCCTGCCATAGTGTAGCCCCCCTGGCCGACAAGCAGTATAATAGTTGCAATTGCCCTTATACGAAAAACATTAGCTTCGACATGTTCCCGGCGCTCACAAGGCCCAACGTTGTAAATACTGCTTGGTACCCATCCGGGAAGTGACGTTATGTTCTCAGGCATTCCCGTCACCCCGGCGAAAGCCGGGGTCCAGGAGAGCATGCCAGTGTCGGAGCGGTTGCCCCTGGATTCCGGCTTGCGCCGGAATGACGGGTGGGCAGCCAGCCGCTTGGCATCGGGGCGATGCCTCCAAATGAACACTAAAACAACGGTTTGGTTGAAGAGCCCCCCGATCTCCGGTCAAATCCGCCGCACCACGTAGCTCGCTTCCAGCGCCTGCATGATAAGCGCCGCGTGCGTCGGGTCGCGCGCCTCGACCATCACTTCGAGCTCGGCGGCCTGCACGCTCGACGAGGCGAACAGGCGTTGGTGGGAGACCTCGATGATGTTGCCGCCGCAGCCGCCGATCTTGCCGGCGATGTCGGCGAGCACGCCGGGCCGGTCGGGGATCTGCAGGTGCAGGCGCAGCAGCCGCCCGTCGCGCAGCAGGTTGCGCAGCAGCACGTTGGACAGGATGCGGGCGTCGATGTTGCCGCCGGTGATCGGGATGCCGACGCGCTTGCCGCGGAAACGGTCGGGGTCGGCGAGCAGCACGGCGAGCCCGGCGGCGCCGGCGCCTTCGGCGGCGATCTTGGCGCCCTCGATCAGCAGCCCGACCGCCCGCTCGATCGCGTGCTCCGGCACGGTCAGCACGCCGGCCGCCTGTTCGCGGATGATGGCGAACGCGCGCTCGCCGACGTCGCGCACCGCGATACCCTCGGCGATGGTGGCGCCGCCGACCGAGACGGGCTGGCCGGCGAGGCGCTGCGCCATTGCGGCGTAGGTCTCCACTTCGGCCCCGTAGACCGCGATCCCCGGCTGCAGCCCGCACGCGGCGACGGTGCAGCCGGCGAGCAGCCCGCCGCCGCCGACCGGAATGATGAGCGCCTCCAGCCCCGGCTCGTCCTCAAGCATCTCCAGCGCCAGGGTGCCCTGGCCGGCGATCACCGCCTCGTCGTCATAAGGGTGCACGAAGACGAGACCGCGCTCGGCGGCGAGCGCGTGCGCGTGCGCGGCCGCCTCGGCGAGGGTGTCTCCGTGCAGCACGATCTCCGCACCCCAGGCGGCGGTGCGGGTGATCTTGGTGGCCGGGGTGAAACTCGGCATCACGATGATGGCGGCGACGCCGCGCAGGCTGGCATGGCGCGCGACCGCCTGCGCGTGATTGCCGGCCGACATCGCGATCACGCCGGCGCCGCGCTCGTTGTCGCGCAGCAGCGCCAGCCGGTTCGCCGCACCGCGCTCCTTGAACGCCCCGGTCGCCTGCAAATTGTCGAGCTTGAGGAATACCTCGGCGCCCGTGGCGCGCGAGAGCGTGTCGCTGTGGATGGTCGGCGTGCGCAGCACACGCCCGACGATGCGGCAAGCCGCCGCCTGCACTTCGGACAACGAGATCATGTCACGGACGGTTCAGACGAACCGAACGTCGAGGATCTCGTACGTCTTGTCGCCGCCCGGCGCGGGCACCGAGATGCTGTCGCCGGGCTTCTTGCCGATCAGCGCCTTGGCGAGCGGCGACGAGACCGACAGCCGGCCGAGCTTGATGTCGGCCTCGTGCAGCCCGACGATCTGGTAGGTCGCCTCTTTCTCGGTTTCCTCGTCCACCACCCGGACATGCGCGCCGAACTTCACGTGCTCCCCCGACAGGCTGGACGGGTCGATGACCTCGACGGAGGAGACGATCTCCTCCAGCTCGGCGATGCGCCCTTCGATAAAGGATTGCCTCTCGCGCGCGGCGTGGTATTCCGCGTTCTCGCTGAGGTCGCCGTGGCTGCGCGCCTCGGCGATGGCGCGGATGATCGACGGGCGCTCCTCGGCCTTGAGCTGGCGTAATTCCACCTCCAGCCGCTGCAGTCCGGGGGCGGTCATCGGGAACTTCTGCACGGCAAAGTCCTCAGTGGCTGTCGCGCTCATGGATGATCGCGCGGCGGGGCTGCCCAGCCGCGGCGGGACTCAGAACGATCCGCGAAAATAGGACTGCAGCGGCGCGACTTCAAGCGTGCCGGCTTTCAGGGCGGCTATCGCGTGCACCGCCGCCCTGGCACCCGCCATGGTCGTGTAGTGCGGCACGCCGTGCGTCAGCGCGCTCCGTCGGATGGCGAAACTGTCGGCCACGGATTGCGGGCCGGAGGCGGTGTTGATGACCAGCTGCACCTCGCCCGAGCGGATCGCGTCGACGCAATGCGGCCGTCCTTCCAGCACCTTGTTGACCAGCCTGACCGCGAGCCCCGCCTCGCGTATGCGTGCGGCGGTGCCGCGCGTCGCCATGATGGTGAAGCCCATGTCGGCGAGTCGGCGGGCCAGCGCCGACAGCCCCTTCTTGTCGGCATCCTTGATCGAGAGGAACACGGTTCCCGCCGCCGGCAGCCGCACGCCGGCGCCGAGCTGCGACTTGGCGAAGGCGCGCTCGAAGCTGGCGTCCAGCCCCATCACCTCGCCGGTGGACCGCATCTCCGGCCCGAGGATCGTGTCGACGCCCTCGAAGCGGCTGAACGGGAACACCGCTTCCTTGACCGCGACGTGCGGCGCGATCGCCTCGTCGTCGAGCTTGAAGTCGCGGAGCTTGGCCCCCGCCATCACGCGGGCGCCGATCTTGGCGACGGCGACGCCGGTCGCCTTGGCGACGAACGGGACGGTGCGCGAGGCGCGCGGGTTCACCTCGAGGACGTAGATCGCGTCGTCCTTGATCGCGTACTGCACGTTCATCAGCCCGACCACGCCGAGCCCCTTGGCCAGCGCCTCGGTCTCCGCCTTGAGCTCGGTGATGGTTGCGGGCGACAAGGTGTACGGCGGCAGCACACAGGCGCTGTCGCCGGAGTGGATGCCGGCCTCCTCGATATGCTCCATCACGCCGGCGACGTAGACCGTCTCGCCGTCGGCGATGCAGTCGACGTCCACCTCGATCGCGTCGTTGAGATAGCGGTCGATCAGCACCGGCCCGGCGCTGAACGAACCGTCGCCCGACATGCGCACCGTCTCGCGCATGTAGCGCTGCAGGCCCGCCCGATCGTAGACGATCTCCATCGCGCGCCCGCCGAGCACGTAGCTCGGGCGGATCACCACCGGGTAGCCGACCCGCTCGGCGATCGCCCCGGCCGCCTCGGCCGAGCGGGCGATGCCGTTCTCCGGTTGCAACAGCCCGAGCCCGTGCAAGAGCTGCTGGAAGCGCTCGCGGTCCTCGGCGACGTCGATCGCATCCGCGCTGGTGCCGAGCAGCGGGATGCCGGCGGCGGCGAGCGCCTGGGAGAGTTTGAGTGGCGTCTGCCCGCCGTACTGCACGATGCAGCCGAGCACCGTGCCGCGCTGCTGCTCGCGCCGCACGAGCGCGATCACGTCCTCGGCGGTGAGCGGCTCGAAATACAGCCGGTCGGAGGTATCGTAGTCCGTCGATACGGTTTCCGGATTGCAGTTGACCATGATGGTCTCGAAGCCGGCCTCGCGCAGCGCGTAGGCGGCGTGGACGCAGCAATAGTCGAACTCGATGCCCTGGCCGATGCGGTTCGGGCCACCGCCGAGAATGACGATCTTCTCGCGGTCGGTGGGATCGGCCTCGCAGACCGGCACGTCGTAGCCGCCCTCGAACGTCGAATACATATACGGCGTCGCCGACGCGAATTCGGCGGCGCAGGTGTCGATGCGGCGGTACACCGGCACCACGCCGAGGCGCGCGCGATGCGCGGCGATCTCGGGTTCCGGCCGGCCGGTCAGCTCGGCGAGCCGGTGGTCGGAGAAGCCGAGCGCCTTCAGCCGCCGCAACGCGCCGGGGTCGGCCGGCAGGCCGGTGGCAGCGACCGCGCGTTCGGCATCGACGATGCGTTCGATCTCGCGCAGGAACCACGGATCGAACTTGCAGGCGGCGTGGATGTCCTCGACCGAGAGGCCCGCGCGCAGCGCCTGGCCGGCCATCAGGATGCGGTCGGGGCGGGGTGCCGACAGCACCGCGCGGAACGCGTCGGCACCGCCGTCGCCCGGCGGCTCCACCTCGTCGAGGCCGAACAGCCCGATCTCCAGGCTGCGCAGGCCCTTCTGCAACGCCTCGGCGAAGCTGCGCCCGATCGCCATCGCTTCGCCGACCGACTTCATGCTGGTGCTGAGCAGCGCCGGAGTGCCGGGGAACTTCTCGAACGTGAAGCGCGGGATCTTCACCACCACGTAGTCGATGGTCGGCTCGAAGCTCGCCGGCGTGGTGCGGGTGATGTCGTTGGCAAGCTCGTCGAGCGTGTAGCCGACCGCGAGCTTGGCGGCGACCTTGGCGATCGGGAACCCGGTCGCCTTCGACGCGAGCGCCGAACTGCGCGAGACGCGCGGGTTCATCTCGATCACCACCATGCGGCCGTCGGCGGGGTTGACGGCGAACTGCACGTTGGAGCCGCCGGTGTCGACGCCGATCGCGCGCAGGCACGCGATCGAGGCGTCGCGCATCCGCTGGTATTCCTTGTCGGTCAAGGTGAGGGCAGGGGCGACGGTGACGCTGTCGCCGGTATGCACGCCCATCGGGTCGACGTTCTCGATGGCGCAGACGATGATGCAGTTGTCCGCCCGGTCGCGGACCACTTCCATCTCGTACTCCTTCCAGCCGAGCACGCTTTGCTCGACCAGCACCTCGGTGGTCGGCGAGGCGTCGAGGCCGGTGGCGACGATCGCCTCGAACTCCTCGCGGTTGTAGGCGATGCCGCCGCCGGTGCCGCCGAGCGTGAAGGAGGGCCGGATCACCGCCGGCAGCCCGATCCCGGCCAGCGCGGCGCGGGCTTCGGCCATGCTGTGCGCGATGGCGCTCTTCGGGCTCTCGATGCCGATGGCGGCCATCGCGTCGCGGAACTTGAGCCGATCCTCGGCGCGATCGATCACTTCGGCGCGGGCGCCGATCAGCTCGACCCCGTGGCGTTCGAGCACCCCCGACGCGGCCAGCTTCATCGCGGTGTTCAGCGCCGTCTGGCCGCCCATGGTGGGCAGCAACGCGTCCGGCTTCTCGCGGATGATGATCTTCTCCACCATCTCCGGGGTGATCGGCTCGATGTAGGTGGCGTCCGCCAGCCCCGGGTCGGTCATGATGGTGGCCGGGTTGGAGTTCACCAGGATGACCCGATAGCCTTCCGAGCGCAGCGCCTTGCAGGCTTGCGCGCCGGAGTAGTCGAACTCGCAGGCCTGGCCGATGACGATCGGGCCGGCGCCGATGATGAGGATGGAGGCGATGTCGGTTCGACGGGGCATGCGGGCTCGCCTGGGAAAGGGTTTCCCATTCTAGCGCATGGGGATGTCTGGCGGAAATGTCTTCCGCGACTTAACTAGCGCGGGTTCCTTGTCAGGCTGACGACCACATCCTGTATGACCGAATCAGCGGCCCTTGAACTTCGGCACCCGCTTCTCGCGAAACGCCCGCTGCGCCTCTTGAGCATCTTCCGTGGGGTTGGAGACCATCACCGCCCACTGCGCATCACCGAGCGACGAATGGAAGGTCGACTCCATGGCGCGCGAGATCATCATCTTGGTCATGCGGACGGCCAGCGGCGCCTTGGCTGCAAGCGTCTCGCAGAACTCCATGGTTCGCTGTTCGAGGTTCTGGGCAACCACTTCGGTGAGCAGGCCGAGACGGTAGGCCGTCTCCGCGTCGTAGATCTCGTGGAACAGGATCATCTTCAGCGCCCGGTCATAACCCATGACATGCGGAAACAGCCACGCACCGCCTTCGTCGGGGAGCAGGCCGAAGCGGTTGCTGGTGTCGCCGAGCTTGGCGTCCGGGCCGCCTAGACGGAAATCACAGGCCAGGGCCAGCGCAAGTCCGCCGGCAACAGCATAGCCCTGGATCATGGCAACGGTCGGCTTGTCCATGTTGCGCAGGGAGAACAACACCTGCTGCATACCATCCCGCATCTCTCGGCCCGAGCCCATGGGTGCACGCCGGACGCGCGCGCGATGCTCCGGTTCGTGCCCGCCGATATCGCCGCCGGCGCAGAACGCCCTGTCTCCCTCGCCGCGGATCATGAGCACCAGAAGGTCGTCGTCGTCGCGGAACGCGGTGATCGCCTTCTGCAATTCCTGGGTCATGTCCCAGGTGTAGGCGTTCATCTGCTTCGGCCGGGACAGCGCGATGCGCGCGACGCCAGCGCGCGGAACGTCACAGCGGAGCGTGTCGAAACTTTCGGTGGCGAACATGACGCCTCTTCTCGACGGCCCGGAGACCCGCCTGGCATTCCGCGCGCGGCGCCGGCTGGTCCGAGCCTCCATCATCTCTTACGCGCAGCATGGGCTGCACGGAGCGCCCGCGTCCAGTGTCGAGCGAAATGACTTCCCCGAACACGCCGCCGCTCGGATTGACACTCGGTCTCATTTATGGTGGTCTTTCGACCAGTCGAATCGACCAATCAGACCGGCGATACGCGATGCGTGAAATTCAGGCTTCCGATGCGAAAACACATCTTCCTCGGCTGCTCGATGAGGTCGAGCGCGGGGAAACCGTCGTCATCACGCGCCACGGTCGGGCCATAGCCCGCATCGTGCCCGAGGCGCACCGCCGCCAGGAGGAGGTCGACAGGGCGGTCGCGGGCATCAAGGCGCTCCGCGAACGCACCGGCAAGATCAGCCTCGACGAGCTGTTTTCGGCCCGGCACGAAGGCCACAAATACTGATATGCCCTTTGTCCTCGATGCTTCCATCGCTGCGTGTTGGGCATTCGAGGATGAAGACCATCCTGCGGCGGCCCTGGCGTTGGAGCGCATCCGCACCGATGAGGCGCAGGTGCCTAGCCTGTGGTGGTTCGAGGTGCGAAATACGCTGATCGTCAACGAGCGGCGCGGCAGGATCACGCAGGCCGATACGGCCGCCTTCTTGCGGGGTCTGTCCCGGCTCGGGATTACGGTCGATCGTTCACCCGAGGAGGCTGCGGTCCTGACGCTCGCCCGCAGGCACAGCCTCAGCGTCTACGACGCGGCCTATCTCGAACTTGCGCAGCGCGAGCAGCTCCCGCTTGTCACGCTCGACAAAGAGCTTCGTTTGGCTGCGCACGCGATCGGGACGAAAATGCTAGGGGAACCATGAATGACGGCACCCCGGCGACGGCACCGAAACGGCACGGTCAGCCGGCTGACCCAACTTCCGTCTCCCTATTCTCACCCATGCCGGAATGGCCACGATCAGGCGCTTCAAGGCCCGCAATAGCGCGCCATTCCGCTTCGCCGAGCGTCTGCACCCCGAGCTCCGCCGCGCGCTTCGCCTTCGAGCCGGCGTCCGCTCCGAGCACGACGAAATCGGTCTTCTTCGACACGCTGTCGGTCACCCTCGCCCCGAGCGCCTCGGCGCGCGCCTTGGCTTCGGGGCGGCTCATCGTCTCCAGGGTGCCGGTGAACACCATCACCTTTCCGGCAAGGGCGCTGTCCGCCGGGTGAGCCGCCTCGACCGGCTCGATCGTCAGCTCGCCGGCTAGTTCGTCCACCACCGCGAGGTTGCGCGCTTCCGAGAAGAAGCCGGCGAGCTCGTCGGCGATGGCTTGGCCGATGCCGAGGATGCTGCCGAGTGCGCTGCGTTCCTCCGAGCCGGCCGTGGTGGCGGCAAGCATCTGGGCGCGCCAGTTCGGCAAGTCGCCGTAGTGGCGGGCCAGCAGCTTGGCATTCTGCTCGCCGATGCGGCGGATGCCGAGCGCGTAGATGAGGCGGTCGAACCCGATCTTGCGCCGGGCCCCGATGGCGCGCGCCAGATTGCGCGCCGACACCGCCCCCCAGCCCTCGCGGCCGGCGATGTCCGCCTCGCGCGCCGGCAGGCGGAACAGGTCGGCGGGGCTGTGCAGCCAGCCTTCCTCGTAGAACTCGCGCACCGTCTTCTCGCCCAGGCCGTCGATGTCGAAGGCGGGGCGGGAGACGAAGTGGATCAGCCGCTCGACGCGCTGCGCCGGGCAGATCAGGCCGCCGGTGCAGCGCCGCACCACCTCGCCGGGCGGACGCACGGCCTGGCTGCCGCAGGCCGGGCAGGTGTCGGGGTAGACGAAGGGCAGGGCCCCCGCCGGCCGACGCTCCGGCAGCACGGCGAGGATCTGCGGGATCACGTCGCCGGCGCGCTGCAGGGTCACCGTGTCGCCGATGCGCACGTCCTTGCGGGCGATCTCGTCCTCGTTGTGCAACGTCGCGCGGGCGACCAGCACGCCGCCGACGTTCACCGGCTCCAGCGCCGCCACCGGCGTCAGCGCACCGGTGCGGCCGACGGAGATCAGGATGTCGTTGAGCACCGTGGTGGCCTGCTCGGCCGGGAACTTCCAGGCGATCGCCCAGCGCGGCGCCCGGCCGGCGAACCCCAGGCGACGCTGCAGCGCGAGGTCGTCGATCTTGTACACCACGCCGTCGATGTCGTAGGGCAGGCTCGCGCGCTCGACCGCGATCCTGTCGTGGAACGTCGCCGCGTCCTCGACGCCCGCCACGCGCGCCGCGAGCGGATTGACCTCGAAACCCCAGTCGCGCAGACGTCGCAGGTAGTCCCAATGCGTGCCGGCGACCGGCTCGCTCACCTGGCCCATCGCGTAGGCGAACAACCCGAGCGGCCGACGCGCGGTGATCCGGGTGTCGAGCTGGCGCAGGCTGCCGGCGGCGCCGTTGCGCGGGTTTGCCAGCAGCCGCTGGCCGGCGGCCGCCTGCGCCTCGTTCAGCGCCAGGAAATCCGCCTTGGTCATGAACACCTCGCCGCGCACCTCGATCAGCGCGGGGGCGTCGCCGCTCAGCTTCTGCGGCACCGCTTTCACGGTGCGCAGGTTGGCGGTGACGTCCTCGCCCTCGTTGCCGTCGCCGCGCGTGGCACCGCGAACGAAGCGGCCATTCTCATAGGTCAGGTTGATCGACAGCCCGTCGATCTTCGCCTCGGCGACCAGGCCGAGGGCGGCGTCCGGCGGCAGCCCGAGGAAGCGACGCGCGCGGGCGACGAACTCGGTGAAATCCCCGGCGTCGAACGCGTTGTCGAGGCTGGTCATCGGGACGCGGTGACGCAGCTTCGCGAACCCACCCTCCGGCGCCGCGCCCACGCGGTTCGACGGGGAATCCGGCCGCTTGAGCTTGGGGAAGCGCGCCTCGATCGCGGCGTTGCGGCGGCGCAGG
>JAABUQ010010810.1_pt1 | contig 11399 bp, 9 predicted proteins | sample 5560001 | NCBI WGS metagenome assembly JAABUQ01 (sample SAMN10711888, study PRJNA513371) | rock metagenome | isolation source: Antarctica rocks | place: Antarctica: Victoria Land, Finger Mt nord | collected 2015-12-18
TCTGCGCCAGATTGTGCGCTCGCTGACCGGGCGGGGGATCCGCGTCGAGTTCGTCAAGGAGGGGCTGACCTTCACCGGGGAGGACGCGCCGATGGCGACCTTGCTTCTCAGTGTGATGGGGGCGTTCGCCGAGTTTGAGCGGGCGCTGATCCGCCGCTTACTTTGGGCCGATTCGGCTGGTTCGGGCGCTATTGGCGGTTGAGCAGGGACAATCGGCAGTTGCCGGAGAGCAGCGAAGCGATCATCCGAGTCGCGATGATCCATCTCATGCTCCGCCGTCTCTCACGTACGAACGCTTCTTAGGAGCGGTTTCTATAATTACTGGCCCGATCAATCACCCGGATTGGCTGCCCTGTAAGGGAAATGAGAGGTCAGTAGCATCGTAAACCACTCTAGTACTCTCCGATGTGAGTGGTTTGGACGATCTTCTTGGATTCAGCGCCGCAGCCACTCCGCAGATTCCCATCCGAGGCGGGGATGCGCATTGAAAAGCCGCAGCACCGACGGCGATCCCCATGGCGCGGCACCGTTCCCCCAATCCACCACGCTGATGGTGGCCCCGTCGAGGAACATCCGCTGGGCGGCTACGAGCGGCACCCCCAGCGCGGCGCAGAGAAGCGCTTTGATCGCCCCGACGTGGCTGACAAGCACAATCGACGCGCCGGGATGGGCATCGGCGAGCACCGCCACGCACGCCAAGACGCGCCCCTGGATCGCCGCGAACGACTCGCCGTTGGGAGGACCAACGGCCGGGTCTGCCTCCCAGCGGCGATGCAACTCTGCGGCCTCCGGGCCGCTCGCGAGCACCTCGGCACGGGTCAGGCCCTCCCAGTCGCCGAACCCGCCCTCCCGCAGCCGGTCGTCGATGGTGGGTGCAACCCCGCAGGCGTCAGCGATCGGGGTCGCGGTATCCATGGCGCGGCGGAGAGAACTCGTGTAAACCGCGGCGATGGGGAGGAGCGCCAGCGCTTGGGCGAGTCGCGTCGCTTGCCCCCGCCCGCGCTCCGTCAGTGGGTCGTCCCGGGTGCCGAGGTAGCGCAGATCCGTATTGGCGACGGCTTCGGCATGCCGCACGAGCAAGAGGCGAACGAAGGTATCCGTCATCGCGAGCTCCTCTTGTGCCAGATAGCCCCACAGTCACCGCACCGCCGGACGCCCTGCTCCGAAGGTCGAAATTGGTTCGCCGCGATTGTGCAAGACCCAGGAAGTCGTCGCCTCGGCTGACTGGTAAGATCACCCGATCGGGACGGTAGGAGTGAGTTCTCGCAGCGCTTCCGAGACCGAGGCATTCCCATGGATGATTGCCCCAAGAGCAGCAACCATATGTATGGGCCGCTCGCGTGCCCAGATGTTCCGTCCGATGGCGATGCCGATCGCGCCAGCGTCGATCGCATCACGGATGCCTTGGAGTAATCCCGCGTCGTCGTCGCGTTGCGGTCCGCCGAGGATGACGACCGGGCGATAGAGCGTCCCCATGATCTGCTGGAAGTGTGCCGGATTACCGGGATACTGCATCTTGACGACGTCCGCTCCCACCTCGCAAGCAATCTTCGCCGCCTGGCCGATCTTCTCCGACGTATGCGCATCCGTGGCATCGAACGAGACGGGGATCGGCTCGACCATCAGCGGGAGGCCATACGCATGGCAGACGGCGGCCAGATGGCGCGTGCGTGCGATGCTGTCCGGCACGTTCGGGTTCCACGGAGTGAGGATGAACTTGCCCATGTCCGCGCCGATCACCATCGCTTCCCGGACGGCGGCTTCCTCATTCCCAGTGCAGAGGTCGAGGTTGAGAATCAGTCCGACCCGCGCGAGCGGCCCTTCGTACTCCTCGGCGAGACCGGGGCTAATCAGCAGTGCATCGGCACCGGCGGCGATGACGTCCTGAATCGTCTGGCCGGGATGTTCCATCCCCGCGTAGTTCGCGCCGCCCATACCGTGGTCGAACGCGACAATCAGCGACCGGCCATCGCCTGCAGTGATACGAGACATCCGACGTGGTGAACCAAGCATTTTGTATCTCCTATCGGTATTGCTATCGTCCTCATCCATCCTGCGTTTCATAGCCGCGCGGTCTACATCTCGTCCGCGCGGCCTGCGGACGATACGACGGACTCGGTAGTCGGCACCTCGGTCGCTGCCGGGCGCGTCGCCGTATCACGGGCATAGTTCTGGATGAAGGTTTCGGTGTCCTGCCGCGCCTGATCGTCCGTCACCTGCACGGGCGGCGACTTCATGAAGTACGACGAGGGGGCGGTGAGCGCGCCGCTCAATCCGTGATCGAGGGCGAGGCGGGCGCAGCGGATCGCATCAATGACGACGCCCGCCGAGTTCGGGCTGTCCCAGACTTCCAACTTCAGTTCGAGGGAGAGCGGCACATCCCCGAAGGTCGTCCCCTCAATGCGGATATTCGCCCACTTGCGGTCGGTCAGCCATGGCACGTAGTCGGACGGGCCGACGTGGACATTGCCCGGCGCGATCTCGTACGGCAACTGGCTCGTCACGGCGTTCGTCTTGGAAATCTTCTTCGATTCCAACCGGTCCCGTTCGAGCATGTTGAGGAAGTCCGTATTGCCGCCGAAGTTCAACTGATACATCCGGTCAATGCGCACGCCGCGATCCTCGAACAGCCGGGTGAGGACGCGGTGCGTGATCGTCGCGCCGACCTGACTTTTGATGTCGTCGCCGATGACCGGCAAGCCTTTGTTCATGAACCGCTTCTGCCAGTAATCCTCGCGGGCGATGAAGACGGGGATGCAGTTCACGAAGGCGCAGCCCGCATTGAGAATCTGCTCGACGTACCACTTCGTCGCCAGTTCCGAGCCGACGGGCAGGTAGTTGACGACGACCTGCGTGCCGGTGCTCTTCAGGATACCGGTGATGTCGGCGGTCGGACCGGGGGCCTTGGTAATAACCTCCGACAAGTACTTGCCGATGCCGTCATGCGTCATGCCACGATGGACGCGCACGCCGAGGTGCGGCACATCGGAGAACTTGATTGTATTGTTCGGATCGGCCCAGATCGCCTCGGAGAGGTCCTTACCGACCTTCGTCACATTGACATCGAAGGCCGCCGTGAACTCGATGTCGCGGATGCGGTAGCCGCCGAGGTTGGTGTGCATCAGGCCGGGGATATGCTCTTCATCCGAAGTCTGCTTGTAGAACTCAACGCCCTGCACGAGCGACGACGCGCAGTTGCCGACGCCGATGATGGCAACTTTGATCTTCCCGGTGTTGTCCACGCTGTGTTGCCTCCATTTCAAGATTCGGCTTTACCTCATTGGAACGGGCCTATTCAGGGGCGTGGCCGTTGATGTAGACCATCGCCTTCAGCCCCTCGCGGGCGCGGATCGCGTCGAAGGCGTCGCGGATCCGATCGAGCGGCACGCGATGGGTGATCAGGTCGGCAACGGGGATCCTCTTCTGCGCGATCAAGCGCAGTGCCAGTTCGTACAGCCCGAAGTTCGCGTGTGGGGGCAGCCCAATCCACTCGCTGCCGACCACCTCGATCTCCTTATAGTGAATGGTGTTCGGGTCGAGCGTAACGGTCACGCCCCGGTCGAAGCCGCCAAAGAGTACGACCCGTGCGCCTACGCGCACGGCGTCAATGGCGGTGACCATCGCGGGGGGCGCGCCGATCGTGACGATCGCGGCGGCGGCCCCCTTGCCGTCCGTTAGTTCCTTGACGACCGCGACGACATCCTGTGATGACCCGTCGATCACATGGTCCGCGCCAAAGCGCGTCGCGAGTTCCCGCCGCTCCGCGATCGGTTCGCTGACGATCACCGTCGCGCCGACCGCCTTCGCGACCATTACCTGCTGGAGCGCCATCTGCCCTGCACCCATGAAGAGCACCATGTCGCCGAGGCGGACCTTTGCCTGATCAACGACCGCATGGATGCAGTCTGCCAACGGCTCGACGAATGTGGCCTCCTCATCGCTCACATGGTCGGGAATCACGAGGGGGTGACCGTCAACAATGTGCAGGTGTTGGCCGCCGAGCGGCGCGTATTCGGCGTACCCGGCATACCCGCCGCCGACAACGCGCGTGCCGACTGCAACGTTCCGAACGTGGTCACCAACCTCGATAACGTCCCCAACCCATTCATGGCCGAGGTTGAAGGGGAAACGCAGAACGCCGTGGTTGCCGACACGGAATTTCCGGATATCGGTCGGGCAGACCGCGCACACATTGACGCGGATGAGGACTTCATCGGACGCGGGAGTGGGTTTGGGGACGTCAACGACCCGGAGGTCACCAATATCGTAGAGAAGTGCTGCTTTCATCGTTCCTTCCTCCTGAATGAGACGGCGGTCATGGAAAAATGAGCACGGGGCGGGTTATCTCATCGTTACTCCTTCACGGAACCGTAGGTAAGGCCACGTACGATGTATTTCTGCACGATGATCGCGAGGAGCAGTTCCGGGATGATGGTCACCATCGCGGCCGCAGTCATCATCCCCCAAGCGACTTGCTCATAGCCGATGAAGGTAATCGTGGCGAGCGTGATGGTCTGCGTTTCCCGCGCCCCGAGCAGGAGCGGGAAGGTGAAATTGTTCCAGCAGGCGATGAACGAGAGGATCGCCGTCGTCGCCAGCCCCGGCGCCGCGATGGGGAGCGCGACCCGCCGTAGGATCTGCAGGCGCGTCGCACCGTCAATTGCCGCCGCGTCGAAGAGGTCCGGTGGAATCGTCTCGTAGAAGGAGCGCATCACCCAGACGATGAGCGGGATGGCGATCAGTTGATAGATGAGGATCAACCCAATCCGCGTGTTATAGAGGTGGATCTTCCGGTAAATGATGAAGGTCGGGATGATGAAGGCGAAGACCGGCGAGAAGCGGAACGCGAGGAGGAAGAATGCGTAGGCTTCCCGCTCCGGCATGCGGAACCGTGCAAGCGCGTACGCCGCGAAGTTGCCGAGAATCATGCCGAGGATAGTCGCGCCGCCCGCGATGATGAGCGAATTCAGGAACGCGTGCGGGATATCGGCGTGGACGGAGGAGAGAACGTTTTGGCCGCTATAGTCATTGAAGAGCACCGCGCGATAGTTCACCAGCGTGGGCCGGAAGAGGATCTTCACGGGCGCAGCGATGACGTCGCGCGCGTTCTTCAGGGACATCATGAAGATCCAGACGAATGGCGTGAGCGCCAGCGCGAAGTATCCCGTGAGCACGAGATAAAGCGCGGCGTGGCCGTAACGATCCCGCTGCTTACGTGTGAGTGACATACATCCCCCTCCTGCCCAACCAACGGGGCATGCCGCATGCACTTTACGATGCGCGCTTGACGCGCCGGTACATGAATGCGCCGACGAGTATGCAGACGGCCCAGAGCACAACGAAGATCGTCAATCCATACGAGAGGGTATAGAACGGGAAGGCATTCTCATAGCCGTTGATCGGAAGCACGCGTGTCTGGTTACCGGGGCCGCCATTCGTCGTCCCGTAGATCGTGTCGAAGACGTTCAATGAGTCGATCACCCGGAAGAAGAGCGCGACGATGTAGAACGGCACGAGCATCGGCAGGGTGATGCGCCAGAAAACCTGCCAGTTGCTCGCGCCGTCCACGTGCGCGGATTCAATCGGCTCGCGGGGCAGCGACTGCAAACCCGCAAGCACGATCATGGCAATGAACGGCCCGTTGAGCCAGATATCAATGGCGACGAGCGAAAAGAGGGCCTCGCTCGGGCTGCCGAGGAATCCCTGCTGCGGTAAGTGCATCTTCCAGAGGATGAAGTTGAAGAGACCGCCGGTGCCGGACCGGAAGAGAACTTTCCAGATCAGCGCGCCCACTACGGGTGGCGTCATGAGCGGGAGGATAAGGAGGCTCCGGTAGACGCCAATCCCCCGGAGGCTCTGGTTGAGGGCAATCGCCAGCAGGGTCGCCACAACAATCTCAATGGAGACATCCAGGGTTGTGAACTTCAGGGTAAGGAGCGCGGAGTGCCAGAACTTGGCGTCGTGCAGGACGCGTCCGTAGTTCGCGAGACCGACGAAGCGAATTCTCCCATTTGTGAGCCGCCAAAAGTTCAGCGTGATGAAGACGCCGAACCCAAACGTGAACGCGAGGCACGCCGGGATAATGAGCGCGGGGATCATCATGTAGCGACCGATCCAGATGTCTCGGACGCGCTGATGGCGTGATGGCCGTGTGGCATGTGCGACGCGCTGTGGCTTCTCCAGTGCGAGAGACATACAAACACTCCCCTCATTGGGCCGGGCACACTGGGGGCGGGCGTCCTGCCCCCAGTCTTCACACCGCTACTTGAGCAACCCAACTTCCTTCATATGGGCGTCAATGTCCTTCTTCGCCGCGTCGAGGGCATCCTGCGCCTTCGAGCCGGACCAAATTTCTTGCAGCGCCTGATCCCAGCGCGTGCCGACGAAGGTCTGCTCCGGCTCCGGTGGCCAGCCGAGCGTCGCGTACTTGTTCAGATTGTCGAGAACCGTGGGCAGGTACGTGCCGTTGCCCCAGGACTTCATCGTCTTCTGTGCGTTCGGATCATCGAAGACGGATTTCCGGGTCGGATTATAGTTCGCCCCCTGCACGGTCGCGTTCAGCATCTGATCCCTGCTGGTCGCCCATTGAATGAAGTACCATGCGGCGTTCTTGTCCTGCGCCTTTGAGGCCATGCCCAGCGCCCAGGTCCACATGCTGCTAAATGGCTGGCCTTGGTATGGGCAGGGTGCCAAGGCGGTCTTGCCGGCGACCTTTGACTTCTGTGGATCCTCGTAGAGAGCCTCGAAGAAATCGCAGTCCATGTACTGGGCATACTGCCCCGCCGCATAGCCTTCCTGCCCGTCGTACCACTGGACGTTCGTCCAACCAACCGGTCCGGATTCCTTGACCGAGGCACAGTACTGTTCCGCGATATGGACCCCGACTGGGCTATTGATCTGGCAAACAAGGCCATTATCGAAGACCTGTCCGCCATAGCCCCGGAAGGTGGAGAGATAGCCGGTGCCCGTCATGCCGCCGCTCTTGTAGCCGCGCACGACGATCCCACGCACGTCCTTGGAGGTGGCTTTCTTGTTGTTCTCTCTCCAGCCTTCGATTGTCGTCGCGGGCTTGATCCCCGCCTGGTCGTAGATGTCCTTGCGATAGACTTGCACGTAAGTCTCGACCATCACCGGGATCGCCCACTGATGGCCCTTGCCGACCCCCCCACCGGTGGTGAGGTCCCAGCGGTTCGCGCTCATCAGGCCGGGGAAGATGTCCGCCGCGTTATAGTCCGGGGCGGTCATCTTCGGGTCATTGAGGAAATCCTCCAGTGGTTGCGTCCATCCTGCCTTGTCGTAGGTCCAGTGCGCGTACGGCCCGGTCATGAAGACATCGTATTCACCGCCCCCGGATGAGAGATCGACGAGGAGTTTCTGGAAGAACTCCGCCTCCGGGAGGATGAGGTTGGTCGTCTTGATGCCCGTCTGCTGTTCGAACTTGGGCAGGAGCGGGATGAGCGATTCCGTGAAGGGATGCTTATTGAGGATCATCCGCACAGTCTTGCCCTTGTACCGCTGCCAGTCGAAGGCGCTGGCGGCCGCGCTCCCGCTCGTTGGCGTCATGCTGCTGCCCGTCACCGCGCTCCCACCAGTCACCCCTCCGCCCGTGGTCGGTGCCACAGTGGCCGCCGTTGTGCCCGTGGTCTTGGCAGCGCCTGTCGCGGCGGGAGTATTCGTCGCTGACGAGCCGCCGCACGCGGCCAACAGCGCTGCCGCACTCATCGTCGCGGCACTCGTTGCCGTCAGGCGGAGAAACATGCGCCGGGAGAGCGTTCGTCCTTTCTGCATTGCGGTCCTCCTTCTAGTTCGTGGGAACTGCTTCCTCGACCCTCTGATTCATGCGATCCGTGAAACCTCCTCCACTACTGGCTCGGTGCCGACATTCCCCGCTTCGCCACGACACAGGCGGTCAAGCATGTGCATTTCCTCCTTTGTCCGCTCGTATAGCGCTCGATAAATGGGGTAGTACGCTGCGTAGCGGGCGTGGGCAGTTGGATCGGGTTGAATGACCTCGGCAACCCGAACCCAGTGCTCTCGGATCGCGCGGAAATCGCGAAAGAGTCCGATGCCGTATCCGGCCAGGTAGGCGTCACCAAGCGGCGCACCGGCAGACAGCAGGATGTCCTGGGGAAGGTCCGTCACGTCGCTGACGATGCGCGTCCAGAGTGGATTGCGCGTGCCTCCGCCGACGGCAGCGATGCGCGCGAGGGGCACCCCGGCATCGCGGATCAGATCGAGGTGATGCTTGAGGCCGTAACTGATCCCTTCGAGGATGGCGCGATAGATGTGGCTGCGTGTGTGCTTGAGCGTGAGGCCGAAGACCATGCCGCGCGCCTGCGGATCGTGGATCGGCGTCCGTTCCCCGCTGAAGTAGGGCAGCACGATCAGGCCGTCGGAGCCGAATGGGAGCGACGCGGCTTCCTGACTCAGGAGTTGATACGCATTGAGGCCATGCGCACGCTCCTCCTCAAGTTCCGCCGCAGCGAAGTTATCCCGGAACCAGCGGATCAGGGAGGCGGAGGTCGCCATGCCGCCGCCGATCGTCCATTGCGCGGGGAAGAGGCCATGCGTGAAGCTGGACGTGCCCCAGAGCCCCGGGCAGTGGACCGGCTCTTGGGTGAATACCATGAACGACATGGTCGAGCCGTAACTGAGGACGATGTCGCCCACGCTATGGATGCCGGTACTGATCAGTTCGGCCAAGAAGTCCGTCACGCCTGCGATCACGGGGGTTCCTGCTGCCAGCCCCGTCACCAGCGCGGCCTCCCCGTGCACCGTCCCGACCACGTCCGTCGCGCCGACAAGATCGGGCAGGAGACGCAGAGGAATCCCCAGCGCCGCGCAGCGATCTTCCCGCCAACGGCGCACCTGCGGATCGTAGAAGGGAGCGAAGCCGGACGCCGTGCCGTAATCAAGGGTATACGCGCCGGTCAACTTGTAGACGATATAGCCGTGTGCACTGACCACCTTCGCCGTCCGGGACCACCGATCGGGTTCATTGTCGCGGAACCAGAGCATCTTCGGGCCGACATCCTGATGGGTCACTCGTACGCGGGCACCATCCTGCTCGCGGCTCGACACGAGGAAGGCGTTGATCGCGTCAATTTCCTTCGTCGCGCGCGTGTCGATACCGTAGAGGATCGCGGGCCGGAGCGGCCGACCGTGGGCATCAAGCGGGAGCATGTCGGGAGAGAGGCCGCTCGGCCCGACGGCGAGAATCCGCCGCGGATCAATCTGTGCCTGATCGAGCAACGCGCGGCAGAGCGTAACAAAGTCCGCCCACCAGATCTGATCGGCGTCGTGCTCCGCCCAGCCGCTCCGGGGGATGGCAATGCCGTGCTCGCGCGAGGCGATGCTCACCACCCTGCCATCGGTGGTGACGAGGATCCCTTTCGACCCCTGGGTACCGATGTCAATGCCGAGAAGGTAGGACTCCATTGCGGCTACCTTCCCCCCTCCTTCTACACATGCCGATCGTGAATCTTCACGAAAGCCTACTGCTCGCTATCGAGATCCAGATCGTCGCCCCCATCACAAGCGTCTGCGACGTCGGCCGACCATATCGCTGCGTGTGCAATTAATTTCACTATCGAAATCTCATTCATATGGTACAAGCGCCGCGCACGGTTGTCAAGCGTGTTCGTGTTCTTTCATATTCATAAGTAGCCATGGATTCGTTGGGCTTGCGGTAAGGGATAAGACGTTCTATAATGGCGTCGCCACGATGTGAATTTCGTGCTATTGTGGAACTAATTTCATCACAAGGGGCCGTGATATCATGCTGGAAGAGCGCTTGCGGCTACTTGTCAAGGTTGCGCATCTTCATTACATTGACGGGATGAACCAGAAGGAGATCGCCGCGCGGCTGCAACTTTCGCGGCCCATGGTCTCCCGCATGATCGCCGAGGCGCGTGAGCAGGGGCTGATCCGCATCGCCATCGCTTATCCACCGAGCGGCGCTCTCGACCTCGAACGGGAACTGGAAGAGACCTACGGGGTGCGGCAGGCAATTGTCGTGCGCGCCGATGGCGATATATCGACGGCGGCCAGCGCACAGGTTCCCGAGGCGGCTGCCACCTATCTCCTGCGGGTGGTAGGGCCGAATGACGTCCTCGGCGTCTCAACGGGCACGGCGATCGCGCGGGCCATCGAGCGTCTGCCGCAGCAGCGGGAGCGGTGCGTGCGGCTCGTTGTGCAACTCTTCGGCTCGATGGGCCTCCCTGCGCAGTCGCTCTACGACCCTGAGGAAACCGTGCGGAAGGTGGCGTATCTCTTGCAGGGAGACTTCGTACGGATGCCGGTCCCATCGGTGTTGGAATCGCGCGACATCGCGCACGCGCTGCGATCCGACACGCGCATCCAGGAACTGCTCGCGATCAGCCGTACCTGCAATGTTGCGCTTGTGGGTATTGGTGCGCTGACACCCTCATCGTCGCTCCTGCTGACGCGGCGGCTGACGCCCGAGCAAGCCATGCGCTATGTAGCAATGGGCGCGGTCGGTGACATCTGCGGGCGCATTTACGACAGCGAGGGGCGGCCCTTCCCCACGTCCATTGACGATCAAATTATCGGCATTACCCTAGAGGATCTCCGGCGCATCCCGCTCGTGATCGCCGTCGCCTACGGGCGCGAGAAGGCTCGCGCGATCTACGGGAGTCTGCGCGGCGGGCTCGTGGATACATTGATTACGGACGCGGAGACGGCGGCCGTGGTGATTGGCTATGCGCGCGAATCATCGGCGCTGCTTGCTGGGCCTTCGATGGCTCATTAGTGGTTCAGTCGTTCGACGGTCGGTGCAGGGATGGGAGGTAGTCATGCATGCAGCGGTCCTCCAGGGAATCGGGCGAATGTCGATCGAGGACGTGCCGCAGCCTGAATGTGCGCCGGGGGGCATGGTGCTGCGGGTACGGGCGTGCGCGATCTGCGGGACAGACGTCCGCATCTTTCGTCACGGCAAGCGTAATGTCCGTCCCCCCTGCATCGTTGGTCACGAGATCACCGGGGAGATCGTGGAAATCGGCGCTGACGTGACCGGGTATACTGTGGGCGAGCCAGTGTTGCTCATTCCCGGGATCCCCTGCGGCCGGTGCCGTTACTGCCTGCAAGGGCGGACCTCGCTCTGCACGCACGGTCACGCAATCGGCTACGAATACCCGGGCGGCTTCGCTGAGTACATCGCGGTACCGCCCGAGGGTGTACGCGCCGGGAGCGTCATCAAACTTCCATCGCTTTCCTTCGCGCATGCGGCGATCACCGAACCACTGGCGTGCGCCCTGAGCGCACATGAACGCACGCAGACGGGACTCGGCGATACCGTGGTGATCTTCGGTGCCGGGCCAATTGGCGCGATGCATATCCTGCTGGCCAAGTTGCGCGGTGCCGCACGCGTCGTGACGATT
>JAABUQ010011340.1_pt1 | contig 11399 bp, 16 predicted proteins | sample 5560001 | NCBI WGS metagenome assembly JAABUQ01 (sample SAMN10711888, study PRJNA513371) | rock metagenome | isolation source: Antarctica rocks | place: Antarctica: Victoria Land, Finger Mt nord | collected 2015-12-18
GAGGAGCGGATCGCTTTAATCCGCGCGGCGTTCGCAGAGGGCGGTCGGAGCGCCGCGCTTGCGGCGCTTCCCGAAATGAGCAAATCGAAGGTGTGCGCTGCGCTCCGGCGCTACTGCTTGGGGCCGCAAAGCGCTCCAACTGGAATACGCGCGGCGTTAGCCGCCTCGCATGTGTCGAGCTCGTGTTGGGATGATCCCACGTTCAACCGAAGGCTCCTCGAAGCGCTCAGTGGGATGACGCAATTCGAGCATGCCAGATGAACGACTCGACAGCCCCGTCCTACACGATGCTCCTGAGTAAAAGCGCTCGCACCAGCAGTGTTCGCGTGAATTCGGTGAGGGCCGCGTGAAGCTTTTCCCTGATGTGCCGGTCGCCGTTGCCCCGGCAATCGACTACTATCCGACGCCGAGCTGGCTCGCGCACGCGCTTGTCGCACGCGCAGCGCTTCGTTCGCGGGAAACCGTTCTCGAACCGACCTGCGGCGACGGCGCGATCCTGGCACAGATCCCGGCCAACGTGCGCGCAATCGGAATCGAGGTCGATCCGGTCCTCGCCACGGCCGCGCGAAGCGCCACCGGCCGCGAGATCGTGGTCGGCGATGTCCTCGAGACTGCGCTCCCGGTGCCGCTCGACGCGGTCATAGCAAATCCACCGTTCGCACAGCTCTTTGTTGAGCGCCTCTTCACGCGTCTACACGGAGCGCTCGTCGACGGCGGACGCATGGTCATGCTGCTCTCAGCGCATCTCTTCCAGACCAGCACCACGGTCGTCCGATACGCTGATCGCTTCGCACTCGAGGTGGAGCTTGTCCCGCGTGACGTCTTCCCCGGCTTGCAACGTCCGCTCGTTATCGCGACGATGCGCAAAACCGGCGAGCGCCGAATCGTCGGCATCGCCTTCGCGCGCGAGATCGCAGATCTTCGTAAGGTCCCGGATACGTACCGTCTGATTCTCGAGCGATCGCGCACCAACGTCTACGTCGCCGCGGCTGAACGGGCGCTGCAAGAGATCGGCCGGCCAGCGACGGTTGATGAAGTCAGCGCGATCATCGAAGGGCGTCGGCCGACCGCGACGCGCTGGTGGCGCGAGGCGCTCCGGCGCGCGCTCGCCCAATCATTCGAACGCGTTGCTCCTGGCACGTATGCGATCCCCAACGCAACGTAAACGCACTGCGCCCATTGTGGCCTCGCCGTGTCGCACCAAAGATAGTATTCGCATAGATTCGGAGGGTTTCGCAATGGATCAGGATGATGATGAAATGCAATGCGCCGAGTGCGGATGCACCGACGACCGGGCGTGTGTCACAGATGAAGGTCCGTGCTCTTGGGTGCAACCGGCACTGTGCAGCGCGTGCGCTAATCCGTATCCCAACCTTAGCGCCGCGGGCTTTACGTACTGCCCGCTACCAGGAAGCACAGGGCCGGCGCTATGACTCACGCTTCAAAGCCTTCGGTGTACTGAACCAAGCGCGCCCTGCAAAGGGCGCTCGGGATATCACCGCCTTCCAGCGTAAGGTCCGCGAACTGGATCGGGTGTGGGACACGGCTCTCGTCGACGCAATGCGTCAGGTTGCGATCGCACTCGCGCGCGACGACGCTGCAACGGCCGCCACTGTACTGCACGAAATTCGTGCCAGGCGACGAGACGCCGTCGAGCGCTGTGCGCACGAGTTGCTGCGCATGAGCGCGTGTGAGCCGTTAACCGCGAGCGGTGCCGCGGCCGCCCTTGCAGCGCGGCGATACTCGTTCGTTTCTGAGCGCTCTCTTCAACGCGCGGTAGCATCGGTGCTGGAAAGCGCCTTCCCTGGCGCCTTTCGCGCCGAAGTAACACTCGGTGATGCCGGCCGCATCGATTTTCTCGCTGCTCGCGAGGGTGTCGGCATCGAAGCGAAAGCGTACCGCACGGGCGGCACTCCGAGCGATGTACTCCAACAGCTTCTCGGTTACGCCTTGCATCCGGAGATCTGCAGCCTCGTCCTTGTAGCAGGCTCGCCAGCTCTCGTCTCTGCGCTGCCGGACAGATTGCACGGCAAATCGGTTATCGGCGTGATCGCACAAGGTTCGCTGGTATGAGGTCGATGGGGACTTACGCCGTCGTCGACGCCCCGAGTCGAGCGAACTACAAGGACAAGAAGGCCGCAATCCGGCCGCATCTTCGACTACACGTTCAGCCGCACGTCGCGTTAAGGTTGAAGCGCGTGTTTCCGCGCGTAGATCAATACGCTCGCGAACACATTGATCTACTGCTCACCGACGAGGCGGCTAGCGAACTCGAGTGGTTCATGCAGATGTATCCACTCGAACCGATCGGCAACGCGCAGACGATTCTTGGCGCGGCGGCGCGCCGACACGACTCGAAGCTCCAACTCATTAGCGAAACGCCACAGCTTTTATTGGCACTCGCGTGCCAAAACGCGTTCACAAGTAAAGCGCTGCGGTGACCGACGATGATTAGCATCGGCCGGTTGCGGCGCGATCACGGGATCTCTGTAGCACGGCCAACGCCGCTCGGCAACCCTTTCCCCGTCGGTAAGCAGTACACGCGAAGCGAGTCGATCGCACTATATCGCAACTATCTTCCGCTCGAGCTTGAGCGCAATCCAAAGGCGCGAGCCCAACTCGAGCGCATCATCGCGGCGGCACGCGCCGGCGACGTCACGCTTTTGTGCTGGTGTGCGCCGAAACCTTGCCACGCGGAAGTTATTGCTGAGTACGTCGAACGCTCGCGTAAGCGCGGTCTACGCGTCCGTGTGCAGTTGTCGCATGCGGAGCAAGGATTGTCTTCTCAAATGCAGCTCGAGGAGGACAGCGATGGCCGATAAGAGCGCCATTGAATGGACCGATGCCACATGGAATCCGACAACCGGCTGTACGCAGATCCCCGGGCCACGCGGAGGGCCGTCCGGCTGCGATAACTGCTACGCCAAGACGTTGATTGATTTACGACAGTCGAAGAACCCGAAGAGCCCGCGTTACGGGAAACCGTTCGAAACGGTAATGCTCCACGAGAGCCGCCTCACTCAGCCATTGCGTTGGAAGCGGCCGCGCCGCATTTTCGTCAACTCACTCTCTGACGTTTTTCATCCCGACGTGCCAGAGGACTTCATTGCGCAGATCTTCGACGTCATGGTGAGCGCGCATTGGCACGCGTTCCAGGTGCTTACGAAGCGTCCCGATCGGATGCGCCGCATTGCGCCGACGACCCCGGCATCGAATATCTGGCTCGGCGCGAGCGTGTGCAGTAACGACGACGCATGGCGTGCTGACGCGCTGCGCGCGACGCCTGCGGTCATTCGGTTCCTATCCGTCGAGCCACTTCTCGGCCCAGTCGATCGTGTCGATCTCGACGGCATCGACTGGTTGATTGCGGGCGGGGAGAGCGGAAAAGGGGCGCGTCCAATGAACACCGCCTGGGTTCGCGATCTCCGCGATCGTTGCGTCGCTCGAAACATTCCCTTCTTCTTCAAGCAATGGGGCGGAGCCGTCGATAAGCGCGGCCACGGTGATGCTGTGCTCGACGGACGTCGCTGGATGGAGTGTCCGCGCATTGACCCAAGCGAAGCGATGAACCGCTAATGCCTACTTCCCAAAAGAATTCAAAAGGCGTCCGTGCCGCAGACACAGTCTTTCCATCTGGACCGCTGGCGCGACACCATCCTGACACATAAGGAGGCAACATGTCACAAGACCTGCTCGTACGTCTCACGCTTATCGGCATCGTAATCGCAACCGCTGTAATCTTTCTCTCGCCGCGCAGGGGAACGCCCTGTTAACGGCGAGGCGTCGTCATTTGGTATGTCGTAATATACCCAATGTTCCCGATTATTGATGAGGACCGTTTCGTGAACGCATTCCGAGTCGGAGCGGTATTTGCTTTCGCTTTTGCAGCTCTCAGCATGAATCACTATGCCGCGTCGGCAAATGTCGGCCCCATTACGTTGACGGATGTGAGTAGGCTTATCGATCAGATCCGGCATGCGTCGACGATCGAAGTTGCGGCCTATGAGCTCTCGCCGTGGTCAGCCATGACGAAGGCGCTCACCGCCGCCGCCGATCGCGGCGCAAGCGTCGACGTCGTGGTCGGCGGCGGCGCTTTCGGACAAGCGAAGGACGACAACGTCGCGACGCTCACCGCATTAAGCTACCACGGTTGCATTCTAGACAACGGCGCGAATAATCTTACCCTCGCGAAATGCCGCTTACACATCACACCGAGTCTGCAGCACATCAAAGTCGCCGTCGTCGACGGCGAGGTCTACGTCTCCGATCGCAACTTCACAGCGCACACGCGTAGCGAGCTGGTTGTTCACGACCAGCTTCCGGGTGATCGCTTCGTCTTCGAGCGAGCGGTCCTTGGAGACGCCGGAAAAAACGAACATCTCTGGACCAAAAAACGCGATGCCCTCGCAGCCGAAGGCCGCATGCTCTTCGGTCGGCGCTCGCGAGAAGTCCGGACCGAGTCGGAATCCTTCGGGGCCGGCACGTCCGTTTATCGCGGCTTGCTAGCGCGCGCGCGGGCTGGCGATCGCGTACGACTTATCGTGTCGCGTGTCGAATACAGCAACTCGTCTGCGGAACGGCATGCGGTGGCGGATCTGCGGAGCGTCGGTGCCGACGTTCGTGTCGGGCGCTCGAACGAGAAAATGACGGTCGACGGCGACAACGTATGGATTGGGAGCACGAATGCGACGGCCGCGCTGCCCGATCAGATCGATTGGGGCATGATGTTTCGCGACGCATCCCTCGCAGGCACGCTCAGCTCGCAATTTGACCGCAACTGGAACGACGCACAACCCGTTTGAACGAGAACATCGGAGCTAAGCCGTTGCGACTGAGCGAAGCGAAGCGGCTACGCTTTGCGCGAGCCTTACCGACTCCGGATGCGGGCCATCGCATGACTCCAAATGCGGCGCTCGCAATCGCGGCAGATGAAGCTCGGCGATCGACGTGTCGCAGCCAGCGCGGCGCCGTCGCATGGGACCATGACGGGCTGATTTCGGTTGGATGGAATCTCTTGACGATCGGTGCATGCGACCAGTCTGATCGCTGCAAGGCGCAGTGTAGCCGGACGGCGATCCATGCGGAGCAGCTCTGTATCTTGGCGGCGAACCGATCGCTTGCCGGCGCCTCCATGCTCCATGTGAAGATCGTTGCTGACGCTCCGGTCCCAAGCCGCGGCCCGACTTGCTGGCAGTGCTCGAAGCTCATCCTCGCAGCAGGCCTATCCTGGATGTATTTGCTCCAGGAGACCGGGCTCCGCGCGTACACGGCTGAGACGTTTCATCAACTAACGCTTGACGCGAACGCGCTCGGTTAGCGGTAGGCTTCGACCTGGTCATCCCGGAGCGCTCAAATCTGATGGGCATCCGAATTAGCCGTTGATTTCACTCTACGAATGTTTCCGCGCGAAAGGTCTTGAACATGAGCGAGCGCGGGAAGCCGCCTGGATACACCGATGAGTGACTTAGGGGACGAGGAAGCCGACCAGGTCGGGCCATTGGAAGCTTAAGTTCCGACGGCTTGCCAACCTTTGTTCGTCAGCGTCAGGTCCATTTTTGCCGGCGTCGTCGAGAGGTGGTCGAGGTCTTGCCGAAGCTCCGGAAATGCCGCCTGGATGCTCGGGTCCTTCGCCCAGGGTTCCAGACGCGTGACTTTCTGAAAGTACGTGACCTCGGAAATGTGCTGTCCAAAGGCGTCAGCAGGAACCGTAAAGTTGTCGACGCGATCGATGGTCTTCGTCGCATAGCAGAGGTTTAGCGATCCGTCGCCGGGGGCGCCACTCATGACATCCGCCGATGGTGGTAGCGTCTGCGTTACGCCCTTGTCCTCGGACCCTTTTACGACGAACGCGAATCGCAGCGTTGGGAGTTGCCCTTTCGTCGACGTGAAGCCGTGCAAGAGCGTCGCATTTACGCTGCCGCGGTGCTCCGTCAATATCCCGACGTTAGCCAGTGCTTGCTCCTGCGCGATGGCTTTCGCGTCATAGTTGCTTGCCTCGGCAGTCACCGCCTTCGCTTCCCGAGCCACAATGACGGAAGGATATGTGGCGTTAGTGCAGAGTTTCGAGAGGCGCGGATCGTTTGCGAAAGCCTGCGCGATCGCTGCTTGGAAATGATCCTGGGTCGGCGCGTTGGGGTCGGCTGAGCCGCACCCAGCCGTCGATGCGATGAGTATGAGGAGCGATACCCTCGAGAAGCGCGGCCAAGCCCGCAGCGATGTTCGCCAGGAGCGCGGGGGGTTCGACTCCCTCGGAGTTCGGTTATCGACAGACATTTTGGGCTCCAACCCAGCGTGCAATTTGCCGCCGCTATGCCACGCGGAGGTCGAGGTGCAGCGAGTACGGACGCCGCGTCCGATTAGCCTTACGCTTGCGCGACGCGTGCGACGATCGTCTCAACGATATCCTGCGCTACGATGGTTTCCGCGGCCTCCATCGCCACGCCCGCAGAGTTACGCCGCATGGCGGTACGGCACCGAACGCTACACTTGCTGATGCCAACACCCCGGCATAGCCGCTCCTGCTGCGGTCGATCGCGCCGGTGGCTTTCCGGATCCGCGCTGAAACCTCTGCCACGAACAGGGTACTTGCAGGCGGCGTACTCTTAATGATATACTCGCTCCAAGAGATCGACGGCACGAACGCCGCTCGACGAGGAGGCGACGCATGGACCTTCTTTATTACGAGGATCCCGATACGATCAATACGGACGGTACGGTTATGCGGTTTATCTGCCCGACGTCCCAAACGCCTGTACGGAGGCATGCGGCCGGTGTTTGCGGCTACTACTTGCCCGAAATGACCGCAACCACGTCCGATCAGGAGTTCTTCATGGCTACGAAACCTAAACGCGACGAAACGGCCGCCGCCGGACGCAGCTTCAGCGCTCTTCCGTCGACGAATGCCGTATTGGTGCGCTTCGACGCCGACAACACGGAGCAGTGGTTCTCCAATTCCAATGTCGAGGCGCTTCGCAAGTGGAAAGGTTCCGAAGCCGATTTGATTACGGAGGCGCTGAAGCTCGACCCGGGCTACACTCCCGAAGAGCTTATCCGTGAGGGCACACGGCTGCTTGCGAAGCGCCTTATCGCGATCGCGAGGACGCCGAAGCGTAAGACAGCAGCGCGCGGCGTCGACGGCCAGGCGGACAAGCGACTTGCGACGGCGTGTGCGCAGCTCGAAAAGCAGATTGCGAAAGCGATGGAGAGCGGCGACGTCGTCACGGAGATCACGCCGTATTACCTGGCCGGCCTTGCGAAAACCGGATCGCGTACCGCTGCTCGTTGGATGAAACGAAATCGCCCGGATCTGCTGGTTGCCGGGTAACGACAACGATGCCGAGTCATCGTCGTCCTCCGCAGCCAGCTGTCATGGTTTATAACGCGCTTCCATTCGCAACTTCGGCGCAGACCGCTAAATACAACGGGCATCCGGAAACCGCGCGTTATTTTACCATCTCGTAAGGGGATCGCAATGGACTTAATTCGTACCGCTGCCGGTTCACGAAGTGCCGCTTTCGGACTGCTCCTGTTCGTGGTTTCGCTAAATACTGCGTTCGCGGCACCAGAGGCCTCGCAATCTTCCCGATCACAAAACGTCGACGCCCTCGAACGTGATGACGCAATGCGTTGGACGCTGTGGACGACATGCGTCGTTAACGGCGTCCAGAACGCGATGGCGGCAACGGCCAATGAGCGGGTCGTGTCGTATTTACCGCACGACTGCGCGCGAGCGCATGAAGCAGAACAACGCGTCGAGGCGCATTTGGACGAGCGGCATCGAGCGCTAGTCGCTCACCGGCTTGGTGCCCTTATCGAGACGATTGAGCGTCCTCATGCCGATGCCCCGTTCGATGCCATCCATCCTGGCCCGTATCCCGGACGATAGTAGGCAAAACGTTCTGCCTTTCAAACGCGCTACTTTATAAGGCATTTGAAGGATCGGAAAAGCGAGCTTATGGAACTGCCTATTAGTCTTTTGATCCCCATACCTGTCATTGTGGTTTCCGGCGCTGCCGCTCTGGCAATTCATGCCATATCGCACCGGCGTTCACGTCGCTGGAGCGCCTTTGAGATGGCCGTTATCGAGTCGTTGCGTGGGCGGCGCCGCGGTCTAAATTTGCTTGAGATGCAGGCCGAACTAGTGAAGCAAGGTCTTCCCAAGCCCACAGCGGGCAAGATATACGTTACCGCTGAACGGTTGCGGATCGAGTCAGTAGTTGACACGGAGTTGCGCGACGGCACAGATAGCCGAGGACTCGCGAGACAGATGCGTTACTACTGGTTGACCGAAGACGGGCTGCGCCAGTCGATTGAACAGCTGCAACGCAAGCCGCAGATCGGCGGCGTGGGCTTCAAACCTGCATCGCAAGAGAAGCGCCGCGACGTTGCTTAATTTCGGTGGGACTGAAAGAGTCTACCCTGCATTTCAACACTGGCCGGCCGGGTCGAGGACGGGGCGTTCTGGGCCACCTCAACAGCTTATTCCGGGTGTCCAATAACACGTGCTGAACGGTTGGCTCGCGTTTATCTCGATTGGCGGCTGGTGCTTCACAGTCTTGAGCCTGATGTGGCTCGTCCGCGCCATGCGCCATCGTGAACCCGCGCTCGGACCGATTGTAACGGCAATCATGTTCGGTGTTATTGGATTCAGCGCGGTGCCTATGCAGAATGCCCTGCTGATCGACACCTCGATCGCCGCTTGCCACGGACACGGCGCGCTCTATCGACAGCTACTCGAGCCGCGGCAGAGTGTCTGGGCGACGCTCACCGTGCATCCGGTGGGCAACCGTCGCGTCGTCTGCAGCGACGGCACCATCATGACGCTTCCCGTGAATCTCGAAGGCTCAGCCGGCTGGCCGGCGTTGTGACGGCAAGCCATTCCCCCTAGAACGGAATGAAGCGCTATGCATGCAGGGTACTTGCCTTTTGCTTCTTTTCATGATAGCATTCGATGCAGATTGCGAGGCACGAACGCCCGTGACGTTATACGAGGAGACGTGCCAATGGCAGACGCGACGTTAAACGACGGTAGCGAAGACGCAGCTCTCGAAGAGGCACCGACGATCAGCGATGATCGCCGCTATCGCTTAGATGCTCCCGTGCGCCGTATTCCGCGCTTCATGGCGCGCCTGGCCGCGATCCCCCGAGACGAGCCTAAGCGGATCTGGGGCACGTGCATGGCAGAGAAAAGCCGCCTCAAGACCTACGAGTACGAGTACGAGCCGGGACAGTTTACCCGGTACACTGTGCCAACGGTTAAGAATGTCCTAACAGCCTATCGGAAGGCGGTCATGCAGGAGCTGGGCGCTGACCATCCCGCTCTTGAGATCCTGACGCTCTCGCTAAAAGACCAGGAAGAATTTCGGCAAGCCGGCCTCGTCCAGACCTACGACGATCACACGAACCTTCGGCCCATCGATCCCGACAAACTCGTTGGTATTGCGACGGAGATTATCAAGATCCCGGACGACGTGCACGTGATGACGCTGACAGCCGCGCTTCTCATGCTTACGGGTCGCCGATTCATCGAAGTCATTAAGACGGGTGTCTTCAGCGGCGCCACTCGCCGCCGCTCTCTCGTTTTTGCCGGTCAAGCAAAGACCCGAAACGCCGAGACCGCTCAGACCGAGCCTTACGTGATTCCGGTTCTCGCGACTCCGGCGCTGATCCTCAAAGCGATCGACGTGCTTCGCCGGCGGACAAACGTTGCCGACCTCGACAATCAGAAAGTCAACGGGCGGTACTCGAAGCATCTTGGGACGCACGCGGCTCAGCTGTTTCACGACGCGAATCGCACGGCTCTGATCCCGAAGGAGCTCCGCGCCGCGTATGCGACTACCGCGTTTGCATGGTACTGCCCGAACGGCACCTCGATGAACGCGTACTTTGCCGCAATCCTCGGCCACAGTTTTCTGGACGTGGTCACATCGGTAAGTTACATCGATTTTTATCCACTCGCTCAGAAGCGCGCGTTTGTTACGGACCACAAGCGCGCACTGCGCGACGCGATCGCCGCGCAGGAGATCGCGCTCGAAGCAGAACCCGATCCAGCGAAGCGACCCTTCATCGAAGAGCGCATCGAAATGCTTGAGTCGCTCCTCTGACGTCGGCGCGTAGCGCAGCCGGTACCGCGTAGCGCCGTGGAACACGACGACGATACAATCTCCATTCCGCTCAAGTTGTTCGAGGATTTGTCGGCACTCGTTGCCGCGCAACAGCAGACGCTCGAGCAGTATCCGGCGGCGGTAACAGCAATAATCGACGAGGCGGTCGCCCGGTTGCATGCCGCGTATGATCAGCAACTTGCCCGGATCCTGCTCCAATATGGAGAGATTACGGACGAGGCGATCCGCTCGATCGCGGCGGCGATTCCCGCAATCTTAGCTAAACATGCTCCCGACGTCTCACCCCTCATATTCTCGTTTGTGACGCGCGACGTCTTCGAATATGCCAGCGAACGAGTCGCGACGCTGGGCGCAGCACGTGATATGTTGCGTAAGCCTGACGAACCGACACAAGGTTGACTTATGGTCTGCTATCTGCACAATCGCACCCCGACGGTCGTGAACTGCAAGTCCTGTCGCAAAGGCCTGTGCGGCGAGTGTGCGCGCATCTTCCGGCCGCCTATGTGTCGCGACTGCCAGGTCGACTCGACCATCAACGCCTCGGGACCGATCGTACGTCGAGCAATCGCTACGATGATCCTCGCGATCGTCGGCTTTGTCGGCGTCGACTATGCGTTGACGCTGCTGTATACGACTGCGCCGCGCTTTCCGTTCTTCTCCCACGCCCGTGTCTGGCTCCTCGCACATGCGACCGCGATCGACCTCATCGCGGGATACGCGCTCACCGCGTGGCCGTATGGTCTTAAAGTAACGAGCTCCTTCGGCTTGCCAAAGGGTTATCTGCTGCCGATTACATGGTTTTACCGACTATTCGAATGGCGGCTCATCGGCGGCCTATTTATCGGGATGTTCGTCTTCCCGTTCGAGGTCGTCGGCGATATTCGCACGTATCGCGCACTTCGTAAGCGTCTCCGCGTTACGGAACTTATCCCGGAATACGCCGACGATCAAGAGCCTCGGCGGGTCAGGTCGGCCCGCTCCTTACAACCGGAGCTCCCGTATCAGCAACGCCAGGAGCTGCCGTTCGCTAACGACATAATCGATCAATGAGGTACTCTACGGCTGGTCGAAGCGACGTAAAGCGTTCCCGATGGCGCATCAATTACTCGGAGGGCTCGGCGTCGCAAGAATACGCTCAAAATCATTGAGCGAGACTGCTCCACCTGCGTTAAGTGTTGCATGAATCTGCTCGAGTGCACCCAAGGCGTCTGGCAAAGTTCACTTGCCGTGACGACGAAGGCTACGTCTTCTCTTCGGCTCTCTCGCGTATCGAAG
>JAABUQ010011341.1_pt1 | contig 11399 bp, 11 predicted proteins | sample 5560001 | NCBI WGS metagenome assembly JAABUQ01 (sample SAMN10711888, study PRJNA513371) | rock metagenome | isolation source: Antarctica rocks | place: Antarctica: Victoria Land, Finger Mt nord | collected 2015-12-18
CCGGGCAGGGCACCAACACCACGCAGGTGCCGTCGAGCACTGCCGGCATTGCCCTTCAGGGTACGGTCAACATCAAGCCGGTTCTGAAAAAGAATCAGGGCGAGGAAGTGGCGATCTTCGTCGCCCAAGATTTCAATTTTGCCGACGTTTATAATCTGGAACTGCGGCGGTGACGTTGGAGCTGGAGCGCTCGCATCCCACCACTCTGCCGATCGACGCGGCCGTGGAAGATGCCGATATCTACCCCGGCGCGGGCAGTCAAAATCGACGCGGGCTTGGGGGAGGGCTGATTGGTCCCTCGCGTCATGTCCTGGAGCACCATCTGGCCCCGTTACGCGGCCTGATGGAACCGGCAGACGTGACCGAGCTCGTCATCAACCGTCCTGGGGAAGTGGCGATCGAGCGCGGCGGAGAGTGGACCTGGCACGAAGTGCCGGAATTCACCTTCAATTGGTTGATGACGTTGGCTCGTGCCGCCGCCGCCGCGACGAAGCAGGATATCCGTTCCGACACGCCGATCTGTTCGACGGTGCTGCCCTCAGGCGAACGGTGTCAGTTCCTGATTCCGCCGGCGACGCTGGAGGGGACCGTTTCGGTGACAATCCGCAAGCCGTCGTCGATCACGCTCACGATCGACGACATGTTGGAACGAGGTGTATTCGAGCAGACGGAAGCTTCTTGCCAGGGAGCGTCGGAGGTCAACGTCCAGTTGCTGTCGCTGCTGCGACGCAAGGAGTGGCGGGCGTTTCTCGAACTGGCCGTCGTCTCGAGGAAAAACATCCTGATCTCGGGCGCAACGGGGTCGGGGAAGACGACGATCGCGAAGGCGCTAATCCAGATGATCCCCGCCAACGAGCGCCTGTTGACGATCGAGGACACGCGCGAGCTGACGTTGCCGCAGCGCAACGTCGTCCACATGATGTACTCGAAGGACGGCCAGGGGCTGGCGCAGATCGGCCCGAAACAGCTGCTTGAGAGCGCGCTGCGGATGCGGCCGGACCGCATCCTGCTCCAGGAGCTGCGCGACGGAACGGCGTTCTTTTACCTGCGCAACGTCAATTCGGGCCATCCGGGATCGATCACGACGGTGCACGCCAACTCGGCGGCGGCGGCTTTCGAGCAACTGACGCTTCTAGTCAAGGAGTCCGAAGCGGGTCGCGATCTTGTCCGCGAGGATATTCGCGGCTTGCTGAAGACACTGATCGACGTGGTGATCCAGGCGGAAAAAGTCGGCGGTCGCTGGAAGGTGAAGGAAATATACTTTGAGCCCGACGTTCGCGCTCCGGATTCCGGGAAGTAGCCCGGCCGCCAAGGCGGCCGTCGTCATTGTTGGGGCGATCCCAGCTCTCGCGGTGTGGACGGCGCTCGCGCTGACGATCGCGTTGTTCGGCTTGCACCAGGTTACTGCGCACTTCCGGATCGAGGTGCTGCCGGACTGGCTCTGGTATTACCGTCACGATCCGAAGCTGCACGACTGGCTGGTCAAGGGTTACGGGTTCAGCGGCGTGGTTGTGCTGTTCGGGCTCGTCTTGTTCCTTCGGACGAATACAGACCCTGCCCTCCACGGTTTGGCGAATTTCGCTACCGAAGCGGAAATTGCCAAGGCGGGTCTGCGCGAGACGAAGGGCATCCTCCTCGCGCGCCACAAGGGCCGCTTCCTCTACGCCGGGGCTGAAGCACACGTCCTGCTGGAAGCCCCTACTGGTTCCGGGAAGGGCGTCGGCATCGTTATCCCCAACCTGCTGAACTGGGTCGGGTCAGTAGTCTGTCTCGACATCAAGCGCGAAAACTTTACCAAGACTGCCGGTTTTCGCAGGCAATCCGGCCAAGCCGTGCACCTGTTCGATCCGCTCGATCCGGACGGCGCAACGGCGCACTACAACCCCTTGGAGTATATCAAGCGCGCCGATGAGAGCGATGTTATCAACGAGCTCCAGAAGGTCGCGAGCATGCTGTTCCCGACGCCACAAAGTGGCGAGACCTTCTGGGCGGAAGCCGCTCGCACGGGCTTCATCGGAGTCGGGGCGTACGTCGCGGCGACGCCGGAGCTGCCGTTTACGATCGGACAAATCTACCGCGACCTCACTGAGGGCAGTCCTCAAGCCCGGTTCCCGGTCATCATCAAGGATCGCGAAGGATTAGAGCATCCCCTTTCCTCGTTCTGCGTCACGGCCCTGACCGACTTCTGTTCAGGTTCGGACAAAACCTTCTCCAGCGTCAAACAGACGATCACGTCGCGGCTTGGGCTCTGGCTGAACCCCCGGGTCGATCAGGCGACTTCATCAAGCGACTTCGACCTGCGTGACCTGCGCACTTGGCCGATGTCGATCTATCTAGCCGTGTCGCCGAACAACATCGATCGGGTGGCACCGCTCTACAATCTAATTTTCCAGCAGTTGGTCGATCTCAACACCGATCCCGAGATCGGCGAGTTCGAGCCGAAGAGTCAGAAACGCGTCCTCGTCCTGCTCGACGAATTCGCTCGCCTTGGTCACGCCCCGGTTATTGTCGCCGCAATCCCCTACGTTCGGAGCTTCGGTCTCAATCTGCTGATCGTGGTTCAGACGCGCGCGCAGCTCCGTCGTTTGCACGGCGATGACGGAGCTGAAGATATCGTCTCGAACAGCGATGTCGAGGTCGTTTACACGCCCGGAACGTTCCGCGACGCCAAGGAAACTTCTGAACGTCTCGGGACGCACGGACTTGCTGCCAAGTCGAAGAGTCGATCGGCGGGATGGTTCGGCAAATCGAACAACAGCATCTCGGAATCGGAACAGTCCCGCTCGCGGATGCTGCCACAGGAAGTCCAAACGATGTCGCTGTCTGACGTGTTGATCTTCAAGCGGGGGACGCCCCCGATCAAAGCGACCAAGCTTCTGTACTATAAGATGGCGGAGTTTACGAAACGGCTTCTAGCACCTCCTAAGGTGACTCCGCGGGCCATGCCGAATCCACCCCATGTCGACGGACTGGACCGGTTCGCCAATGAAGCGGGGGCGAAGGATCGCCCCATCACATCGCCAACCGGCCTGACCGATGCCCAGCTCGAAGGGTTGGAGCGCGTCGATCTCGACGCGCTCACCATCGACGCGAGCCGCGCCGACATTATTCTTCGCGTCGCTCGTGGTATCGGCGCGGCGACGGATATGACCAAATTCTTCAACCTGGTTGAGGCCTGACCATGGCGTCCAATCCGCGCGACTACCTCGACAGCGCTCCGGTTAAGGAGAGCCTCGAACAGCCGACTTCGGCGGCCATCGTGGAGGTCAACCATGAGCGGCAACCGGATCGTCCGGTGCCGTTGGTTGAAACCCCGGTCATCCGGGATTTAGACTCGGCATTCGTTGAGCAGCTCGCTAGCCGGGTGCAAGTCGAAGTCACGCCACTTCAGGCCACCACGATCGATACGCCCGACAAGGCGGCTTCCCTGCCGTGGGAGCCGGGCGACGCGCCGACGCGCGCGTTTATCGAAACCTCAAGTCACGAGGCCAAGGTGGCATTCTTCCTCCTCGATGCGGCGATTTTGGCGCAGTCTGATCGCGGAGCCGGTGACGCGCACATCGATCGAGCCCAGCGGACATTGGCACGGGCGCTCGAAGATCGCGAAGTACTTTCCGTGATGGGCAAGCAAGGTCTGACGCGTGATGATGTGACGGAGTTCGCGCGGGATGACCCGGCGAAACTCGTCCAGGTCCTCGGCACCGCAGTGAGGAGTCTCCAACTCGATCGCGACTTGACGAGAACACTCGCGCCTGACGTGAACAGCATCAGCGCTTCGCCCGAACTCGCGCGGGCTGATGCGTTGGTACGTGACGCGGAGGCGACCGGAGCCGAGCCAGCAGCGAAGGCGATCGGAGCCGAGCAAACAGCCAAGACGGGGCGCGACGGGCCATCGTTCGAGATCGGCGACGTTCCTGCCGACGTTGACCGGCGCTATCACACCGAGAACTCGCGCTGGCGCGACCAGAGAGGCTTTTACGAAGGCGCTGCGGCGAAGGATCCGGCGTTCCACGATCGCGGTAATAAGCTCGTCTCCGGCATCCAGAGCCCGGCGGTAATCGCCGACATGGTCGCGATTGCCGAGCATCGCGGGTGGAAGTCGATCGAGGTGACTGGAACCGAAGAGTTCCGGCGTGAAGCGTGGCTCAAGGCCCGCGAACAGGGGCTTGAGGTACGCGGCTATAAACCCAATGAACGCGATCTGCAGGAACTTGGAAAGCGGCGCGAGCAGATAGACGATCGTCGCAACGATGCGATCACGGCCGTTCGCGAACCGACCGCCGCCGCTGAAAGAACGCCTTCCTCCGCAAAGGAGCCCGTCGAGCGTGGCGAAGCGATCACGACGAAAGCGGCACCCCTTCCAGCCGCAGCGCCGTCGGCCGATAGGGAACAGGTCGATACGGCTTCGGCAAAGGTGGCGCCGACGGCGGAGCGCGGCACGGCCATCGTGACCGATCGCGCCTCGGCACAGCGGGTAGAGGACCGGACCGACTCGGTGCCTGCAAAAGCCGTTGCGGCCGGGCGCAATACTCCGCCGACTCTCGAAGGCGAGCGGACTTTGCTGTCCGTCTCGTTCTATGAAGTCGAGGCAGCCAAGGCCGCCGGCGCACGGTGGGATAAAGACGCAAAGTCGTGGTACGTCGAAGGAAAAGATAAGCTCCACGCTGCGGTACCCTGGATCCCCGATTCCGAGCAGAAGCGAACCGAGGCGATGATCGCGGGCAATCGCAACGCCCGCGGCCAGATGCGCGTGGTCGAGGCGATGGTGGAAAAATCTCTCCCGGACGATCCTGAAGGCCGTCGCCTGGTTCTCGCCGCTTCTCGCGCGGTCCTGGCCGATGCGGTCGAACGCGGTCAGCGTATTCCGCCGCCTGAATTCAAAGTGGTGGACAAGGCCCGCGATCCCGCGCCAGCGGAGGCTGCAACGCCGGCACGGCCGATCGCCGCGCGCCCGGCACGTGAGCGGTCAATGGAGCGGTGAAGATAGTTCTGTTGCTGACCGCCGTCGCCGTCGCTCTGGCGCGGTGTGACGGCCCGGCCAGTGGTCCCACCGTACCCGTTTCTGGAGCTGCTGGTGCTGGCGATTGCCGGGCACAAGTCGTCGGTGGTGTCTCGCCTGCCTTGTTACGGAGCGCCCTCAAGCCGCAGGTGGTAGCACTCTGCTACACCGGCTATTCGGCGCTGGTGTCCGGGCTGACGCGAACCCCCCTGTGGTCGGCCGAGTTGCTGACGCCGGCGACGATCGCCGCGGCGCGCCAGCTTCAGCGCGTCGATGAATTCCATCCCGACCCGCACTTGCCGCCCGGCGTCCGCGCTGAACTTGACGACTATCGGCGCTCCGGTTTCGATCGGGGCCATATGTCGCCTTCAGGCGACATGCCAACGGCGCAGGCGCAAGCCGAGAGCTTCTCTCTGGCCAACGTTGTGCCGCAGACTGCCAATCTCAATCGTGGCTCGTGGAGCACGCTTGAATCGAGCGTCCGGCGTCTTGCGACTCGCTACGGTGCGGCATACGTCGTCACCGGACCATCCTTCGAGGGCAGCACCCTCCAGAGCCTCAAAGGACGGGTCACGGTCCCTACTGAAACCTACAAGGCGGTCTATGTGCCGGGCCTCGGCGCAGCGGCGTGGGTGGCGACGAACGATAACGAGCCGGCCGTACGGGAGGTTAGCGTTGCGGAGCTAACCGCGCTTATCGGAATCGACCCCTTTCCTTCGCTGGCCGCGACGGTGAAGAGTACCGCCGCCCTGCCCCAACCTCACCGCCATTTCCATCGAGAAAGCAGTTATGACTGATCGGTTTGTACCGTTCAGCGACGGAGCGTCGGTCGCTATCGGCGGCCTGACACTTGACAGCGACCCCGATCGCGTCGCCCTCTACGGCAACGTCGATCTCACGCGCGACAAGGTAGGACTCGCCGCCGCGCGGCAGTTGAAAACCATTGTTGATGCGGTAGTGGTGACGCTTTCCGCCGATGCAGGTCTCCCCGACCATTTGGAGGCGCCGTTAAAGACGGTGATAGTAAAAAACCCGTTTCGATAGCGGCACCTCAGGGTACTTGTCGCCGAGACATGCGCGCCCAAGCGCGCATGTCTCGAGTATTATACAGGAAACCAACCACGAAGCTCAGTTTGTTAGCAACGTAAGACCAAGGCCAGATATATTTGCAATGGGCATATAGAGCAATTGAGGTCCCCCTTTACAATATCCATTTGAGTCGCCTGTGATAATGATACCAAATGCGATAGTTCCGTAGAATACCGGTCCTCCACTATCGCCGCATTGCGCTATATTGCTTACTGCGCTTCTTAAGAAGACAAACGGACCGTACGGTGTTCCGTCCGGATACGTTCCAGATACATTATTGTTGGCAACCGTGGGACAGGCATATCCAGTAACTGCCCGTATTTGCACATTGTTGTTCCATTACCAGGGAGAGAGACGGGTTGGGCCGTAATTTGCCTTCCCGCGTTTCCGTCGCTGATCCAATTAGTGGCTGGAATCAGAATCCGGCCAAATGGCGCAACTGCCCAGGAAATATCATGGCTCGAGTCCCATTCTGCGGCCTGAATATTCATGTCTGTGTTATTCTGTGTTGACATTGTTTTACCGACAATCAGACCTGATCGGGTGCCTTTTGCGCAATGCCCCGCAGTCAGAATACCCGTAACGCCAGAACCGTATCCATCAGTAGAATTTCCACGCACTCCAAATCCTGAAGTGCATAAGTTTGTGTTACCAGAAGAGTCGTACACAACAAGCTGGTTTCCCCCCGCAAGATTGTTTTGACCGGCTGTTGTGCCTGGTCCAGCTGTAGGGCTGGGAAACTGCGTCTCTGCACGCAAAATAACTTTTTCGCCTAGTTTTAGTCCGGCAACCTGCGCAGCTAGTTTTTCGGGATGATGAACTGCTCCTATCACTACACCTTTTTCGACATCGACATATGTCATCGATTCTTCACGAAGAGTGGCAAACAAAGATTGTAAGCGGCGCTGTGCGGTTTTTAGCTCAACTAGAGTAAACTTGGCATTCTCGCCTACAACTGCTCCTCTAAGTGTCGGTTGCGCCATGTAGCGGTTGAGCAAAGCACTGACTTGTCCAACGTGCTTAACGTGTACCACATAGGAAGCGGCTGACGCGCTAACATATAGACCAGCATAGTTTGCATCTGTCCGAGTTAATCTATCGTCAATGGCTGATAGCTCCGCCTCGATTTTTGCGCGGCGTAACGCCTCTTTTACGGTAATACCTTGCGATCGACTAACTTCCTTTGCATCCCTCATAAACGCCGCATCCTGGGCATATGCTCCACGGCTAAAACAAAGGATAGCAGAGGCAAATACAATGCGAATGTTAACACGCATATTAAATCTCCTCACAGAGCTCGGCAAATAGTTAGATCACCTTTTGTGTAATAGAGCCTACTTTTTCGGAAGTCCAACGTTTAAGACAACCTCCTCTATAATGCCTTTTATTCAAACATCTACTCACGCCTGCGGCGAAGGCACTGTTCAACACCTAGCTATGTCTGACATTATTCGGCCACAACCAGCCTGATGCTGCTTTTTGTCGAACTTATCAAATGTCATAAGTGCTAAAAGCATAAATACTATGTTCAAAATCGAGAACGACGCAAAAATTCACGTGTTTGTGATCGTGCCGATGGTCATCGCAACCATCGTTTGCTGGAACACTTCATATATGAGCCGTGCGGTTGAGCATCTGCGCAAAGCCGGTCAAGACATTGCCCGCTCCACCAATTCCCTAAGGGCTCCTCTGGGCTGGAGGCACATCGTCCTTGCCGCGACATCCTCGGCAAGACGCCGGTCGCGCGGTCGTCGGCTAACGCGCGCTGACCTTCCTCCGTGACCTCGGCTATCGAGTGTCCTACGCGTCCTCGCTATCTCTACTTAGCGTCATCCGTGTCACAACCTGGAAGTATCCCTGTAATCTACCGCCCCAGGTCGTCGCGGCTCGGTGGCAATCGCAGCGGCTCCACAGCCTTCGCCGGATCGGCTGTCCTCGCGCGGTGCGCCGCCAGGTGTGCCTCGCGGTCCCTCGTCGCGGGTTCGGGCATCTCCTTCAGAAACGCTCGCGTTGTGGCCGCCAGTGCCCGATCCGCCGGGGAGGAGCTGGCGGCTAGTTGGTCGGCAGCGGCGGCATAGGCCGTCCGCACCTTGGCCTGACGCACGAAGGTTTGCTCTTCCCATGCGCGGTAGCCCGGCGGACTCTCGCCCATCATCGCCTCGGTCGTGCGCCTTGCCGCCTGGAGAACGCGTGGCGTCTCGCCTTGGCCGCTATCCGCCCGGTCGCGCATCTTGCGCACTGGCATCGTCTCGCGCTTCTGCACGATCCCCCTAGCTCGGCGCGGCGTGGCTTCTGCCTCCATCCCCCGCGCTTGGAGTTCGCGCGCGAACGTCTCGCGATACCGCGCGAGATCGTCCTTGCGCGGGTTGAACCGCTCGCCGCCCTCTCCCCGCGCCGCTACCGTCAAGTGGACGTGGGGATGGTCGGTATCGGTGTGCAGCGCCATGACGTAGGGAAACCGCTCCATCTCGACACGGGCAAACGCCCGCGCCGCATTTCGTACGATCTCGGGGTCGCTGCCTGGCGGCATCGACAGGATCATCGACACGGAAGTTAGCGGATCGCGGCGCTTGGTCGTCCCGTCTTCCCTTAGAGACCACTCGGCCGCAATCTCCTCGAGACGCTCCTTGCCGCGCAACATCTCCGCATCGCTGGTCTCGACCTCCAGCTTGCCGTGGCGGGCGATGTAGTCGAGGTGTGCCAGCGTGTGTGCCCCGCCGCGTTGGCGACCGGTCACTTTGACCATGGCCTCGGGTGCCTTCTTGGCCAGTCGTTCGAGCTTGGCTCGCCGCTGGCCTGTTCCTCCTGAAGGCCGCGTTGCAACATACGCGGTCGCCAGCATCATCGGGACGCCGCTGCGCGCCTTGGCCCTGCGTGACGGGGCTCGCCACGTCTCGTCGAGAAACTCGATCTGGTTCTCGTGAATCACGGTACGTTCCAGTAGCTCGCATCGCCCGCCAGCGCGCGCTTGAGACCATAATCCTACAACTAAGAACTCTTGTTGTCCAAACAACAAAACTCCTATCCCCCTTAGCCTAGCAAATGCTCGGTCGGCACCGACACCGCACGGTCCTCGCCATCAAACAGGACCTTCACCTTCAACGGCGATACCAGGCGCCCGGATCGACCGCCCACATGGACCACGATGCTGGAGGGCTCACGCTCGATCCCGCCTCCGCTTTCCACCTCGGTCGACGCTGCCTCGCTGTCCTCGTTGCTGCCGTGAGCAGCGGTCTCGGACACGTCATTGGTAAGAACCGGCAACGATCTCTCAAGACTTCCGCCCTGGGCGCTTGCAAGCTGTCTGACTGCGCTTCCGGTAATCTCCCGACCCGAAGCCAGAAATTCCTCCACTGCGACAGGCGACTTCAGCCAAAGCTGATAAAGATCGTATAAAGGCCGGACACCAGTCTCATTCGCGCGCTTTGTCAGCACCTCGGGCATCAACCCAATCGCTGCATACTGAGCCACGGCCGACCGAGGGCGGCCGATGCGCGTTGCAATCTGCTCCTGCGTCAACCCCTGCTCGGCAAGTCGCGTCACCGCCGCCGCCATGTCGCAATTGGACAGTCCGGCACGCTGCTCGTTCTCGACTACTTGGCCTATCAGGTCGCCGTCGCTGGCACCGTCGCTGACAATCGCCGAGATTGTCTCAAGGCCCGCCAGTTTCGCCGTTCGGAAACGGCGGTCTCCAAAGCGTACAACGTAGCTGCTTCTACCGGTTTTCCTGAGCGTGACAGGTTGCAGCAGTCCGCGCTTCTTAATCGATTGCGCGAGCGCCGCCAGCTCCCCGTCGTCGAACGACGTTCTCGGATTGGTCGGATCGCTGGTGATCCGCGACAGAGGTATCTCCTCGACTTCCCTGCGCTTGACGGAATGCAAGTCATCGACGGTTAGCTTCAGGTCCTTCAAGCTGTCACTGATGCCGTACTTGTCGGTCATGCGGGGCTTCCTTCAATCCGGGTCCATACCTTTTCCATCACGCGGTGCATCTCCTTCGTCGCCTCTTTCACGCTGGACGATGCTGGGAGTCGCCACACCGGGAGCTTGTTCCTCAACGCGAACTCGTAATTATCCCGGACGGTCAGCACGCCGGGAAACATCAGCGTCGCACCCAAGGCGTCCAGTGTGTTTTGAAGCATGACCCTCTCGTCCTTGGAGTGACTGTTGAATCGCGACGGAAGGAATCCAAGGTTGATCAACTCGCGACCTCCCCGCGCACGTTTCTCGACGGCGTCCACGGCACCTAGCAAAGCCCTTACCCCGTCCATCGCAAAGTCTTTCATTTCGATGGGTGAGATCAGATAGTCGCTGATGGCAAGCGCAGTAAAATTGCGAGCACCCCACGTTGGTGGCGTGTCGATCACACAATAGTCGTAGCCATCGAAGGCTTGGAACCGGCGGATCGCCTGCGGAACACTCGCCATTTCGATGCCGTGGATCCGTTCATCCATGGCCATCACTGATATGCCAGATACTGCCGCAGCGGGCAGCTCCTTGACCGGGTCGAACAAATCGGCAGCAGCGCCGGCCTCATGCTCTCCCGATAGAACCTTACTGGCATTCCCTTGGCCATCGAGATCAATGACCAATACCCGCGTCGACCGATCGTTTTCCGTCTTCTTCTCGGCCAGAAACCAAGCCAAATGCACGGCCAGCATCGTCTTGCCGACGCCGCCCTTTTGGTTGTTGATCACGATCGTCTTCATTTCGACCTCCGTGCTAGAGTGGGGCAGGGGCAACAGGCACCATCGACTCGGCTAGGCGCGGAAATCCGGCGACCCTCTTCCCGATCTTCTTTTCCGCCAGTCTGAGCTCATAAATCTTCTGGAGGTTTAACCACATCTCGGCACTTGTCCCGAAGAAGTGCCCGAGCCGGATCGCTGTGTCGCCGGTGATCCCGCGCTGGCCGTTGATGATGAACGTCACTCGATTAGGCGGCACTCTGATTTCACGAGCCAGCGCGGCAGCGGTCATTCCGATCGCCGCCAGTTCATCCGCCAGATGTTCGCCGGGATGAATGGGAGTTCGCGCCATAACTTTCCTCTCTAGTGATAGTCGACGATTTCAACCTCCGATGGCCCGCTCTCACCGTCACGCCACACGAAGCAAACTCGCCACTGCAGGTTGATGCGGATGCTGAACTGGCCTTCGCGATCGGCCTTGAGCTTTTCGAGGTGTAATCGGGGTCTGGGGCGCAGTGGAACAGGAAAGGCGCACAAGGATCGCGTCATAGCTCGTCCAAGCCCGAAGTGTTCGGATTGCGCAGCGGTCTCAGTTCGCCGCGCGCCACCATATCGGGGAGCGTGAA
>JAABUQ010011342.1_pt1 | contig 11398 bp, 13 predicted proteins | sample 5560001 | NCBI WGS metagenome assembly JAABUQ01 (sample SAMN10711888, study PRJNA513371) | rock metagenome | isolation source: Antarctica rocks | place: Antarctica: Victoria Land, Finger Mt nord | collected 2015-12-18
GCGCGGTGCGAACCGCCATGCGATCGGCCAGGCTACGAGCAGAGCCACGGCCGCGCCGCCAAAAGCCACGTAGGGGAGCCGCGCGCAGGCGCCGGCCAGCAGCAGCCCGGCGATCTGACCGCCGCTGACGAAGGCTTGCAGTACGCCGATCTGCTCGTCCCATTGCTCCGCCGGGGCGTGGCCGACGATGAAGATGCTGCCGACGATGCTGACGGCGATCACGCCCAAGCCGCCCAGGAAGGCGAGCAAAGCGTGCGCTGGCGCTCCCTGCGCGAAGGGGAACGCCGTGAGCGCCGCCGCGCCGAGCAACAGGCCGCCCAGCACGAGCGTGAGGTGACGCCCGTTTCGGTCCGCCCAGGCGCCGAGCACGGGCGCCAGCAGTCCGGCCGATGCCCAGGCCGCGTAGATCAGGCCGCCCTTGGCGCCGTTACCGGCCGAGAGCGGCAGCAGGATCGGCGCGGCCCCGTTCTGCACCAGGCCCAGCAGCCCGTAGGCGAAGAACCACGGCTGCACCGCGCCGCCGGCGCGGGACTGAACTCCGCCGACAGGCGAGTCCGGCCCACCGAGGTCAACCGTCGTCTTGGTCATTGCGGCGCCTTAATGGCTCTTGGCGGCAACCAGCAGAAGGTTGCGGTCGCCAAGTCGCTGGCGCCGGAGCCGTCGCTGGTGATTTTCGACGAGCCGACCCGCGGCGTCGACGTGGGCGTCATCCCGGCATTCCACGGCGCCATCCGCCGCCTGGCCGACGACGGGAAAGCCGTCGTCGTGATCTCGTTGTATCTGCCCGAGGTGATGAGCATCTCGGACCGCATCCCGCGATCCACTAGACGGGCCGTCGCGCTCCGCGGTTCGACCGCGAACCCGGACGGCGACGCTAACGCCGCGCCTTACGGGCGGCGTAGCGGGCGTCGCGGGCGGCCTTCTGCTCTGCGAGCAGGGCGCGCTGGGCGGCCTTCTCGGCGGTCACGCGGGCGGCTTCCTCGGCGGCGAGGCGTGCGAGCTCGGCTTGGCGGGCCTCCTCCTCCTCGGCCAGGCGCCGGGCCTCCGCAGCCTTGATGACTTCGCGCTCGGCCTGCCGGACGGCCCGCGCCTCCGCGATCGCCTTGCGTTGCGCCTGCGCGGCCAGCATCGCCGGATCGTCCGGCGCGGGGCGGGACCGGAACTTCTCCAGCAACGCCTTACGTGCCTGCTCGGCCGCCTCTTTGCGGTCGTTGAACTTGTCTCCTCGATTGGCGGCCACCTTGTCCTCTCCTGCGACGTTCGGCCGCCGCATAGCCGATCCGGCGCGCGACAGAAAGTCGCAGTTGCGCTACTCGGCCCGCGAAACGCGCAGCGCGTCCAGCGGCACGAGCTTGCCGTCCTGTTCGAAATGCCAGAACGTCCAGCCGTTGCAGGACGGGGCGTTCTGCAGCGCCGCACCCACACGATGGATCGAGCCGCGCAGATCGCCGGCGACCAGGGTGCCGTCGGCGGCGACGGTGGCACTCACCCGGCGCTGGCGGTCGTGCAGCACGGTGCCGGGCGGCAGCACGCCGCGTTCGACCAGGCTGCCGAACGGGATGCGGGGCGCCTCGCGCTTCGAGGGCGTCGCCGATGCGCCCGCGCGCGACGCCCGGTCCACGGCGCGGATACGGCCCCAGGCGGCCTCGACATAGGCCGGGTGCCGCTCGATGCCGATGAAATGGCGGTGCAGGCGCTTGGCGACCGCCGCCGTGGTGCCGGTGCCGATGAACGGGTCGAGCACGATGTCCTCCGGCCCGGTGCTGGCCAGCAGCACGCGGTGCAGCAGCGCCTCGGGCTTCTGCGTCGGGTGCAGCTTGAGCCCGTGCTCGTTGCGCAGCCGCTCGGGGCCGGTGCAGAGCGGGATCAGCCAGTCGCTGCGCATCTGCACGTCGTCGTTCAGCGCCTTCATGGCCTGGTAGTTGAACTTGTGTCGGCTATCGCGTTGCCGCGCCGCCCAGATCAGGGTCTCGTGCGCGTTGGTGAAGCGCCGGCCGCGAAAGTTGGGCATCGGGTTGGCCTTGCGCCAGACGACGTCGTTGAGGACCCAGAAGCCGAGGTCCTGCAGGATGGCGCCGATGCGGAAGATGTTGTGGTAGGCGCCGATCACCCAGATCGTGCCGTCCTTGCGCAGCAGCCGGCGGCACTCGGTGAGCCAGGCGCGGGTGAACGCGTCGTAGGCGGCGAAATCGGTGAAGCGGTCCCACTCGTCGTCCACCCCGTCGACCAGGCTGTCGTCCGGGCGGCGCAGCTCGCCGCGGAGCTGGAGGTTGTAGGGCGGGTCGGCGAACACGCAATGCACGGAGGCCGTCGGCAACATGCGCATCAGCTCGACGCAGTCGCCCAGCAGCACCTGATCGAGCGGCAACTCGCGGACGATTTCCACCGGGGTCCAGAGAACGTTGCGGTCGTTATGGTGGCGAAGCGCCGGTTGCCGCGTCAATCGGCGGCTTCGAGCAACGCCTCGGGCACCGGCTCCCCGGCGGCGGCGAGTTCCAAGGTGAGCTGGCGCACCGTGCCGAAATCCGCGCGGTGATGCCGGCTCGGCCCCATCCTGCGCAGCGCCGCGCGGTGGGCCGGGGTCGCGTAGCCCACGTTCGATTCCCAGCCGTAGCCGGGGCAGCGCGCGGCGAGCCGCGTCATGGCGCGGTCGCGCAGCACCTTGGCGACGATGGAGGCGGCGGCGATCGACAGGCTCAGCCCGTCACCGCCGACGACGCAGCGCACCGTGCAGGAAAGCGCGGGCGGCCGGTTCCCGTCCACCAGCGCGAGATCGGGGGGCGCCGGCAGTCGTGCCACGGCCCGGCACATCGCCAGCATCGCGGCGTGCAAGATGTTGAGCCGGGCGATCTCGGCGATCGACGCGGCGCCGACGCCGATCTCGGCGAGGCCCGACGCGCGAATGGCGGTGAAGGCGACCAGGCGCTGCTCGGGTTCGAGCTTCTTCGAATCGTCGATCAGCCGCGCGAGCCGGCGCGGCACGCCTTGCGGGAACACCACGGCGGCGGCGAGCACGGGGCCGGCGAGCGGGCCGCGGCCCACCTCGTCCACCCCGGCGACCCGGCCGCCCGCCTGTTTCTCGAGCTTGAACGTCGGCATTGCCGGCGGATAGCAGAGTGATCGGGATTCGGGCTACCGGGTATCAAGGGGTAGTGGAGGTTGACGACGACCGTGACCTCGGCCTGCGGCATGGCGGCGGGAAACGGCGGCACTCGGGCGTCGCGCAGCATGGCGGAAGCCGCCCTGTCGAGCAGGTCCGAGCCGCTGCCACGCGCCAAGCCGACGGCGAGCACATGGCCGTCGCGGGCGACGGTGAAGCGCACGGCCGTGGTGCCCTGTTCGCCGCGCTCGCGGGCCGCTTCCGGGTAGGCCTTGTGCGCCTGCAACCAGGCGCTGAGCTGACCCTGCCAGGAGGGACTGACAGTCGCGGCGGCGGCGGGCACCGGCGTCGCTGGCGGGGCCGCAGAAGTGGGCGAGGCCGTGGCCTCGGGCGCGGCTGCCGCTACCGTCCGCTCGGGCGTGGGTCGAGGCGGCGAGGGGTGCCGGGCCGGCGGACGATGGGGCGCGGGCGGCGCGTCGGGCGGCCGGACGATCGCCGGCATCGGAGTAGGCGGGGCAGGTGCCTCGATCGAGGGCGGCGTCCGCGCCGTCACCGCTGGCGGCTGCTCCGAAGTAGCCGTCACGGCCTGGGGCGGGGACGGCGGCGGGGCAGGCTCGGGGGCCGGCGCCGAAACCGCCTCCGCCGGCGCTGCGGCGGTGGCCTCCGTCGCCGCCGGCAGCACTTCGAGCGCGATGGTGACCGGCGGTGCCGGCGGTGCCGGTGCCGGGAGGCCGAGCAGCAGCAGGAGCACCGCGCCGTGCAGCCCTGCCGCCGCGATCCAGGCAAGCGGATGCAACGGGTACGGCCGTTCGGACCGGGGCGGTCGGGCGGCGCCGGCGGTCCGGGGTGCGGCCGGCGCCGGAAGAACGGTGGTCCGCACGCCTACTTCGTCAACTCCGCCTTGGCGCGCGAGGAGAGCTGCAGCCGGTCCATGCAGGCCTGGTGCGGCTCACCGGCCGGCGCGTCCTCGCGCTTGCCGAACTGGCAGCCGAGCACGTCGTTGACCAGCATGCGGCCGATGCCGTCGCAGGGCTGACCGGGCAGGTCGAACAGGCGCACCGCGGTCTTGTGCGGCGCCAGCGGAGCGAGGTCGAGTGCCACGCGCCGGGCGATGACGCCATCGGGGCCGAACAGGATGAGGTCGAGGCGAAGCTGGGTGATCGGCTCGGGGTCGGGGTTGGCGACCACGACGTAGACGCGACACCCCGCAGCGGGCGCGGCGGTCGCGTTCGGCGCGGCGGCTTGCGCCGGCAACGGCTCAAGCTTGTTCAGCTCGACCGAGATCGGCGCCGGGGGAGCCTGTGTCTGCGCTCGGGCGCCGTGCGCGGCGAGCAGCACCAGGGCCGCAGCCCATCGCCAGCCGGGCCTAGGATGTTGAGCGTTGCCGAACCAGCTGCTCCCTTTCATCGCGCGCGCATTCCTTTTCTCAGTCGCGTGCTCCGACTGTGACTCGAGCGCCAGACGCCGGCAAACCCGCGCTGGCGTTTGTGTCGAGTCCTATGACGACAGCGGCGCGCCGACGCTCAGGATCCGCTCGGCTTCTCTCTGGAACTGGTCGAACATGTCGGCCGTGCGCTGCACCTTGCCGACATCCTCGTGGCGGATGCAGTGGACGAGATGGCCGTCGCCGAGGTTTTCCGAGGGCGGGATCCGCGCCCGGCACGCGTCGATGGCGAACGGGCAGCGTGACGCGAGGAAGCACCCGGTGGGCAGATTGATCGGGCTCGGGATCTCCCCCGACAGGCTGACGCCGAGCGGCCGCCGCAGATGCGGGTTCGGCAGCAGGACCGAGGACAGCAGGCCGATGCTGTAGGGATGGCGCGGCTCGGCGAACACCGACGCCGCGGCGCCTTGTTCCACGATCATGCCGAGGTACATCACCGCGATGCGGTGGCTGACGAAGCGCACCGTGCTCAAATCATGCGAGATGAACAGGTAGGCGGTGCCGAGCCGCTTCTGGATGCCGACCAGGAGCTCGATGATCTCCGCCCGTGCCGTCGGATCGAGCGCCGAGGTCGGCTCATCCAGCACGACGAGCTTGGGCCGGGTGACCATGGCCCGCGCGATGCCGACACGCTGCTGCTGACCACCACTCAATTCCGCGGGGTAGAGCCGCCGCGTGCGTGGGGCGAGGCCCACCAGATCCATCGCCTCGGCGACGCGGCGCTGCCGTTCCTCGGCGGGCACGCCGAGGGCGACGAGCGGCTCGCCGATGCAGGAGCCGATCCGCATGCGCGGATCAAGCGCGTCCGCGGGCTCCTGAAAGACGATCTGGATCTGGCCGCGCAACGACGCCGGGTGCCGTCTTCGCGTCGCCGTCAGGTCGGCGCCATCGAAGCCGATGCCGCCGCCGGAAATCTCCGTCAAGCCGAGGATGCAGCGGCCCACGGTGGTCTTGCCGGAACCGCTCTCCCCCACGAGCCCGAGCGTCTCGCCGGCGTTGAGTGCGAAGGAGATGCCGTTCACCGCCTGCACGACGTTGCGCGATCCCGGGATTGCGAAATGCTTGGTGACCTGCGTCACCTCGAGCAGCGGCCTCATCGCGCCACCGGGAAATGGCAGCGAACGTAGTGCCCCGGGGCCAGCTCGCGCAGCGTCGGACGCTCGACCCGGCATCGCTCCCGCGCGAGCGGGCATCGCAGGGTGTATGGGCACGCGCTGGCTTCGGCCTTCATGCCCGGTAGCGGCTCGGGCCGCGCCCAAAGACGGCGAAGCCGCTGGTTGTAGGAGAACGCCGCCATCAGCATGATGGTGTACGGGTGGCTCGGGCGGAAGAAGAAATCCTCGCGCGCCGCAAGCTCCATGATCTCGCCGTTGTAGATGACGGCGACGCGGTCGCAGAAATGCGCGGTGATGCCGATGTCCCGCGTGATGAACAGCAGGGCGCTGCCGCGATCCCGCGCGAGGCGGCGCAGCAATTCCAGGATCTGCGCCTGCACAGTGACGTCGAGGCCGCTCGTCGCGTCGTCGGACACGATGAACTTCGGCGAGCAGATCAGCGCCATCGCGATCACGATGCGCTGCGCCATGCCGCCGCTCATCTCGTGCGGAAACGCCGCCATGCGGCGCTCCGGGTCGGGGATCTGCACCGCCCGAAGGATGTCGAGCGCCATCGCCCGCGCGTCTCGGCGCGGCAAGCGCAGATGCACGCGCGCGACGTTGGCGATCTGCTCTCCGACCGGCAGCAGCGGGTTCAGCTCGCTGCGCGGATTGGGCACGATCATGGAGATGTCGCGGCCGCGCATCCCTTGCAGCTCGGCCTCGCCTAGCCGCATGAGGTCCCGGCCCTCGAACAGTAATTGCCCGGCCGAGATGCGGCCCGGCTCGGGCGGCAGGCGGAGCAGGCTGCGCGCGAGCGTCGTCTTACCGGCACCCGACTCGCCGACGAGGCCGAAGACTTCGCCTCGGGCGATGCCGAGATCGAGGCCTCGGACCGCGACCACCGGCTCGCCGGCTATCGCGGGGAACTCGACCGTCAGTCCTCGCACCTGCAGGGTCGGCTCGGGATTGCCGGAGGCGGCGGCCGCATTTCGGGCGGCGGCATCGTCGAGCGCCAGCACCTCAGCGCCCGATCCTGGGATCGATCGCGACGTAGACGATGTCGACGACCAGATAGACCACCAGGGAGAAGATCGCGGAGAACAGGACGAAGCCCAGCACCGGGTAGATGTCCGAGTTGAGCACACCCTGCACCGCGTATTGCCCGGCGCCGCCCCAGCTGAACACCAGCTCCACGAGGACGGCGCCGCCGAGCAAGTAGCCGTACAGCACGCTGATGATGGTGACGACCGACGGCATCGCATTCTGCAGCGCGTGTCCGACGACCATCCGGCGCGGCAGGCCGGAGAGCACTTCGTACCGGCTGAAATCGGATTGCAGCATCCGGTCCATGGTGGACTGGGTCATCTTCATGATCGGCCCGGCATTGATCAGGCTGAGGGTCAGCACCGGAAGGCATAGGTGACTGAGCGCCGAGCCGAGTGCTGGCCAGTTCCGCGCGATCAGGCTGTCGACGATCAGGAAGCCGCTTACCGTCGGCGGCGGCAGCACCGCGAAATCGAGGCGGCCGAGCGGCGCCGGCACGATCTGCAGGATCGTGTAGAAAACGAAGATGAGCACCAGCGCCAGCCAAAAATCGGGCAGCGATCCGGCGGTCAGCCCGTAGAAGCCGGCAATGCGGCCGACCAGTCCGCGGCCGTTGAAAGCCGCTGCGACCCCGAGCGGCAGTCCGATCAGGATGGCGCCGAGCAGCCCGAGCGTCACGAGCTCCAAGGTGGCCGGGAAGCGTTGCAGGAGATCGTCGAGCACCGGCCGCGTGGTCTGCCAGGATGTGCCCAGATCACCGTGCACGAGATCGACGAGAAAGTGCCAGAACTGGATCGGCAGGGCGTGATCGAGGCCGAGCTTGGTTCGCAAGGCGGCGACCGATTCGGTGGTCGCCATCGGCCCCAGCATGAGCACGGCCGGATCGCCGGGCACGGATTTGATGAGGAAGAAGCTGACCAGCAGGATGCCGAACAGCTGCGGCACGATGAACAGCAGCCGCTGGCCGAGAAAGAAGGTGAGTCGCCTCACGCTCGCCGCCTCGCCGCGCGCACCTGGTCGCGCATCGTCACGTCGCGGACCAGGCGACGGAACTTCACCGGATCGCCGAGCACCTCGACGCTGTTGCCGATGAGAGAGAACCCGAACACGGTGATCGCGAGGGCGAGGCCCGGGAACACGGACGGCCACCACTCGCCGGTCACCACGTTCTGAAATCCGGTGGCGATCATGCTGCCCCATTCCGGGCTCGGCGCGCGGACGCCGGCGCCGACGAAGCTCAGTCCGGCGGTCAGCAGGATCGACCAGCCGACATTGACCGAGAGCTGCGCCAGCGCCGGCCCCATCGCGTTCGGCATCACGTGACGCAGGATCGTCCGGGTGTCCGACAGGCCGGCGACGAGCGACGCCTCGACGAACCGCGTCTCCCGTATCGTCATCACCTGCGAGCGCATCAGCCGCAAGTAGATCGGGATGTTGACGAAGGCGATGGCGAGCACGACGGTCTGGATGCTCTGGCCGAGGCTGGCGACCATGGCGATGGCGAACACGAACACCGGGAACGCCTGGATCACGTCGGCGAAGCGCATCACCCCGTAGGCGAGCCGTGACCGGAAACCGGCGGCGCGACTGTAGTAGCCGACCCAGGCGCCGGTCAGGCAGCCCACGGTGGCCGAAAGCAGCGTGCCCGCGACCGCGATGGTGATGTCGATCCGCGGGCCGAACAGCACGCGCGAGAACACGTCCATTCCTACCGGGTCCGTACCAAACCAATGCGCGGCGCTCGGCGGTTGCAGGAACTGCGAAGGATCGGCCTCGACCGGATCGTAGGGAGCGATCAGCGGCGCCAGCGCGCCGGCGAGCACCGCGATCAGCACGATCAGATAGCCGACCATGAAGCTCGGCCGCGCGGCGGCCACGCGCAGCATCGTGGCCATCCAGGAGGTCTTCGCGCCGGCGGTCGGGTCGGCCACAGGTTATCAGACCATCACGTCGCCGCCATTCGGGTTGAACGACGCGCCGGTGTAGTAGGAGCCTTCGTCGGAGGCGATGAGCACCGCGGTCGGCGCGATCTCGCCGACCTCGCCGTAGCGGCCCAGCGGCAGTTCGGCCAGCTTGCGGGTCTTCCACTCGGCGGAACCGACGGACGACATGTCCGTGTTGATCGGTCCGGGGCAGATCGCATTGACCGTAATGTTGTACTGCGCGACCTCGTAGGCCAGCGAGCGGGTGAAACCGAGCACGCCCGCTTTCGCGGCGGCATAATGCGTCAGTTCGCGGCCGCCCTTGTGAGCAAGCTGCGAGCTCGTGCTGATGATGCGCCCCCAGCGCCGCTCGATCATGCCGGGCAGCACCGTTCGCGTGCAGAGGAACACGCTGCGCAAATTGACCGCGATCATCTCGTCCCAGGTGGCGACCGGCATATCGACCAACTGGACATGCGTGCTGATGCCGGCGTTGTTCATCAGGACGTCGATCCCGCCCAACTGCGCGTCGGCGCTGACCAGCGCCTCGGTGATCGAGGTCTCGTCGGACACGTCGGCCGCGAAGGCCAGGCCCGCGACGCCGATCTCGCGGATTTCCTCGGCGACGCGCCCGGCGTTGTCGGCCAGTCGGTCGATCACCGCGACGCCGGCACCCTCGCGCGCGAAGGCAAGCGCGATCGCGCGCCCGATCCCCCGACCGCCGCCGGTGACGACGCATTTCTTGCCTTGAAGACGGCCCATGGAAGTCTCCGGACGGTTTGGGGTTGCGGCGAGTCAGGCTCGGCTGAAGTCCTGAAATCGCAGATTGTTGGACGTGTAGTAGGTGAGGCCCTTGAGGTTCTTTTTTCGCCCCATCGCGTATTTCGGATACACCAAGAATCCCCACGGCGCCTCCGACATGACGATCTTCTGCACCTGCGTGTAGATATCCCTGCGCCGATGGTCGTCCGAAGTCTGCATCCCGTCCTGGATCAACCGGTCCACGTCGGGATTGACGTAGTTGCTGTAGTTAACGAAACTTTTCGATAGGAAGTAGAGCCCCGTGGAGTAGCCGGGGTCGGGGTCCAGGGCGAGTCGAGATAGAAGATGATCGGCTTCTGGCGCCGGCTGACGTTCTCGTAGAACACCCCTGCCGGCAGCTTGTCGAGCACCGCCTCGACGCCGACGCGGCGCAGCGACGTCTGGAAGATCAGCGCGATGGGTTCCTGGACCGGGTTGCCGGCGTCGTAGCTGATCGTCGTCTTGAAGCCGCTCGCCAAACCCGCCTGCTTCAGCAGATCCTTCGCCTTGTCCAGGTTCTCGTCGTAATCGAAGAAGCCGGGATCGACCATCGGGTAGCCTTCGGGAATGCAGGCCGTCTGCTTGGAGGCCAGCCCGTAATACACCGTCTTGATGATCTGCTCGCGCGGCAGCAGGTAGTTCATCGCCTGCCGCACTTGCACGTTGTCGAACGGCGGCATCTTGGCGTTGAGCTCGAACCACAGCGCGTAAGACGACGCCACCGCGTCGAACGCGGCGACCGGAGAGGATTTCAGCGACAGGTACTCGCGTGGTGCGAGAAACTGCGCGATGTCCACCGCGCCGCCCTGCAGCAAGGACAACCGGCTGGCGGAGGAGGGCACTTCCCGCATCACCACCGTGTCGAAGAACGGTTTCGGGCCATAATAGTCGTCGCGCGCGCGGAACACCGCCTGCTGGCCTCTGACGATTTCGGCCATCTGGTAGGGTCCGAAGCCGGCGCTGCTGTTCTTCAGGAAGTTGTTCGCCCAAGGGTCGTCGGCGGTCGCCGCCTGCTTCATCTTGGTCTGGTCGTAGATTGGCGCCGACAGGTTGCAGTGCAGCTTCAGGATGAGCGGTGTCGGCGTCGGCAGATCGAACGAGACGACCTGCGGCGACTCGACCTTGATCTGCGCCGGGTCCGTGACACCGAGCATTCGCGTCATGAAGCCGCCGTTGCCCTTGCTGTTGAACCGGCGCTCCCACGAATAGCGCACGTCCTCGGCGGTCAGCATGTTGCCCCAGTTGCTCTTGACGCCCTGCCGCAATGTGAAGGTCACGCGCTTGCCGTCGGGCGCGATCTCCCATTTCTCCGCCAACCGGCCCTCAAGCGCCAAGCCGTAGGGCAACTCGGGATGCACGGCGGTATCTTCGCGCAACACGTCGGGCGAGGCGGGATCGGGGATCTTCTTGAACGCGATCAGGTTGTCGTAAAGCGCACCGGTCGAGTCGACGGTGCCGAGACTGACATCGTATTCGCCGTCGAGCCCCTGCGGTGTTGCCGGGCTCGCGATGACCAGTGTCCGGCCGCTGTCGGCGGCACGCGCGCGTGCGGACGGGATCGCGCTGACGGCTCCGACGACGGCGGCACCGCGGATGAGCGCGCGGCGATCGACGTTGATGGGCATGGCTGCGGCCTTTTGCTTCGGAGAGGGTCTCAACGGCCTCGATCGCGTCGACCCTGCCGAACCGCCCCAGCGCGGGGCGGCCCGACATGCTGAGCCGGTCTGCAGATTTCGTGCCATACACGGCGCCGGGATCGGCGGCATCCGCCGGTAGCTGATCCGGTCGACGGGACTTGGCGGGCTTGCGTGCGTTTGCCTACGAAAGCGACATCGCCCTATCGCGGCCATGTCCTGATCGCCGCCAGGCCGCCGTCGATCGGCAGCATGTGGCCGGTGATCCAGCGGGCCTCGTCGCTGGCCAGGAACAGCGCGGCGTAGCCCACGTCCCAGCCGGTGCCCTCGGTTTTCGTCGGCACCATCTGTCGCCG
>JAABUQ010011343.1_pt1 | contig 11398 bp, 13 predicted proteins | sample 5560001 | NCBI WGS metagenome assembly JAABUQ01 (sample SAMN10711888, study PRJNA513371) | rock metagenome | isolation source: Antarctica rocks | place: Antarctica: Victoria Land, Finger Mt nord | collected 2015-12-18
GCTCGCGCGCGAGCGCCTCGTAGCGCGCCAGCGCGGCCGCGCCCGCTTGCGGCAGTGGCCACGCCCATGCGCGGCTCACTGCGGCGTCCGCTGGCGCCGCCTCAACCTGCGCCTGCGCCCCGTCCAGACAGCTATTTCACAGCCAAACGGTGCCCAGGAAATAGGAAAGAAAGCTTGGACGCCCTCACGCGGTACATCAGACTGTGGTGCTAAACAGCATCACCGCACAGCAAAATCTGGATGCTGAACGACAACAAGCGGCCAGGCGCAGCAGCCAGTCCAGGTACCTGGCCCGTGGCTTATATGCAGATCCGGGCTCAACCCTAATCCTCACCCTAGCCAAAGCACCTTTCCCTGCCCGCAACCATCGCACAGCGCCACCACGGTACCTGCGCCAATGCGCCAACGGCGAGCTCCAGCGAACCGCCGCGGCCTCGGCGCGCCACCAGGTCCGCCGCGGCCGCGCCCGGCGCGGGCGCGGCCGCGCGCAGGCCCGCGCGCCCGGCCGCCACCTCCAGGTGCAGCGCGACCATCGCCTGCGGCGCGCCCGCCAGCGCGCCCGCGAGGTCGTCCCCCGTGACCGCGCCGTCGCCCCCCGCGCCCGCGGCCTGCCACGCCTCCGCCCGCTCGCGTATGCCCGCCGAGATGCCCAGCACGCCTGCCGCCAGGGGCGCGGCGCCGGCCCGTCATGGATCGCGCCCATCTGAGCAGCTGAGTAGTGTATGGACGACTGCGGCCTTGAGAGAGCCAGCGCAGCACCGGGCTCATGCGCTGGCCCTGCGCGCCCGACCAGCAGCACGCGGGGCAGCACGGTCAGGGCCGCGTACCGTCCAGACTGCTGGGGTCGGCCGGCGCGGCGCCCCCCCACATGCGCTCCAGGTACGCAGCCGGCGGCGGCGGCAGGTCCAGCGGGCGCGCGAGCCGCACGCCGCGCACGCCCGTCACGGCCACCGCGGCGCCCGCGCCCAGCACCAAGCGCCCGCCCGCGCCGGGGCCGCCCGGCAGCAGCGGCGGCAGCGCCAGCGCGGGCGCGGGCGCGTCCGGCGGCGCCCCGGGCGCGGAGAAGACGAGCTCGAGCGGGCCGACCAGCACCAGCTCGCCCAGCGCGCTTGCGTCGCCCGGCGAGCGCAGCGCATCCTGCGCGCCGCCGGGTGTTTGTCTTAGGACATAGACTTGGCGCCAGGCAGTGAAGCAGGTCGTTCATGAGCATGTTGTGCGCGTCAACGCCTTGGCTTGGGAAAAGGCTCAGCGCTTGAGCCTGAGCCGGGGACTGCATTTTGCAAGAATCAACAAGACCGTGCAGGCTACACCACGAGACCAACAAGTCCTTGTCACACGGTGGCAGCGAGATGTAGGAGAGCTGACTACGCCTCATACACCACTGTCGCGCTAAAGCAGTGTACGTGCTTGCTTGCAATATTATATACTTGCGCGCCTGCAGGGAGGTGTTCCCGCTGGTCCCCAGCAGCTCCGGCAGGGGCCAGAAGGCGTCCGGGTCCGCGTCGCTCAGCAGCACCCTGTGGCCCTCGCCGTCCAGCTCCAGCTCTAGCAGCTCTTGCCGCGCGCGCAGCACGTGCACGCTGTGCACGCTGGACGCGCGCACGACCGAGCCCGGGAACTCCGCCTCGATCGCGCGGCATACGGCCTGCGCGCACGGCCTCATTCGGGCCAGTGTGGCTCTACATGCGGGCAGGAAAAGCTCTTGGGAGTGGTCGCGCACATCCGCGGCGTGCTGCGACAGGGACCGCCACTCCGCGGGCAGGCTGCTGTCTAGGCGCGCGGGGACGGGCGCCGCGGCCGGCGCCGCGCTGCGCGCCTCCCCCACGAGCAAGAGCAGCGCGCAGGCAAAGAGCACGCTGCAGCGCGCGAGCATTGCTCCCGCATACGCAAGGTGCTGCGACGCAGTCCCACGAGGCAGCCAAGTAGCAGGGTAGAAAGCCCTGAGGCAGCCACTGCCGGACTCTGTCGGTGTCCGTCAGTGTGGCCCCGATGAAGCGGCACTTCATCGAGGTGCCGGACGCCGCGCACTACTGGCTGCTTGGCGCGCGCGTGCCGCTCACCTGCCTGGAGGGCTGGCAGGCGCCGACCGCGGAAGCCTGCCTGGACAGCACCGTGCGCGTGGACTTGGAGGTCAGGAACGGCCGGATTGCAGCGATCGACCCCGCCAGCTGCGTCACGCACCGCGACGGCACCCGCATTGTCGACCTGCGCGGCTCCATGGTGTTCCCCACCTTTGTCGACCTGCACACGCACATAGGTGCGCCGCCCCAGGGCTGCCTTGGCTCGCACGGCAGCGTGACGGGCGCGACTGCAGGCTGTGCCAGAGCTGCAAAGCCTGCTGCTGGCCTTGCGGGGAGCCGGGAGGTATTCCGGCGCGCCTGCAGTTACGGCGCCGGTTACACTTCGGGCGCGGCCCGCGCAGACAAGAGCCACACCTGCGAGCGGAGCCGCAACCCCACCGGCAGCCTCAGCGGCGCGGACCGCAGCACCGCGCGCGACGCGGCGTTCTGGGACCGGGACGATGTGTTCAGGCGCGGGGCGCCCGCCATGTCAAGCCTGCCGCTTGCTCCCGCTGCACCTATCCTGCAGAGGCTGGAGCTCCAGTCTTGCTTACCGTTTCACCTGCCGTAGACCTGTCTTTTCGCACACCGTCAAGCCGCGCCTGCTGGGGCAGGCCACCAGGCGGCGCCGCTGCTGACAGGCGGCGCTTTAAGTCCCGCCTGCCGGCGCCGCGCGCAGGAGGATGGACTTCAGCATAAAGTGCGCGTACGCACATGGCACGTCCGCGCTGCGCACGCACCTCATCAACATGTCGCCCAAGCAGACGGAGCTGACGTGGCCGGTGTTCGCGGAGCTGCGCAAGCGCTGGGCGGGCAAGGTGCGCCGCGGCGGGCGAGTCCACACACACGCGGTGGCCCCACACAAGTGGCAGCAAGCGACACGCAGCCGGCGGCGCTGCACGCCAGGGCGCAGACGGCAGCGTGCAAGCAGCAAGGCCACGCTCCTGCAGCTCCAGGTGGTTCGTAGGGCCCCAGGCTTCATGTCGAGCCTGCACCCTGGGCACGTGGGCGGGCAGATCGCGTGCATCGAAGCCGTCCAGCAGGCCGCGAGTATGCCAGTGGGCGTGCAGGGGCGCAGAGTCAGGGGCTCTGATCGGGTTGCGAAGGGTGCAGCGCGCAGCGAAGCTGCCCCCCATCTGCAGGTCGGCCCGGGTGCGCAGGGGCTCAAAACCGCGCCAGTGCTGCGCCGTGCCCCGTTCGACAGGCTGGCGAGCCGCCTGCGCAGGCCCCGGCTGCAGCCCGTGACTGCGCGCGTGTGCGCGCATTGGCGACAGGTGGAACTGCAGGCCGTGGCGCTCGTCGTGCTGAGCTTCTTCAGGAACGAGGCGGCCGCCGTGGCGCTGGCAGACACGGTCCGCGCGCCGGCCGCGCCGCGGCCTCCCGCGCGCGCGCGTATCATGCATTGCGGCCCGCCGCGATGCTCTGCCGCCCCCGAGTGTGCGGGCGCGGCGCGGTGTGTGCAGCTGAGTGCTCAGTGCAGTGGAGCAGCCAATCCAGATGCTGCGCGGACTTGGATGCTATCCAATGTCCATGAAGCTGTGTGCAACAGCATGCAAAATGTGTGTTGCGGCGTGCGGGGCAGTGGGAATATGCTAGTCGTGGCGCCGGTCTGGCCTTGTCAGGAGCCTGCATGTGTCGCGCGAGCAGCTCACTCGCGTCGCCCGGCAGCAACGCGTTGCCGGGCCGCAGGTGAAGGCGCACGGCGGCGTGCTGGGCGCGGCCGTGTGCTGCGCGGAGAACGGCGGCGACCCCGAGGACGAGTGGACCACCTGCGAGCGCGACCGGGACGCGCTCCTGGACAGGTGTCGCGTGCCTGTTCTGCCGAGGGTTGTATAGCCCTGAACACATTGAAAGGACGGTCGGACCACTTGCGGGCGCCAGCGGGACGCGCCTCCTAGATTGGTGTCCTGGGCACCTTACCTGCAGAGGGGCTATGATGCCCCAGATGCAAGGACGCCTGCGAGCGCGGCCGGATGCGCTGCTGGTTGGCTGATGCAGCCTCCTCTCTTTGATGTGGGTCTGAGCCGCTGTGAGCTCTGCTCCCTGCACGGGGGTCGGCTCCAGCACCTGGTCAGAGGCCACATGCTGAGTACCTGCAGCAGCGCTCACACCTTGCTCACGCACCCAGTCTGAGGCATCCACCTGCCCGCTAGGATCAACCTCGGGAGTGCCGAGGGAATAGGCAGCTTTGCTTTTCTGGGGCGGCGGCCTGCTGCGGCGGTCAGGGCCTGCCGCTGGGCTGCAGCCAGCTCCGGCAAGCGCGCCGGAGCGGCACCGCCTCCTCGCAACCCCGGGCGCCCTCGGGGGCGTCAGCCGTGGCGCCCCGCGCTCGTACCCTACCTTGCCGTTCCCTAACCCTACACCGCCGCAGGGTTTTCACGCTGGCCAAGGACCGTGACCTGGACCTGGACTTCCACGTGGACGAGAACGGCAACGCGCGCGCGCGCGGGCTGCGCTACGTCGCCGCCAAGGCCGTGCAGCACGGGTACCAGGGGCGCATCGTGGCCGGCCACTGCTGGCGCGAGCCCGCGGTGCCCTGCGCGGGCCGCGCATGCGAAACCAGCTTTGCAAATACTTGCTACCACATCCCAGCTACGCAGCAAGACCTCTGGTGGGGGGTGTGCCTGGTGCATTGCGAAACCAGCCTGTGTTCTGCACTTGAAGTCCTTGCTCCGCTTTCAAGTGTGCGTGGCTGGGTACCTGAGGCGGTCCTGCTACACGCATGCGCCTTCCAACCTTGCATCGCTCTTCTGGATTCATGGTCACCTACTGTCCTGGATCTGGCAGGCCTTGCAGTCTGCAGTGGTCAACATGCAGCCCGCTGTATGAGGCCGCTCTGCCCATGTAAAGCTAACAGCAGAGGCGGCGGCTCACTCATACTGTCCCCTGTGCTCAACTGCCTCTGATGCCGGTAATGGCCTGCGGCGCAGCTCGCTGGCGACGCAGCCGCCGCGGGAGCTGGCGCTCACGCTCGCCGCCGCCGCAGAGGCGCGCCCCCCCCACGCCGCGGGCGGGCCACGCACCGCAGTAGCTGAACAGGCCTGCCCGCAGCGGCAGCAGCCCGCTCTCTGGCAGCGACTGCTTGTCGGCAGTGCCTGCTGTGCGGCGGAGTCCGCGCTCGAGCGCAGCGTGGGCGTTCGTCGCTCATGGCGAGGGGCGCGACTTGCGCAGGCGCGCGTCACGGTGGTGACGCTGCCGCTGGTGAACGAGTGGACGCAGGACCGCGACCATGCCGCGCGGCGCACGCCGCGCTGGCGCGGCGTCACGCTCCTGCACGAGCTACGCGGGTGCGCGCGCCGCGCGCTCGCAGGGCGCATGGCCGCCCGGGGCGCGGCTGGAGCCGGGCGGGGCCCGTGCAGGCTCTCAGTGGGGGCCGGGGGAGGGCGCTAAGGGCGCGCACCGCTGCCTGCCACAGCGCGCCGGCTGGCCGCGCAGAATGCTGTGGCTATGGAGGGTTAGGGTCAGGGCCCTGCCCGCGCGGACCTGATCTGCCCGGCTGCAGGGCGCAGGCGAGGCCGCGCGCCTGCCAGACAGCGCTGAATGAGGCAGCCGGCGTCCTCATAGCGTCAAGTCAGGGTAGAGTAGTCCCTGTCCCTATCCCCTGCCGCGCGCCGTAGGGCGGGCATCCCGGTGGCGGTGGCGTCGGACAACACGCGCGACCAGTTCTACGCGTACGGCGACCTGGACCTGCTCGAGGTCTTTGGCCAGGTGCGGAGGACCCCCCCTCTGCCCCCCATACACCCCGCGCGGGTCTGCTGTCCATACGCGTCCGGCTCCTGCTACAGACAGCTCGTCTGCTGCTCCTGCCGGCCAGGTACGAGCGCGCGCCGCAGCCCGTGCAGGCATGCTGTGCCCATGCGTCTGCCTCCCGCTACAGCTTGCGCTTGTGCTGCTCCTGCCGGCCATGTGTGGGCCCCCGCTCGCGAACCGCGTGGGCCATGCACGTGCGTCTTTCATTTGTAGGAGGCTGCCACGCCCCCTTGGGCACCCGGTCGCGTTGATGAGCCTCTCCATGCGGCGCCCCAGGCCACTGCAGCAAGTCGCTCCAGGGAGCGGTCAGTGGCTGGTGCGTTCCAGCCGCGAGCGCGGCTGCAGGGCCATGCCGGGGCCGCCGCGCGCGCAGGCGTGCCGGATCGGGCACCTGGACCGCCCGTACGCGGACTGGCCCGCGGTCGTGACGCGCGTGCCGGCCGACGCGATGCGGCTGCCCGCGCACGGGCGCATCGCGGTCGGCGGGCCCGCCAACCTGGTGCTGCTGCGCGCGCGGGCGTACAGCGAGGCGCTTGCGCGGCCGCAGACGGACCGGGCGTGCCCCGTGCCCGACCAGGACAGGAGTGGGAAGGGGGGATGCGTTCTGTGGCGACATCTCGTCCATGTTTATGTAGACTGACCGAGCGCGCCAGTGTGCGCCCGAACCATCTTCCCGCCCTGGCTGTTCCATCGAGGCTTAACGCTATACAGGCTCAGGGAGTCCAGCTTTGTCACAGTCGACTACATTCTGCGCTTCTGGGGCGCTGCGTCTCGCGCCGAGGCGCGCCGGCCGCGGCAGGTGGTCATCCGCAACGGCGCGGTGCTGCACGCGGCGCCCCCGGACTACACCGAGTTGGATTACACGCCCTTCAGCGAGCGCATCCCGGTTGCGCAGCCACCCGGCGAGCCCGCCGACGCCGCCGCAAAGGTTGCGAACGGCGGGCACCGCGCGGACAGCGCGCCGGGCGGGATCGGCGACTCCGTCGCGCTCGCCAGCCGGCGGAAGCTGCAGCGCGCGTTCTCCGGCTTCTACGAGAGCGACCTGTTCCCGGTGCGGCGCAGCCGCCCCTGACCCTACCCTGAGCTGCAGCGCGCGTTCTCCGGCTTCCGCGAGAGCGACCTGTTCCCGGTGCGGCGCAGCCGCCCTGACCCTACCCTGAGCTGCAGCGCGCGTTCTCCGGCTACTGCGAGAGCGACCTGTTCCCAGTGCGGCGCAGCCGCCCCTGACCCTACCCTGAGCTGAGCGCGCGTGCTCCGGCTTCCGCAAGAGCGGCCTGTTCCCGGTGCGGCGCGGCGGCGCCGGAACCCCACCCTAAGCTGCAGCAAGTCCTCTCCGGGTCCTATTGAGCGACCTGTCTCCGGTCACCCGCGCTGGCGGCGTGCGCGCCTGTAACCTAATCAGGCAGACACTGATGCAAACGCAGTGTGAGTTGTACCGCCTGGTGGCGGCGGGGAACCCAGAGAGAGGCTGCGTGCGCGCAGGAGCGAAGAGCGGCGCTGAGCAGCGACTGGGCGATGCTGCAGGAGCGCCCGCGGCTGGCGCTCTGGCCGGCGCTGGCTGGGTTTCTTGCCTGCGCTGCATTCATCAGCGCCGTGCGCCTTGCTGGCGCCGGCGAGCTGTAGAGTCTCGTGTTAGGAGCTCCAGGCTGTTCTCTGCACCCAGGAGAAGTGCGCCGTAGCCGAACGGCGAGAGGCGCATGGGACTCGGGGCCATGGGGCCCCGGAGGCCTGCGTTGAACGCATGCAGCGAGGCTGTCACGTGTGTAACATGTGATGCCGAGCATGCCAGGGGCGCGCTGCCTCACGCCCCTATCAGATGCTCTCCTTATGCACTGTTCACTTGTCCTACGAAATTTTCTGTGTATCGGCTGCCACTGGGAGGCTTTCCAACGCTCCCCAGCAAATGTCACGGCTCGCTCATGTGACTGCGTTGGATGTCAGTGCTGCACATAGACAAGATGCAACATAATGGTGCTGGTGCGGGCGGCATGCAGCTTGTTGTAAGTCTCTGTAGGAAATCAGGCACATGACAGTGCTTTGATTGCATGACGTCTGATAAGGACGACCTCAGATGTGACAGCGGTGTCAAACCAGCAGAGGGCAACACTAGCACTTAAAGAGATCACAAGCATCGCTCGTCCTGCAAGTTGCATACCGAAGTGCTGAAAACTCAGCCAGAAGGTGCATCGCATGACTGAGCTGACTGCATTTGCGAAGAATGCCACAGAGGCAGCTGTGACTCTAACCAGCTGAGAACCACCAAAATACAGCACCTAGGATACTTCACCTGCGCGCTAGTGCTGGTTTCTGTCCGCAGTGTTCAAGACTTTGGGCACTAAACAGGCATGCGTTGCGCAAACTTCAAGAAGCTGCTGTGCTGCACAGCAAGATCCAGCTACCACACTCCTGGCACCTACCGTCCAAGCTTTGTTGCAGCACAGCACTGTACTGCCCAGATTTGTACCATGCGGCATTCCCATGGCTGGGCGCTCCATACTTGCAAGCCCTCTTGACATAAGCTGAAAGGCAGACCCTTGCACAGCTCATCCCTCTTCTCCATGATGCGTGCGCACAAGAGGCTCCCACAAAGCCGCTCATGCCATATAGCATGCTTACAACCGACCTAGGTGCCTGATCACGCGCTTACTAAATGCATACCTTACTCAGCAGGTCGAGAGCATGCCTCTCAGGAATGCAGTGTTGTCCTCACAGGCACCCCGGGTCTGCAGGGCTGCGCCACGCCAGAACCGGGCAGCCTCACCCTCCGGCATCATGCTGCGCGCAGATGTTGCAGCAGGCGTGCACGCCACTACGTTTGCTGCACCACCCGTGCGTGCCGCTATATACAAAGTCGTCGGTGCACGCGCCGTGGCAGCAGTGGTGCGCGCACACGTGCGCGTCGTCGGCGGACATGCTGCCGCGCGCAAAGCAAAAGAAATACGCGTCGCTGCACACGTAGTGCGGGTGGTGCCCGGGGGGCCCCGGCGCGATCAGCGTCTGCGGCGCCGACGCGGGGCCGACCTGCAGGTGGGCGGCCGAGGGCGCCAGGGCGTGCCCGGGCGTGCCCGCAGGTGCGGAGCTGGCAGGCGGCGGGTATGTGCTGTTGTATGCCGGCAGGTTGACCAGACACCACGTGTGGCGGTCATCTTCGTCCCACATCCGAGTGTCGTTGCTCGGTGCCGCCGCTGGGCCTGAGGCCCCAGACACGTTGCAGTGCATCAAAAATAGAGTTGGCTGCACCAGCACATGCACAGCCACAACAGCTCACAAGTGCTGTCTAAGAGCATATGCAAGTTTGTGAAGCTGGCCTGCCCCAAAACGCATACAAAGGCAATGCCTACAGACATCAGTGCCTTGCACCGCTTGATAACCGGCCGTGAGGGGTAACAGTGTGCATTACCACGCGGTGCGATATCGTACAGTACAAGTCAAACTGGCAAACGCAGTGACCCTGAGCGGAGTCGGGTCATGACTGCGGGCCGCACACCCAGTTATGCAGGCACACACTTCCCCGGCCAACTTTCAATAAAACAGGAGCACTATGGTTGCCGCACCACTGCTGGCGTCATCCTGCAGTCGCCTGCACGATGCCAGAGTGGCTGCGCAGACAGCTGCCAACACAGCTGCGCGTACTCTCATCCTCCGTGCATTGGCCTGCATATGCCACGCTCACTCCAGACGTTGCACGTCCTCAGCGGTGCACTGTGAAAGCCCTGCAAGGCACGTCCAAGGTGAAGTTGGTGCGAAGCATCCACGCATTTAGCTTCTGCTAAGCTTCACTTGGCCATGCAGGCCAAACGCTGCGGGGCTGGTGAGGAAGCACCTGACCTGCCTGCAGACCGCCCTCCCAACGCGGCTCTGGCCTCACCTCAAGCATAAGCGAGCAGCCTGACAGCTACGTATGACAGCTGTGCTTCCTGGTCAGGCCTGTCCCAACATACAACGTCGTAAAACGTTTCCTGTGCGGCTGTGCTAGGGGTCAGAAGTGGCTGTTCTCAACTGAAAAAGCAGCTGTTGTGCATTCATGCATCGCTGTGGGTGAGCCAAACTAGGCGCCCTGCGCAGCCCCGCCCTGCTGCTGCTTACGTCTGATTGCTGCCCCGTTTGCACTCACTGATTGAGAGCTGCAGTAGTGTGCGTTCACGAGGTGTGTCTGTTGATTTGCCGTCTACTTTCAAGCAAAGGCTGCGGCGGGCAAACAGTCGAGGAGCTTTCGCCCAGCGGCTGCAGCAGCAGCTCAGCTGCCTTGCTTTGTTTCAGCAAAGAGCCCGCTCGTTTGCACTGGGCCGTAGGCCCAGCGGTGCAGCAAGATGACCACGATGCAGAAGATTAAGGAGATTGAAGACGAGAGTGCGCCCTCCACCATATAACCAGACACTGCCTGAACGTTTGCAGGGCTTGAATGACCAGTCGGAGGTGCTCTCCAGTAACGGGCCTTGCAGAGTGGCTCACCGTCCTGCCGCCGCCGCAGTGGGCAGGACGCAGAAGAACAAGGCCACGAGCGGCCACCTGGGTATGCTCAAGGTGCGTGCAGGCGGTCTGCTTACTGATTCGAGCCCCTTTTGCTCCGAGAGCGCCTCGACCCATGTGTGCGGGGGTGCTCCGCCAGTGCGCCTGTCAGGCCTCCTCCTAAGAGTGAGCGTGCGCTGCAGGCAAAGCTGGCAAAGCTGCGGCGAGAGCTGCTGGAGCCCACCTCCGGCAGCGGGGCCGGCGCCGGCAAGGGCGAAGGTGCCCCGCCGCCTTGCTGAAATTCCTCTGCCAAAGCAAAGGCTGGTGCAAGAGGGTGGCAGCGGGTAGTGGAGGATGTAGTGGGCAGTGCACGCTGCAACCTGTAGTGATAGCAGGGACGTTGGGAAGCAGTGGAGCACGCGGTGTCAGCGGCGGGTGAACCTGCTGCTGGGGTGCCCCTGCAGCGCAGGTCAACTGCTGCAGGGGCACGGCCCGCCGCGGCAGGCGCCCGGAGTCTTTTCCGAGGCACTCGCCGCGCAGCCCAGCGCAAGCAGCCGAGCTGACATGGTGTTGCTGCTCTGCAGGGTTTGACGTGAACAAAGTTGGGGACGCGCGCGTCGGGCTCGTAGGTGCGCAAAGCTTGCTGCGGGCGCGCCTTCTGGTGGCCTGGCTGTTACCACGCTTCCCGGTACTTGCTGCAATATTGAGAGACAGGGAGTGTCATGCAAGCTGGGCTGCATGCTGAAGCTCTGCTAGTGCTGAAGCTCTGCTAGTGCATGCAAACCGATGCTGCAGCTGACTTGCCCATGTCATGGCGAGGCACCGCTGCTGTGGCAGACCCGCCACGCCTGCCTCCAGCGCCGCCTGCCCTGATGCACGCCTCGGACCCTGCAGGGTTTCCGTCTGTGGGCAAGTCGACGCTGCTGAACAAGCTGACGGGCACGTTTTCAGAGGCGCGCGCTCGCCCGGGGCATGCGTCACTCCCTGTTGCGCCGGCGGCAGCATCCTGGGACCCTCCGCCTCCCTGGCCTGTTGCTGGCAGAGCTGAGGCGGTTCCAGTTGGCCTACACAACATCACCGTCTCTGATGGCTCAGCTCGGCGATTTCAGTGCCCGGCATGCAGCACGTGCACCAAGGGC
>JAABUQ010011344.1_pt1 | contig 11398 bp, 11 predicted proteins | sample 5560001 | NCBI WGS metagenome assembly JAABUQ01 (sample SAMN10711888, study PRJNA513371) | rock metagenome | isolation source: Antarctica rocks | place: Antarctica: Victoria Land, Finger Mt nord | collected 2015-12-18
CCGGCCGGCTGGATCCCTCGTCGCCATACGAGTCACCGCGCTGGCCGAGCATCTGCATCTCATACGCGATCAGTTCCGTCCGGTACTTTTTTTCGCCGGTCTGCTGATCGTCCCAGGAGCGAGTGCGTAGACGGCCCTCGAGGTAGACCGGCTTCCCCTTGGACAGGTACTGATTGGCAGTTTCCGCCAGCTTATTCCAGCAACTGACGCTGAACCATTCGGTCTCTTCCTGTAGTTCACCGTCACTGGACTTGTACTTGCGGCTGACCGCAACGCTGAAGCTGGTAACCGGCGAGCCGCTGGCTGTGTAGCGCATCTCTGGGTCTTTGCCGAGATTGCCGATGATCATGCATTTATTGAGGCTTGCCATGGTTCCTACTCCTCCGGCGCTTCGGTGGTCGTTACTCCGGGTGCAACTGCCACGGGTTCGGACAGTGCATCGATTGCTTCTATGGGGGAATCTGCCGGCGGGGCGGCGGCAATAGGCGCCAAATCAGACGTTTCAGGTGGAGTCGCGGGACTCTCCTCAGCGGGAAGGGCGAGGTCCGGTGTGGTTAGAACGGGTTCCGGTATGGCGTCTTCACCGGAAGCTGGGTTCGGCTGTGGCTGGGCGATCGGCTCGCGGGGAGCAGCCGCGGCAGCCGCCTGATGCACCCGCTGCTGGGCCTGCTTCACCATGGTGTCGGTGGCCTGCACCAGAAGATACCGCAAGATATTGTCGTTGAGCTTTAGCGCGCCCTCAATCGGCCGCAGCGCCTGTCCGTCTAGATTGAACACCGTGGTTACGTAGAATCCATCCCTGAAATCGCGGATGGGATAGGCCATGCGACGGCGTGGTGGGTTCCAGGGAATCGTGGCCAGAATCTCACCGCCGTCTGATTCGATCCGGCCAGTGATGGTGTTCACCACCCCCCGGATTTGGTCCTCGTCTCGGTCCGACCGGACGATAAAGGTCATTTCGTACGCGTTCAAGGGCCCTCCTTCCCTCGGGTATGTCCTGAGTCTTCGGCGCATGCCGGCCCAGAACAGGAAGTAAGCCCCACGAGATGGGGCCGGCTGTAGTATACCAGAGCAGGAACTTGACGTAAAATCTATCAGCGCCGGCCAAACTCGCGCTCTAACTGCGAATGGCTGAGGTGGATCATGGTGGGCCGGCCGTGTGGGCAGGTGTCGGGCCGCGGCGTTCGCTCCAGCTGGGACACCAGTTCGCGCATCTCCTGTACGTCCAGCGCTGCTCCCGCCTTGACCGCTGCCTGGCACGCCATGGCCGCCAGGGCGCGCTCGCGTGCCGCCGCCGGCTCGGGCAGATTCTCTAACTCGGTCAACACCTCGCCGACCAGTTGAGCGGGGCCGGCACGTCCGGCCAGGGCTGGTACCGCGCGAATCAGGCAAGCATCGCTCCCAAACGGCTCTAGATCGAAGCCGGCATTGGCCAGGAGCTGCTGGTTCTCTTCCAGCGCCAGCATCTGGGAGGCTGAAATGGCGAGCGAGGCCGGCTCCAGCAACGGTTGCGTCTGTACCTCGCCGGCCTCCAGTTGCAGATCGAACCGGTCGAAGAGCACTCGTTCATGAGCCGCGTGCTGGTCGATCATGTATAGACCCTGTGGTCCCTCCGCGATGATAAAGGTCTGGTTGGCCTGACCAAACACCCGCAAGGCGGGAAGAGCTGAAAGCGCCGGCCCGGAGCCGGTCGGCTCGGCGGCGCTGAGGGCGCCACCCAGCGCCGGCTGAGTTGGAAGCTCCTCCGCCTCCACGGCGGCGAACATGTCCGTGTTCGTTTGGGTGCGGTTCAGCCGCACCTCGAGCAGTGTATTGCCGATTGACCGATGCAAGGCGCCGTGGACCTCGCGGTCGCGAGCGAAGCGCACCTCACTCTTGGCCGGATGGATGTTGGCGTCGATCTCGGCGGGTGGCAGCACCAGGTGAACCGCGGCAACGGGATGACGCCCGATCATCAGGAAGCCGCTGTATGCCTCTTCCAGGGCAAAGATCAGACTTCGATTCTGAATTGGCCGTCCGTTTGCAAAGACCGAGATCGCCGATCGGTTCGACCGGCTGAGGGAGGGTCGTGAGATCAGTCCTTCAATTCGTATCCCGTGCTCGTGCCAGTCGACGAGTAGGAGCGATTCAATCATAGTCGGGCCGTGTACGGCGGCCATGACATCGGCCAAATTGCCGCCTCCTGGACTCATAAAGGTATCCCGTCCGTCGAGGCTCAGGGTGAACTGCACGCCTGGCTGGGCCAGTGCGTACTGCATCACCACGCTCTGTATCTGGCCGCCCTCGGCACGCAAGGAGCGCACGAACTTTCTGCGGGCAGGAACGTTGCCGAACAGGTCGGAGATGCTGATTCGCAAGCCGAGCGGTGTGCTGCACGGCGACTGCTCCAGGATTTCGCCGTGTTCGGCGCGTAGCCGCGTTCCCACCGTTTCATCCGCGAAACGGGTCTGGACCTCGATCCTCGACACCGCGGCGATAGATGCCAGTGCTTCACCGCGGAAGCCAAGCGTGGTCAGTTGTTCGAGATCGTCCCACTGGCGGATCTTGCTGGTGGCGTGCGAGGCGAACGCCAGCTCAACCTCCGCGCGGGGAATGCCGTGACCGTCGTCGGTGACCCGAATGAGTTTGAGGCCCGCCTCGCGTATCTCGAGGCGAATGTGCTGTGCGCCCGCGTCGATGGCGTTGTCGATCAGCTCCTTGACCACGGAGGCCGGCCGTTCCGCGACCTCGCCGGCGGCGATCTTGAGGGCCAGATCGGGAGGCATGCGCCGAATTGGCCGGCGCTCGGAGTTCTCGCTCATGCTTCTATCATTTCGGGATGCAGGACCGCTTCGGTCATGGCTACCACCCTGCGGGTCGAGCGCACGTCGTGTACTCGCACTAGCTTCACCCCCTGCAGTACGCCCCACGCTACCACGGCCAACGAGCCTTCCAGGCGTTCGGTGACGTCGGCGCCAAGCAGGTCTCCGATGAACTTTTTGCGCGATGCGGCTAGCAGCACGGGGTATGGCAGGGCGGTGAGTTGAGCAAGGTGGCGTAGAACTTCGAGGTCGTGGTCGGTGGTCTTGCCGAACCCCGGGCCCGGATCAATGATGATGCGCTCCGCTGAAATGCCCTCCGCGACGCATTGGTGGGCTCGTCGCTCCAGAAACTCGCGAACTTCCGCGACGACGTCTCGGTAGCGCGGACGCGGGTTGGCCACCCGCGGCATGCCTTGTATGTGCATGATCACCACTGCCGCGCCCGACTCCGCTGCGATGCGACGTAAGGCGGGATCGGCCAGCCCGCTGATGCCGTTGATGATACTGGCCCCCGCTGCCACGGCGGCCTTGGCCACTGGGGGTTTAAAGGTGTCGATCGAGATGGGAACGGAAAGGTCGCTGTGGAGCGCCTCAATGACCGGTATCACCCGTCGGATCTCCTCGGACTCTGATACCGGGTCCCCGGGACCCGCCTTCTCCCCGCCGACATCGATCAGGCCGGCGCCGTCCGCTACCATCTGGCGGGCGTGGGTTATGGCTGCGTCGAGTCTGAGGTACTCGCCGCCATCGTAGAACGAGTCCGGGGTGCGGTTGAGGATCCCCATGACTTGAACCCGGTCCAGTGGGAGCCGGCCGGCCGGGAGATCAATCTGCAATCTCGTCGATCTCGCGGTCGATTCGTTCCAGATCGAGATACTCTTCGTGGTACAGCTTGAAGCACCGCTCCAGGTACAACTGGGCCAGTTTTTGTCCGCGATCGCCGCGAATGGCGGCGGCGACGACCAAATCGCCGACATGATACTTGGCCGGCAGGGCAGCGCCCAGCGTCTGCATGTCTCGTTCGATCTCCTGGTCGGGTTCACCCGTGCCGAGCGAGTCCCGCAGGCGGCCGGTGAGGGTAGTGAGTTGATTTAGCTTTTCCTGTTCACTCAACCCAGCAAACTGATCGTTCAGATGCGCCGGCTCGGCGGCCCGGCGCTGTCGGGTAGCGCCGACTGTTCGTACAGCTCGCCGTACTGGCGAGCGGCTTCGGCGGCTTCGGACATGAGCCGCATGATGTCCGACCGGTTGGCGCCGCCCGCAAAAACCAAGTCATCGCTCCGCCGGTCGGCCAGAGCACGCAGGTACTCGATTCCGGCCACTTCTTCGGGGCTGGGAGGCAGCGGGGTGGTAACCATGTTGCTGCCCAAGTCGAGTCCCTCCATGGCGCCGGCCAGAAAGGCCGGAACGAATTTGCCGAGGTTGAACGGAATAGGAGGTACGCTCACGTACGTCGCCAGGATGGCGCCGTCCTCGGCGCGGAAGTAAATCAGGGCATGACCGGAGGGCACGTCACGGTCGCCGCGTTCAAAGATGAGGTTCATACCGCCCACGAAACGAAAGTGGAGCGGGTGATGGGATTCGAACCCACGGCTTTCTGCTTGGGAAGCAGACACTCTACCACTGAGTTACACCCGCTCGCGGACCACCACAGTGTACCGCCTTCACCGCGAGGTGGCAACTAATGCGACGTGATCCCGGCCAGGCTGAGGAACTCGGCGCGGGTGCGCTGATCCGTCCGAAACACACCTCGGTTGACGCTGGTCACGATGCGGCTTCCCGGCTTCCGGATGCCACGCATCATCATGCAGAGATGTTCCGACTCGATCACCACGCCGACGCCCATCGGATTCATGGCCTGGACGATGGCGTCCGCGATCTGTGTGGTCATTCGCTCTTGCACCTGGGGACGGCGTGCCAGGATTTCGGTAACCCGCGCCAGCTTGCTGATGCCCACGATTCGACCCCGCGGCACATAGCCGATGTGGACCACGCCGAAGAACGGTAGGAAGTGATGCTCGCACATACTAAAGAACGAGATGTCTCGCGCCACCACCATTTCGTCGTGACCTTCGTCGAAACCCGTCTGGAGCACCTTGACCGGATCCTGGCCAAGTCCAGCGAAGACCTCTGCATACATGCGCCCGACCCGAGCTGGAGTATCCCGCAAGCCCTCCCGGTTCGGATCTTCGTGGAGAGCCTCAATGATGGCGCTAACCGCGGCCGCGATGCGTTCCTGGTCGGGGAGCAGGCCCTGAACTTCACCGGAGGTCGAGGCTGCGTCGCTCAACGGAGCACGCTCACCAGGATAATGATGGCCATGGACAGGAAAAGGAATGCCATGGCGGCCAGCACGGGCGCGCGATGCGCGGCCCAAGATTTCAACGGCGGCATAATGTACTCATTTCTTTTTGGCCGATTCGTGACGTTCTCCGTATAATCACTCGCGAGGGCGATTAGCTCAGGCGGCTAGAGCGCTGCGTTGACATCGCAGAGGTCACTGGTTCAAGTCCAGTATCGCCCACCAGAGCATTATGGCGATTGGGTGCGGCGGCCCGATCGCCATCTGTCTATATTGAACCGGCGGACGATCGTTGTCGTCAAGGCCATGGTAAAATCAGAGCGGGGAACTGTGCGCCACATTATTATTGACGGCTACAACGTAATTCGCGCCGATCCGCGGCTGCAGTCGCTGGAACAGGGGAGTATGGAGCACGCGCGAAACGTCCTGGTGCAGACCCTGGCCAGTTCGCCACGACTGGTGAACGACGATATCGTGGTAGTGTTTGACGGGCGCGGAGGCACGCGGGCATACGTGCACAGCCACAAAGTGGGTCGAATCACGACGCTGTACTCTGCCCGAGGCCAGTCGGCGGACGACGTGATCGTGTCTCATGCCCAGGAGTTGGCGCGGGTCGGACGGGTGGTGGTGGTCTCGAATGACGTCGAGGTGCGCGAGCACTGTTGTGCCGCGGGATGCGAGATAAGCGCGTCGGAAAATTTACTCGGCCAGATACCGGGACGCCCCAGGATGGTACAGCCGCGGGAGCAGGTGTACGAGCCGACTCTCTCGACCGAGAAGCGAGGTAATCCTCGCAAGGCGTCCAAGAAAGCTCGCAAGAATCGTGACATCAGGTTTTAGGGGGGCCTACTACCCCCAGGTAGCAACCAGACAATTGACAGAAAAGCATGGCGATGAACACTAACAACGGCGACATGATTTGGGATGTGCTGATTATCGGCGGCGGGCCGGCTGGGATGGCGGCGGCGCTGTACGCCGCTCGGGCTATGCGCTCCGCACTGGTGCTGGAGCGAGAGATGCCGGGTGGCCAGATCGCCACGACGTCCGAGGTGGAGGACTATCCCGGTATCAAGATGACCACCGGCCCCGAACTCTCCATGATGATGATGGAGCACGCGCAGAACTTCAACGCCGAGTTCAGCATCGGCGACGAAGTCTCTGAGGTGGACTTTAGCGGGACCATCAAAAAGGTCTGTACCACGGACGGGAAAGTGTACCGGGCCAGAGCGATTATCATTGCCACCGGGGCTGCGCCGCGCACCTTGCAAGTGCCGGGCGAAGATGCCTTACGGGGCCAGGGTGTGTCGTACTGTGCGGTGTGCGACGGGCCGTTTTTCCGCGATCGAGAGGTAGCAGTGGTGGGCGGCGGCGATGCCGCCCTGGATGAAGCCCTGTATCTCACCAAGTACGCGTCCAAAGTCACCATCATTCATCGACGCGACGAGTTCCGCGCTCAGCGCGTCCTGGTCGATCGCGCCCGCAAGAACCCGAAGATCGAATTTATCACCAGCGCCGTGGTGGAACGGGTCAACGGCGAGAGCAAGGTGGAGTCGGTTACGGTGCGGGAACTTAAAGATGACCGGGTGTACGACCTTCCCTTGACGGGGCTGTTTGTCTACGTCGGCAATATCCCGAACACTAAGATGTTCGGCGCATGCGTCGAGGTGGATGCGAACGGCTACATCGAGGTCGATGAAAACATGGCCACGGGCTGTCCCGGCGTCTATGTGGCCGGCGATGTACGCAAGAACCCGCTTAAGCAGGTCGTGACGGCTGCCGCCGATGGATCGATCGCCGCACTGACCGCCGACAAATATCTCGACCACCTGGCCGAGCAAGAATCGCCCGAGGAGGCGGAGCAGGATGCCGAGAATCCCGACACCTGGCCGACCCAGTACTGAGCGAGCAGATGACGGACACGACTAGATTGCAGCGAGTTCTCACTGCTCAATTGCCGAGTTGTGTCGGTCAGCGCGTGCGCCTCGAAGGATGGGTTAGCGCCATCCGAAAGTTCGGCGGGGTGAACTTTCTGGTCCTGCGCGACCGGAGCGGCCTGGCTCAGGTCATTCTTGAGCCAGACCAGATCACGAAGCTGGAAGGGTTGCAGGTCGAAACCGTGGTCTCGGTCGAGGGCACGGTGGAGGCGGAGGAGCGCGCCTCCAATGGTGTCGAGATCCGCGAAGCCGGTCTGGAGGTCATCTCGCCGGTGAGCGAGGTATTACCGTTCGAGATTAACAAGAAGATTCTCAAGCCCTCACTGGATGTGTACCTGAACAATGCCCCGGTTGGCTTGCGCCATCCGCGCAAGCAGGCCACCTTCCGGCTCTACGCTGATCTCCTGGCCGGCTTCCGCGACTATTTGGTGCCGCGCGGCTTTATCGAGATCCACACGCCCAAGATCACTGGGACGGCGACCGAGGGCGGCGCCAATGTCTTCAAACTGGACTACTTTGGTCGATCGGCCTTTCTGGCCCAGAGTCCGCAGTTGTACAAGCAAATTATGGTGGGAGTGTTCGAGCGGGTATTTGAGATAGGCCCAGCCTTTCGCGCCGAAGAGCACTCGACCGTTCGCCACCTGAACGAGTACAACAGTCTCGACCTTGAGATGGGCTTTATTGAGAGCTACACCGAGGTGTTGGAGGTGCTGATCGCTGTGTTACGGCACATGATCGACACTGCCGCCAACCGGCATCCAGCCGATCTGGCGCTATTGGGTGTCGCCCCACCGCGTTTTGGCGACGTACCGCGCCTCAAGTTTCGCGAGGCACAGCAAATCATTCTGGAGCGTCATGGAGAGGACCGGGCGGCGGAACTCGATCTGTCCCCCCAGGACGAGCGCTGGCTGGGCGAATGGGCTTCGCGGGAATACGACTCGGATTTTGTGTTCGTGACGCACTACCCGACGGCCAAGCGCGCGTTTTATACCATGCCCGACCCCGCCGACCCGGAGTACTCGTTCGGCTTTGATCTGCTGTTTAAGGGCGAGGAATTGGTGAGCGGGGCCCAGCGCATCCATCGCTATGAGCAGTTGGTTCAGACCATGCAGGAGCGGGGCATCAATCCCGAGCCCTTTGAGGGCTACCTGCAGGCCTTTAAGTATGGGATGCCACCCGAGGGGGGCTTCGCCATCGGTTCGGAGCGGCTGCTGCTCCGGCTGACCGGAGCAGACAATATTCGTGAAACGACCTTGTTTCCCCGCGACATCCACCGGCTCGCGCCCTAGACCGCCCATGAGCGACAGACCTGTCCCCCGCGTCGCCTTCACCACCCTGGGCTGTAAGGTGAACCAGAGCGAGACCGACCTGCTGGCGCGTCAGTTCCAGGCGGCGGGATACGAATGCGTGCCGTACGAGGAGTGGGCGGACGTGTACGTGGTCAATACCTGTACCGTCACGCACGTGGCAGACAAAAAGTCGCGACAGGCCATCGGTCAGGCCCGGCGGGCCAATCCCGATGCGTTGGTGGTTGCCACCGGCTGTTACGCCAGCATCGTGGGCGACGCGCTGGCCGGCGAACGAACCATGGTGGTCCGCAACCGCGATAAAGAGCGTCTGGTGCCGCTGGTGGAGGGACGCTTGCAGCGTTCCGCGCCCGAACAGGTCTATTTTGCCGATGCCGAGAAGTATCTGGACCGTCCGGCCGGACAGGAACGGACGCGGGCCGTGGTCAAGGCGCAGGACGGATGTGATTCGCACTGCACCTACTGCATCATTCCACGAGCGCGCGGGCGGTCGCGCAGCCTGCCACCCGAGGACGTGATCCGACGGGTACGGTCGCTGGTGCGCGAAGGCCACGCCGAAGTGGTACTGACTGGGGTTGATCTGGGCAGCTATGGGGAAGATGTCGACCAGTACCCGGACCTGGGAGGCCTGCTGGAGCGGATCCTGGCCGAAACAACGGTGCAGCGCGTGCGAGTCAGTTCCCTGGAGCCGGGAGATTTCGATCCAGCCTGGCTGGCACTGTGGCAAAGCCCTCGGTTGTGCCGCCATCTGCATGTTCCACTGCAGTCGGGCAGCGCCGCTGTGCTACAGCGCATGGAGCGCACCTACACTCCCGATCAGTTCGCCGCCATGATCGAGGCCTGCCGCGCCGCCGTGCCCGGCATCACGATTACCAGCGATGTCATGGTCGGCTTCCCCGGTGAGACCGCGGAGGAATTTGACGAAGGCTATCACTTCATCCGCCGGTGCAGCTTCGACGGCATGCACGTATTCAAGTACTCGCAGCGTTCGGGCATGCGCGCCGCGCGCATGACCGAGCAGATTCCCGAAGACAGCAAAAACGAGCGCAGCCGGTTACTTCGCGAGGAAGCGGTGGCGGGAGTCAGGCGATTACTGGCCCGCCACGTGGGAAGGTCCGCGTCAGTGGTGTGGGAAAGCGAAAGCGACGGCATCTGGCGCGGGCTGACCGACACCAATATTCGGGTGTATGGCACACCCGATGCGGTGCGGGCGGGTGGCATGTCTTCTGTGGTGCTGGGCACGCCATTCAAAGACGGATTGTGGTCCGAGGCGGCTCAGGTTGGCATTGCGCTGGTCGCGATCTCGTAGTGCAATACGCACAAGCAGCTCAAGAGAGCTGGTCCACCAGTGAGTCTGGCTTTGCCAAGGGGCAGCCGACACACACATATCGTTGGGGAAATGCAGCGTTTTGGCGACTTCAATCGGGGATGCTGAAGACGATCAAAAATCCAGCCTTTCGCTGAGTTCCTCTGCCCCCACGCCCGTCTGCTCATGACTCAACCCTTTTTCCCAGCCCGGCCAGGTCACTCCGATGGCGTCAAGGAGCACTTCTCCCCAGCGTTTACACAGATGGCTTTTGAGGCAGCAGGAAGTGCTACGGTCAGCCTCTTCCGTCGGTCAACTTTAAGGTCTAGGCGCGAGGACATTTCAGCCCTATCTGACATCTCCTCGTGATCGTGCTCGACCCGGATCGTTTCCGCTTCCGGGGTCGGCGGGTCGTCGCGTCGATGCTCGCGGAGCCGCAGCGCGGCAAAACCCGTGATTAGGGCAAGTACACCGGAGGCATTGAGAACAGCGACCACGCTTACAGCGCCACCCAGGAGACTGGCGGCCGCCATGGCGAGGAGAATACTCGCCGACCAAGTGGTGCCGAGCGCCCCGCCCACTCGTCCACGGAACGCGTCCACCACGTTTCGTTGCATGAGCGTCGTGGTGCCGACGGTAAACCCGATCGCGGGTAGGCCTAGTACTGCAATAACGACCAGATCGAAGAGCAGGTGTGGGGTGTTCCAAATGGCGATATCGGCGATACCGACTGCCAGCATGCTGCCGGCGATCATCTGCGGTGGACGCAGATGTCTACCAGCCCAGCCTATGGAGAGTCCGCCCACAATGCCACCGATTGCCTGGGCACTCATCAGCCAGCCGAAATCTTTCGCCCCGCCATGTAGGGATACGTGGATCCACGGGACAACGAGGACCTCAAAGGCTCCCTCGGCCAGAGCGGCTAGTCCCCATATCACAAAGAGTCGGGAGAGAAGCTCATCGCGCCGCACCACTTGGAGTCCTGCTCGCCACTCCACCCAGACTCTCGTCAGGGCGGATGGGACGGGAGCCACATGAGAACCGGCAACTGTCTCTCCCTGACTGGGTGGAACCTGTACGGCGGCGGCCATGGCGCCGGCAACGACGTAACTGGCGACGTCGATGGTCGTGATGCCGGCTAGGCCGAGCGTGGCCATGAGCACGCCTGCAATCGCAGGACCCACCAGACGCGCCACATTCTGGCTCACCGCGTAGAGGGAGTTGGCCGTGACAAGCTCATCATGAGGGACGAGGCGTGGGAGGAGCGCCCCTTCCGCTCCAAGGAATAGGGAGACCGTCGATTCGGCAAAGGCCACGAAGTAGACGAGCCAGAGTGTACTTCCGGACCGCACGACCAGGAGCGGCGTGATGATGACTGCCAGGATGGCGTTAGTCGTGACGAGTGTCCGGCGTCGATCCCATCGATCAACGTACACGCCCGCAACGGAACTCACCAGGAAGCTCGGGAGAAATCGCGCCATAAACATGCTACCGGTCACGAGCGTCGACCCGGTAAGGTTGTATACATAGATCGGCAGGGCGATGAAGAGCGTCCAATTGCCCGTGAGGGATACAAATCCGCCGGCCCAAAGGAGCGCGAAGTTCCGTCGTCGGAGTGTGGTGAGCACGGAGAGAGACTTGGGCTAGGCGCGTGAGCTGCGGTAGACGCTCAGAACCTCGTACGTGTCCCCCGCGCAAACGATCTCGATCGTTGCTCCCTCGTTGATGCTTTCTGCGCCAAGCAGGAG
>JAABUQ010011345.1_pt1 | contig 11396 bp, 19 predicted proteins | sample 5560001 | NCBI WGS metagenome assembly JAABUQ01 (sample SAMN10711888, study PRJNA513371) | rock metagenome | isolation source: Antarctica rocks | place: Antarctica: Victoria Land, Finger Mt nord | collected 2015-12-18
TAGTCTGCAAATTGTCTTTTAGAGATTTTAGGTACGATCTTTTCATGCCATAAGTCACTCCAAACCCGTGCTAAGCAAGAGCTTCAGGGTTTATGCGCATAATTCACCCCCCCCGTGAACGGTTACATATTTCCTTCATGTTCTAGTAAGGAAAAAGCTAATTTTATACTCTTTTACCACAAAACGTTTCTATTGTGGAGATGTCTAATAGCATGAAGAAAGCTTTTCCCCAGCTCGAAAGTGCTAGAACTGTCCTTCGCTTTGCTGAACCTGATGACGTTCCTACCGTCATTATTTATTACATCGCAAATCGAGTTCATCTTGCTCCGTTTGAACCAATAAGAGCTGAAGATTTCTATACCGAGGACTACTGGCGAAAGGAGATAAAAGCACGCTTGGATGCCTTCAAAACTGATCAGTCTCTGAAACTATTTCTTTTTGAGAAGGAACATCCAAAGCTCATCATCGGCTCGATTAATTTCGCCAATTTTGTGCGTGGGGTGTTTCAATCCTGTACTCTTGGCTATAGTGTGGCGGCAGTCTTTGAAGGAAAGGGCTACATGACAGAAGCCCTCAACGTAGCAATTAGCTATGTGTTTTCTGAATTGAATATGCATCGGATCGTGGCGGCTTACCTAATACAGAATCAACGTAGTGGCTTACTGCTGAAGCGACTTGGCTTTGTGGTAGAAGGCTATGCCCGTGACTACCTTATGATCAATGGTCAATGGCAGGATCATATTCTCACAAGTTTAATCAACCACAGATGGCAGTCTACCTTATAAATTTTCTAACTACATCATGGCAAAGCTTGCAGAAGGTATGAGCATTCATCTTTTCCGTTCAACTTCTCTGGCGAATCGCCTGTTCTGCGCCTCCGACAAACCTAGTATCTCAGCAACTTGGCTTATCTCCATCCCAGTTGCTAGCAGGTTTTGAGCAGCTTGAAGCAATTGCGCTTGGGCTTGTTCCGTATCGGTCAGAAGCCAGTTCCCTTCCTGATCGCACCACCGCAGCCAATAAGATGATGCCTCTTCAAAAACTCCTTGCCAAATTCCCAGTCTAATCTCTAAGTCTGTTAACCAGAGCAGCGGATTTTCTGAACTGAGAGGTTGCTCTTGATATTTCCTGCCATCGTTTGATAATAAAAACCAATATCAATAAATCTGTTCAAAGTCCTTCTTCCTTAAACACTCAAGAGCAGCAACAATTTGGGTCACAAATAGAGCTGGTTGAGAACTGGGCCTTAAACAGTAGCGAGTCCGTCTTTACTAACGTGGATTAACCTCTGATTCTAGAGACTTCTCCATAGAAACGCACTTAATTTTGACAGCAGAACGTAAGGTATGAAATGAGTGTTCAATAACACGATAGCCTCGTGCTTGATAGAAGGGTACAGCGGTGATGGAAGCTGAAAGCTGCAGCTTTTTCATGTTTTGAGCCATAGCTTCAGTTTCAACTGCGTTGAGAAGCAGTGTACCTACTCCCATCCTGGTGTATTGAGGATGGACATAAACAGCATTGACTTCATTAACCCCTAAGGAAGAAAACCCAACAATCGTACCTAATTTATCCTCAGCCACAAATATGATTTCACTGTCGCAAGCTTGGATCATATTGTGACGGCGCTTTTCCGGGTCGAGGAAGCCCACCCAAGCCTCAATTTGTTCAGATGTATAGTCACTGGCACAGAGAATGTGTACAGACGTGACATGCACATGATGCATTTGGAGCGCATCTTCTGGCTGGGCTGTTCGGACTGAAATCTCTTGAGGCAAATTTTTTTCCATTCGGCTGGCAACCCTTGAGAGGTTTGAAGGTTTATTGATTTTCAATATTGTCAAACAAGACTTCTATTGACCAGCCAGCAATCAACCCTCACATAGAAATGCCAATTTCAGCCAGCCACGCCAGAGAACCTGAATGCCAAGCGGCGTTTTTCGTCGATGTTCCAGATATCCTCCTACATCAAATGTCAACTATTTAGTCATGTTCGTGACAACTGTTTTGGCATTGGTATAAATCAGTTCAGAAACAGTTAGAGAAACCAAAAGTTAATCGTCGTTCTAGAGTGACTATTACCGATAGTTAATACAACAGAAGTGAACTAAAAATCAACCGTAGTATTCACACTATAGTGCATAGTCCTAGAATCTGGATAGCCGGAAATGACATTGAAATTCTGCTGAAATCAACAGAATATCCAACGCTAAATTTAGATGGCAAATAATGGCTTACTGCTTCTTAACTCGTGCCATCGCGGCTTGTTGACGAAAGCTCTGGGCTTGAACCTCGATAATTGTCGCGTGATGGACTAAGCGATCTATCGCAGCAACGGTCATCATTGAGTCGGTGAAGATGCTATCCCACTGGCTGAAGGGTTGATTGGCAGTGATGAGCAGACTTTTGCGCTCATAGTGATGGGCAATCAACTCAAACAATATAGAGGTTTCGGCTTCGGACTTTTTGACATAGCCAAGATCGTCAATCAGCAGGAGATCGTAACGGTCGAGTTTGTTCGAAGTGGTCGGGAGTTGCAATTGCAGCTTGGCGTGTTGCAGGAGTTGCACGAGTGCTGTGGCAGGCATAAACTTGACTACTGTGCGAGCTCGGTAGTAGATATCGAAGCTTGTTGCGGCTTCCGGCTCTTAATGGTTTCCAGCAACACTTGAGACATCTCAGTTGCCAGGATAGTTATGACGACTGCTTCATCGACTTCTCCGACAACTGGGATCGCATTAATGGGATTGAACAGCCACAGAAGGGTTCCACCAATAATCCACCAACGGTATTTGGGGTTACGTAGAGCATTGCTGTACAAGGTATAGAGGAGTTTGATTGGATTGGTCATGAGTTGTAAATCCTTGCGACTATATTTCAATCATCACTGCTTGTACTAACAGTTTCAGCAAGCGCTGATGGTGGATAGCCGATCTGACGTTGGTGTAAATACCTTGTATCCGTTCAGAGAGATCGGGCAGCAGGTAGTATCCTACCTGTAATTTTAGCGTTGACGATCTGGGAGACTCTGGGAGGAGACGAGCGGCAGAAGAGGTCAAGACATCTTGGCAGTAGGGCCTTAAGTCTTTCTATGGTGCCTGAACTTAACAACCAGTACAGCAGTTGTGGTTTCCCGCTCAGACTATCCGACCAACAGAAAATTTACAGCTTGAAAATCAGTAAGTGTTTAACCTTAGCTCAGAGCTTGCACCAAGGCTCGAAAGATGGGAGAAAAGGGCGTGAAAAGCATTTTGAGAAGCAAGAATGACGAAAACCATCCTTGCCCACGCCCAAGGGTTAGTGTACACTCTGCTCAACTTGATGCCGAGTACCTATCAACGAGATAGTCTTCAAGCACTTTTAGGTCTGTTTTTGGAAGCGCAAGGACACCCTTTACCTGAACACAGCAAAACGAAATCAGCTAGTGCTCTAAGTCGGTTTCTCAATGTGTATCCTTGGTCAACGCGTCGGCTGATTCGCAGCACCCGCTCCTTTGTTCTCCAGCAAATTCTGTCCCAGCCACGACAGGGACGCAGACCCATCTTGCAAGTGATCGTAGACTTAACCACCTTGGAGAAACGCGGCAAGTTCAAGCTTCTGGAGGGATTGGTACGAGTCTTCCATAGCAAACACGGACTGCATTTGGTAGTTCTGTATTTAGTGGTCGGGCAATGGCGTGTGCCGTGGAGTTTTCGAGTTTACCGGGGCAAAGATACCCTCTCCCCTGCCCAACTGGGCTTGCGACTGGTGCGAGGCTTGCCCAAAGCGCTCACCCGACACTTTGAGGTGTTGGTTTTGGCCGATACTGCCTTTGGCAGCATTGAGTTTCTCCAAGGGGTGCGCTTATTGAAACACCATGCGCTCGCTGGGGTGCGCTGTGACCGCAAACTGGAGGATGGGCGTTCTGTGGCTCACTTGCACAAGCGCGGACAACAAGTCCGTCTGGTGGGATTGAAGTTCCCGGTATCGGTGTCTTGGTACTATCTCAAGCGGGATGACGGCAAGCTGGAAAAACGCTTCGTCCTCTCCACTAAACAGCTTTTGGGCACGACTATCAGTCGCTGGGGCAAAAAACGGTGGCAGATTGAGGGCTGGTTCAAAACCGCAAAGCACCGCTTTGGCTTAGACCGTTTTGGTCAGGGTACTTTGCTGGGTGTCTACCGTTGGCTGGTGTTGTCGCTGTTAGCTTATCTGTTGGCACATTGGGCTTACTTGTCTAGTGCAACCTCCGAGTTACCTGATTGGGGCAAGGCAGCTCAACTGGCGCTTGAAGCCTTACTGCCTAACCTGGTGCTGTTGCTCCTGCTGCTAGATATTGAACACTTACAACCATTAGCACGCTCGCTCGGTTTTGACATTCAGATCGCTAGGTGCAAGATCTGAGCTTAGCTTAAACTTATCATTAACTAATTGACTGCCTTGTAAGACTTCGTAAAGCTTCCATACACTAGATATTAAGGTCGGAAGTTTTACAATATAGGCGATTCAATTTCATCACTCAGCTTTTTGGAATTTTCAGTGTAAATTAACTCTGAAGAAAAATTTTCCTCTAGACGTAAATTTTGTGAAGTACAATTGAAGGATTAAGGCAATAAGCTTTAATCTCCCTAAAGAGTGTGAGTGCCATCAATAGAGTTTTGCTGGGATCTGACTTAGATTTCTTACAAGTCTTACAGCCAAATCGGGTCTGACGCAATTTTGGTGATGAGGAGGAGTGGCACTAAGATAAGAGGGAACACTTTGAGGAAGTCTTTGTTTCGCCATTCTCCCCAGTCCGAACCAAACGCGATGGATGTGTCCGATGTTATATATCGCATCAATCCTTCAGTGACAAATGATGAGCTTAACGCGCTGTTTGCCGCTGCCTGGCTCGAACACAGTTGGCATGACTTTCATTCCATTCTGAATCGGAGTCTAGCGTTCGTCTGCGCGTATCGTGCGGAACGTCTGGTTGGTTTCGTCAATCTGGCGTGGGATGGCGGTATCCATACGTTCATTCTGGACACTACTGTTCATCCCAGTGTGCGCCGATGTGGCATAGGGAGACAGCTTGTCAGGCAGGCCGTGGCGGTGGCCCGCGTGAGCGGTATTGTCTGGTTGCATGTTGACTTCGAGCCGAACCTGCGTGACTTTTACAAGCAATGCGGCTTCCAAAACACCGAAGCCGGACTCATGCGTTTGGAGCCGAGCAACCGCACCTAACAAATCGTTCCAAAAGACGTGACAGCAAAACCTTGGTGGTTGAGAGATTTGGCTGTTTCTACACATTGCGCGAGCGTCTCGCCGCCAATGAAACGTGTAGCAGTCCGCTCGACCAGAAGCTGTGAAACGGCGACGAATGACGGCGTAAGGTCCAAGCCAATCACGCTGCAACCATAGACGTCGGCCAGATAGCGGGACGGACCTCCGAGACCTGATCCGGCGTCAAGTATCTTCATGCCACGCTGAATGCTCGCGAGCTCCGCAAGCTCTGCTGTCGCGGCTCTCAGGGGGTGACGAGAAAGCTAGAAAGCTTGCTGGATAAAAGACATAGCCCTCAATCCCCTCTGAAAAAATGGCAGCTTGTTGGGTCGAATTCTTATCAATGCCTGAACCCATTCTTCGCAGGATTCCAGGCTCGCTACCCATATCTGTCCATATAACCCTACCCAAGAATTGCTGTGTCGCAACTCAGTTCTTCGCAGTTCTTTGAGACGATTTACGTATTTCTGTTGCCCCTGTCGCTTGATTTTTTGTCCTGCCAATCCCGCACAAGTGTAAGCAATAGCTATCAGCAAAACTATCCGATTTAATCGCTCCTGGGACGCTTGACACTCCTCCAAATTATCACCGCCACTCTTGCAATCCTTAAACATCGCCCGGAGGCGGAGCGTCTCCGGCTCCGCTCAATTCCACTTCTGGCTTTATAGGCATTAAGTGCAGCAGCTAGATTGTCTAAGTTAGTTAAGATGTACCAGCCTTCGTCTAGGGTTTTCTTCTTAGACTTTCTCTGCCAGTAGGCAGCTAGATTAAATTGACCAAATCCCTCTGTCTTAGTAAAAGTAACTCCAGTTAAAAATAGCTGAATGCCTGGTGTTAAACCCAGCCGATTTAATCGTTGGTAATCTTGACCCATTTGTTTGATATAAGTGGTCCTTTTCTGTCTAAGGGCAAAATACACTTTCTGCTCCTCCAGCCAGGCTGCCAGCTTAACGCTATGGAATTCCCGGTCTCCCACTACCACAATCTGATAACTTTTAAGCAGGCGGAGAGCTGGACGTAATATCGCTTTTTGTTGGGCTAAAGTACTATTCCCACTATGAGGCATAAACTGCCAATTAATCGGCCAGGCTCTTTTTGCCCAAATCACGCTAACCATAAAGAGATTATTCGTTCGCCATTGCGTTCTATCCACAGTCAGAACCAGCTGATTTCCTAACTTCATTTGTGTTCTTATGAGCCCTTTGATTATTGGTAACCAAATGAGAACTACTGAAAGTCGGGGTAAAATCAAAAACCTTTGCAAAGGGCGACGGCGACTTTCAAACAGGATTGGTAAAGGTAAACAAGCAGAAGAATCTTTCAATCCGTACTTGCTTGTATTGCTGGAGGAGCGATTGCCTTGATTTCTAGGGTATGTAATTGGGAGATACTCAGTTGACTTTGAAGACAGGTTCGATACAATTCAGGTAGCATTTTTTTGGGAGCGCCCTTGTGTCACAGCAAATCCGCTCTTTTTTTACCACAGAAGGCTAAAATCTCCAACTGGTATAGCTTTGAGCCTTGCTGTCACCCCGTCAGGGCTTGCACCTCGTAGCTAGCAGAGAGGATTGAGATGGTGGTCAGTGCCCTGACAAAGGCTTTTCTCATAGTTCCTCAATCCTACTAACTGTACTAGCCTTGCCAACTAACGCTCTCAATGGAGCGAAAACCTGCCACAACACTGGGGCCAGCTTTAGAATTTTGCCAAGTGCCGCTGATTCTAGCTCATGCCACACTCGACACGCTAGCTAACGGTGAACGCAAACTCAGTCGTAGTGCTGTGCTTTCTTTGATTGCGCATTGAGATGGCTTTAGAATGTAGGTGAAACGAAGCAACAACGGGATGCTGGTGAAATCGAATCGCTGCTCTCTAGCCAATTGGAAATAAGCCTGGTCGATGTTAATCAGCAGAACCTGGTAATCGCCTACGAATCCATCTGGGCGATCGGCACTGGCAAAACCTGCGAGGCGAAGGAAGCCAATCGGGTGATCGGATTAATTCGCAGCCATTTACGCTATCCAGGTGTGTCAATTCAATACGGAGGCTCGGTCAAGCCTCACAATGTTGACGAAATCATGGCTCAGCCAGAAATTGATGGAGTTCTGGTGGGGGGAGCCAGTTTGAATCCAAGGAATTTTGTGCGAATTGTTAACTGCATTGACGCTCTCCAGGCTAAAGCGCAGGGAATTCTCGCTTCATCCAGTCATCAATAGGGTGAAGGTTATTACTAATTATCTCGATCGAAAATTTATGCCAACTATCCAACTATGAAGAGTACTCACAAATTTCTAGTCGCTAGTCTAGCTTTACTAATAACAACTCTCCCCTTGACTCCCGTAGCTTTAGCACGTGCGGGTCGTGGTGGTGGATTCCATGGCGCGGTAGACCGAGCCAACATTCATCATAATGACAATGTTCATCACAGTGACGACATGCAACGTAGCAATGACGTACATCACAATGACGACAAACGCGTCACCACTGATAAACACATTACTAGAGTTAGCTATCACAATGTTGATGTCTACCGCAAAGCCTTTATTGGGTTACGTGGTTATCGCACTTACAGCGATTTTCAGATTAGTAAGCCACAGGTATAGTACCACACAGTGGCTTTCTCTGACAGATTGCGTGGCTTATTCGAGCGGCAACCGCTGTATGGAGCTTACTACGGACTGTATCCTTCCTTAAGGGCCTATCCAACATTAGCATTTCTCAGTGCTGGACTTTTAATTGCCAGCTACACTGCCAGTAATGATCGCACCGTCTATGTCTACAAGGCTAGTCTCAGCCAGAGTCGGGTCAATGTTGCTTCTGGGAACTGGTTTTTCGGCGTTGCTGAAAGAGTAAGGATGAAAGTGGCAGAATAGAGATATGAAGTGTCCAAACGGCAACTCCACCGAAACGGTCAAGAACGGTCGTCGTAAACAGCGACAATCTCACAAGTGTAAGCACTGCGGTCGTCAGTTTCTGGCATCCTACCGACCGTGGCGCTAGGCTGACGAGGTGAGACAATTGTGCCTCAAGATGTACCTGAATGGCACGGGGTGGCGCGGCATCGAGCGCGCCACAGGCATTGAGCACACAACCGTCAGGCACTGGGTAAGTGAAGCCGGACATGAGAGCGCGGAGGTGCCTGAATCCGAGGAGATTTCGGAAATCACAGACCTTGATGAGCTGCAAACGTATGTGGGCAACAAGCGGCACAAAATTTGGATTTGGACGGCTGTCAAGCATTGGCGTTCAGGCATCCTGGCTTGGGTCGTGGGTGACCGCAGTGCTGCCAGGTTCAAACTCTTGTGGTGCAGCGTCAAGTGCTGGCAGAGCTTTTGGTATGTCAGTGATGGTTACTCGGTTGAGCCCGTGTTCATTGAAGATGACTCCCATTGAGTTAGCAAGACCTACATGACTCCTGTCGAAGGTGAAAACACGCGACTACGACACTACTTAGCACTGCTGGATCGCCAGACCTGGTGTGATTCCAAGTCGGTTGAGATACTGAAGTGTTCACTGCGCTTGCTGTTGCACTATCTCAAGCATGGAACTGTTCACATCCCCGCCTAAATCATTACTTATTCAGCAACGGCCGGTTTTTCAGAAGCAGACTCTGCCCAACGTGGAACCAGAGCATTTGCTGAGGTTGTTGCTGTCCCAGGAACTGGTACCGGTTTGGAATTTACAGTTTCCTGCTTGGGAGCGCGATTCTCAACAGACAAGGGCATGTCTGTCTGCTTCGGATTTACGGAAAGCTGAGCTGATGCCTGTGTACCATCCGGACCAATTGTTTCTGCTTGAGCGGACAACCCACTCCCCACTAGAGCGATCATAGTTAAACTTAGCCAGAAAGAAAGCTGCCGGGAAAAAGTCTTATACATTGTCACTCCTCAACTGAGCTGACTTCAGCATTAAGCTTCACTTTGGTTTTCACAAGCCAAAATATCCACGTTAAGCAAGAAGTTAACGGTTTGAGTGAACTCGAGCGAAAACCCAGTAGCGATCGCTAAGTGAGTACATCTTTGCGATCAGATTTTGACGGCTAAATATCCACCAGCAAGCTTTGTCGGCTTTGTAGTCCAAAACTCTTAACTTCCCGATTAACATGGTCATCTTGGCTGTTCAAAAGCTTTGTGCAGGGAAAAACTAGGCTCATACCAAGTTCGACAAAATCACTCTATGAAAACAGAGCTGCTCAAAAGTCAGTTTGATACTTTAGAGGAGCCGGAGTTAGGCATTCAGGTGGACGTGTCGAAGTCGCCAGAGGTGACTGTGCAGCAGATTAGACTACAGCTCGGGATCTAAATTCAAAGCAAGGAGAATATAGAGTTGCAAATTACTAAACGTAATGTCGAGTTGAGAGTGGACGACAGTTTAATGCGGGTGTATGTAGCAGCCCCTAAACCAGCCGGACTGTATCCAGGCATTCTGTTCTACAGTGATATTTACCAGTTAGGTGGGGCGATCACCCGTTTAGTTGACCACCTGGCAGGATATGGCTACGTTGTAGCCGCCCCAGAAATTTTTCATCGGATTGAGCCAGTTGGTTTAGTAATTGAGCCGGACGAGCTGGGCCGGATGCGGGGCAATGATGATGCTCGTCGCACCGCGATCGCTGATTATGATGCCGATGGCCGCGCGATGATTGAATTTCTCAAGGGTGATTCGGTTGCTCCCGGCAAAATCGGCACCATTGGCTTTTGTATCGGCGGTCACCTGGCTTTCCGGGCCGCCTTACAAGGCGAAATTCGGGCTGCCGTCTGCTGCTACCCCACCGGCCTACCCAGCGGTAAACTAGGCAAAGGGATAGCCGATACGATTCAGCGGGTGAGTGAAATCAAGGGCGAAGTGCTGATTGTCTTCGGTACGATTGACCCTCACATACTGGAGAATGACCGCAAAACCATCATCCAATCCCTGGATGATGCTGGCATACCTCACAAGATTCTACACTATGAGGCAGATCATACCTTTATGCGCGATGACGGTCATCGCTACGATCCTGCCGCCACTGACTTGGCCTGGGCAGAAATTACAGGTTTCTTCGGACGGGTTTTCCGATAAACATCAAAAGATTTGTATGGATATCGAAACTACAGCCAAGGCGATGCAATACATCCTGGCTCCAGTAGTAATGATTAGCACTTGTGCCATCATCCTCGGTCAATTTCATTCGCGCTATAGTAATGTCAATAAATATCTACATTCGAGACTCTATGAATCGACGGCGGCGATCGCTGCTGCTAATGCTTGCCGCTCCCAGGCTACGTCATAGCGCCGACCGTTGATGAAAAAGGTGGGTGTACTGATGACACCGCTCTCCACACCACTCTCCCAATCCTGACGCACACGCTGAACATGAACATCTCCAGTCATCTCTCGCAGAAACCGAGTGATGTCAAGCTCTAGGGAAATCGCGTAATCTACTAGCTCACCGTCACCTAGTGCCTGTTGATTGGAAAACAAACAATCGTGCATTTCCCAAAACTTGCCCTGCGCTGCTGCTGCTTGGGCGGCTTCTGCCGCATGTTGCGCCTGAGGATAAACTTCGGTCAGCGGGAAATAGCGGAACACAAAGCGTAAGCCATCGCCAAACTGCTGCTGCATGTCCTTCAGGACGCTGCAAGCTTCCCCACATTTAGGACAGGCAAAATCACCGTATTCCAGTAAGGTGATGGTAGCCGTGTTTGCACCTCGGACATGGTCTCGAACGCTAATTGGTAATGTTAATCTAGTCATGGCATTCGCCTGGACTGTGATGCCAATCTCGACTCGAGAAAGAGCCAGGTGTAAAGAATGAAACTTGCTGTGTGCGGAGCCGTCTGGGGTGCTGGCATCTATCCAACTTGGTGCAACATTGATTAGCTCCTTTTTTGGGTTGTCGTTAGTTTACCAAGCAAGTCATTTTCTTTCGCTATTCCCAGGAGTAGTTTTTTACCTATACGCAAGAGTATCCTCTGGCTATTCCTTAAGTGAGGGTTATTCCTATACTTCCGAACAGCTTATGATTAAGTCTACAGATGTTAAATCTACAGACGGACTAAGCCGCGTTTGAGAGCCGTTGTGACAGCTTGGAGGCGATCGCTGACGCTGAGTTTTCCCAAAATATTTTTCACATGAAACTTGACTGTGGCTTCGACGACACCAAGGGCGGCACTGA
>JAABUQ010011346.1_pt1 | contig 11396 bp, 10 predicted proteins | sample 5560001 | NCBI WGS metagenome assembly JAABUQ01 (sample SAMN10711888, study PRJNA513371) | rock metagenome | isolation source: Antarctica rocks | place: Antarctica: Victoria Land, Finger Mt nord | collected 2015-12-18
GACGAGGGCCCGCGCGACGTGCGGACGCCCGACCGTCCCCCGCGCCAGCGCGGCGACCCGCTCCCACGAGAGCTCGGCGCCGAGCTCATGCAGCCGCTCCAGCATGGCGCGCACGCGCTCCTCGCGCAGAGCCGCCAACGCGCGCAGGCGCGCCACGAAGGCTTCATCGGCCGGGTCGACACCGTAGGCGAGCAGGTGCAGACCGTACCGATCGTACGTCGCGGAGAGCTCGACGCCGGGCAGCACGCGCGGCCCCGTCCCGGCCGCGGCCTCCCGCGCCGGCGCGATCCCGTCCACGGTGTCGTGGTCGGTGACCGCGATAATCTCTACTCCGGCCTCCAGCGCGGCCCGCGCGAGCGCGGCCGGAGTGAGCGTCCCGTCCGAGGCCGTGGTGTGCGTATGCAGATCAATCGTCATAGTGTTTAGTGTCTAGTGTTTAGCGGCCAGTAACCAAAATCTAATCACTAGACACTCTAGAATCGGCCGGCGACTGATTTAGCCGGCGGCTTCCGGGGGCGACACGAAGATGAGCTCGAGCGGGAGCTCGAAGCCGGGCAGCAATTCGTCGTCGCGCAGGCTCTCGCCCCAACGCACGATGCGCATTGGGCCGTCGGCGGTGCGGACGTGGACGGCGCGCCGCCGCGGGTAGACGAGCCACACGCGGTGGGCGCCTCCCGCGAGGTAATCTTGCGCCTTCTCCTCCACGTCGTCCGCGCGGTCGGTCTTGCTCACGACCTCGATCACAAGGTGGGGGACCGCGGGGAAATACTCGTCCTCATCCCAGGCTAGCTCGGCGAGTTGCGCGGCCGGCACATAGGCGCCGTCGGCGCCGCGCGTCTGAGTGGGGTCGTCGGGCAAGATGAAGCGCATGCCGAATTCGCCGACGGCCGCGAAGCCGACCAGGCGGGCGCGCGCCTCGAGCCCTTGCCGAGGCTCCCAGCCCATCGACCGCGCCGTGTCGTCCAGGTAGCGGCCGATCGCCTCGACGATGGCCGCCTCGATCCAACCGTGGTGGCCCTTCGACGGCGGCATAACACGCACCTCCCCTCTCACCAACTCACGCCGGTTGCCGTCGTCGGGCAACGCCTCGAACTCGGCCACGCCGACCCACTGCTGCTGAACGGCCATCTGTCACCTCCCTCTGTCGCCAGCCCTGCCATCACTACTATAGATTGTAGCGCCCGCTCGGCACGATCCGCGGGCGCCGCGTATACTTGTTGTGCAACGTCGTGACGGGCGCCTTTCGCGCTCGTCACACGATGAACGATCAGCGGTAGAGCGGTCTGGGGAGACGTAGTGAGCACAGTACGGCGGCGCTGGGGGCTCTCGGACCTGGCGCTCGTGGCCGTGGCCTCGTTCGCCATGCAGGGCGGGCTCGCCGCGTACGGCGCGCTCATCAACCCCTTCGTCGTGAAAGACCTGCACCTCGGCGCGCAGGCCCTCGGCGGCCTGGAGTCCTTGCGCGAGGTGCCGGGCTTTCTGTCCGTCGTCCTCGCCGCCGTGACGGTGCGTTTCCGCGAGGCGCGCCTGGCCGCCGCAGCGCTGCTCTTGATGGGCCTCGGCCTCGCCGCCACGGCCGGGGCGCACACCTGGCTCTACCTCGTCGCGGCGGGCATGGTCTGGAGCGTGGGCTTCCACCTCTTCTCGCCCCTGAACAACAGCCTGACCATGGCCGCGGGCGACGACGGCGGGGAAGGCCGCTCGTGATGGTCCTGCTCGTGGTCGGCCCGCTCGGGCGGGGCGGCGCGTTCATCCCCGCCGGCGCGCTCGTGCTCGTCGGGGCCGCGGCGCTGCTCTTCATGACCCGCACGGAGGTCGTGAAGCGCCCGCGCCTGCTGGTGCGCCGCCGCTACGGTATTTACTACGCGCTGACCTTGCTGGACGGCAGCCGGCGCCAGATCTTCTCCACCTTCGCCGTCTTCCTGCTGGCGCAGAACTACCACCTCGACGTGCAGCAGTTGGTACCGCTGCTCATCTTCAACGGGCTCGTCACGGCGGTCGCGACCCCCTACATCGGCCGCCTGATCGACCGCTACGGCGAGCGGCGCATGTTGGCGCTCAACTACGCCTGCCTGATCCCGCTCTTCGCCGGCTACGCGCTCGTACACAACCTGTTCGTGCTCGGCGCGCTGTACTGCCTCGACAACGCCTTCTTCGCGTTCGGGTTGGGCATCAACAGCTACCTCGGGCGCATCGCGCCGCCGGAGGATCTGACGCCGAGCCTGGTGATGGGCTCGACCGTCAACCACATCGCGGCCGTCGGCGTGCCGGTCGTCGGCGGCCTGCTGTGGGCTAAGATCGGCTACGAAGTCACCTTCCTGGCCGGCGCCGCGACCTGCCTGCTATCAGTCCTGGCCGCGCTGGCCATCCGCCCGGGCGCGCTGCCCTCCCAGCAGGCGGATATGACGGCCATGGAAGAGCGCGGGGAGCTATCGGTCACGGCCCTCGGACGCGCCGAGGGCGCCGTGGCCATCGCGGCCGAGGACGGCGTGCCGGACATCGGGGCGGCGAAGTGAGGGCTTGATGCAGGTAGCGGACATCATGACCCGTGCCCGCGCGGTCGGGATGACACGCCCACGCGTCACGGGACGGCGGCTCCTGGCCCTCTTTGCCCTCCTCGTGAGCACGCTCGGCGTGGCCGGCGTGCTCGCGGCGCCGGCCGCCTCCGCGCCCGCCGCCCAGCAGGCGACCCTGCGCGACGCCGCCGGCGACTACACGCCGCCCGACGCCCTGCCGCGCCTGTGCGCGGCCTGCCAGCCGCCCGGCGTGCCCTGGGCCGCGCCGGGCTTCTCGCCGCTCGTCACGGCCGCGGGCGAGGCCCCCCACGTCGACCCGCGACAGGTCGCGGCCGCCACGAACGAAACGCCGCCCGACCGCCGCTTCGGCGTGGTGCAGGCCTTTATGGCCCCGTTCGCCGCCGCGTACGCCGGGATAGGCTGGGAGAGGGTCAATTTCGACTGGTGCGCCCTACAGCCGGCGGGTCCGCACGGCTGGAACCGCGCCGCCGTCTCGGGCGCCATGATCAACGACGAGGTCGCGCACGGGCGCGAGATCGTCGGCATCATCGGCTGCCGCCCCCCCTGGGCCGCCGGCCCCAAGGGGTTGCCTAGTGGGCTGTACCTGGCCCCGGACGACCCGCGCAACGCCTGGGGCGCGTTCGTGGCCGAGCTCGCGCGGCGCTACCGCGGCCGCGTGCGCCACTGGATCGTCTGGAACGAGCCCGACGTGTGGGACCCGCATGTGGCCGGCTACACCTGGCCGGGCACGGTCGACGACTTCGCGCGGCTGCAGCAGGTCGCCTACCTGCAGCTGAAGCGGGTCGACCCCACGCTTGTGGTCCACCTCGCCGCCACGACCTACTGGTGGGACGCCGCCTACGGCCGCCCGCTCTACTTCGGCCGTCTGCTCGACGCCCTGGCGCGCGACCCCGCCGCCCGTAAGAACAACTGGTACTTCGACGTGGCCTCCGCGCACATCTACAACGTGCCCGACGACGTGGAGCGCATCCTGCGCATCGACCGCGACCTGATGCACGCCCACGGCTTCGGCAAGCCGATCTGGCTCGACGAGACCGGCGCGGCGCCGACGGGGGATGGCCCCTGGAAGGTGGTGGGGCCGCACGCTATCGCCACGGCCGGGGAGCAAGCGGCCTACGTGGTACAGGCCTCCGCGCTGGCCCTGGTGGGGGGGGCCGCGCGCGTAGAGTTCTACAAAATGACCGACCCGCCCGACCTCTCGCCGCACGCCTACCCCTCGGGCCTGGTGCGGCCAGACGGCACGGCGCGCCCGGCCGTCGCCGCCCTGCGCGCCGTCACGCACGCCTTCGCCGGCGCGCTGCGCGCCACTGACCTGGGGCAGACCGGCGCCGTGCGGGCGGTCGCCGTCGAGCGCGGCGCGCGCGGGGCCACGCTGGTACTGTGGAACACCTCGGCGCGGCCGGTCACCGCGACGCTGGATATCCCCGTCGACGGCACGGTCACGGCCGCCGATTTAGGCAGGAGCGTGGCCGCCGTCGGCGACGACGACGCGCGCCTGCCCGTCTCCCCGCGCCTGACCGACGCAAACGTCGCCGGCGTCCACGGCGCGGCGGGCCACGCCACGCTACAGGTCACTCTCGCCGCGAGTACCTGCGCCCAGAGCGCGCTCTGCCGCATCGGCGGCCCGCCCGTCATGGTCATCGCCCCAACCATGCCGCGCCTGGCGTCGGATTAGGGTTCGGACCCTCCTCTGGGAGCGCCGGCGCTCACTGCGCTGCCCGCAGACACACCTGTGCAGGCGCGCGTGTCGCCGATAGCACACGCCGTGGCCGCGCCCGCGACGTGCGACTTGGCCCGGTGGGCGCGGGGCTACATACCCGTGTCGAACAGGTATGTAGTCCCTCCTTCGTTATGGGGCAATATATTGTAGAGGCCGTAGTGCGAATCGCCACGGTTCGTGCCGATCACGTAGCAGTAGGTCAAGGATTGACCGGGCTGCGCGACCGTCCACGGCACCGCTCCTCCGTACGTGCGCGCCGCCGTACGCATCATACCCACTAATACCTTATCGGTGCGATCCAGGATGGTGAAGCCGGCCGCGTAGCCCGACTGGTGGGGCTCGTACGGCGGATGCACCTTGAGCGATAGCACCAGGTCGTCGGCCGGGTCCAGGGCGCGGCCGCCACTGTTGGTCAGGCGCAGCGTCAGCACGAAGAAGCGGTAGAAGTCGCTCTTGTAGCCCCTCCAGGACGTGGCGGGGATGCGGTACATGCTGCGGATGCCCAGCAAGCTGACCTGCCACGTCGTCTTGTGCTTACCTTCAACGGACGCGGACGGCCCTGCGGGCGTCCGCGCTCCCTGAACGACCGCCGCCGACGCGGAACTGTGGACTGGCGTCGCCAACGCCACGAGGGCCGGCAGCGCCGCCAGCGCCAACCGGCGCGGCAATGTGTGTCTGTTAACCATTGGTCGAAATCCTTTCGTAAGGCCCCCCTCTCCCACGCACGGGAGAGGGGATGGGGGTGAGGGTCCTACGCCCCCTCTCCCGCGCACTTCTTTACAAAGGCTCGGACAGGAGGCTACAAGACTCCCCTCTCCCGCGCACGGGAGAGGGGTAGGGGGTGAGGGCACTACGGCGCCGCGACCACATGGATGCGGCCGGGGGTCCCGTTGCCGTGGAACGGATCGACATAGTCATACTGACCCGGAATCATGAAGGTGACTGTGTACTTGGAGGGCACGTTGCTCGGGTAGGCCGGCGACGAACCGTACAAAATACCGGAACTGATCAGCTTGCCTGACGGGAGGGTGCCCGTCATCACCTGCGTACCCGAGGGGAGTGTAGGCGTGGCGTAGCTCGGGTTGAGCGTCAGGCCCCCGTCGGCGGCTCTACCTGTGTACATCGGCGCCCCCGCGCTGATGGCCGCCGAGCCGCCCTCGCCGCTGAGGACGACGACGTGCGGGTCACCCGACGTTTCCCGGTTCTCCCACGTCACCGTCGAGCCGACGGGGATCACGATGCCCGCGGGCGCGAATATGTTGAGCGACACGTCTTTGTTGCCGAAGCCGACCTCCACACTCTCGCCGCCGTTGTTCGCGCCGCTCGCATCGGCGGTCTGCTGGTCGATGAGAACGCGGGCGACCGAGCGCAGCGCCGTCACGGCGCTATCACCGCGATCAGGCGGGTCGCCCGAGGCCGTCTTGTTGGACGACACGACGTCGATCTCACCCAGCGTCAACGGATGGAACAGCGAGCGATAGAAGTACGTGCCCGTGTGAGGGAAGGTGTAGGTATAGGACAACCCGAGGCCGCGCACGCCGCTCATCAGCGCGCCCGACGAGTGGATGCTGCCGGTGTCGGCCACGACGCGACCGCCCTGCGACTTCGCGATGGCCGGGTTGATCTCGGGGTTGGTCGCGCTCAGGATCAACGACGGCGTGTACTCGGGCGGCCCGAAGGTAACCGTTTGCGGCTCGCTGCCGTTGGCGTTGGTCCACTGCACGCTGTCACCGGCGTGGATAGTCAGCCTGCCGGGCAGGAACTCATTGACCGCGAGCAGAGAGTACGGCGCGTTGACCCCGATCGTGACGTGGTACAGGTGCGGGCGCGCGGCGGCGTGGCGCGACGGGCGCGCCGCCACGCCCACGCCGAGCGGCAGCGCGCCGGCGAGGACGGCGACGGCGCCGACCCTATAAGCGTTGCTCTTCATAGACACATGCCCCTCTACGACGACGCCGTGCTTAGATTGCTGACGTTCTGTTGGATAACTTTACGCAGCACTTCCGGCACGGGGATATCACCGACCGTGGTCGCCTTACCGACCTCTTTGAAATTGAGTCGCTGGATGTACGCCTGACCGCCCTTGTCGGCGATAGCCCAGGTGAGAAAGTCTTTGATGGCCTGCGCCGTTTGCGTGGACAGGCCGTGGACCGCCAGGCTCTTGTGTACGATAAAGAACTCGAAGCTGGCCGGATTAAAAGCATGCCCTAAGTGTTTGTCCGTAGGGTCCTTGACCAGGACGAACGATTTGCGGAAGTCGCTGGGGAAGCCGTCCAGGAGGGCCTGATTGATGGCGGCGGAGAGGCCGTTGAGCGTGGGCGTGACGAAGACGCCTGAGGCGTTGCGCAGCGCCGCGGGCAGCACATGGAGCGAGAGGGCGTAGTCGTAGCCGGCGAAGCCGAAGCTGTAGGGCGTGTTCTTGACCTGCTGCACCATGGTGCTCTGGCTGGGCAGGCAGGTGGCGGCCGGCGGCCACTGCGGCTGCAAGCTGCTCTGGCCCACGGTCGCGTTCCAACTGGGGACCGATTGGGCCAGCCACTGGTTAAAGACATAGCCGGCGCCGCCCGGCTCCGACGTGCAGTAGACAATGATCTTGTGCGCGGGCAGCTTCATACCGCGGTTGAGGCCGGCGATGGCCGCGTCGTTCCAGGTCTTGACCTGGCCTTTATAGATGGCGGCGATGACCTGCGCGGTCAGCTTGACCGGGTGGACCGGCGTGAACGCGTCGGAGAGTTTCTGGTTGAAGTACGTGCCCGGCAGGTTGTAGATCGCCGGCGTCGCGCTGATGGCGACCGGGATGCCGGTCATGTCGGCGCAGCTCGCCCCGTTGGGCTGCTCGCGCAGCTGGCTGTCCAGGATGTAGGAGTCGCTCATACCGACCTGGCTGCCGCCGCCCGTGCAGGTGTCGTCGTAGCCGGTCTGGCTGCTGGTCGGGTTGACGCCGATCTGCAGGTCGGTCCGCCCGGAGGCGTACTTCGTCACCAGGAGGTTGCCCAATATGTACATCTGCGTCGAGCCGGTGATGGTAAACGTCGTCTGGGCGGCGCGCGCGTGGGGGGCGGCCAGGGTCGTCCCAAGCGCAAGGGTGGCCGCGGCGGCGAGCGCTGCGCGTCGTAGAGTAGATCGCTGTCGCTTCATGTAGTGCTGTTCTCTTTCTTGGTTTCTACTAGAGGCCTAACCGAAGCGCCCCGCCACATAGCCGACGGTGCGCGGGTCCTGCGGGTGGTCGAATATAGCCTCGGTGGGGCCGAACTCCACGAGCTCGCCGCCGCCGCCCTCCGCGGGCAGCATCACGGCCGTGAAATCGGAGACGCGACGGGCTTGCTGCATGTTGTGCGTGACGATGACGATAGTGATGTCGCGCGAAAGAGCGCGCATGAGTTCTTCGATCTTGGCCGTGGCCACGGGGTCGAGCGCCGAGCACGGCTCGTCCATCAGGATCACCTCGGGGTCGACGGCCAGGGCGCGGGCCAGGCACAGGCGTTGCTGCTGCCCGCCCGAGAGCGAACGGCCGGGCTGCTTGAGCCGGTCCTTGACCTCGTCCCACAGGCCGACGGCGCGCAGGCACTTCTCGATCAGCCCATCCAACTCCCGACGCGATGTCGTCGTCTTATGCAGGCGCGGACCGTAGGCCACGTCGTCGTGGATCGACAGCGGCAACGGCACAGGCCGCTGGAACAGCATACCGACCCGGCGGCGCAGATCCTCCACCGCCAGACCTTTCTCGTAGACCTCCTCTCCGTTGACGGTCATGCTACCGTCGAGCCGGTAGCCCGGCACCATGTCGTTGAGCCGGTTAATCGAGCGCAGCAAAGTCGTCTTGCCGCAGCCCGACGGCCCGATCAGCGCCGTGATCGCGCGCGGCGCCGCCGTCAGCGTGACGTCGTGCAGCGCGCGGGTGCGGCCATACCAGGCGCTGACCCCGCGCAGCGCGATCGCCGCGCCGGACCCAACCTGGCCCACCCCGGCCGGCGGCGCCGTGTCAACCTCAACCACCATACGTCCTCCGTCCCAGAGCGTTCAAGGCCCGCGAAAGCAGGCTAAGCGCCAGCACCAACCCGAGCAAGACCACCACCGCGGCCTCGGCGGGGGCCGCCAGGGCCGTGCCGGGCTGGTACAGGTAGATATAGATCAGCGAGCCCATGTCGGTCACGCTGGTGTTCGCGCCCCACAGCGGCCAGTGCGGCAGAAAGTTGGTGTAGCCGTTGGCGAGCAGGATGGCCACGGTCTGCCCGATGGCGTTAGTCAGGGCCAGCAGCACCCCGGTCAGGATGCCGGGCAGGGCCACGCGCAGGCCGATGCGGCGCGTGGTGGCCCAGCGCGTGGCGCCGAGGGCCAGCGAGGCTTCGCGGAAGGCCAGGGGCACGTCGCGCACCGAGAGTTCGGTCACCCGCGCCACGATCGGCGTCATGATCAAACCCAGCACGGCCCCGCCGGCGAGCGCCGAGCGGCTCCAGTGCAGCCCGATGGGCGAGGAGGGGTCGGCGAACAGTACGAAGCCGAACAGCCCCCAAATGACGGAGGGGACGCCGAGCAGCGTGTCGCCGAGCGTGCGGATAAAGCCGCCCAGGCGCGCGTCGCCGAAGTCGGCCAGGTACAGTCCGCTGACCACGCCGACGGGCACGGCCACCAGTCCCCCCAGGAACAGAAGGATGGCCGTGCCAGCCAGACCGTTGAGCACGCCGCCCTCTGAGCCGGGGTAGGGTGAGCCTAGAGCCGGCTGGCTAAGAAAGGTCCAGGTGAGCTTGGCGCCGCCAATAGACACGGCCGTGTAGAGAATATGCGCCAGGGGCGCCAGCGCCAGCGCCAGCGCCAGCACACAGACGCCGACGGCGACGCGCTCGACGAGCCGGCGCCGCGCGATGCCGCCGCGTCCGCGCCGCGCGGAACCGCCGCGATCGATCATCACACCGTCTCCGGTCATCGCCCCGCCCCCGCCAAAGCGGCGCCGGCGAAGCGCCGCGTGAGCAGCCGGCCGGCCAGGCTAGTCAGCAGCGAGAACACCAGTAGAACCAGACCGAGCTCGTAGAGCGCCGACGCGTTGAGCGTCCCTGGGATAGCGCCTCCCCCCCAGAGTTGGGTGAAGAGTTGCGCCGAGAGCGTGGAGCCCTCGTCGAAGAGCGACTGCGGCAGGCGCGCCTGCGCGCCGATCACGTAGACCACGGCCATCGTTTCGCCGAGCGCGCGCCCGCAGGCCAGCACCACGGCCCCGATCACGCCGCCGCGCGCCTGTCGCAGCACCACACGCGTGGCCGTTTCCCATCTCGTGGCCCCCATGCCGAGCGAGGCCTCGCGCAGTTCCGGCGGCGTGGCCAGGAGCGAGGTGCGCGTCACGGCGACGACGGTCGGGAAGACCATCGCCGCCAGCACCAGTCCGGCTGTCCCCATGCCGAAGCCGCTGATGCCCACGGGACTGTTGTTGGGGTCGAGCGGGGGCAGCCAGCCCAGCGCGGGGGCGATGGCCGGCAAGACTGTGTTGGCGAGCCAGGGGACCAATACCAGCAGCGCCCAAGCGCCGAAGACGATGGTCGGCACGCCGGCGGCCACCTCGACCACCACGCCGAGCACGGCGGCGACCGGCCGAGGAGAGTATTCGCCGAGCAGGATGGCGATGGCCAGCGACACGGGGACCGCGATGAGCAAGGCCACTCCAGTCGTCAGGACGGTCCCCACGATAAACGGCAGACCGCCGAAGATGCCGGAGGCGCCGGCCGAGGGGTTCCACACCTGCCCGGTCACGATGCCAAGGCCCAGTTGACTGATGGCGGGCCACGCCGTGGAGAGCAACACGGCCACGACCGCGACCAAGGTCGCGACCAGCGTCAACGACACCACCAAAGAGATGGCGTGGTAGACCGCGTCGACGCGCCCGGCGCCCTGCCGTCGGCGCGGCTCGGGCACGCTGATCGACGCCGGGGCTGTCACGCTGGGGGCCCCCGTCGATTCCGTGATGTCCATGCCACCTCTATCCCTGATCTCTAACCCCGCTTTCCTTACAAGGAAAGGGGATGGAACGCGACAACGTAGCAGTGTCGCCTGCCGCCTGCCGGGAGTAACAATTCGTGACGCTCACGGAACATGCCCCACCCTCCTCGCGCCCTAGAGAACGGGAGAGGAGGATGGGGCGTGAGGACACTTATCCCTGCACGTAGAACCGCGCGCTGCCCGAGGCGCGCGCGCGCCCCTGCACAGCCGTCACGGTGAGCACGGCCCGCACGCGCTGGCCGCGCGGCGGCGCGTACTCTACATGAATGCGCAGCGTGGAGTAGCCGCTGCCGTCGGCGTGGCCGCTGTAGCGCGCCGTGACACCGCGCGACCCGTAGACCACCACGTAGCTCAGGCTGGCCGTACGCGCCGAAACCGTATCAATGGTCTCCACACCGTTGGGCCGCGCCGTGCCCGGCCCGATCTTGACGCTTACGCTATGCAGCGACAGCCTGGCGTCGGGCCGCTGCACCGTGAAGTGCAGCGTGTAGGGGCGCGCGCGCCGGAAGGTCCGCCCCGATCCCTGCGTCGCCGCGATGGTCACCGTCGCGCGCGCCACACCGACCGAGCGCAGCGGCAGGTACGCCACGCGGAAGCTGACCGTGTTGGCGCCGTTGGCGTCGGCCACGGCGTTGATAGTGCGGGACTGGCTGCCCTCGTACACGACCTGATAGGTAACGCGCGCGCCGCGCGCCGTGAACGAACTAAGCGTCTGTGTGGCGTTGGTGACGATCGTGCTGTGTCCTGCCGAGGCGTCGATGGTCGCCGGACTCACCGGCAGGACGGTCCGGCTGCGCACGACGACGGGCCGACGCACGGTGAAGTGCAGCGTGTAGGGGCGCGCGCGCCGGAAGGTCCGCCCCGATCCCTGCGTCGCCGCGATCGTCACCGTCGCGCGCCCGCCCGCCGTCGAGGGCGGCAGGTAGGTCACGCGGAAGCTCACGCTGTTGTTGCCGTTGACATCGGCCACGGCGTTGAGAGTGCGCGCCGGCCCGCTCGGGTAGGCCACGCGGTAGGTGACGTGCGCGTAGCGCGCCGTGAACGAACTCAGCGTCTGCGTCGCGTTCGCCGTGATCGTGCCGTAGCGCACCGACGCGGCAATGGTCGCCGGGCTGACCGGCAACACCACCCGGCTCTGCACCGCCGGCTTCGGG
>JAABUQ010011347.1_pt1 | contig 11395 bp, 12 predicted proteins | sample 5560001 | NCBI WGS metagenome assembly JAABUQ01 (sample SAMN10711888, study PRJNA513371) | rock metagenome | isolation source: Antarctica rocks | place: Antarctica: Victoria Land, Finger Mt nord | collected 2015-12-18
CCCTTTCGCTCTATGCCGCCCTGGAGGTGGCTACCGGCAAGGTGACCGGGGCCACGGCACCACGACACACCAGTGCCGAGTTCGTCGCCTTCCTCTCCAGCCTGGTTGCCGCCCAGCCGCCAGAGCGCGCCGTCCACATCATTCTCGACAACCTCTCCGCGCATAAGACCAAGCTCGTGGCCGCCTTCTTGGCCGAGCACCCCAACGTCCATCTCCACTTCACCCCTACCTACTCCAGCTGGCTGAACCAGGTTGAGCTTTGGCTGAGCAAGGTTGAACGCCAGGTAACCGCCAGAGGCATCTTCAAGTCCACCGACGACCTCACCCGCAAGCTGCTCCGCTACATCCGCGAACACAACAAGACCGCCACTCCCATCAAGTGGAAATACACCGACGTCAGCCATCGCATCCGACGGTTACTGTCCACTAGTTGCCTGTACCGGATGAAGTGGCCGTATGAGCAGCCTTGATCCGCCGCTTGGGGTCGGCGTACTTCCACTTGACCGGTCGAGCGGCTTTGTTGTGTTCCTCGATGTAACGCATGAGCTTGGCGCGAAGGTCATCGACGGAGGTGAAGACGCCACGGTGAATGAGATCGCGCGTTCGATCTTGCTAAACCAGAGTTCGACCTGATTGAGCCATGACGAATAGGTGGGCGTGAAGTGCAGGTGGACGTTGGGGTGAATCGCGAGGAAGCCCTGAACCCGCTTGGTTTTGTGAGTCGAGAGGTTGTCCAGGATGATGTGGACCTCCTGGCTTGTCGGCTGTTCGGCGACCACCGCGCCCAAGAAGGCGACGAATTCTTCGCTGGTGTGTCGAGGGGCAGTCTGGCCGAGCACCTGTCCCGTCTTGGTGTTGAGTGCCGCGTAGAGGGAGAGCGTGCCTTTGCGCAGGTATTCGAAGCCATGTCGTTCGGCACGCCCCGGCGAGAGCGGCAGGATGGGATCGCGGCGATCGAGGGCTTGGATGGCGGTCTTCTCGTCGAGACTGAACACGACAGCGTGCTGAGGCGGGTTCAGGTAGAGGGCGATCACGTCTGCCGCCTTGGTCTCGAAATCGGGGTCGTTGGAAGCCATGTAGCGCTCGAAACGGTGCGGTTGCAGATCTGCCCGGGCCCAAACTCGAGCTACCCGCATGTGGGGGATGCCGAGATGGCGAGCCAACTTGCGGCAGCTCCAGTGCGTAGTGCCGTCGGGTGGCGCTTGCCGGGTGGCGGCCAAAATCTGAGCCTCCAGCCGGTTGGCATCGGGAGCCGGCTTGCGGCCTTGGTGTCGAGCGTAGAGACCGTCAAGCCGCTGGGTCAGGAAGCGCGAGCGCCAGAGTTTGATGAAGCGCTGACTGCAGTCGACCTTGTCTTCGATGTCGGCGTAGGAACGACCCTCGGCGAGGAGAAGGATGACACGTGCCCGTTGAGCGTCCTCGGCTCTGACTGTGCGGCCCTTGGCGCGAGCCCGCAGTTCGTGCCGTTCGACCTCGGAGAGAACTATGGGAGAGGCTGACGTGAACATGCCCCATTCTACCACGGATACGGCCCTAATCACTGGTACAGGCAACTAGTAGCGTGGACCTGAGCAGAATTCTCGCCGAACCGGTCGATTGGCGATATAAGTGCTTCCCGCCCAGCGACACTCCGGTGACTGTCGGGACGATCGGATCCCAGCAGTGGAATGCCCTGACTGGCGACCTGATCTTCCCGGTGATGCTCGTTCGAGCAGGCGCTCTGCACCACAACATCGACTTGATGGCGAACTACTGTCGGGACCACGGCGTCGACATCGCCCCGCACGGAAAGACCCCGATGGCACCGCAGATCGTGAGTATGCAACTGGACGCGGGTGCTTGGGCCGTGTCCGCAGCCACGATCCACCAAGCACGCGTCTTCCGAGCGTTCGGAGCGCAGCGCATAGTATTGGCCAATGAGCTGATCGGACGACCCGCCATCGAGTGGGCATTCTCCGAGGTTGCTTGCGATGAGGGATTCGAACTCTTCTGCCTCGTGGATTCGGAGGCTCAAGTTCAGGCCATCGCTGACGTGATCGGATTGGTCAGGCCAACGCACCCCATATACGTGTTGATTGAGATGGGATGTGAAGGTGGCCGGACTGGGTGCCGGACCCTATCTGACGCCAGGCGGGTGGGTGAGGCAGTAAACAGGCACCCGGCCCTACGGCTTGTGGGTGTCGAGGGGTACGAGGGACCGGTCCAAGGGGATGGCCTCGCAGAGCGCCTGTCAGCAGTGGACCAATTCATGGGTCTTGTACGGGAGGCAACAGTGGAGTTGGACCGCGCTGGCCTGTTCGAGCAAGCCAGTGAGATCGTGGTCAGCGCCGGCGGCAGTACCTTTTTCGACCGCGCAGTGCGTGCGCTAGCGGGCGGCTGGACTCTCTCCCGCCCCGTTCGCCCCGTGATTCGAGCGGGCGCCTACGTCGGGCACGACGTTGGCAATTACGAGCAGCTCTCCCCACTCGCCGCCCGTTCGGACGGTGGACCGCGATTGCAGCAAGTGCTCGAAATCTGGGGGTCGGTTCTATCGCGTCCCCAAGCCGACCTCGCGGTGTTGGACTTTGGTCGCAGGGATGTCTCGTATGACCAGCGTCTGCCGATGCCCTTCGAAGTTCGGATCTCGTCGGGGAAGGTGTGCTCGGACGGTAACGGGCTGACGCTGAGCGCGCTTTACGACCAGCACGCGATTCTGAACGTCCCCGTCGATACTAGACTCGCTGTCGGCGATATCGTCGGATGTCACCTACTCCATCCGTGCACCGCGTTTGACAAGTGGCGATTGATTCCTGTGGTGGACGACGATTACACAGTCACGTCAGCCCTTCTCACCTACTTCTAGTACTGCAATTTCCGGATTAGTTGCCCATGGCCGCGCCCACTCATGGACGCATGAAAATAGGGCGGGGCCGCCCCGGCGACTCTCGGGCTGGATGCGGCTGATGACCGTCACCTATGGGAACACCGGTCACTGGAACTTCGGTGACTACGGCTGGGCGGTCCACGGCCATGCCAAGACGTGCACGTGGGCGGTACTACGAGTCGGCAGTCCGACTCACCGGCTCCTCGCCGCGGTCGACTCGTTCTTGGCGACGTCATGTGTAGACCGCCTGGTCGCTGATGCCGGCAACAGCTACCGCCTTCTACGCCAGCGTCTTGATGCTGGCCGGTCTGCTGGCCTGCCTTATCGGAATCGGAGGTGGCGCGTGCGGCGGTGAACGTTGGCTACTCCTATTTCGACTACTACGCCAACCGGCCGCCCTGTCCGGGACCACTCGAGAAGTGTGTTGATGGACCGCCGGCAGGCTTCATCGACCAGCAACATAGCCAGGACCTCGTCATGGCGATCACACTCGTGGTGATCGGAATTGCTGTGCTGGTGGGCCATCACTTCTTTTTCGGGGCAATCCAGGGATTGCGAGGAGGCAACCCGATCTGGAAGGTGCGCGGGCGATGGATCGCGGTCACTGCGATCTGCGGGCTGGTCGCTCTTGGCGCTACCGCCGTCGCCATCTACTCCACCATCAGCTACTTCATTCTCTCGGGATCGGCCTCCAGGCAGCTCTTCGGCGAGGCGGTTGGACTGGCGATCGCCTTTCTGCCCGCGTGGGCTTTCGCGTAGTCGCAGTTACTACGCGATGTGAGAAGCGGCGATCTGCCGGGACAGCCCGGGACTGCGGTGGAGTCTCACCCCGCCCAACCGTGACCGAAGGTAATTAGTCGGGGAGATGCCCCGCGGTCAGGGCGCAAGCGAACTCGTGGACCGATCTGCGGGCCGGATGAATCCGTTCACTGTCGCGGCTGGGATGAACCCTGTTGCTGACCAGCACAACTGCAACGGACCTCTGGGGAACCAGACAGATGCTCGTCCCCGTAAAGCCGGTGTGACTGTAGGCCGAGGTGGGCCAACTCGCGAATTCGGGATCGTCGATCAGGAAGGCCGCGGTCCGAGCCGGCAGCAGGCCGGCAGTCAATTCTCGGAAGAGCAGTGGCGAGCGCTTTTCCAAGAGAGCATGACCAAGTGCAAGGACGCCCGACGCGGTTGCGAAGAGTCCAGCGTGGCCCGTGGCGCCCCCGAGTACCCCCGAGTTCTCATCGTGCACCTCGCCCTGCAGCAGCTTCCCGCGCTGGGTGCTGAACTCGGTAGGTGCGATTCGCGACCGGAGTTCAGCTGGAGGGGTGAACCATGCCTCAACTCCAAAGGGGTTCAGGAGCCTGCTCTGCAGGCATTGACTGAGCGGTGCATCGAGGACCGCCTCGACGAGCCATCCCAGGTACTGGTACCCCAGGCTTGAATATAGGACCTGCGTCCCAGGCTGCGATTGCAGCGGTATCTCGCAGATCGTTTTCGTCAGGGCTTTCGAGGTGCGATGCACGTTGTGCAACCTCGGGGCTGAGGGAAGGCCGGCGGTGTGCGTGAGAAGTTGACGCACGGTGATCGACGACTTGTCCTCACTCAATTGGGAGAGATACCGGCGCACCGGATCCTCCAATCCCAGATCTCCGGCCTCAATCAGCTCTATCACGGTGGCCGAAACGAAAACCTTGGTCACCGATGCCAAGTCGTAGATCGTCCCCGCGTCCACCGCCGGAGAATGGGCATCGTAGGTTTGGCGCCCAGCTGACTGCCGGTATCGCACCCGGCCGCCCTGGCTGATCAGCAGGACCGCCCCTGGAAACACCTGCTCGGCGACCAGCCGATCGAGGTCAAACTCCTTCAAATCCCCTCCGCGCGATCCTGCACACCTTGACTCAGTTACCGATCTTGTCTATTCTGTCAGATAACGTTATCTTGCACCAGCGTCATTGAGGATCCGTGACCTTGACCGCAACCCGCACAGTTGAAATGCTGCTTCCGGAACTGTCCCTCATCTCCAGTCCGGACCTTCGCGACCTGGTGGTCCGCTCGCACATTGCTGCCATGACGAATAGCGAATGGTCAGACCTCGAGGCCGTGCCCTACATCGACAGCCATACGTCCAAGTCACTGGCGCCGATGACCTATCTCAGCCACATTCGATGGGTGGCGCGTGCGGTCGACGCCATGATCAAGTCGTTGAACGACTCTCCCGACTTCTCGCTTGACGCGGACACAGCGGTGGCCGGTTCGCTCCTGCACGATGTTGGCCTGATGTTCGAGTTTCAGCTGAACTCGGATGGCAGCTTTGCGATGCGGCATCCGGACATGCCCATCCGTCACCCGGCCCTGGGTATGCAGATCGTGCTTTCGGAGGGCGGCAACAGGGCAGTCGCCCACATAGTCGCCACTCACTCTTATGAGGGCGACAGGGTCCAACGGAGCCCCGAGGCGGTTGTCGTTCGACATTGCGATGTGGTGTCGTACGACCTCGCGCGGCGCGTCGCGTTAGACCCCCCGCTGTCGCCCCGGTGACTGCGCGCGACGCGGCCGATCAAGGCCGGATTGGTCAAGGCTATTCCGATACTGGTCTGTTCTACCTTGACACCGCGGGCACCGGCCCCCCGGTGGTGTTCGTCCACGGGTTTTGCCAGTCCTCCGATTACTGGGCAGGGTTTCTGACCCGAATCTCAGATGCCGGGATGCGCGGCATCGCGGTGGACCTGCCGGGCTTTGGCCGCTCAGCGGGCTGTGCCGGGCCATTCACCATGGAAGGACTTGCCTCGAGCCTGGCCCAGTTGTTCTCGGAAATGGGTCTCGGCGAGGCGGCGCTCGTTGGCTCCTCGATGGGAGGGGTGGTGGCGCAGCAGTTTGCGCTCGCGCATGGCGAACGCCTGCAGCGGTTGGCCCTCATCGCCACCGGCCCCCGATCCCTGGCCCCCGACCGGGCGTTGGCCCAAGCGGAGGCACTCAGCCAAAGCGTTTGGGATCAGGCCACGGTCGCGCGCCTGGTGACGGGCTTCTTCCATTCAGTGCCGCCGGGGTGGTCGCTGGCCAGGTCCGAAAGTATCGCGCTGCTCGCCTCGCGGGAGGCAGCCGTTGAAGCCCTTCGTTCCAACGGACTCAGTGACACCCGCAATCGTCTTCCCGGGGTCACACTGCCAACCCTGGTCATTCAAGGCGGCCTGGATCCCGGCCGCACTCCGGAGATCGGCCGCGAATTGGTGGAGCTGCTTTCCGATGCACGGCTGGTCGTCCTGCCTGAAAGCGGCCACACGCCGCAGATGGAGCAGCCGGATGCTCTCTGGGCGGAGCTGGGCCCATTCCTCCGGTCTGTCACGTGAATAGGTCGCGGGCAACCGCTGCGGTAGAGCAATTTGACGGGACATTCAGAGCTGTGTCCCGACGAGGGAGTCTTTGAGATGAGAGCCACATATGGATCCGGGCCCCAAGGACCCAGCACATGAGTCAGCAATTCGATCTGAGCGGCAAAAGGGCCCTCGTAACCGGAGGCAGTGTGGGCATAGGCCGCGCGGTGGCCTTGGCCCTGGCGGCGGCGGGTGCCGACGTTGGAATCACGTATCTGACTCATGACGGCGCTCCGGTTTTGCAGTCTCTGCGCGAGCTGCAGCGGCGAGCCTGCGCAGTCCAGCTGGATGCGACGGACTCGGGCGCCGTCAGGCGCGTGGTCGAGGAAATTGCCGGCACGCTGGGCGGCCTGGACATCCTCGTCAACAATGCGGGCGGCCTGATTCGAAGGTCCCCAATCGCGGAGATGGAGGACGACCTGTGGAACGGCGTCCTGGGACTCAACCTGAGCAGCGCTTTCTACGCAAGCCGGGCGGCGATTCCGCTGATGGCCGGTGGCTGGGGACGGATCGTGAACATCGCGTCGATCGCCGGTCGCCACGGGAGCGCAGCTGGCAATGTCGCTTATGGCACTGCCAAGGCTGGGATGCTCGGGTTCACTCGGGGCCTCGCCAAAGAAGTGGCTGCGCAGGGCATCACTGTGAATGCCGTAACGCCGGGACTGATCCTTGACACACCGTTCCACGACGTGTTCAACACACCGGCCGGAATCGAGAAGGCGATCGAGGGCATCCCGGTGCGACGCGGTGGCACTCCTGATGAAGTCGCCGCAGCCGTCCTTTACCTGGCATCTCCCGAGGCCGCCTTCATCACTGGTGCGGTTCTTGACATCAACGGTGGGTCCTGGGTGGGCTGATGGTGATAACCGAGGTCGTCGTCGAGATCGTGAACGTCCCGCTTGCGGTCCGGTTTCAGAGTTCGCTGGGAACGAAAGCCGGAACGACCCGGACCGTGGTCCGCCTCAGGAGCGACGACGGTGTTGAGGGCTTCGGCGAGACGATGCGCGGCAAGCCGGTAGCCGATCTCGTACGAACCCTCAGCCCAGACCTGATTGGAAGTGACCCCTTCGACATCGAACTGTTGCTCTCCGGGCTGAAGATGACGCCATTTTTCTTCGGCTATATCGGGTACGCAGCAATCGCGGCCATCGAAATGGCCTGCTTCGACCTCATGGGCAAGCGTCTGGGGGTTCCGGTTGCCAGCCTGATCGGGGGGTATTTCAGGCGCGAGGTTCCTGTCACTGCGCTTGCCACCCGCGCCATGGTGGAAGGGTCGTCATCAGTTGATCTCCCGATCCGCCTGTCAGAGGCGATCCAGCCGGTCATTGAGAGATACGGCTTCTCAACTCTCAAAGTCAAAGGCTCCAGCGACGCTCAATCGGATCTGGCAATCATGGAAGCGATACGGGTTGCGCAGCCAGGTCTCAAGCTGCGGATCGATCCGAACGGTGCGTGGACCGTCAACGAGACCATCAGGTCGGCGAGCAGACTCGAGAGCCTGGACCTCGAATACCTTGAGGACCCATGCGGGGGCCTTGAGGGGATGGCACGGGTTCGCCAGAAGGTCCGAATTCCGCTGTGCACCAATATGTGCATTGTTCGCGAAGCGGAGTTTGCACCCGGGGTCCGACTGGGGGCGGTTGATGTAATTCACGGGGATGTCCACAAGTGGGGCGGTATCGTTGCCAACAAGAGATTGGCGGCCCTCTGCGAGGCATTCGGTCTGGGTATGAACCTGCACAGTGGCGGGGAGCTCGGTATCTCCACCGCCTGCCATCTCCATCTCGCCGCCGCTACTCCCGAAATCCGCTACGCAATTGACAGCATGTACTACCTGCTCCAGGACGACATCCTCGGGGAGCCGCTCCGGGTGTCTGGTGGAGTCATGGCCGTGCCGACTGGTCCAGGCCTGGGCGTCACCATCGATGAGCCCAAGCTCCGCCATTACGCCGCGCAGAACGAGCGGGACGGTGACTATCCCAGCTGACTCACAGGTCAGGCGTCTGGGGGACCTGACCCGGGGCGAGGTGCTCGCACTCGCGCCGAGCACTACCTTGTTACTTCCGGTGGGAGCGGTCGAACAGCACGGTCCCCATCTGCCGCTCGATACCGACTCGACGATAGTCAGCACACTGGCCTCACGGTCGGTCGCCGAGCTGCCTCCCGATGTTCAGGTCATCATCGGACCGACTGTGATGTTCGGCAGTTCACATCATCATCTGTTCGCCTGCGCTGCCTCGCTCTCGGCCACGACTCTCCAGGCAGTGCTCAATGACATTGCCGATTCGCTGGTGTTGAGTGGGTTCAGCAGCCTTTTCCTCCTGAACGGCCACGGAGGCAACACCGAATGCGTGCAACTGCTGACCAAGCAGGTGGTTCTTCGTCATCAGATCGCCGCCGGCGCGGGATCATACTGGGACATCGGTGCGACCGCGGCCAGAGCTGAGGTCGAAGCCCGCTCGCTGCCATTTCCCTCGTACTTCCCCGGCCACGCAGGCGAATTCGAGACATCTCTCATGCTGGCGATAGCGCCCGAAACTGTCAGGCGCGACCTGCAGCCGAAATCCGACCCATCGCCACCGGCATTCCATTCCAGCCCGTTAGGCCCAGGACTAACGCAACAGCGTTCGGGGGAATGGGAGCGGATCGACGGATTCAGCGATCGGTCGGATGGAAGCACCAGTGAGGTGGGCCAGCTGCTCCTCGATGCGATCGTGACGGCGGTCGCCGCAGCGCTCACCGACTTTCACCGGGCTGTGTTCGCCGCAAGGTGACGCCCGAGGTGGCTCGGGCCCGGATCGCGCTGCGACCGGAGCTGCGGGCCTTCATTACCCTGACGAGCGAGAGTGGCGCCGGCGATTTGATTGCGGTCAAGGACGTCTTTGACGTGGAGGGACTGCCTACAACGAGTGGCTGGAGGGGTGGCCAGTCGCCGGCCGAGCGGGATTCCAGCGTCATCGCCACGGCACGTCGCGGCGGGTGCATAGTCATCGGAAAGACGAACCTCGATCCGTGGTGCTGCGGAGCCCTCGGGGTGAACCCAGATTTCGGAGACATCCGCAATCCGCGCGCCGTCAACAGGCTGGCCGGCGGTTCGTCCGGCGGCTCTTCAGCGGCGGTGGCCGCCGGACTCTGCGACTGGGCGATTGGAACTGACAGCGCCGGCTCGGTACGGATCCCGGCCTCCCTGTGCGGAGTCGTGGGATTCAAGCCAACCTTCGGCTGGGCTGATCTGAGTGGCGTGGCTCCGCACAGCCCTTCCCTTGAAACGGTGGGAATCCTTGCCCCTACGGTCGCGGCAGTTTCACGTGCGTTCACCGTGCTTGGCGGTGCCGGTGCCGGTGCCGACAGTCGAGCCATCCAGTCAACACGCGCAGGACACGGGATCGCCGTGCCTGCCCAGTGGATATACGGCCTCGACCCCGCCACTTCACAGACCTGGCACCGGGTGAGCCAGGGCCTCCCCACTGTAGAATTGCCAGAGCGAGATCGCTTCGTCGCGGCGCGCAGCCTCATTGCGGTGGCCGAGGCGGCCCACAGCAATCATTCGCTGCTTGTCAGCCGGCCGGAGGCGTACACGCCAAAGCTCGCGCGAGTACTCCGAGCCGGCTTGCGCATTTCAGCGGACGAATTGGCAGCCGCACGCCGCGCCGCCGATGATCTGCGTAGCGAGCTGATGCATGCGATGGATGATTTTGACGCTCTCCTACTGCCAACGACGGCAGCCACCGCCCCGCTCGCAACACGGCCGGGGCCGGAGGAACCGCTGGTGCGCTTCACGAGTCCATTCAGCTTGACCGGCCAGCCATCCATCTCCGTTCCCGGCCCTAGCGCGGGCTTGCCGGTTGGCGTTCAGTTGGTGGGACGGCCTGGCAAGGACATCGAACTCCTGCAAATTGCGGCAAATCTCGAACAGCAATGGCAGTCGGATTAGTCAGGCGAGTCGTCTGATGGAGCCACGATCAATCAGCCTCGGCTGGAAGCTCATACCCTCCTGGCCTGGATTGGTTAGAGATCCAGACATGAGGTAGCGAACCGCGGCTCGTCCCGAGTCCACCAGTTGCAGGTCCACGGTGCTGAGCTGGGGGCTCAAACCTCGAGCGAAATGGCTGTCTCCGATCGTGATAAGGGATATGTCGTCCGGTACGGAGCGATCTTGAAGCCTGAGCACTCGAGTAACACCAGCCGCAACTGCGTCGCCGTCGGCCACGAAAGCGGTCAGCCGGGGATTCATCCTCAGGAGCGCCTCCGTCGCTGCCGCGGCCTCGTCTGAACTGTAGTCGGCCTTGAATACGCGACATTGCCCGCCCGCCGCCGCGAGGATTCGTGTCAAGCCGCGAACGCGCAGATCGGTGGCGACACTGTTCAGTGTCCCAAAGATCAGGCCAACGTCCCGGTGGCTGGCCTGCACCAGTTCCTGTCCGATCAGGACGCCGACCGCCTCATTGTCAACCGAGAAGGTGGGCACTTCGAACGACCGCGGGGCCAGACTGGCAATCGATATGCCTGCCTCCTGCATTCGCTTCAAGAGCTCGGGTAGGGTGGTGTCCTCAGTTCGGAGATCGACGCCTCCCCAAGCCAAGACCAACCCCCCCACTCGCTGCGCCCAGAGTCGACGGCAGAGCTCGATTTCCAGCGACGGATCCCTTTGCGCATTCGAGATCAACGCAACCCATCCCGACATGCTTGCTTCTTCGGTGATGACCTCGGCGATCTCGCCGAAATAGGGTGAGATCATGCTGCCCATGATCACGCCGATGCTTGTCCTCGCGCCGGTCCGCAGGTTTCGCGCCGCCAGATTGGGTACGTAGCCGAGTTCCGTAGCCGCCGCCATAACCCGCTCTGCGAGTTCCTGGCTGACCCGGTAAGAACTATTGCTGAGAATCCGCGCCGCTGTCGCGACCGAGACTTGTGCATGCTTGGCCACATCGACGACCGTCGGCGTATTGCCAGCGGGCTTGGTGCGGTTCATCCTGATGTCACACTCATCGCATTAAGTGAGTCCCACCGACTCTCCGCTGGATCGATATCAATTCGACCTAGCTAGTGCACCGTAACAGTGGAACGTTGACGGTCGGCCTTGGCCAGAATCTGTTCAGCTGACTTGACCCAGGCAAAGGGCTTCTTGGTGTCGTTCCAGCCATCGAGGAAACGCTGAATGGCGTCGAGG
>JAABUQ010011348.1_pt1 | contig 11395 bp, 11 predicted proteins | sample 5560001 | NCBI WGS metagenome assembly JAABUQ01 (sample SAMN10711888, study PRJNA513371) | rock metagenome | isolation source: Antarctica rocks | place: Antarctica: Victoria Land, Finger Mt nord | collected 2015-12-18
CGGTACCCCCGGTACTGGCACGCCGGGCACGGGCACGCCGGGCACGGGCACGGGCACTCCCGGCACCGGGACCCCCGGTACTGGCACGGGTACTCCCGGCACCGGTACTGGTACTCCCGGCACAGGTACCCCCGGCACGGGCACGGGTACACCTGGTACTGGCACGCCCGGAACTGGCACGCCCGGAACTGGCACGCCCGGAACTGGCACGGGCACGCCCGGCACGGGCACCGGTACTCCCGTCATCGGTACGCCGGGCACGGGCACACCCGGCACGGGCACGGGCACCCCCGGCACCGGAACTGGCACGCCCGGCACGGGTACGCCGGGCACGGGCACTGGCACGCCAGGCACTGGAACGGGTACGCCGGGCACGGGCACGGGCGGAATCCCGATCACAAGAACCTTCTGAAGCCGGGCGCGTCTCGGGCCTGGAAGGATCTAGGGGCCTTGACTTTCAACCTGTCGACCCGAACCGCCCGCGCAGCCCCAAGGGCCAGCGCGGGCGGTTTTCGCTTTCCAACCCGGCCCCCGCTCGCCCTCGACGGCAGGGGCCGCGGGAGCATCCTTCAGGAGCCGCGCCCGAATCACCTGACCGATTCCTGGAGAGGGTGGCTGGGGGCTGGTCCGCGAGACCCCAGCCACCCGACCATGGAAGTGCAAGCCAATTCGACAAGGAATTCTTGCACGGTTCCTTAGCTGCCGGCGATCGCAACACCTGCCTTGACTTCGCGAGCGGGGTCGATTATGCTTTGCTATGTAAAGTGAAAGGTAGGCCGTTGTGGTGCGATCCTCCCCGGGGGGCGTGATGGAGCTGCACGAGGCGTTGACACAGATTGCCGAGATTCGCGCCCAGGTGGCCCGGACCGAGGTTTTCCGGGGTTATCGCGCGGTGCCGGTCGCGTTCTCGGGGCTGCTGGCGTTCGCGGCGGCCGGGGTGCAGGCCGCATGGGTGCCCGACCCGGCGGGCCAGGCGCCGGCCTACCTGACGCTCTGGCTGGGCGCGGCCGTGCTCAGCGCGATTCTCTCGGGCATGGGGATGGCGATGCGTCGCCGACACCCCGCGCCGGAATGGGAGCGGCGCAAGACCTGGCTGGCTCTGGAGCAGTTCATGCCCTGCCTGGCCGCGGGCGGCCTGCTGACGTTCACCGTCGCCCGGTCGGTGCCCGAGGCGACTCCGCTGCTGCCGGGGCTCTGGCAGATCCTGTTCAGCCTGGGCCTGTTCGCCTCCTGCCGCCTCCTTCCTCGGGCCACCTTCGCCGTGGCGGCCTTCTACCTCACCACCGGCCTGCTCTGCCTGGCGCTGGCCCGGGGCGAATCAGCGCTGGCCCCCTGGGCGATGGGCCTGCCCTTCGGGTTCGGCCAGCTCCTGGCCGCGGCCGTCCTCTACTGGAACCTGGAACGCGGCGATGCCTAAGCCCAAGCCCCAAGATCGCGACGAATCCACCGGCCGCTTCGCCTACGAAGGGCTTGAGCGGATCATCCACGAGAAGGCGCGCCTCGGCATCCTGACCTCGCTGGTCACGCGCCCCGGCGGCATCCTCTTCCCCGACCTCAAGGAACTCTGCGCCCTGACCGACGGCAACCTCAGCCGGCACCTCCAGGCCCTGCACGAAGCCGGCCTGGTGGAAGTCTGGAAAGGCCACAAGAACAACCGCCCCCAGACCCTCTGCCGCCTGACCGACGAGGGCCGCCGCCGCTTCCTCGACTACATCAACGTCCTGGAAAGCGTCGTCGCCGACGCCCTTGCCGCCGCCGCCGCGGGTTCCGACCCCGGCCCCGCCGCCTCTCAAGGCTGGTCCCCCGCCTGAGAACTCGTGCCCATTCGCTCCGCGACGCGCCGCCCCTGGCGGGCCGCGCGGCCTTTTTTCGACATGAACTTTGCGATGCAAATAACTTTGCCTTGTCAACGGTTGCTTTCCGCGATAGGAGGCTCTCATGCTGCGCTGGTTCGGGGACGTGGATCGGATCTTGCGGGGCGACGCGACGCGGCTTTCGGCGCTGCGCCGGGGGTCGATCGAGGCACCGGCGGGCGGCCTGGCGGCGGTGATCGCGCTGTTGGGGCTGGCTTATGGGGCCTGCATGGGAAGTTACGCGCTGCTCTGGCCGTCGGGGCCGTCGGTGTTGCAGATGCTGGCGACGACGGTGAAGGTGCCGGCGCTGTTCTTCCTGACGCTCGCGGTGACGTTCCCCTCGCTCTACGTCTTCAATGCGCTGGTGGGCTCGCGGCTGAGCCTCGCTTCGGCGTTCCGCCTGCTGATCGCGGCGATGGCGGTGATGCTGGCGGTGCTGGCGAGCCTGGGGCCGATCGTGGCGTTCTTCTCCGTCAGCACGACGAGCCACGCCTTCATGCTGCTCTTGAACGTCCTGATCTTCGGCATCTCGGGGTCGCTGGGCCTGGTCTTCCTCTTGCGGACGCTGCACCGCCTGAGCGTCGCGCGGACCGATGGCGTCGGCCTGTCCCCGTCGGAAGGGACGGAGCCGGTGGGGCCCGACAAGTCGGAGGCGCCCGGCGCCCTTGAGCGGCTCGACGATCAGGTGCTCGGGCGGCACGTCAGGACGGTCTTCCGCATCTGGGTGATCGTCTTCGGCCTGGTCGGTGCCCAGATGAGCTGGGTGTTGAGCCCATTTCTGGGCAGCCCCGGTCGCGAATTCGTCTGGTTCCACGGGCGCGAGTCCAACTTCTTCCAGGCCGTGTGGTACGCCGCCCAGCAACTCCTTCACTGACGGAAAGCGGGGGACGGACCATGATCGGCCTTCCGACCCTGGAACGGGTTGACGACGTGCTGCGGGGGCGGTCGCGGGCCGGTTCAGCGCCGGCGCCCTTGCGGTCACAAACGCCCGGGCGGCTTGTGGCGTGCGTCGTGGCCTTCGGGACCGTCTACGGCGGCGTGATGGGGACCTTCGGCGGCGTTGCGGGCGAGCGGGTCTGGCAGGTGGTTGACTCCGCGATCAAGGTGCCCCTGCTGCTGCTGGCCACCCTGGCGCTGGGCCTGCCGAGCTTCTTTGTCCTGAACACGCTGCTGGGGGTTCGCGCGGATTTCGGCAAGGCTTTGGGGGCCCTGTTGGCGTCGCAGGCGGCGTCGACGATCGTCCTGGCCGCGCTGGCGCCGTTCACGGCCCTCTGGTATGCCTCCACGAGCGACTATACGGCGGCGGTCCTGTTCAACGCCGCGATGTTCGGCGTGTCGGCGGTCGCCGCGCAGGGCCCCTTGCGTCGGGGGTATCGCCCCTTGATCGCGGGCAACCGCGTGCATCTGAGGCTTCTGCGCGTCTGGCTCGTGCTGTACGCCTTCATCGGCATCCAGATGGGCTGGCTCCTGCGCCCGTTTGTCGGCGACCCCCTCATGCCGGTGCGGTTCTTCCGGGGAGGGGCCTGGGAGAACGCCTATGTCCTCGTCGGGAAGATGATCTGGGGGAAGATCGCGGGATGACTGTGGGAGGGCGCCTGGCCAGGAATATTCACCGGGTTCGTGCGAACACACCTCCGGTGGACAGAACCAGACGAGTGGGTGCCGTCCCAGGCGCGGCGGAGGCTTTCGCGATGAAGACGATCGAGGAAGAGGTCGAGCGGGCCGAGACGCGGCGGTGGATTTCCCCTTCCTGGGTGCCGATCGTGCTCGGGACCCTGGCCGCCCTGGCGGTCCTCACCCTGGCGAGTCTCCTGCCATCGCGATCCCCGGGCCCGTTGCGCGAGGGGGTCCTCGTGACCCAGGGGCCCACCTCGGTCGGCGTCCCCGGCGGCAACGGCGGCGGCAACACGAACATGGAGATGCAGGGGCGCCTCTTCCCGACGCACCTGGAGGTCATCTTCAAGGCCTCTGGCGGCTCCCGGGTCCAGATCATCCCGATGGATCGCCTCGTGGAAGTGGTCTTCGACGATGTCAAACCCCCTCCCGCTCCTTGAAAGCGCGGCGCGAGCCTCAACCGGTGGAGACGAGACCCGCGACGGCCTCGGGCGCGATGACCCAGGGCGTCTTCGGGATCATCGCGAGGTCGAACCGATCGACCCAGTCGGCCGGCGCCGAGGGCTCGATCTCCGCGGACCAGCCGCAAGACCGGGCGAGCCATCCGACGAGCCTCCGCGGGTCGACGCCCGAGTCTCGGAGCGCCTCCAGCTTGATCGACCCGTCGCGCTTGGCGAGCCTCCGGCCCTCTTCGCCGACGGCCAGGGGGACGTGGCCGAAGCTCGGGGGCTCCTGGCCCAGGGCGTGGTGCAGGAGGATCTGCCGGGGCGTGCTCGGGACCAGGTCGTCGCCCCGGATCACCTGCGTCACCCCCATCGTCGCATCGTCATGCACCACCGCGAGCTGGTACGACGGGACGCCCGCCGATCTCCCGACGACGAAATCGCCGCCCGCGTGCGCCGGGTCGACGGCCATTGGCCCGAGGACGAGGTCGTGCCAGGCGACGAGACCGACCGGGACCCGGAACCGCCAGGCGAATGGTCGGCCTCCGAGCGTCACGGCGTCGGCGGCCGACCTCCTTGCGCACGTGCCCGGGTATACCAGCCCCTCCTCCCCGGCGTGCGGCGCCGAGGCGGCCCGCTCGACGTCGGAGCGCGTGCAGGTGCAAGGATACACGTCTTCCGCCGCGATCAGGCGTCCGAGCGAGCGTCCATAGTCCGTCCAACGCGACGACTGGACGTAAGGCCCCTCGTCCCAGTCCAGCCCGAGCCATCGCAAATCAACGATCGCCCCCTCGGTGGCGCCGGGGCGGACGCGGGTGGCGTCGAGGTCCTCGATGCGCAGGATCAAACGGCCGCCGCTGGTACGGGCGGCGAGCCAGGCGATCAGGAACGTGCGCGCGTGCCCCAGGTGCAGGGCCCCGGTGGGCGAGGGGGCCAGGCGGCCGACGGTTGGTGGGGTCGAGGCCATGGGGCGTCGCTCTCGATTCTGGAGTTGGGCGGGGATTCCGGGGTCTGGGTACCGATTCCAGCCACCCGGAGGGGATCGTCGAAGCTCCCGAATCGAGAGCGACACCCGAGGTCCGAGGTCATGACGGTCGCGGTTGCGCTGGCCTCCAGGCTCGGGGATCGGATATACTGACCTGGTGCGAGGAATCTTGCCGCGCCAGGGTTGGTGGGGCGAGTCCTCCGTTCCTCGGCCGGATTTTTATCGAGGGGTCACGCGGCGATGGAAGCGGACTTGAAGCGGGACGCCAAGGCGGTCATCGAGCGGATCGTCCACTTACGAGACTCTCTTTGACCTGGGCGACAAGCAGGCCCGGTTCGATGAGCTCAACGCGGTGATGGCCGGGTCCGACTTCTGGAATGACCAGGAGAAGGCCAAGGGGGTCATCGCCGAGATGAAGGGGCTGAAAGCCGTCCTGGAGCCCTTCCACGCCCTCGGCTCGCAGTCCGACGACCTCCAGCTCATGCTCGAAATGGCCGAGGAGACCGGCGACGGCGCCTTCGACCAGGAGATTGCCGAGGCGACGAAGCGCGCCACGGCCGACTTTGACGGGTTCGAGCTGCGCTCGATGCTCTCGGGCCCCAACGACCACTGCCACGCCTACCTGACCATCCACCCCGGCGCGGGGGGGACCGAGGCGTGCGACTGGTCCGAGATGCTGATGCGCATGTACCTGATGTGGGCTGAGACCAAGCGCCACAAGGCCGAGATCATCGACCGCGAGGACGGCCTGGTCGCGGGCGTCCAGACGGTGACGATCCACATCAAGGGGGAGTTCGCCTACGGCTACCTCCGCGGCGAGACCGGCGTGCACCGCCTGGTGCGGATCAGCCCCTTCGGTACGGCCGACAAGCGGCAGACCTCGTTCGCCTCCGTCGAGGTGATGCCCGAAATCGACGACACCATCGACATCGTCCTGAAGGACGACGAGCTGAAGCGCGACGTCTTCCGGTGCGGCGGCCCCGGCGGCCAGCACCAGAACAAGACGGAATCCGGCGTGCGCTACACCCACATCCCCACCGGCACCGCCGCCGAGAGCCGCAGCGAACGCTCGCAGCACAAGAACGACAACCTGGCGCTGCAACTGCTCAAGGCCAAGATGATCCGGCGCGAGGAAGAGAAGCGCGAGGCCGAGTACGCCAAGGCGTATGACGAGAAGGCCGAGATCAACTTCGGCAGCCAGATCCGCAACTACGTCCTCCAACCGTACCAGCTCGTCAAGGACGTGCGCACCGGCCACGAGGTCGGCAACCCCCGCGCCGTCCTCGACGGCGAGATCGACGGCTTCATCGACTCCTACCTCCGGCTGAAGCTCTCACGCGGCGAGGCGAAGAAGGCGTGAGGCCCGGAATGGGATCAGTGGGAGAAGGGCTGACTCCTCATCGCGCATGGGAACGATCTCCGTCCGCCGTCGCGGTCCCTGGTCAGATAAGGTCACTGGTCGGCGTCCGGTGTCGCTGATCTTGATTGTCAGGCGTCGGAGGTCGTCGATCCAACGACGGGAGGGCGACCGATGGAGTCGGGAACGATGCGGCGAGTGACGACCGAAGCCTCGGTCGAGAATCTCGAAGACCTCTGGGCCGTCAAAAGCGGGCTGCTGCCGCCCGCGGAGGTCCGGCGCATCGTCATCCCCGATGCCCTCGTCGACACAGGTGCCACGCTCCTGTCTCTGCCGACGCGGCTGATCGCGCAACTCGGCTTGTCGCGGGTCGCCTCCAAGCGAGTTACGAGCAGCCTCGGACTTGCCGAGGCCGGGGTGTACGAGGCGGTGCGATTGACGATCCAGGGACGCACCTGCACGATGGACGTCATGGAAGTTCCCGACGGTGTCCCTGCCCTCATCGGCCAGTTGCCATTGGAGCACCTCGACTTCGTGGTCGACCTGCGCAGCCGGTCACTGATCGGCAATCCGGCGCATGGCGGCGAGCACATCTACGAACTCTACTGAGTGGCTATCGGAGCCGGGGTTCCTGCCAACCATTACGATCGACTGTCGCGCGGCGAGGTACGCAAGGGCCAATGATCGCCATCGAGGAAAGCGAAGGCGAGCGGTCGATCGTCACGCCCGACCTGCGCCTCCGCTTCACCTGGCTCGGCGACCGCTGGACCCACGCGATCGACGTCGGCCCCGGCCCCTGGAAGGTTGCGGCCGAGTCGGTCGAGTGGTCCTCGCCCGAGGCGACCCCCCCCGAGTACGGACCGACGTTCCAGACCGTCCACTTCCAGGAAGTCGAAAATGGTGTCCTCGCCCTAGCCCTGGGCCAGGCGGGGCCGCATCACTTCTCGGCCTCGTTCCGGGTCGGCCGATTCGTGTGGGAAGATCAATGCCTAGATCCCCGATTTCCCCAGAAGCGAAGCATGAGCTTCGTTGAGGTCGATGTCGCTGATCGGTGCCGCACGCCCTCCGGATTGCTCGAAGCTCGCTATGAAGTCGGCGCGCGTGAGTACCTCCTGCATCTGGACGTTTCGAGTGTTGACCCGCCGCTAACTACCGAGCGAGACGTAATCGTCTGGGAAATAGGGGTCGAAGATCACTATGACGTCTGCCTAGCGGGCGTAAAGGGACCGTTGCTCCCGACCTCCTACGTTTCTTTCCTGGAATCGCCCGGGGGTCAGCTCCCGCCCTGGATCGTCCGCGCGAATCCCGCCGAGCGTTCCGCCGGCGCTACGAATCGGCTTGTTTATGTCTGGTGGCATCACAGGGCAAGGATGGTAGACGAGAAGACGGGACTTCCTCGCAACGCGTAGATCGATCGCCCTATCCGACTGTCGCCGCCACACCGGAGCCTCCCGCAATGGACATCCTCAAGCACGCCGATCCCGAAGTCTTCGAGGCGATCGCGGCCGAGCAGCAGCGGCAGCGCGACGACCTGGAATTGATCGCCTCGGAGAACTACACCAGCGCCGCCGTCATGGAGGCCGTCGGCTCGGTCCTGACCAATAAGTACGCCGAAGGGCTCCCCGGTAAACGCTATTACGGCGGCTGCGAGCACGTCGACGTCGTCGAGCGGCTGGCGATCGCGCGGGCCAAGGAACTTTTCGGCGCCGAGCACGTCAACGTCCAGCCCCACTCCGGCGCCACGGCGAATCAGGCGGTGTATTACGCGGCCCTGGAGATCGGCGACACCGTCCTGGCGATGGACCTGGCCCAGGGCGGCCACCTGACGCACGGCATGAAGCTGAACTTCTCCGGCCGCTGGTACCACATCGTCGGCTACGGCCTCGACCGCGAGACCGAGCGCATCGACTACGACGCAATCGCGAGCCTGGCCCGACAGCACCAGCCGAAGCTCCTCCTCGCCGGCGCCAGCGCGTATCCCCGGATTATCGACTTTGACCGCATGGCCGAGGTTGCCAGGGAGGTCGGGGCGATCTTCTTCGTGGACATGGCGCACATCGCCGGCCTGGTCGCGGGCGGCCAGCACCCGAGCCCGGTGCCGGTGGCCGACTTCGTGACGACGACCACGCACAAGACCCTGCGAGGGCCGCGCGGGGGGATCGCGATGAGCAAGGGGCCGTGGGGCAAGAAGCTTGACTCGGCGGTCTTCCCCGGGCTCCAGGGGGGGCCCTTGATGCACGTCATCGCGGGCAAGGCCGTCTGCCTGGGCGAGGCCCTCCGCGACGACTTCCAGTCCTACGCCGCCCAGGTGGTCGCCAACGCCCGCACGCTGGGCGAGGACCTGACGGCGGCCGGCTTTCGCCTGATCTCCGGCGGCACTGATAACCACCTGATCCTGATCGACATGACCAGCAAGGGGCTGACCGGCAAGATCGCCGAGGCCGCGCTCGGCAGGGCGGGGATCACCGTCAACAAGAACCTGATCCCCTTCGACGGCCGCAAGCCGATGGACCCCAGCGGCATCCGCATGGGGACGCCCGCCCTGACCACCCGCGGCCTGAAGGAAGCCGCCATCCGGCAGCTTGCCGCCTGGATCGTCGAGGTCCTGGCCGCCCCCGACGACGCCGCCAAGGCCGAAAGAATCCGGCGGGACGTCGCCGAGTTTGGCCGGGATTACCCCGTGCCAGCCGACCTCGCCGAGCCCGTCCGCGCCTGAATTGGGGCAGGGGGGCGAGGCTCGCGGACCCGATAGACCGCGTATCGCCCCTCGACTCGCAACAATTCCAGCGGCCCGTCCGGGGCGAGCTCCGTACCGGCGGGCGGGGGGGCGGCCAGGACGTGCGTGGCCCCCTGCCTGCGCGCGAGTTCGGCCTTTTGCCGGTCCGTGAAGGCTTCGTATCGGCCCTCCAGCCCGTGCCGGTCGGCCAGATACGAGCGCGCGAAGGCCGTCGGCGTGCCGGAAAAGCCGACATGGTCGCGGAATCGGGCCGACCAGTCGGCAAGCCCCTCGGCATGGTACGGGCTCGCCGCCCGGTTGAACGCGACCTCCCGGCGCGACCAGAGGCGGAACCCCTTGGGTCCGGGCGGCCCGACAAACCGTGCCGAGGCGGGCGTGTGGTCCCGGCACCAGAGCCCCAACCGCTCCACGTCGTCCACGGGCGTCTCGCCGAACCGGCAGCGTTCGATCAGGACCTTCCCGATCCCATGCTCGCCATCGGTCGCCAGCGGCGCCAGCAACGCCAGCAGCGGAACCGCCCAGGATGCCCCGATCGCCGCGAAGGCCCGTCGCGGCGTCCTTGAGAATGGGCGACCCCTCGTCACCAGACCCCAGGCCGCAAGCCCCCCCAAGGCCCCGATCAACGGCCAGTGGCCCGACTCCGTGTCGTGCCTGGCCAGGGTGGCGAGCCCGATCCCGAGAACGGAAGGGCCGACCCACCTGCCGAACGCCGGCCGCAATCCCTCCGCCACCGTCGCCGCAAGCTCCGCCGCCGCGACGACCACCAGCGACCAGTCGCCCGTCAGGCCCACGGCCAGTAGCACGGCCCTCGACCTCCCCTCAGCGTTCCCCCGGTTCCAGAGCCGATGGCCCCGCCCGGCCACGAAGACCAGCGCCAGCCCCCGCGCGATCGTCGCCATGCGGAACGGCTGGAAGAGGGTCACGCGCAGGTCCTGCCAGCCCTCGACGGCCGCCCACGCCAACGCCAGTCCCAGCAGGTTGACCCCCAGCAACAAGGCGAGTCGGACCCTCGACGCTCCGAACGGGGGATTGGAACTTACGACCCCCATTGGGTTTGCGGAAAGGGCGTCGTTCCTGCGTCCGCCGGGATACGACAGCCCGGCCAGCGCCAACAGGCAGGCCCAGGCGAACCACTGGCTGCGCCGCCAGAGGTGAGGCAGCATGTGCTGCGGGCTCTGCACGTAGGCCCCGAGCAGCAGGAATTCCTCGCGCGAGAGACCGACGAACATCCGTTGCCGCGCGCCGCCGTACACGATCGCCGCGGGCACGAGGGCCATGCCCAGCATCGCGATACGTGCGAAGGCCCACCGCCAATCCACTCCGGTCCAGCCGGGCAAGAGGGCCCAGAGGAGCCAGCCCCCGCCGGCAAGCATCGCCAGTTGCAGGCCGATCGAGGGGTGAATCAGCGCCGCCAGGCCGATCGCCAGGGGGGCGACCCAGGCCCGCCCACGTTCTCCCGAGACGGCCGAGGCCAGGGCGACCCACCCCAGGCCAAAGCCGATCAGGCGATCCAGGAGCATCGCCTCGAACAGGTGGTTGGTCCCGAGGTTCCCCGCCTTGGTCACCAGGAGGAGCCCCACCGCCACGACGCCGACCCCTGAGCCCTGCTCGGGCCAGGCCGCCCGCGTCAGGCGATCGATGCCGAGGGCCGTCGCGGCGAACGTCAGCACGAACAGAGCCGCCAAGGCCGCCGACAGGCCAAAAGGTCGGCTGGTCGCGTCGAGGAGTGCGAGGTAGCCGCGATGCGGGTTGAAGGCGTCGAGCGCCTTCACGAAGGGGTCCGCGGCGAAGAGCGCGGGGTCTTGCCGGTGCAGCAACAGCGGCAGGCGGTACGCCTGGTCGCCGTCGCGAGAGTGATATCCTCGCGCGGACAGGTAGACGCCCAGCAGGATCGCCCACGCGACCCACCGCTTGCCAGCCCAGGGAATGTCCGCCTGGCCGTCCATCGCCGTGGCCTCCCGCGCGGCCTCAACGCGGGCCGCACGCCGGGAGTGTGCCGGGGAGGGCGCGTGGGGTGACGCTCCGCCAGGGCTGAAGCCCTGCGGCTTCTTGGGCCACGCATAGCCTGTTGGCTTACGTTAGCGCCCAAAGGCTCCGTCCGAGCCTCGGGCCAGGGGCCGAACCCGTGGCCGTGGTTTCTCTCTTGATTGGCTGATGTTTTACGAGGGGGCCTTCTCCCCTCAACCGACTCCAAAGAGCCGCATCGGCTGAATCCTCAACGACCGGGTAGGTACGCTTGAGGCAAAGGCCGACCGGGGTGGCTTCATGGTATCACAAAAACGCAGGTGATTCAATGGTGTTATGAGGATTTTGTCGAGGAGCTACGGACTGAAGTCCTGGAAAATCGCCTAACCACTGGGACTGAAGTCCCGTGGCTTGCGGCGGGCTCAAGCCCTTCAACGGTCA
>JAABUQ010011351.1_pt1 | contig 11391 bp, 13 predicted proteins | sample 5560001 | NCBI WGS metagenome assembly JAABUQ01 (sample SAMN10711888, study PRJNA513371) | rock metagenome | isolation source: Antarctica rocks | place: Antarctica: Victoria Land, Finger Mt nord | collected 2015-12-18
CGTGGTGGACACGAATTGCGACCCCGACGAGATCGACTATTTGATCCCCGGCAACGACGACGCCATACGTGCCGTCAAGCTGATGGTCTCAAAGATTGCCGATGCCATCATCGAGGGGAAGACCGAGACGGAGAGCGCCGAGGATGAGGGCGCATACGAGGAAGCCGACGCCGAAGAAGACGTGCAATTGCAGGAAGCCGCGGTCTAAGCGGTTCTAAAGGGAGAAGTACAGTGTCCACCGCGACGTCTTACAAACCAACTGCCGAGGAAGTAAAAAAACTGCGCGAGCGCACTCAGGCGCCGATGATGGATTGCCGCAATGCACTCTTGGAAACCGGTGGGAGTTTCGAGCAAGCGGAAAAACAGTTGATAGAGCGCGGCCAAGTCCAAGCGGCAAAAAAATCGGAACGCGTGGCAAACGAAGGATTGGTCACCTCCTACATCCACGCCGGCGGTAAAATCGGAGTTCTCGTTGAGGTGAACAGCGAAACGGATTTCGTCGCGCGCAGTCCTAAATTCGCTGAATTAACGCGAGACATCGCGATGCACATCGCCGCGATGTCACCTGCCTACATCGACCGGGAGTCGGTGCCGGAAGCGGTCGTTGCGCAAGCGCGCTCAAAGTTTACGGCCAGCGTTCCTGTGGGAAAGCCGCCTGACGTGGCCGCTAAAATCATCGAGGGCAAGCTCAACAAATGGTACGAGGAGAATTGCCTGCTCGACCAGCCGTTCGTCAAAGACGATAACATCAGCGTGAAGGAAATGATCGGAGCCGCCGTGGGCGTTCTCAACGAGCGCATTAAAGTCCGTCGCTTCGCCAAGTTTGCGCTTGGAGAAAGCTAACGTTCGGCCAATTGCAGCGCAAAACTAAGTACCAGCGCGTCTTGCTCAAAGTTTCTGGCGAAGCGTTCTCAGGGACCGAAACTGGCCTAGACGTGCAGACCACCAAAAACATGGCGGAGCAGATCGCCCAGGTCCGTGGCGACGGTGTCTCTATCGCGGTTGTTGTGGGTGGCGGAAATATTTGGCGCGGAAAAGTACATGAAGCGGCGGGCATGGACCGCTCAACGGCAGATTACATGGGCATGCTCGCCACGGTCATTAACGCACTGGCATTGCAGGACTCCCTAGAGCGCATGAATGTCGCCTGTCGCGTGCAGACCGCAATTGAGATGCACCAAATCGCCGAGCCGTATATCCGGCGGCGCGCCGTGCGGCACTTGGAGAAGGGGCGCGTAGTAATCTTTGCAGCCGGTACCGGAAATCCGTACTTTACGACAGATACGACGGCGGCACTGCGCGCGGTGGAGATAAACGCGCAAGCGATTCTCAAAGCAACGAAAGTCGATGGCATCTACTCGGCGGATCCGATGAAAGACCCGACGGCAAAGCGTTTCGCACAGGTTGACTACTTGGAAGTCTTGCAGCGCGGCCTCGAGGTCATGGACAATACCGCATTAACGCTGTGCATGGACAATGCTCTTCCTATTATTGTATTCGACATGGGGGTGAAGGACAACATTCGCCGGGTCATCTGGGGCGATGACATCGGCACTTTTGTGGGCAAACGGCGGGTGGACCACGCGCAACGTGGGCGAGTGGCGCAAACGGCCGGAGGTCTTCGATGAACGATCAAACGTTCAGAGATGCGGATAGTAAAATGTCGAAGGCGGTCGATGCTACGCGCAGCGATTTTGCTTCAGTGCGGACCGGCCGCGCCACCCCGGCGCTGCTGGACCGGCTACACGTCGAGGCGTACGGACAGCCCGTTCCGCTAAAGCAAGTTGCAGGAGTCTCCACTCCCGATGCGCGCACGCTCTTGATCTCCGCTTGGGATCGCAGTACCGTTGGAGACATCCGCAAGGCGATTGAGAAGAGCGATCTCGGCTTGACGCCGAATATCGACGGACAGAACATCCGTCTTATCATTCCGCCCTTGACCGAAGACCGCCGCAAAGATCTGGTGAAGGTCATTCGCAAAAAAGCCGAAGAAGGCAAAATTGCGGTGCGTAACGTCCGCCATAAGTTTCACGACGATATCAAGGCCCAGCTCAAAGAGCACAAGATTACGGAAGACGAGAGCAAACGAGCTCAAGACAGCCTTCAGAAATCCACCGATCGCTATATCAAAGACATCGATGCACTGGCCGCGAGCAAAGAAAAAGAAATCATGGAGGTTTAGTGTATCGCTAGCGATTTGGATGACGTGGAGGACCTGGCGATGATGACGGAAGTCCGTGCTCGGTGTATCCTGTCTGACCGGGAAGTGGCCTTCTCCGTTTTAACTCCACTCTACCACGCGCTCGGCTGTGGAAAGCTGCGCGTGCTGCGAATTCGAGAACGAGGGGAGCGTCTGGAAATGATTGCCGGTTACGAATCGTACGAACGACTCGTTAGCTAAACATGGCAACCACGCTACGCACGACTGATGAAAAACTGGATCCCACGAACTTGCCGCGTCACGTCGCCATCATCATGGACGGTAATAGGCGTTGGGCCCGCGAGCACAAACTGCCGACCATTGAGGGCCACCGTCGCGGAATAATCGCACTGCGAGAAACAACGCATGCCGCCCGCGACTTTAAGATTCCCATCCTAACGGTTTACGGGTTTTCCACCGAAAACTGGCGCCGTGATTCAACCGAAATTTCGCTTTTGCTCGATCTGTGCGTGTTCTTCGCGCAAAATGAATTGGCCGATTTGCAGCGCAACAATGTTCGCGTGAACGTCATCGGTAATTATCGTGCCCTGCCGCCGGCGTCCCGCGATGCGCTCGATCGTTTGATGGAACGCACGGCATCCAATCAGGGTCTCTTACTCAATCTTGCCGTGAATTACAGTGCCCGAGCCGAGATGGGGGATGCGGTACGGGCTCTCGCGCTTGACGTGGCGAGCGGAAAGCTGGCAGTGGAAAACATTGACGAACGCTGCATCGCTTCATATTTATATACGGGAAATCTGCCCGATCCTGACATTTTAATACGGCCCGGGGGCGAACACCGCCTTTCGAACTTTCTGCTGTACCAGGTAGCGTACACGGAGCTGTATTTGGCCGAAGTGTATTGGCCCGATTTCACGCGTGAAGACTTCAAGCGCGCGTTGGTCGATTATCAAAAACGGCAACGCCGTTTCGGCGGGTTGTGACTAACGCGCCCGCGCGCGAACAGGGAGCGACAACACCGTATCGCCGGATCATCGCTGGTGTCATCCTCGCGATCATCGGTTTAGGCGCCGTTTTTTATGCGTATGCGTTTTTTGCCCTCATTTTCATCATCGGCGCCGGGTGCTTGTATGAGCTGTCGCGCCTGTGCGAGCGCAAGGGTCAACCCCTCGAACTGACCATGGCGTCGGTCGGCTTTGTGGCGTACATCGCGCTGGCAGTGGCGGGTACGTTACACCGATACGAGGGCCAGTTGCTTGCGGTTATCGTCCTGGGCACCTTGGGGCTGGGTATGTATGGAACACACAGCGGATACTTGGCGCGTACCGGCTACACCCTGCTCGGCGTATTATACATTGGAAAGCTGCTCTCGTACTTCGTGGCGATACGCGCGCTGCCGGTCGTTGGCTTTACGTACACCATTTACGTCATTGTCATCATCGCGGTTACCGACATTGCAGCGATGATTATTGGCACGAGCCTTGGGCGCACGCCGCTCACTCGGCTTTCGCCGAAAAAGACGATCGAAGGTTCGATGGGGGCTTTGGCAATGGCCGTCATCGTTTCCGTCGCTGTAGGGCGCAGTCCGTGGTTGAACATTATTTGGTGGCAAGCCGTTGTGATCGGTACCATTACCAGTTTGGCAGCGCAGGCTGGAGATCTAGTGGAGTCAGCTCTTAAGCGTGACGCACGCGTCAAAGACGCGGGCGGTGTCATTGCCGGACATGGCGGTCTCCTCGATCGCTTCGACTCCTATTTGTTCGGGGGCATTGCTTTTTACGGCGCTCTTTTCCTGACCGGATTGCTCCCCTTTACCGAATGAAACGCATTGCGATCTTGGGATCCACCGGTTCCATCGGCGTGCAGGCGCTGGAAGTCATTGCTGCGCATCCGCATCGCTTCCACGTCGTTGGGCTCGCGGCTCGTGCGCGGGTTGGCTTGCTGCGCGAACAAATAGCGGCGTTTCGCCCCGATTTTGCCGGTCTGAGTGATGAAACTGCGGCGGGGCAGCTAAAGAGTGGGATTGCAGACGGCGTCACGATTCTTGGCGGCCAGAGTGCGCTGCGAGAGCTGGCGCTCCAAAGCAATCCGGACCTTATTCTTGCGGCAACCGATGGCGCGGTAGCCTTCGATGCGGTTTTCGAAGCGGTCGAACGCGGCGTCGACGTGGCTGTTGCAAACAAAGAACTCATCGTCGCCGCGGGTGAACTGCTCTTCGCTTCTGCTAAGCGCTCCGGCGCCCGCATCTTGCCCGTGGACAGCGAACATAGCGCCTTGTTCCAATGTCTGCTTGGGGAACAATCCGATCGAGTGGCCGCCCTAATCTTGACAGCCTCGGGGGGCCCGTTTCGCACCTTGCAGCAGATCGAACTGCAACGCGTTACGGTGGCGCAAGCCCTGGCGCACCCCACCTGGCGAATGGGACCCAAGAACAGCGTAGATTCGGCTACTCTGATGAATAAGGGGTTGGAAGTCGTCGAAGCCAGCCGATTTTTTGATCAGCCGCCGCAAAAGATCCACGTTTTGATACATCCACAAAGCATCGTTCACGGCATGGTGGTCTTTTCCGACGGCAACGTGAAAGCGCAGGTCGCTTCGCCGGACATGCGAGTGCCCATCGGTTACGCGCTCGGTTACCCCGACCGTCTCGAGCCGACCGGCGGAGTTTTGGACCCGCTAGTCGCTGCCGGCGGCAATCCCGCGGGTTCCCTCCTGCGTTATGACTTTGGCCGGCCGGACCCGCAGCGGTTTCCGTGCCTGAGGCTCGCCTACGAAGCCTTGGCCATGGGTGGGACGGCCCCAGCGATCCTATCCGCGGCAAATGAAATTGCGGTTGAAGCATTTTTGAACGAAGCCATCGGCTTCGCCGAGATACCGCTCATTATCGAAAAAGTCATGAAACAAACCGTCAGCGCCGAATTAACATTAACACGGGTCCGTGAGGCTGACGCCCAAGCGCGCAGCGACGCTCGTGCGCTCGTCGACGCTTCGCGCCGACAGATCGAGGTATGATGTTCGCCTTGGCTTTCCCAACGCTGGTGGGAATCGAAAAACTACTCACGTTCTTGCTCATGCTGTCCATTTTGGTGGTGTTGCATGAGCTGGGACATTTTATTTTGGCGCGCCGCAATGGCGTTCGCGTCAATGAATTTGCAGTTGGATTCGGGCCGAAACTTTGGAAAACGACTAGCAAGCGCTCCGGTACGGTCTATGCGCTCAACGTCTTTCCGATTGGCGGCTATTGCGCCATGCAGGGCGAGGACGGGAAATCCTCGGAAGCAGAACAGCAGCGTCGTGCTCGTATGGCCGACGTGGGACGATACGAAGCTGATAATTTTCAAAGCAAATCGGTTTGGCAACGCCTGAGCATCATCGTGGCCGGACCTTTTGCGAACTTCGCGCTGGCGTTTCTGATATTGTTTCTGGGTTCTGCCTTTTTCGGCGAACCCACTGGAAAATTTGAGCCGGTGATCGGCCCTCTGCGCGATGGAATGCCCGCACAAAAAGCGGGACTCGAGCAAGGGGATCGCGTTCTCAAGCTTGACAACGTGCGTGTTGCCAGCGGCGATCAGCTCATCGGGATCATTCATAAATCAGCGGGCAAGAGCCTCGCAGTCACCTATGCGCGCCGCAACCGCGTTTTTACCACACGCGTCACTCCCGTTGCAGCGAAGGATGTCGATGGTAAAACGGTGGGCCAGATCGGATTCAACGCCATTTCCGGCTACCGGCGCATCGGCCCCGTAGCAGCTGCATCGGACTCGGTGCGCAACTTTGGTACCCTAGTGAGCGGCACCGCGCAAGGATTACTTGCCTTAGCCACGCATCCGCGCGAACACATGGACAGTCTCTCGGGACCGGTGGGTATAGCGCGTACCGCCACGCGGGTCGAAGACTTCGGCTGGGCGCCGTATTTTGAGCTGGCAGCAGCGATATCACTTTCGCTGGGATTTTTCAACTTGTTGCCGATTCCGGCACTGGACGGTGGCCGGGCAGCCTTCATCGTCGCGGAACTCGTGCGAGGCAAACCGGTCGATCCGGAAAAAGAAGGTTTAGTGCACGTTGCCGGATTCGCACTTCTGATCATGCTGATTCTGGCAGTGACATACCACGACATCGCCAACATCATTGCGGGCAAGGCCGTCCTCTAGAAAGTGATGACGTGATTCGCCTACGCCGGCAATCCAAGCCGGTATACTTGAAAAACAAGGTTGCGGAATCGGACGCCAAAGGCGTTTGGATTGGCGGCGATCATCCGATCGTGGTGCAGTCCATGACCACCACCGATACGGCCGATTACGAACGAACGCTCGAGCAAGTTTACGGGTTGGCGATGGAAGGTTGCGAGGTGGTCCGCGTTACCTGCCAAGACGCGAAGGACGCTGCCGGTCTGCCGCACATCGTCAAACGCTCACCGGTTCCCATCGTTGCGGATATTCATTTCGATCACCGTATGGCGCTGGCCGCGATCGAAGCGGGCGTGGCTAAACTGCGGCTCAATCCCGGGAATATCCGCGATCCGCAAAAGACGCGCGAGGTGGTATTGCTCGCCAAAGAACGCGGCACACCGATCCGCATCGGCGTCAATATGGGTTCGCTCGCTCCCGACCTTGAAAAAACGCTCGGTCACACCGCGGAAGCGATGGTTGAGTCAGCGCTGCGACACGTTGCGATCCTGGAGGATCTGGGACACACCGATATGGTGATCTCACTCAAAGCGCATGACGTGCCGACGACCGTGTATGCATATCGGCTGATGGCGAAACGCGTTCCGTACGCCCTGCATCTAGGCATCACTGAGGCGGGGCTGCTGCGCGACGGCACGGTAAAGTCGTCCATTGGCTTGGGCATTCTGCTGTGGGAAGGCATCGGGGACACGTTGCGCGTCTCGCTTGCCGCCGATCCGCTTGAAGAAGTCCCTGTGTGCTGGGGCATTCTCAAATCGCTGGGATTGCGCGAAAAGGGTTTTGAGATTACAGCGTGTCCATCGTGCGGGCGCGCAGATATCGACGTCCTCGAGTTGGGCCGCAGTGTGGAGGCGATTGCCAAACAGTACTCGGCGCCCGTAAAAGTCGCGGTGATGGGCTGCGTTGTCAACGGGCCGGGCGAATCCAAGATGGCCGACGTTGGAGTTGCAGGGGGTAAGGGCAAAGGCGCAATCTACCGCAAAGGCGAGCTCGTCGGCACGTTTCCCGAGGAGCGATTGCTCGGCGCCCTCCGTTTAGAGATCGAAAAAGTTATTGAAGAACAGTATCCCGATTACAAGCATGAAGTGATGAGCCGATGAATCCGCAGCGGCCTGGCTGGGTAACGCTTGCAATTACCGCGGCAATCGCTCTCGCAGTTTCTTTGACGCTGACCCTTTCGCGGCCGGTTGAACTGCGCGTTGACGGCCAGCGTATCGCCAGCGATGTTGCTCCGGTGACGCAACAGCGCGACGTGTTCGTGCCCTTGCGCGCAATTAGCGAGGCGTTGGGAGCCGACACGCATTTCGATCTTAAGAACAATTGGATTGAGATCACGCGCGGGGATCAAACGGTCCGCTTGCGAGTTGGGGAAACAAAAGGCACGCTGAACGGCAATCCGATGACCCTCCATCAGGCGCCGTTTCGCGTGCGCGGCCGCGTGATGGTTTCAATGAACGCGATCGCCCGGCTCTTCGGCGCCAAGGTTTCTTACGATCGACGCACTTCCCGCATCGACGTCATGACCTCCGGCATCAAAGAAGCCGGAGCACAACAAGATTCCCCATAGCACCCTGACGGTATCCGCACCAACTTACATGTTTTTGGCTTGGTGTAGGCGCCTAGGGGCTTGCGGCCGGGAACGGTGCAGCTACGGGAAAGTCTCCCGGCCGAATGCCGATCCGGAACGCTCGGGGATGTGACTCTGCGGCTTGGATCAATACGATCCTCGTGGGAACGAAGTCCCTTGGAACATTGAAGCCGACGGCACAGCGTGCGGCAGCGCCTGGTTCCAGGCTCCAGCCTTCGTCTAGCACGTTTCCCGTGATCGTGATGCCATCGACATCGGCAAGGCTCGCATTGAAATAGCCATGATTTTCGTGATGCGTACCGTTGCTGACGATCAGGCGCAAAATAATTGCCCGCTGACCAGCAGTCGGAGGGCTCATGTGCGCGTAATGCTCGTCGGGCAGAGCTTCCCGCAGCGACATCCCGCGAATCCGCAGCTTACCATTGAACAACACTTGTGACATGTTGCCGCTCACGCCGCTCGTTTGATTCGCGCCGCCCGGGATGATAGTGGGCGCCGCGACAGCGGGGGCGCTATCGCCGCCGAACAGGAATGCCAGCAGTACTGAAATTTGCGCTGCTCCTCTGATGTTGATCATTGTTGCATCCTTTGGGAGTGGTAGTATGTGATTTGAAAATGCCGACTCGCTTACTTGTTATATACGATGCCTCAAGGGTCCCGTCAGAAACTCCGGACTGTGCGCGCTTCGCATCGGCAAGCCATCTACGGTACCTGATATTGGAACGTATTCTATTCCAGTGAGAGTGATTCGGGGAGCGGGTCGGCGTTGATGAGGTCGGGGCGTGACCGGCGATACCCGTAGGCAAAATAGATTACCAAGCCAACGAGCAGCCACACCAAGAACCGCGTCCAGGTGAACCAATCCAGGCCTACCGTCGAGAGGAATAGCGAGAGTAGAATGCCCATCAGCGGAAACACGGGCACGAACGGCGCGCGGAATTTGCGCGGCAGATCCGGGCGCTTGTAGCGTAGGTAAATGACGCCGGCGCACACGATGATGAAGGCGCTGAAAGTCCCGATATTCACCAGTTTGAGCAAGGTACTTAACGGCACGATCAGCGTCAAAGCGGCGACCAGGAATCCGGTGATCATGGTCATTCGGGCCGGGGTGCGGAAGCGCGGGTGGATGACTGCCACGAAGGGTGGCAACATGCGGTCGCGCGCCATCACGTAAAAGATCCGGCTTTGCCCGAACAGCGATGTCAAGGCGACGCTGGTCGTGCCTGCCAACACGCCGACCAGAATGATCCATTCGGCAATGGGCAAGTGTAGTGGCGCCAACGCCTTGGTAAGCGGAGTGTTTTGGTCCACGTGCTGCCACGGCACCACGCCGACCAGCACGACGGCAACGATGCAGTAGATAAAAGTACCGATAAAGAGTGAGCCCAGCACGCCGACCGGAATGTCCACTTGAGGATTCACCGTTTCTTCGGCGCCGGTCGTGGCGGCATCGAAACCGATGAACACGAAAAAAACCAACGCTGCGGCCGGAATAATGCCCATGCCGCTTGCGCCGAAGTGCATCTTCCCCCATCCCTGCGGCGCAAACGGGTGCAAGTTGCTGGCATGAAACAGCGTGAGTCCGGCGATAACGAAGACGAAGAGCGCCGCTATCTTGACAACCACAAAGATGTTGTTGGATGTGGCGGTTTCTCTTACGCCGATAGAGAGCAAGGCGGAAAGCGCAATGACGAACAGCGCGCCGAGCAAATCGATTTGGGACTTCGCCGGGTCAAACGCCCACCAGACGCCGTGCGTCGCATAGTGCGCGGTTTGGGCCCATGCGGGCAGGCTCAGTCCAATACGGTGCAAGACTTCTTGCATGGAGGCGGACCACTGTTGCGCGACGGGAGCGGCACTAATGCCATATTCCAAGATCAGATCCCAGCCGATAATCCACGCAATCACCTGACCCAACGTCGCATAGGCGTACGTATACGCGCTCCCGGCAATGGGCACCATGGAGCCAAGTTCGGCGTAGCAGAGCGCTGCAAAAAACGATGCCAAGCCGGCGAGGATGAAGGCTACGATGACGGAGGGGCCCGCGGTCGCGACACCGGGACCGATGGTGGTATAGATCCCGCCGCCGATCATCGCGCCAAGTCCGATGGCAATAAGATCGCGACCGCGCAACACCCGCCGCAGCACCTTGCGCTCGCCCGCGCGCTGCAGTCCTTCGATCGACAGGGTAGAGAACATGCGCTGTACTACTGCCATCGCGCGTGCGTTCGCAGTTAGCGCTGGCCCGACCTACGGTGGCGGAGGTTGCGTCGCAGGAGTCCAGAGAAATTCCGGTTGACCCAGTTGGTGATTGATCCAGCGCGACCAGACGAAAAGCGCATCAGAAAGACGGTTAACATAGACGACCACGTGCGGCGAGATCTCTTCTTGTTCGCTCAGGCTGACCAGCAATCGCTCCGCGCGCCGCGCAATAGTCCGAGCCAGATGCAAAAAGCCCCCTGCGTAAGAGCCGCCGGGATGGATGAAGTTCGCAAGGGGTTCCAGATCTTTTTGCGCTTCATCGATGCCGCGCTCCAACGCTGTTGCATCACCGGCAGTAATCAGCGGCATGGCTTCCCACCGATCTTTGGCGAGTGTCGCGAGTTCCGAACCGAGGTTGAAAAGTACGTCTTGGGTCCAAGCGAGCCAATCGTCAAGACGCCGGGCTCGTGAATGCAGTTCCGTCAACTCGCGCGTCGCGGTGCGCGCGAGTCCGATTGCACTGGAGAGTTCATCGATCGTTCCGTAGGCCTCAATCCGAAGCGCATTCTTTTTTAGGCGCTGCCCGCCGACCAATCCGGTCGTACCGTCGTCACCGGTTCTTGTGTAAATCCTGGTCAGTTTTGGCATATGCTTTGATTCGACGGACGAGATGGCGAGGACTGCGCGTGCGATGTTTGGAACGCAAGGCCGTTCATGTCGCAAGATCAGAATTGGGAACTCAAAGAGATTCCGCCTAAGGCCGCCGACTTATCCGCTTGGTATACTGCCGTTTGCCTGAAGGCCCAACTTGTTTCCTACTCTCCCGTGCGGGGCTGTATCGTCCTGCGCCCCTACGGTTACGGAATGTGGGAACGCCTGCAAGGCGCGCTCGATTCACGATTCAAGGATACGGGGCATGAAAATGCCTATTTCCCGCTCCTGATTCCCGAATCGCTGTTCATGAAGGAGGCGCAACATGTCGCGGGCTTCAGCCCTGACGTCGCCTGGGTCACGCAGGGCGGAGATGAAAAACTGGCCGAGCGGCTCGCTATACGTCCGACTTCGGAAGTGATGATTGGCGCGATGTATTCGCAGTGGATTCAGTCGCACCGTGACTTGCCGGTGTTGATCAATCAATGGTCCAACGTCTTGCGGTGGGAAAAATCGACGCGCCCATTTTTGCGCACGATGGAGTTTCTTTGGCAAGAGGGACACACGGCCCACGCCAGCGAGGAGCAGGCCAATCATGAATC
>JAABUQ010011353.1_pt1 | contig 11389 bp, 10 predicted proteins | sample 5560001 | NCBI WGS metagenome assembly JAABUQ01 (sample SAMN10711888, study PRJNA513371) | rock metagenome | isolation source: Antarctica rocks | place: Antarctica: Victoria Land, Finger Mt nord | collected 2015-12-18
GTAAAATTCAGGCATCTTATCATTAAGGAGGTCTTGTTGACAAAGCTAGACCTCTTTTCTTTATACCATGAATACCTGAAACCTTGAACCTATAAGTGTTGTAGCCCTCCTTGTCACCCCTTCAGTTGCACTTTACAATCTTATTTCACTGAATTAAAATAAGGCTCTCAATAATCTGGCTATATTATGCGATCAGGTCGATATGTAAAACAAGTTGAAGGATACAGCGCTTTCATCCCGACTCCGTTACCTCCAGACCCGCCCATTGCAATGGATGCGGAGCTTATCCGTCTGCTGTCTAACGCTGACCGCTCTCTAGGCAGACTTGATGGGGCTACCTGCGACAGCTCGTTCTATTCTCGACTTACGTGAAGAACACCGTCAGGCAATCGGTCACAAGATTGCCAGTAGTAGTTATGGCTTGCGCTTGCTAGACTTTCTCTTCGAGCGACCCATAGTTAATGTCCGGCTGATAGAGAATTACCTCCAGTGCGCTTACGTTACTGCCAGTAAGATAGTTGAGCAGTTTATGGAGCTAGGTTTACTACATGAAATTACTGGCTGACAGCGAAATCGACTTTATCGCTACGAACCCTACCTAGCTCTTTTTGATCAATCTATCTCAGCAGTAACTCGTTAACTATCGAATTCGCCGGATGCGATCGCCTGTTGAGTTTTCAAGTCGCTTCCTCGTCTACCTCAATTTGGGAGGAGCCAGCAAGAACAAAAAAGCCAGTATAGTAGCCGTCGCGCTCTTGGGCGGACTCCAGTTGTATTAGGTATGCGGGTTCTCCTTTCTCACTTAAAGATAGAAAAGTCAGATTTTCTGTTCTTCCCAGGCGTTAGATGTGGAACAGTTTATCTAATCTATATAGCCAATGCTACATAGATTTTCATAAGTCTTATTTGTAAATCCTTTAATTTTATCCTTTGAGTGGGCATTCGCTGATTTTTTAAGATTTTCCCAACTCAGGTTTTTACCCAATTTTTTCCAGTAATTAATCGCTGCCCAAGCCGCATCTATAGTTTGATTTTTTGCTTTTAACTCATCTTTTAACACCTGCTCAATATCTTCTTTTGACGCTTCTGCTAGGTTGATTTTTTTAAGAGCTATGATATCTTGTTGAAGAGATTCTAGATAGTTGTTTACAGTATCTTTTGTTGTTGCTAAGCGCTTCAATGCTTGCTCTTTTTCTAGTTTACTGCATTCATTGCGGAGAGTTTCTAATTGCTTGTGCAGAATCCCTTGGAGTCCTTCAACACTTGTTCTTTCTTCAATTTCCTTAACTTTATCGGTAAGAGTTCCTATCTGCTCTTGAAATGACAGTTCTAGATGTTGAACAATATTTTCAATGCGTTGAGTCCTACTAGTAATGTGCTCTGTTATGTAATTTTCAGGAGTTGTTGGAGCAAGAACAGATAAACCTAAAAGCTGCTCAATTTCTACCTTAGTAGCAGTCGCCTGCTCATCCGTCAAGTCAAAGACCCAAACCCAAAGCTTTTCGATGCCAAGTTCTTTCGCAACAAGACACCAATCAGCGCCGTAGACTGCTTCGTATTCCTCTTCTTCATAGGCATCGGTACGGCGCACAATTAGAGGAAGCAAATTGCTACCTTGCTTGACCAAACTTCTTCTTAAATTCTCATATCTTTGCTCAGGAATTTCTGCTATTTTTAACCCGGCAATCGCTATCTGAGAGGTGTTAACCTGACCATGGCTAATTGGCTTGATTTGCAAATATTCAACAATTTTATTTTGACGCTCTGTTTTGTTCATTGTTTTTATTGTTTTCCTTTGGTAATAGAAATCAAGTGATGAGCCAAATTCATATAACAACTGAAAGCATCCTGTGCTGCCTCCTTTTCGCTATAATTTAGCTGTTCATCAAATTCTGCATACGAAAGTGGGTATCCTTTATTTGGTGTAGTAGAAACTACGCTGAGACTTGGAATCCAAGTATGTTGAGGCCATAGAGCTACATTTTTACTTTCAGAATTTTTAGCTATAACTTCTAAAATCTGCTCTGTCATAGATAGAGTCACTCTCTTAGATGCTCTATTGTACATACTGACTGCAATACCCAAAATTGAAAGGGGCTCATCTCTATTATTGTCTACCGCAATTGCTCTACTAATAACATACTCCAAAGCCCGAATAGGATAGGGAGCTAATTGAGTAGGAATCAGCACAGCTGAAGATGCCATTAGCGAGATACTGTTAGCTTTTCCAAAGGCTGGAGGAGGATCAATCAAAACATAGTCGTAATCATTAGTATAAGGTTTTAACTTTTTTGCTAGTACGCGGTCTATATCTATTGTCGAAATGAGCTCAGCTTCCATAAAACTCAGGCGAATGTGAGATGGAACAATATCTATTTGAACATCATTCCAGCTTTTGCAAATTATTGTAGATTCTAAACTGGTTTTGGGTTCAGTTAGCAAGTGAGTAATATCTTTCTTGTTTTGATATTCAACATCTCTCAAAGGATCAATCCCTAAGCCAGTTGTTAGATTTGCTTGAGCATCAATATCTATTAAAAGTACTCGTCTACCTAACTTAGTGAGGGCAGCAGCCAGGTTAATAGTTGTAGTAGTTTTACCTACACCACCTTTGTTATTGAATACAGTAATGATCATGGATTGCTTTACCTCAGTATATTCATGAGTTTTATTATTTGGCTTGAATGATTCAACCATATCAACAGCAAAAGCTTTTGAAATTACCTTAAGTAGCTTAAGATGGACGGGTCGATGGCTTTTGTTTAGTGCAGCACTAATTTTTAAACAAGTTGGTTTGCTAAGTAAGTTATAAAATAAGTTAAACTTATTGACCAATGTAGGCTGATCGTATTCTATGATGGTGGCAATTTGTCCATCAAAGTTATAAAGGACACGAAACAAATAGCCATTCGTTAACAACCCTAGAACAGCCCCAGATTTGTAACCGTTCAGGGGGGGATCAAAAAAACGTCCAATATGAAATCACACGTAATCAGTACGAAAACCAGTCTAGATTGGATTTATACCGGATAATTGTGAGTAGTCAAAAGTGCTATACTGGTCTGCAAATTGTCTTTTAGACATTTTAGGTACGATATTTTGATGCGCATAAAACCCAAAGCTTTTGCTTAGCAAGGCTTTGACGTTTATGCGCATGATGTACCCCCCCGTGAACGGTTACCCAGATTTACGCATATATCCGGCAATTTGCCAAACGCTCTGAGCGATTCTCCTAGTTGGAGATTTTACTTCAATAACTAGGTAAGGTGGATAGTGTACAGCCAAATTTTGTGGATTGATCAGGAAATCTAATTTTGCTCTGCCTATTCTTACCTGAGTTTGCCAATCGGAATCACTATAAGCAAGCGCCCGTAAGAGTGGAATGATAACTTTATCTTCAATGTCTGATTCGCTACATGAAAGGCTAATTGATTTAAATAAAACATGTAGGGGTGAATCAGTGGAACTAGTCATGAGAACTATTGAAAAAGGCAATTAAACCATAGCCTGTGGCAAGCTTCACTGTGTTCGGTAAATTTACTGAAAACTTGGTTACCTAACTAGTTGCTATACCATAAAAAGTACACTTGCCAATTCAGACGCTTTGTGGTTTCATCTCTCTAGATCCAGAAGCCACACGGCGTCACGTTACTGCCACTGTAAACCATCAGCAGTGGAGACATAACCTAATGGGATGCCCTAGCCAACAACGGTAGCCAACTACTCCTCAGTAGGTAATTGAGCGGTCTGCCGCATCTCCGACAAAATAATCTCTTGTTCCTTCAAAGCCTGTTGCGCTTCTTCGGCATCCTGCCGAGCTTGCTGCTTAAGCTGTAGGACTTCTTCGGCATCCTGCCGAGCTTGCTGCTTAAGCTGTAGGACTTCTTCGGCATCCTGCCGAGCTTGCTGCTTAAGCTGTCGCGCTTCTTCCTGAACCTGCCTTTCTTTTTCGGCAGACAGCCGCTGCTCCTCGCCTGAATTTCTTACTTCTTCGGCAACCTGACGGTTCTCTTCCGCAGCTTGCCGCTGCTCCTCGTGACCCTCTATTTCCGACTCGTGCTCTTCGTGTGCGTCGCCAGGATGTCTACCCATCTTCTTAGCGGTCCTTCATTTATTACCACAAATAAGTTTACCTGACAACTGACTTGAGACTTTCGCGGGAATAACCATTCAGAAGTAAAATTCTAGAAAGCAAGCGTACAACTAGCGCTGTACCCTTGCACGCTCATGCAACTCTTCATACCTACACCGTCTCCAACTCCAATTCCTGAAAGCGCTTCGCAGTCGTAAATCTGTGGCTCAAATAAAGGTTTCGCTCCACCCGAGTAAATAGATAACAATTTTCATATACAGCATCATCTGTATATCAGGTTAGCTAACACAAAAAAACAGCTCAATCAACCCAGCTTTGTATTGAACACGACTAGCGATCGCAGACTCTTCATCGGACTTTATCATACTTTAACTGCCGAACCTTGTTAGATAAGTCAGTATAAAAAAACTATTAATAGTGTAAACAATCGAAAAATTAATCTTCTGGCTTGGATAGTTTTAGGTCTGATGAGTAGTGCGATCGCTGCATCGATTGCTGTGGCGGCTAGAGCAGTGGTGTTCTTGGTACGTTGTTGCTAGAGATTAGGAAATTTAAAAGTATGCTGAGCAAATATGGCATTGTTTTTCTTTTCATCGGGCTGATCCTAATTCTACTGGTCAGCCTGATCCATGTGCTGCTCAGAATCAGTGAGGTCGCTGAGGAGGAAAGAGAAAGGTGGTAGTTGTGAAGATTGGATTTGCCCCATGCGATCGCTGGAGGGAAAATGTAACGATTTTTACTAAATCCTCGAATTTTGCCAGCAGAGTAGGGTAGGCTAAGCATAGATATGCAGTTTGCGGAAAACCCGCAATTGCGAGAAGACGGTATGGTTTCATCGTCACTCCTGCCCAGGGAAACTCCTTCCCCTGCGTACATCTGCCCATTTGATCAAGCCTGTAGCTATCTAGAGCAGGCAGCCCGAGAATTACACATGGATCAAGGGCTGCTGGTGGTTCTGAGCAACCCGCGCAAGGTGGTCACCGTATCCATCCCGGTGAAACTCGATAATGGTGAAGTGCAAGTTCTGGCAGGCCATAGAGTTCAGCACTGTGACGTCCTAGGTCCCTACAAGGGTGGAATCCGTTACTACCCGGCTGTGACACTGCGGGAAGTGTCAGCCTTGGCAATGCTCATGACCTGGAAATGCGCGCTGCTAGGTATTCCCTACGGCGGTGCTAAGGGAGGGATTGCTTTGGAGCCAGCACGCTATAGCGTAGGCGAACTGGAGCGGATCACCCGTCGTTACACCAGTGAGTTGATCAAAGATATCGGTCCAGAGGTAGACATCCCTGCACCGGACATGGGCACTTCTGCCCGTGAGATGGCTTGGATGATGGACACCTACTCAGTGAATGTCGGACACGCTGTGCCGGGAATTGTGACTGGTAAGCCAATTTCGATTGGTGGCTCGCGGGGACGGGAACTCGCGACCGGACGTGGCGTGATGATTATCGTGCGTGAGGCGCTGGCGGAGCGAGGCAAGACGCTTGCTGGAGCGCGAGTGGTCATCCAGGGCTTCGGGAATGTAGGCAGCGGAGCGGCTCTATTGTTGCACCAGGCTGGAGCCAAGATTCTGGCTGTCTCAAAGGGGTCAGGTGGGGTGTTTGCGGAAGCGGGACTCGACATCCCAGCCCTGAAGGCCTACGCTGCCCGTAACAGCAAAAGTCTTGCAGGTTTCCCAGGAGCAGTACAAATTACGAATGCCCAACTGCTAGCCCTACCCTGCGATGTCCTGATTCCGGCGGCTCTGGAGAACCAGATCACTGAGGAAAATGTGAATCAGGTGCAAGCCGAGATTGTGGCAGAGGCTGCTAATGGACCGGTCACTTTGATAGCAGACCAAGCCCTAGAGGCGCGAGGTGTGACGGTGCTTCCAGACATCTTGACCAATGCCGGGGGGGTGGTGGTGAGTTATCTGGAGTGGGTACAGGGCCTTTCCTACGTGTTTTGGGATGAGCAGCGCGTCAACCGCGAAATGGAAAACTTGATGGTGCAAGCCTACAATCAGGTGACTCAACAATCGAAGGATCGGCAAGTTCCTAGAAGGCTGGCAGCCTACACCCTGGGCGTAGGTCGCGTCGCCCAGGCACTCGCTGACCGAGGTCTCTACCCTTGATCGATTCATACCAGTTTGGTGAGGCAGTAATCGGTAAACTCTAATACTATTGGGTTGACATTTGCAAATATTAAGCAACTATTAAGGTTGACCGCAATGTGTAGTCTGCTTGACGCTGAGCATGAAGATTTTAGTAGTAGAAGACGACGAGTTTACTGCCGAAGCGCTAGCAACAGTCCTATCCAACGAATATTATGCAGTTGAAGTTGCCAAGGATGGTCAGGCTGCTTGGGAGTTAGTAGAGGCGTTTGCGTATGACTTAATTCTGCTGGATATGATGTTACCCAAGCTCGATGGTATCAGCCTTTGCCGACGCCTGCGATCGCAGGGTTATCATATGCCGATTCTGCTGTTAACTGGTCGCGACAGCAGTGATGATAAGGCCAAGGGATTAGATGCAGGAGCAGATGATTATCTCGTCAAACCCTTTGACGTGCAGGAATTGTTAGCTCGCGTTCGGGCGTTGCTGCGTCGCTCTGGTTCGACCTCACTTCCTGTGCTTGAATGGGGAAGCCTACAACTTGACCCTACTACTCATGAGGTAGCCTATGGGGCGCATCCTCTGAAATTGACCCCCAAGGAGTATGCTATCCTAGAACTTTTCCTGCGAAACTCTCGCCGTGTATTCAGCTGCGGTGCGCTTTTAGAACACGTTTGGTCGTATGAGTCAACACCTAGCGAGGAGGCGGTTAGAACTCAGATCAAAGGTTTGCGGCAGAAATTAAAAGCAGCAGGGGCTCCCGCTGATTTGATCGAGACGGTTTATGGCATCGGTTACCGCCTTAAACCATTAGCAGCTAGTGCTCTGACCTCAGCATCTCTTGAGACTGGCGAACAGACTCAGCAACAGACGCTGGGAGCAGTGGCTGGAGTTTGGAACCGATTCAAACAACGGGTTAGCGAGCAGGTGGAAGTCCTTGAGCAGGCTGCCACAGCCCTGCTGAAAAAAGCGCTTGGTCAAGAACTACGGCGGCAGGCAGAACGGGAAGCCCATACACTAGCAGGTTCATTAGGAACCTTTGGCTTTAGCGAAGGTTCCCGACTGGCTCGGAAAATAGAACGCATGTTTCAAGCGGGTAAGTCCTTGGGTCAAAAAGAGGCGATGAGTCTCCAGGAACTGGTGGAAGCCTTGCGCCAGGAAATGGAGCGAACTCCAGAAGGACTAGTTGCACCAGCCGAGACGAACAAGGATCAACGCCCCCTGTTATTAATAGTTGACAGCGATCGCCAACTGGCCGCAGAGTTGCTGAACGAGGCCAATGTTAGAGAAATCCGCGCAGAAATCGCTACAAATTTATCTGCAGCTAAGGAGGCAATCTATCGTGACCCTCCCACTGTCGTGCTGCTTGACCTTTCCTTTTCTAACACACCTGAGGATGGTTTAACTCTGTTAGCAGAGCTAAGCAACCAGGTGCCACCATTGCCGGTGTTAGTTTTTACAGCCCACAATGGTTTGACTGGTCGGGTAGAAGTAGCCCGACTGGGCGGACGCGCCTTTTTGCAGAAGCCTGTAGCTCCAAAGCAGGTGCTGGAGGCAGTGACTCGCGTGCTGCAACAAGTAGAGCCTGCGGTCGCTAGGGTGATGGTAGTGGACGATGATCCACAAATTCTTGCTACTCTGAGGAGCTTACTTGAGCCTTGGGGTCTCAAAGTAACGACTCTCGATGATCCACGACAATTCTGGGCAACGCTGGCAGCATTTTCGCCGGAGCTGCTAATTCTGGATGTAGAAATGCCTCATTTGAGCGGAATTGAACTGTGTCAGGTAGTACGTAACGATTTGCACTGGGGCGGATTGCCAATAGTTTTTCTGACAGCTCACACAGAAGCCACGATAGTGAATCAGGTGTTTGCTGTGGGCGCAGATGACTTTGTGAGCAAGCCCATTGTCGGACCAGAACTGGTCACCCGCATCATCAATCGCTTAGAGCGAATTAAACTCCTTCGCAGTCTGGCTCAAACCGATCCGCTGACTGGAGTGTCCAATCGCCAGAAGTCAACCCAAGATCTGGATGAGTTTTTCAGCCTAGCCTTGCGACACAACCAACCTCTGTGCCTAGCTACCCTGGATTTAGATCACTTTAAGCAGGTCAACGCTCGCTATGGTCATGCGACTGGGGATGCGGTGTTGCGCCAGGTGGGACAACTGCTGTGGCGAGCGTTTCGAGGTGAAGATTTGGTGGCGCGCTGGGGTGGGGAGGAATTTGTTGTGGGCATGTACAGTATGACTAAAAGTGAAGGAGTGCAGAGGCTGACTAAGGTGCTAGAAACTCTGCGTCAGCAGCAGTTTATTGCCCCCAATGGCACCAAGTTTCAGGTAACGTTCAGCGCTGGCGTAGCCCAGTATCCTGAAGATGGTGCTGACCTGCAATTGTTGTATCAGTCTGCCGATGCAGCACTCTATCAGGCCAAGTTAGCTGGACGCGATCGCGTGTTACCTGCAGCAGGGAAGACCTAAAGTGCGTTAATACTGGGACAGTGTCACCATAGATGATGCGGTGATCAACACCAAAGCCCACATCGACCGGCTGATAGGAGACAACGATGACAACTACCACATACAATCCTAGTCTGACCGTCCCTGGCCCTAGTCCAGTACCAATCCTCGGGCGCGCGGCCAATGTCTTTCGCTTCGCCAACGACTCAATTGGCTATACGCGCCAGCTTTTCCAAACCTATGGCCCAGTTGTCTCCCTGGTGGCAGGTGGGGGTACAAATATCTACTCACCGCTCCCAAAATGTCCCGGTACTGTGTTCGTTTATGGACCAGAACTTGTGCGCACTGTCACGACCCAGCACGAGATTTACTACAAGTATCCCTTGTCAGGGAAGTTGTACCGTCAGCGGGATATCTCTGCACGCACTGAACCCTTGAAGCGCTTTGGTGTGGGGCTATTTGGCATCAACACTGATCAGCACCGGCAGGCTCGCCAGCTTCTGATGCCCGCCTTTCACAAACAGCGGATTGAGTCTTACCGCAACGATATCGTTGCCATCACCCAATCAGTACTTGATCAAATGCAGGTTGGGAAGCTTTGTGACATTGACAAGCTCATGCGACTGCTGACAATGCGAGTGGCGACCAAAACGCTGTTTGGCGCTGACATTGGCGATATTGGCAGCAGTACTGGGAGACTCTTTGAGGATGCCGTGGGCCTGTTGGGAACACCAATGATGGCGCTACTGCCTTTTGACTTACCGGGACTGCCCTATCATCGCTTCCTCAATCTGATCGCGCAACTTGACGACGAGATGCGGGCAATAATTACGCGCAAAAGGGCTGCTTCTAGTAATGACCGCGATGTGCTGTCGATGCTGATCCAGGCACGAGACTTTGAGACTGGAGTCGAACTCAGCGAAGATGAACTGCTTGGACACACTGGTGTGTTCTTTTTAGCTGGACACGAGACCAGCTCCAATGCACTGACCTGGACGTTTTTCCTGCTCGAGCAACACCCGCAGGTTTTTGCTGACCTGCTCGACGAACTTCTGAACGTGCTGCACGGTGAAGCGCCGACAGTAGAGCAGTTGCAACAGTTGCCGTTGTTGGAGCGAGTCATTAAAGAGAGTATGCGTGTTTTGCCACCAGTGCCATGGAACGGGCGCGTCACCGCGCAGCCGACGGAGCTTGGTGGCTATACCTTGCCAGAGGGAACGGAGGTGTTAGTCAGCATTTACCAGACCCACCATATGTCCGAACTCTATCCTGAGCCGGAGGTATTTAACCCACAGCGCTGGGAAGCATTTGAACCGACTATTTTCGAATACAATCCCTTCAGCGCCGGGCCGCGCATGTGCATCGGTGCAGCATTTGCTATGATGGAGATCAAGATAGTGCTGGCAATGCTTTTACAACGCTACCGCCTGCAATGCATTCCCCAGCTTAAAATTGATCGCTTTGGGGTGATTGTCATGACACCCAAACATGGGATGCCGATGATAGTCCATAAGCAAGACCGTCAGTTTGTTCGGGGGGCGGGTGATGTGCGTGGTAACGTGCGGGAGATGGTGAAGTTACCTACGCACTCTGCGAAATCCAGCCTACCGTAAGTGTAACTGCGGCAGCACATTCTGCAAAAACTCAACACACTCCAAATCTATCATCAGCAATCAACAGGCTTCCACAACTGGCACAGCTGCTATCAGGATAGTGGACACGCTACCATTCGTTTTGAACGCGCACTGTGAAATCCGGCAATGTATGATAGATAGAACCGTAGAAAAAGCTACATTTGGGGCTGGATGCTTCTGGGGTGTGGAAGCAGCCTTTCGTAAAGTCAACGGTGTTGTCTCCACCTCTGTAGGCTACATGGGTGGGCACTTTGAGAACCCAATTTACCTGGATGTGTGTGCTCGGATCACAGGACACGCAGAGGTAGTAAGTGTGGAATATGACCCATTGGTGGTGAGTTATGATCAACTACTCGCAGTATTCTGGGACATTCATGATCCAACGAGCTTGAACCGCCAAGGTCCAGATCGGGGGGAGCAGTATCGCTCTGTGATTTTCTTCCACACCTCAGAACAGGAACAGGGAGCGAGATGGTCAAAGGAGAAACTGCAATGCTCGTTCAAGTATGACTTGGACATCGTGACCCAGCTCCAACCTGCTTCGACTTACTGGTTAGCAGAGGAATATCATCAACAGTATTTCGAGAAAAAGCGGCAACATTGAGCCACTTTTTCAAGGGCTTTTGCTTAAGCCCCCGACTTCAGACGCGCGTGAGGTTGAAGTTCATCATTCAACTCTTTAAGCGTAAGATATAAGTTTGTAATCTTTCTTCAACTGCATCAAGGGTTTCCATTTTTTTAGCAAAGGCCCAGCGAACTGTATTCTGCCCGAGTGAGGGCGTTGAGTAAAAGCTAGAACCCGGTACAACGGCTATTCCGACTTCCTCAACCAGAAATTGGGCAAATTGATAATCATCTCCATCAAAGTTCCATTGGCTAAAATCACTCATTACAGCGGTTTTCGCTCGAATGGTATACACTTGAGTTAGGCAAACTTTTTGACTAGTTGCGGTAACGATGAAAGCATACTCCCTTGATCTGCGTCAAAGAATTATTAATGCGCATAACAATAAAGAGAACTCGCTACGCCAGTTAGCCTCGCGATTTAAGGTCAGCCAAAACTATTGTGCAAAAATTGATCAGGCGGTATCACAACGAAGGTACTCGCT
>JAABUQ010011354.1_pt1 | contig 11389 bp, 13 predicted proteins | sample 5560001 | NCBI WGS metagenome assembly JAABUQ01 (sample SAMN10711888, study PRJNA513371) | rock metagenome | isolation source: Antarctica rocks | place: Antarctica: Victoria Land, Finger Mt nord | collected 2015-12-18
CGCGGAGAAGCGGGTGCTGCCGTATTCGCCGGAGCAGATGTATGCGCTGGTGGAGGATGTGGGGTCGTATCCGCAGTTCCTGCCTTGGTGCGTGGGGGCGAAGGTTCGGAGCCAGACGGAGACGGAGATCGTGGCGGACCTGGTGATCGGGTTCGGGCCGTTCCGGGAGGGTTTTACGAGCAAGGTGGATTTGGAGAAGCCGCGGAAGATCGTGGTGCGATATGAGAAGGGGCCGTTCAAGTATTTGAACAATCAGTGGTTGTTCGATCCGGACCCGACGGGGTGCCGGGTGAGTTTTTTCGTCGATTTCGAGTTCCGGAGCCGGCTGCTGCAGTCGGCGATCGGGGTGGTGTTCAACGAGGCGGTGCGTCGGATGGTCAACGCGTTCCTGAAGCGGGCGCGCGCGCAGTATGGCGCTCCGACGACAGCCGCCAAAAGCTAGAGGTTCATCATGGTTCATGCTCCGCCGCGCACCGAGACTACGGTCCCGTTGCGGGTCAACCTGTATTCGGACACGCAGACCAAGCCGTCGCTGGCGATGAAGGAGGCGATGATGGCGGCGGAGTTGGGGGACGAGCAGTCGGGCACGGATCCGACGACGAATGCGCTGTGCGAGCGGATGGCGGACCTGTTGGGCAAGGAGGCGGCGGTGTTCATGCCGTCGGGGACGATGTGCAACGAGGTGGCGATCCTCGTGCAGTGCCGGCCCGGCGACGAGATCCTGGCGCATCCGCTGTCGCACATCCTGCATTCGGAGGGGGGCGCGCCTTGGGCGCTGGCGGGGGTGCAGGTGAGTGCGCTGCCGGACCGGGATGGGTTGTTCGAGGCCGACAGCGTGCGGGCGGCGATCCGGCCGAAGACGCGCAATGCGCCGCCGCAGCGGATGGTGGAGGTGGAGCAGACGTCCAATCTCGGGGGCGGGCGGGTTTGGCCGGTCGAGCAGTTGGCGGCGGTGGCGGCGGCGGCGCATGCGAACGGGTTGGTCACGCACATGGATGGGGCGCGGCTGATGAATGCGGTGGTGCAGGCGGGGGTGACGGCGCAGGAGATGTGCGCGGGGTATGATACGGCGTGGCTGGATTTCACGAAGGGGTTGGGGGCGCCGTTGGGGGCGGTGCTGGCCGGGTCGGCGGAATTCATCGACGAGGCATGGCGGTGGAAGCAGCGGATCGGGGGGTCGATGCGGCAGTCGGGGATGTGTGCGGCGGCGTGCCTGTATGCGCTGGACCACAATGTGGAGCGGTTGGCGGAGGATCATGCCAATGCGCGAGCGTTGGCGCGGGCGTTGGGGCAGGTGGAGGGGATCTCGGTGGAGCAGCCGGAGACGAACTTGGTATTTTTCGACGTTTCGGGGACGGGGATGACGGGGGCGGAGTTGGCGGAGAAGGCGCGGGCGCGGGGGGTGTCGATCTCGGTGATGGGGCCGTATCGGGGCCGGGCGTGCACGCATTTGGACGTCGATCACGCGGGCGTGCTGGACGCGGCGGCGGTGATCCGCGAGATTGTGCACGGATCGTCATAGGAGAGTGCACGTGCGGTTGAACATTTTAGCGGCTACGTTCCTGTTGGGCGCCGGGCTGGCGCAGGCGCAAGTGGTGTCGCCGCTGGGTGGCTCGACGGGCAATGCGCAGAGTGCGCCGCCGGCGACGCGGGTGCCTGCGGCGCCGATGTCGCGGAGCACGACGCCGGCTGCGCCGATGACTGCGGCGCCGTCGACTGCGGCGCCGTCGACTGCGACGCCGTCGACTGCGACCGTGCCAGGGACCACGGGAGCGCCAGGGACCACGGCGGGGCCAGGGGCGACGGCGGCGCCAGGGGCGACGGCGACGCCAGGGAATGCGACGGCACCTCGGACGACGGCCGAGCGGCGGGGGCGGCGGTCGATGGAGGAGCGGTTCACGGCGGCCAATACGACGCATGACGGCAAGCTGACGCTGGAGCAGGCGCGGTCGGGCCGGTTGCGGGCGGTGGCGCGGGACTTCGACCAGATCGACTCGACCAAGCGTGGGTATGTGACGATCGAGGAGATCAAGGCGCACCAGTCTTCGCAGCGGGCGGCCCGGCGGGCGGCGCGCGAGCAGAAGCCGGCAGCGACGCACTGAACTGCGGTGCCGCCCTGGGCGTTGTCCGGGGCGGTCCTGCTCTTGAGCGGGGTCGTCATATAATAGGTGGAGAGACGCCGATGATCCGTTCCCGTTACTTGGCCGGTATGGCCGTTATCGTGCTATTGGCGGCGCCCTCCGCCAGCTGGGCGCAGAATGTGCCGCAGCTGCTGCAGGGGCTGATGACCGGCAACCAGAGCCAGGACCAGGGGCTGCGCGACGCGTATGAGCGCGGGTATCAGAAGGGACGGCAGGACGAAGCGCAGCTGTCTCGGCGTGGGCGCCAGGAGGATCGGCGCCAGGACGACCGGCGGATGGAAGACAACGGTCGCCAGCAGTATGACCGGAACGGCAATCCGTATTCGCGTTAGGCTGAATTGGGGTGGGGTGGCTTGAGTTTGCGGCGCCTACCAGCCTCACCCCAGCCCTCTCCCGCCAGCGGGAGAGGGAGAGGAATAGCGGTAGCGGTTGCTCTGAATGCTGGCAAGATTTTGGCGTCTTTTCGTTAGCGGCTGGCTAGGCGCTGAGCGCGGCGCGGAGAAGAGCTAGGGCGTGGTGGACGGTGGCGGCGCGGATGGCGGCGCGGTCGCCGAGGAAGACCTGGGTTTCGGTGATGGTGGGGTGGGCGCGGTGGGCACGGCCGAACCAGACGGTGCCGACGGGTTTTGCGGGGGTTCCGCCGCCGGGTCCGGCGACGCCGGTGACGGAGATGGTGACGGTGGCGCGGGAACGGGCGAGGGCGCCTTCGGCCATGGCGCGGGCGACGGGTTCGCTGACGGCGCCGTGGGTGGCGATCAGGGCGGCGTGGACGCCGAGGAGTTCGATCTTGGCTTCGTTGGAGTAGGTGACGAAGCCGCGGTCGACGACGTCGGACGAGCCGGCGATTTCGGTCAGGGCGACGGCGATGAGGCCGCCGGTGCAGCTTTCGGCGGTGGCGATCATGGCTCCGTGCTCGCGGAAGTGGTGCAGGGTGGCGGTGGCGTCGCGGTAGAGTTCGGGGTCGATCATGGGCGGTTCGATCTTGGTGTTTGGCTTAAGGGCGGGGCTCACGTGCCGGGCGGTGCCCAGCGGAGGACGGGGTGGGGTTGGGGTTGGCCCCGTTGTAGTTGGCCTCGTTGGGCGCGGTAGATGACGACGTTCTCGATGACGCGTTCGACGTAGTCGCGGGTTTCTGCGTAGGGGATGAGCTCGATCCAGTCGATGGGGTCGATGACGCCGGTGGCCGGGTCGCCGGTGCTGGCGAGCCATTGGGCGGCGCGGGCGGGGCCGGCGTTGTAGCCGGCCAGGGCTGGGGGGAGGGCGGCGAAGCGGTCGAGCAGGGTGGCGAGGTAGGCGGTGCCGAGGCGCATGTTGAGGGCCGGGTCGGTGAGCGGGGTGGCGGGTTCTTGGCGCTTGCGGGCGATGTCGGCGGCGGTGGCGGGCATGAGCTGCATGAGGCCTTGGGCGCCGGCGGGGCTGCCGGCGGCGGGGTCGAAGCTGCTTTCCTGGCGGATCAGGCCGAGGGTGATGGCGGGATCGACGGATGGTGGGGGGTCGGCGGCTTCGGGCCAGCCGAGGACGGGGAGCATGGTTCCGTGCTGGGCGGCGCGGCGGGCGGCGGCGACGGCGGCGTCGGGGAGGCCGAGTTCGGTGGCGTAGCGGGCCAGGAGGGCTCGGGTGGGCGGGTCGGCGTCGTCGTCGAGTTTGGCGAGGAAGGCTTTGGCGTGGGGTTTGTCGCCCCAGGCGACGAGGAGGGCGGCGGCGCGGCCGAAGGGGCTGCCGGCGAGGTCGAGGGCTTGGGGCTTGGTCCAGGTCGGGTCGGTGGCGGCGTGCAGGTGGGCGGTGAGGGTTTGCATGGTGTCGCCGGCGGCTAGAGCGGCGAGTTGACCGTAGTAGGTGGTGGGGTAGGCGGCGGCTTGGCGGTATTCGGCGAGGGCATCGGTGGGGTTGGCGGCGAGGGCGCGGGCTAGCCAGTAGCGGGCGCGGGATTGGGTGAGGGCGGAGGGGGAGCGGTCGGCGAGGGCGCGGAAATGGGGGGCGGCGAGGTCGGGTTGGGCGAGGCGGCGGAGGGCGATCCAGCCGGCGAGGAAGTCGGCGTCGGGGGTGCCGGTGGGCGTGGGGAGGGAGGCGACAACGTAGGCTTGCTGGTCGGCGCGCTGGCGGAGGAGGGCGCGGGCGAGGAGGTTGCGCTCGTCCCAGAACGGGCGCTGGCGGTCTCGGGGGGCGGCGGCTTCGGCAGCTTGGCCGCGGTCGGGCCAGAGGGTGGCGGCGTCGGTTTCGTGGCCGGTCTGGCGGAGGTAGCGGAGGAGGTCGAGGACGAGGCCGGGGTCGGCTTTGGCCGGGTCGGGGAGGGCGGCATAGAGGGTGGCGGCGCCGGGGTCTAGGCGGCGGTGGGCGAGGCGGATTTCGGCGGGTTGGCGGGAGGCGGGGTCGAGGCGGATGGCCTGGCGGGCGAGGGGGCCGCCGGGGTCGGGCTTGGCGGAGTCTCTGGTGTTTTGGGCGAGGCGGTCGAAGCGGGCGCGTTGGTCTTCGGGGGTGATGGCGGAGGACCAGCGGTGCATGAAGGCGGCTTCGGCGGCCGGGTCGGTGAGCGAGGTGATCCAGGCGGTCTTGGCGAAGGGGATCGGGTCGGCACCGGTGCGCGAGAGGGCGTCGGCGCAGCGGAGCAGGGCGGGGGCGCGGGTGGGGCGGCGGCGGGTGCAGGCGGCGGCGACGGTGGGGTCGTCGGGATCGGCGGCTAGGGCTTCTTCGTAGCGGGTGCTGAGGAGGGATTGGAGGGGCCAATCGGGGTGGGTGGTGAGGAAGCGGTCGATCTCGGGGTCGGTGACGCTTTTGGGGGCGGCGTCCTTGGTGAGGAGGCGGAGCCAGGTGACGAGAGGGGGGGCGATCGGGTCGGGGGCGGCGGCGGCGAGGGCGTCGGCGGCGGGCCAGTCGTGGGCGCGGAGGAGGGCGGGCATGTCAGTGGCGGGGCCGGCGGCGTGGGCGCCGGGGGTGAGGAGCAGGAGGAGGATCGCGGCGCGGCGCATGGTTCGATCCTGTTAGACTGCTTGGCGAGGCGCTCAAATGGAAAGCGGGGCCATGGATCGGCAGCGCCGTCGCATCCCGACGCGATTGGACGCGGGTCAGTACCCTATCCTTAAGCCTTCGCCCGTTATCAGGGGGTCGATTGGCAGACCTTTCTTCACCGCGCTGATAGGCCGTGTGGCATCGGGGACTTTCGGGCGCATCAGGCGCCTTTGCGCGCGAGCCCCTTTACGAATTGTCGCAACGTCATGTCGATGAGCCGATCGGGCTCAAGTTCCGTCTCCCGCGCCGCCAGGCCATCGATTGCAAGGAGCGTGAAGCCGTGAACGAGCGACCACGCCGACACCACTGCGGCCGCGATCCCGTCTTCACCCGCTGAACTGTTGACTCGGATGTGAGTAGGCCCGGGTCGGGCCGATCTGATTGTGTCATGTCCTGACCTTGTTGGGGTGGCGTGATGGGCGGCAGGCGGCTTGGGATACGTGAGGACCTATCGGCGGCGGCGCTGCGCGGGCGGGCTCGGCGCGAGCCGGACCGTGCGGCGGCGGCGCGGATGCAGGCGATCGCGGGGGCGCTGGAAGGCCTGACCCGGGCGGAGGCGGCCAGGCTTGCGGGCATGGAGCGCCAAGCGTTGCGCGATGCGGTGCTGCGCTACAATGCGCAGGGCGTGGCCGGCCTGCACGACCGCCCGCGGCCCGGCCGGCCGGCCCGGCTGGACGAGAAGGGCCGGGAGGAGTTGCACCAACTTGTGCTGGACGGCCCCGACGTGGAGGCGACAGGCTTGTCGGCCTGGACCTTGGGCGAACTCTGCCGCGAGGTGGAGGAGCGCTGGGGCGTGCGCTACCACGAGGGTCACATGAGCAAGCTGGTGCGGCGCTTGGGCCTGTCGCGGCAGAAGGCCCGGCCATCCCACCCCAAGGCTGACCCGGCGGCGCGGGAGGCGTTCGCAAAAGGGGGCTGCAATCCGCGCTGGACGGGGCCGCAACGGAGTACCCCGGCAAGCGCCTGACGCTCTGGTTCCAAGACGAAGCCCGTTTCGGGCAAAAAGGGCGCGTGTGCCACCGCTGGTTCACCCGCGGCCAGCGTCCGCCGGGCCTGTGCGACCAGCGCTACATCTGGACGCACCTGTTCGCCGCCGTGCAGCCAGCAACCGGCCAGAGCTTCGCGCTCGCGCTGCCCGAAGTGTCCACGGTTGCCATGCAGGCGTTCCTGGACCGGTTCAGCAAGACGCTAGCCCCTGACGAGCACGCCATCATGGTCGTGGACCAAGCGGGATGGCATACAGCCCATGCCCTCGCCGTCCCGGACAACGTGACGCTGGTCCGCCTGCCGCCCTACAGCCCCGAGCTGAACCCGGTCGAGCGCGTGTGGCTCTACCTGCGTGAGCGCCACCTCAGCCACAGGGTGTTGGCCGGATACGACACCATCGTGAACGCGCTCTGCGCCGCCTGGAACCAACTCACCCCAGAACGCCTCAACACCCTGACCAGCTACCCCTACCTGAACCAAATCAGGATTTAATACCAAGTCTCGATGATCGCGACTCTTGCGGTCAGCGGGACTTGGTATGCGCGCCGGGTTGGCGGGCAGCGGCGCGCGAGACAAAGAGCGATACCATGGGTCGCGCTCAGCGAGCCATGGTATGAGCGGGCCGGTATGACAGCCACAGCGCGTTCGGCCGTGGTGCGTGGAACTGCCGGTTCACCCGGTCCAGCGGACAGGCCCTGGCCGGGTTGCTGACGGTGGTGCGGACCTCGCGGCCGCGCACGATGCCTTGCAGCCCCATCTGCCGCATCAGGCGGGCGATCGTGCATCGCGCCACGTCCTTTCCCTCCCGCCCGAGCTGCTGCCACACCTTGCGCACGCCGTAGACGCTGAAGCTCGCGTCGAACACGCGCCGGATATCGGCTTTCAGGACGAGGTCGCGCAGGGGCGCGCGTCGGTAGCCTTGCCGGGTCGGCTCGCCGGGCGACATGAGCGCGGTAGGTCGACGGGGGCGATCGGCAGCACCTTGCAGATCGGCTCGACCCCGTAAGCCCCGCGATGGTCGTCGATGAAGGCGATCATCGCTTGAATGGGCGGTCGAGCTCCGCCTGGGCAAAATACGCCGACGCCTTGCGCAGGATCTCGTTGGCTTGGCGCAGCTCCCGGTTCTCGCGTTCAAGCGCCTTGATCCGGTCGGCATCCTGAGTCGTGGGACCGGCCCGCAGCCCCTGGTCGCGTTCAGACCGGCGCACCCAGCTGCGAAGCGTCTCCCCCCATGCGGCCGATCTTGCCGGCTATCGAGGTGATCGCTGCCCACTGCAACGGGTGCTCCCGCGCGATCCCGCACCTCCGCGGAGAACTTCTTCGTCGTTGGCTTGCTCATCGCTCCATCCTCTCAAGGCTTGGAGCCTCCGGCAAACCCGGTGCGGTTCACTTCGGTGTCTTGAACGGCTGTGGCAACCGCGGGCGGCGGGTGGGGTCCTTATCCTCTGCCTTCACCATCGCCGCCAGACCAGAATCGACTCTTCCTGACATTGTTCGCCATCGAAGTGCACTATTAGTGCGAGTATCCGCTCTCGTTCGGGTTGTTGACGATCCGCACGAGCGTGTTGGCCTGCCCCATGAAGCTGCGCGGTGCGAATTCGAGCTGGCCCTCGCCCTTGTAGAAGTTGACGACCCGATATTGGTCCCCCCCGAAATAGAATGGGATGAACTGCTTGCCGGTGATGTGGCTGTCAGTATCGGTTCCCCGGCCGACCAGGTCCTCGGCCTGACGCTGCGACATGCCGATGTAGAGCCTGGCGAACCGGCTGCCCGGCCGGGCCTGCCCGACCACGTCGCCCTCGAGCTTGCCGTCGGGCGAGCGTTCCTTGTGCGAGCCGTCCTGTGCGACCTGGCCGGGTTCCGGGGCGCAGCCGAACAAGGCGGCCGCGGCCAGGCCCATCATGAACAATCGACGCATCCGTCCTCTCCCTTGGGTCACCGAAACCCTCGCCCGCGTCCGGCGATTAGGCAAGTCAGCAAAGCAGGACGCCATGATGCCGCCGAACAAAATAGAGGGAGGAAAGATCCGCTACGCCGTCGTCGGCGCGGGCTGGATCAGTCAGGCGGCGTTCATGCCCGGCGTCGAGCAGACCGGCAATTCCGTCATGACGCCCATCGTCGCCGGGGACCAGGCCAAGGCCTAGGCGCTGGGGCGGCGGTATGGGATCGAGCGGACCTACCACTACGACGCGTATCGCGTTGCGCTAGACTAGATGTTCGCCTGAGCACGGGGTGACCCGTCTCACAGTATGCAGGTTTCGAGGGTTGCGCTGGGTGGGCGGCGTAGTGCCTCATGCATAGGAGACGGGTCGTGGAACATTCTATCACTTACGTCGGGCTGGATGTGCACAAGGATACGATCGCGGTAGCGGCAGCCGAGCCGGGCAAGCGGGGGAAGTGCGCGAGACCGGGGCAACTTCACCGCTGGTTCACGCGCGGCCAACGTCCGAAGGGCTTGTGCGATCAACGCTACACCTGTTCGCCGCCGTGCGGCCCGCCACGGGGCAGAGCTTCGCGCTCGTGCTGCCAGACCTGTCTACGCCAGCCATGCAGGCATTCCTCGACGGCTTCTCCAAGACACTCGCCCCGGATGAGCACGCCGTCATGGTCGTGGATCAGGCAGGCTGGCACGTAGCCCACGCGCTCGCCCATCCCGACCAACGTCACATTGCTGCTCCTGCCACCCTACAGCCCCGAACTAAACCCCGTCGAACGAGTGTGGCTCTACCTCCGTGAACGTCACCTCAGCCACAGGCTGCTCGCTGGATACCAAGCCATTGTAGACGCCCTATGCCACGCCTGGAAGAAACTCACCCCAGAACGCCTGCATAGCCTCACCAGCTTTCCATACCTAAACCAAGTCAACTCCTAGGCGGGTCGGTATAAGCCTTGCCGATCGCGAGAACCGCCTCTTCCGCGGTCCGACACCCAGCGGCATCGGGCTCGGCGATCCCGTGGGTTTTCGAGGACATCAAGGAAGGACGGCGTAGCCAGCGCAAGCTTGCCGGGCTCCGCTTCGACGCGGCCGTGTTTGGGCATGGCGGGATCATCCGCTCCGGCGCAGCTGACCGCATCCGCGGCAAGTGGGGGCGGAACTGAAACTCAGAGACCGGGTCTTCCGGGCAGGCCGGCAGCAGACCTTGCGGGTTTTGGTTCGAGAAAAGGCCGTGGTTCTCTCGTGCAGAGCGCGCGACCCTCGGAGAGGGTTGGGAGATTTTTGATGTCCCCCAGATTTCAAATTGAGGCACTATCGCTCGGTAACTTCGCTTGACAGCACAGGCGGTCACGGCTTGCGGGGCATCCTTGGTGTGCATAGGTTGATCGATTGGTTTTAGAGACGGTTGGACGGGCAATGTTCAAGGGATCGCTGGTGGCGCTGATCACCCCGATGCGGGCGGATGGGGCGTTGGACGAAGGGGCGTTTGGCGATTTCGTCGAATGGCAGATCGCGGAGGGGACGGATGGGATCGTGCCGGTGGGGACGACGGGGGAGAGTCCGACGTTGAGCCATGCCGAGCATAGGCGGGTGGTGGAGATCGCGGTGGCGGTGGCCAAGGGTCGGGTGCCGGTGATTGCGGGCGCCGGGTCGAACAGCACGGCGGAGGCGATCGAGCTGGTGGGGCACGCCAGGGATGCGGGGGCGGATGCGGCGCTGGTGGTGACGCCGTATTACAACAAGCCGACGCAGGAGGGGCTGTTCCTGCATTACATGGCGATCGCCGATTCGGTGGCGTTGCCGATCGTGATCTACAACATCCCTTCGCGCAGCGTGGTGGACATGAGCGTGGAGACGATGGGGCGGTTGGCTCGGCACCGCAACATCGTGGGGTTGAAGGATGCGACGGCGAATTTGGCGCGGCCGTTGCATCAGCGGGCGGCGTGCGGGGCGGCGTTCAACCAGTTGTCGGGGGAGGATCATACGGCGCTGTCGTTCCTGGCGGCGGGGGGGCATGGGTGCATCAGCGTGACGGCGAACGTGGCGCCGCGGTTGTGCGCGCAGATGCATCGGGCGTGGCAGGGCGGCGAGATCGCGCAGGCGATGGCGATGCAGGATCGGCTGGTGCCGTTGCACGACGCGCTGTTCGTGGAGACCAGTCCGGGGCCGGTGAAGTATGCGGCGAGCTTGCTCGGGCATGGCAGCGGGGCGGTGCGGTTGCCGTTGGCGCCGCCTGCGGAGGCGACGCGGGAACGGGTTCGGGGCGCGATGCAGCAGGTTGGGTTATTGAATTAGCTTCGGTTTAGGGCGGTAGGCCAAGCCCTCACCCCGGCCCGCTCCCGCGGGGAGAGGGTGTAGCGAGGGGGTTTGGCGGGGGTTTGGATCTTGAGCACGGGTAAGACGAAGAAGAAGTCGGGGCTGATCTCGCACGGGATCGCGGCGCAGAACCGTAAGGCGCGGTACGACTACACGATCAAACAGACGGTCGAGGCGGGGCTGGTGCTGAAGGGGCCGGAGGTGAAGTCGCTGCGGCATGGGCGGGCGACGTTGACCGAGGCGTGGGCGGGGGAGCGGGAGGGGGAGATGTTCCTGTTCAACTGCTACATCCCGGAATACCAGGCGGGGGTGTTGTCGCGGTTCGAGCCGCGGGCGCCGCGCAAGCTGCTGCTGAAGAAGAAGCAGATCGGGGAGCTGATCGGGGCGACGGGGCGGGACGGGCTGACGGTGGTGCCGTTGGATATCCACTTCAACGAGAAGGGGGTGGCGAAAGTGCTGCTGGGCGTGGCCGAGGGGCGGAACAAGTCGGACAAGCGGCAGGCGGTCGCGGCGCGGGATTGGCAGCGGGACAAGGCTCGGGTGATGCGGGATCGGGGATAGTTGAGGTTGGGGTTTGCGCTGGGGGTTTTGCGCTTGAGGCTGCCACCCTCACCCCGGCCCTCTCCCGCCGGCGGGAGAGGGGGTAGGAGATTAGGGTGGTTCGAGGGTGGGGAGGAGGGCTTGGATGACGGACTCGAACATCGGGGTGGTGAGGACGCCGGTGTTCGTGTTGTAGCGGGAGACGTGGTACGAGTCGGTGAGGTTGCGGCCGTCGGGGAAGCGGTTTTGCTGGCCGTGTTTGAATTTGGGGCGGGTGGCGGGCAGGCCTAGGGCGCGCAGGGTGGCGGCGTGGGCGAGGACGCCGAGGGCGAGGATGGTGCGGATGCCGGGGGTGGCGAGTTCGGCGGCGAGGTAGCGGTTGCAGGTGCGGGTTTCCAGCGGCTGGGGGAGGTTGGCCGGGGGGACGCAGCGGACGGCGTTGACGACGCGGACGCGCTCGAGG
>JAABUQ010011355.1_pt1 | contig 11389 bp, 10 predicted proteins | sample 5560001 | NCBI WGS metagenome assembly JAABUQ01 (sample SAMN10711888, study PRJNA513371) | rock metagenome | isolation source: Antarctica rocks | place: Antarctica: Victoria Land, Finger Mt nord | collected 2015-12-18
TCTTGGTTGGGGGTGGGGGGGGGGGGGGGGGGGGGGTTGGGGGGGTGGTTGTTTTGGTGGGGGGGGGGGGGGGGGGGGGGGGGGGGGGGGGGGGGGGGGGGGGGGGGGTTTTGGGGTTGTGTTAGGTGGTTGGGCTGGAGGGCGGTCGGGAGTAGGCCGTGAGAGGGTGGGGGGCGGCCGTCAGAGCTGAGGTTGAGCCGGGGGAGGGGAGCAATGTGCTCTCGTAGTGTTGGTGGTAGTGAAGGGGCTGGGTGGCAGGCGAAAGGGCCGTCTCATCTACCATCTAGAAGTGCATTACAGACCCTGCTCTTGTGAATAGAGCATAGGCATAGCATCTGCATTTCAGCCGCGACGTCCATCACCGTGAGGCCGTGGGGGAGGGCCGTCTCATCTACCGTCCGAAAGCACGTACCAGACCAATTTACTTAGAGAACCCCGAGTCATGATTTGCTAACAGGAAGTTATAAAATTTTGCCTTTTAATTTATATATCTTAATATGTTTTTATTATATAACTATATACTTTTTAAAATAATTAAATAATTATTACTATTACATAAATTATATAAATTATATTTAATAATATATAATTTTATATTATTAATTTTTTCAAAATTAAAATTTTATTAAATAAATATAATAAATATAAACTTTTTGAATTCAATATAATAATTTTAAATTAAATATATACTTCAAAATAAATTGTATTTAATCCATTCGTAAGTTGAATTTGATAAATTTTTTTAAATTTATTTAAAAAAACGAATTTATTTAAACTATTTAATTAAATTAGTTTTAAAATTAATTTTTTTTTGAATTATATTAAATGTATTCAAAATATTTTAAATTAAATTTGTTTCTTTATATTCTTTTGTTATATTATATATATTTTCTTTCGTTCTTAATATATTCATTCATATACATTATAAATATATTTTTTATAATTATTAAAATAATTATAAAATTTTAATATTTTAAACTATATTTATATTATTTTGTAATTATTTAATATTATTAATTATTAATTATTTAATTAAACATAATGCGAATTTTTTTTTGAAAAAAATGTTAGAATTGTAGAAGTTATCACATTAACTTTAATTAACTTTAATGTAATTTTTTCCTATTAATTAATTTTTCGAATTTTTCGAATTCATTATTAATTTATATATTGAATTTTTATATATATAATAAATTAATATTAATATATAAATTATATATTCAATTTAATATGTATTTGAATTAATTTCCTTGTCAGCTAGTCTATTACTTATCAAGGATAGTTGTATATTCAGTCAGTTGATTGGCCGTTCAACAAGATCGATACGTCAACTGCGACAAAGCGCCGTAATCGCGTACAGAGGTTTTTGCGTATTTTAGCCCCCCCTGACTGGTTACGCATCTTCGCCATTCCGCAAACGCTCCCATCGGGCTTCTTGGCGCTGTGAGTTTTCGAAGGGGAACTATTTCATCGAATCGCAGCTATCCCCTGTCCACTGAAGTCGTGTTTCCTTAAGAACCCTCTACTATCCTGTAACGTGGTCCTCCTTCTCTCATATAATCTAGCGCCGAAGCAATCAATTAATGGAACGTACCCTGATGGTGGACTATGTAGGTCCTTTTTCTTTTGCTATGTGCCAGTCTACTTATCTCTGGAATTGGAGTTGCCAATGTCCCCTAAAGCCATAATTGTACGTACGTTCTATTCGTTATGAGGACGTTGAGCCACAGCGTTCATTATCCCCTTCCGGCCTTCCGGTGAACTTCCTCTACATCGGTAACGTGCACTTCTCTCGAGTAGCGCGAAATGAGAAGGCTGCGGACGCGGTTTAGGATAGTATCCCTCCCGGCATGACAATGCGATATTTGTGCGTCGCCACCCTCATAAAATGCGACATTTGTGCGTCGCTACCCTCATGACGTCAAAGCCCGACATTTGTGAGTTGCGCTTTACTTAAACATGTCTCTCCGGTTCCTCTACTCAAACCTCCAAACTTCTTAGCAGTTGAATCCTACTGTTGCCGACGGTGGACTGATCTTGCTTGAATTTGCATTCAATTCAATCACTGGCAACATAATTGTACGAGACATGTCGTACAATCCACCTCTGGCATTGACCGTCATCTCTTCCATCTCCATCGGCGTCGCTGGATTATTTTCCTTGTGGATCCTTCTCGACATCGTTCGACGCAGAGGATGGGAATCTATGATGGCAATCATGTACGTCCGGCCGCTCTCCACGTGCTTGGATTCGAGCAGCAGCTAAAATATCCTTTGGTTCAGGATCCCGGTTTATGTGATAAACGCGCTTTACCTATGGCCTATAACTGTCTGGACGTACCTTAGGTATGGGAGACCTGTGGTGCCTCAGCACGGAGAGAATGCACCGTCCCATTGTGCGCACGGTCCATCACACGCCTCTGCCGGTGGTGAAACCGAGGGCGTTCGCTCTACACATTCGGACAAGATATATCATAATACTAGCGACTCCCATGGAGGAGAAGCAGAGCTGGCAAAACCAGAACCACATGACAGCCACGCGTCAGAAGGGTGTAGTGAAGGACATCGTGACGATGGAGGTCATCGTCATGGCGGCGGTGAAAGACCGATGTTTGCCACCATCACCGTTGCCGTCTGCCACTGCGGCGCAGGTTGCGTCCTGGGGGACATAATCGGCGAATGGTTGGTCTACGGGACCGGTGCTGCCATCAATGGCCGAATGTTGTGGGCGGAGTATTTGATAGGTAGGTGACATTTGTCCCATGCTGTCGTATCACGTTGTTAACTTGTAACGTAGACTTCGCTTTTGCGATTGCGTTTGGCATTTTCTTTCAGTACTTTTCGATCGCGCCCATGGCTGGGGAATACGGCCCGAAGACGCTCTATCGCGCTGCGAAAGCAGATTTCCTCTCATTGGCTTTCTTCGAGATCGGGTTGTTTGGTTGGATGGCGATATTTCAGATTGCCATTTTCCGGTGGGGACTTCAAATGAATACAGTCACATATTGGTGGATGATGCAGGTGCGCTATCCAAAGAGTCCTTGGAATTGCCCGCTGCGAAGATGGCTTACAGCGTTACAGGTCGGTATGTTCCTTGGCCATTGGACAGCATTCCCGATCAACTGGTGGTTGATTAAAGCAAACATCAAAGAACCCTGTGCTTAAGAAGTGGGATGTCCTATCGTCCAACCTCTGGATTGCGCTCGTCGAGGAGCTACGACTTTGCTGGCGAGCGAAGGCCGCCGGCATTATGTTCAAAGGAAAAATTCAATCAGTCTTTTAGATACGAGTGGTTGGGATACACAGTGCTATCTTCATCCAAGTCCCCGTAATGAATTTTCCAGGCGATAGCTACTCACTTTAAGCTCCTGCCCCCTCTTTCAATCAAGCAGTTCTAGTAAATTTGCACCCGTGAGACTCGTTCTGTGCACGGCTCTGTCTTCGACGATTCCAGACCATTTCCATGAAGTGTAAGTCAAATCAATGAATTTAAATTACATATCTCGGCGTCAAGGGAAAAAATTACGGATTATATAATATGATGTTCGCTGAGTACAGTGTACAAAGACCAGCATACAGTGTACAAAGACAAGCAACGCCGTTGTCGGCCACAGCTTACAAAAAGAGGTAAGCAAACCCAGCACTCAGGGTAGCGAAAGTCGCAGCGCCCAACTTAGCCGCGTCACCCTTGAATGCCGCGGGCGTCGCTGACCCGACTGGCGCCGAGGCAGAGGGCATCATCGAGCTCGTCGAGTTCATCGTCACATTCTTGGGCATGAGGGCAGTTCCGTTGTTGTCCTCAAGGCCGCACTGGGACATAGGATCAAGCGGGCATGACGGGTCGTCGCACATGGACTGCAACTGCGGGCCTTGGGCCTTGACGACCGTGGTCGGGGGACTGCAGCGGTAGTCGAAGAGCTTGGTGAGAGCCATGCCGGCGGTGGTGGCGTCTTCGGTTGTGACGCCGAAGGACGTGGCGGCCAGGCCGACCTGTTGAATGAAGTAGCCCATTTGGTACGGGTCGAGGGCCATGAATCTAAGAAAGAGGAATCAGCCGGGGATAAAGAGGAGCGTATGGGGCCGGAGTAGGCACTGACTTGTGAACTTCGTACATGCTGGCCCCGCCTCCATAGGCAGGGAAGCCCATGTTGCCGTATTGGGAGCAGCCGAGGAGCACACCGAAAAATTGGTACAAATGAGTAAGCAGGAAGCTGGGTCAGTGTTAGCGATCTTGAGACCAAGTAGGGATGAGGGATGTCTCGTACTATTGGTTGGAGGTAGTGTCCTGGGCTGGTCTATTCATCTTTAATGGGGCTGCCCCTCCACCGTCAAGGAAACTCATGGAGACGCCAGCATTACCGCCGTTGTTGGTAGAGTTGAGCATGCCGTTGAAGTACTGGAGTAGGTTCACGTCGGTGCCGTTGTACGTCTGTCCAAGAGCGAGGATGCCAGGCACAGCTCCGGAGAATGTCAGTCGTGTTCCCATCCTTGACTGTTTTCAGACCATAACTGACCATTCATGTTTGGCTGGGTGTAGTTGCCAATGACGGCGGTGTTCACGAGCAGAGTCAGAAGCTTGTACTGGTTGTCCGCGGTATTGTCCTTGAGGAGAGAAGTGGTGTCTAAATTCTATTAGCGACGACTTACGTTTGACCGGGAAAATCCAGCAAGGTACGTACAGTAGTCGCAGATGGATGTGTTTGTGGGTCGTTGGGCTACGGCAATGCCGACGGCAGCGAGGAGAGCTAGAAGCTTAGAAAGCATATTTACAATTCGATCAATCAGGAGATATAGGATATCACGTATCTTCAATGAGAGAGAAAACGTTATTGAGATGGAAATGACAGAGATTTACGGCAATAGTTCAGAGGGAAGGGGAAATTGAAAATATAGCTAGGAATGGGGGAGTATTATCAATTCTAACAGTTTAGCCAGGCGGAATGATATGACGGGTAACTTGGCAAGGTATGAATGGAGATTCCCCGCAAATAGCAAGGGATCAAGGATCGAGCAACAAATATGGGCTAAACGGGTTAATGCAGAGCATCCTTACCAACGCCAAACAGCCGTTACATTATTAGCCTCTAGACTGCGTACAGATCAGGTGAAGCGCAGAATAAATTAGGTCAAGCCTCCGAAGTGGAGGAGTTAGCGGGACCATTTTAGGGTGGGGTCCAATGAGCTTTCCGGATCGGTTTTGCCGATTAACCTTACTAATCAGCAACTCCTCATATTGCTAAGGCCAAGCCAAACCAAGCCATACTAAGCTATACTCAGCCGGAACATCGGCTCAGATTAGGTTCATTGAATGGAAATGGTGAGACAGGGAGGACTGGCTCCCCTTATACCCCACCACGGCAGCCATTCCGGAGGGTCAGCTGATTGGGCCTGTGCGCGAGTACGTGCACATCGCTTTGTTCGATTGAAGCATTTTGGGTGAGTGAGAGGGTGAGGGTAGAGTGTGCTCCACCGAGCTTAAATGATGCATTACCCAGGTCGGATGCCGCATCACCTGCTCACCCGGCGCGCTCGCTAAAGCGGTATGGCCCGGGCGGGCCTCGAGTGAGTTGAGGGCAGAGTTTTGTCGCCTTCAGCTGCGAAGGAGTTCAGATCGTAGGAACGAAATCCAGTCGGCCGGTACGGGTCTCGTTCAGAAGCTCTCATTGTTGTTGCAGCTCACAATCCGCTGTATCCCTGCTGCGCGCTGCCGGGCATTTAACTGCAAGGGCCCGATATATAGGCGTCCGGCCAATGAGGACTGAAGGCGCACTCAAGGCGCATTCGACTATGCTCAAAACAGCCTGCGGAGTAAGAAAGGAGCGCTTTGACAGTGGAAGCTGCAGACGGTGATTGAAATTGTGCAAGCTGAATGGCGCGAATTGACTGGGAGAAATCCTACATCACTGAAGAACCGGGAAGCTTAGGAATTGATAGTCTCTTGAGCGGGCAGGTCTCTGCCCAGATTCCTTCAAGCGTCTCGACCACTGCGACACCCCGAAGCTTGAACTCTAAACCCGGGACCCTGAAACCCTCCACTGCGGACCCTTGGACCCTGGTGGGATAGAAAACCTTGCAAACCCTTAGCAAAAAGTCATTCAAATTGATTGAATGATGCAGAAATTATTTAGAGGTCGACAAGCCTTGAAAGTGTGGCGCTGGCCCTACGAAGACTGTTGTTAAAGTAATGCGTTCAGCCACGCTATAGCACTCCCACGGGCTCGATACACACAGGCAGCAGACCACCGTAGAGAACATCGAAGTCTGCATCAGAATTGTATGACGTTGGTAGGAATTCGAGGGCTGGAAAAACCGGCTCGCATGCGAAGAGCTTTGACAAACATTGCACTTGAGTAGAGCTCTGACTGGAAGAGTGTGTCCAACGTATCCCAGTCCAGCATACAGGCGTCGTTTTTGAGACCTCCATTACCGTCGTGTTCTTCGGTTTCGAGAGCCCCGAGCCTCTCCAGGATCGTATGCGTAAGAGGCCAGTCGTTTAGCCCATTATCTGATACATCACCGCTCCAACCCTGGTTGTTTATTGCACGTGAGTACATTTCACGTAGTCCAGCGACCAGTTGTATTTGCTGTTGCTCAAGCATCTCCACATATCTGGAATGACCTAGTCAGCCTGGCTGCCTCAAGACTCTCGTGGATGCCTCACCCTTACGGAACGATTTTGTGAAGCGGTTTTTTCCATTCGTCAAACATGCAGATGGCATCGTCCGCTTGATATCGATGACATGGGCCTTTGCCATCACACTTTCACACCTATATTAACTACAGTCCGATACTGGTGATGGCCGCATTTACCTTCGATTTCTTAAGTCTGCACCGATCACAAGCTTTGCGTGTTCGCTTACGTTTTTCGGGTGCCACTCCCTCTTCTGACTGCGCTTGTTTCATGATCCTGCGCTATGGCTTCAACAGTTGAAGGGTAGTGATTGATTCGGGGACGGGAGGAATGGAGAGGCAAAAGTAAAGATGAGAGCAGTGTGAGTGTGAATATTGGGGAAGTAAGGAGCGAGAGGAAGAGGGTAGAATGTATATCTATGAACTTGCAAGGCATAAACCAAGAATGTGTGAGACGACGACAGTGGCGTGATCTTCCCGCGGAGCTGGCGGCGATATGACGCAAAATCTGGCGCCCTTCCAGATCAGTCTTACGTTAGGGAACAGCAACCGTTATAAAACGCTAAGCGATTAGCTGCATCGAATCATCTACCCCCTCGTCGTCCAACCATTGATGTCTTGCGGGAACCTCATGCGGTCGACCTACATCTCTAGTCTAGGAATGGAATAGCTTCGGGTGTCAAACCAAAGCCCTGATATCTCAAAAGTCCTCCAACCGCACGGCTTTCGAGAACCTGGGCCGGGGCATTATAGTGAAGTCTAGGAATCGAGCTACGCTTTCGCTTTTAGCCTTTCTAGCGTTTCTAAATTTTGAAGTATGATATATTGCGCCTAGGGTTCTTGTCTGTCTAACGTTCTCTCCTGTCGTTCTACTGCTGAGCTGTCATGCCCAAAAAGGTGCATTGACGAGAGGAGTCTTGTCGTCAATAGGGTATAGGGAGGCTGATAGTAGGGCGAGCAAGTTGCTCCAAAAGAGAACGGTCCCCACTTTCGAGAATATTCTCTAAAGCAATAACTCTGAGTCTTAGGAGTTCAATCTCTTCGACCCGTGCTTGACATATCGCATTGCTTCATGGAGGACTTCTGCCTTCCGTTTCTTGCTCGGTGTCACTTTACCGTCCGCATCAATTTCCGCTTTGGCATGGCGGGTTGATGTCAGAGTTCGGTCCCGCTCGATAATCTTCGACTTGAGGTTCTCTCGATATTTTCGCTCGATCATGGAATGAGAGGCCTTCGTTGAAAACTTAGGATTCGGTCCCGGTTTGCCAATTCATGGTTCAGCCTTGTCTGGCCTGAACTGATCTTGGCATGACTTCTCTGCGCTGGCCTTTTCGAGCTTCGCCTTGAACTCTGCGTCAGTCGGGAAGAAACATACTGGCTTGCCTGAGGAGGTCTGTCTCTTCTTCGATCTGGGATTCTCAGAGAGACTTGAAGGCTCTGAGCAGTTGCATAAATTGATGTCGTCCGAGCCTCTCAACGACACAGAGCGGTCATGACGAGGCTCCATAGCGGATCTGGATAGTAGTCGAGCAAGACGAGTGGGTCGCTTGCATGGCCGTTGTTTCTCACTTCACCGCGGTTGAACCGGGTCGCGATTTTTCTTCTCGAGCAATCCCCTCTAATTCTATATGGTAGCTGGAAGTCCTGGAAGTATTCGTTGAATTGAGGTAGGAGAGGTCATAGTGAGGCAGATGTTGTGGTGGGGCCATAGATGAGGCACCTGCAGCCAATGGCATCATCTCAGGGAATTACGATGCGTCGGGCAGCTCTTCTAGGGCTGGCCAATTGATGTCATTATTCGGTGTAGGGAGATCGAAATTCATGTCGCGATCCTCGAGTAGTGTAGGGGAAACGTAAAGTAGAGACGAACATGTCGTTGCGGAGAGGTGTGGAACTGTCTATAATGGTAGAGTCAGTAAAGACCGGTAATGCAATTGTCAAGAAATAGGAGTACACACATGTATACTGGGAATGTAAGTAGTCAAGTCAAGGGGAGAATTGGCAAGGTAGATCTACTCGCGAGAGTACGGCATGGCTTTGCGGCGTGGTTGACGTTTGAGGAATGGGGAAGTACTGAGGGTAAAGGACCGCAATGTCACAGTAGTCGAAGAGGGACTCGAGGGGTCGAGAGGAGGGGTCCACGGACGATCCTGAACGTCAGGAAGGGGTCCAAATTCTTCTACTACCCTATGGCGTGAACATCTTCCTTCCCAATTCACGGGCTTTTCCGCTGCCGACTCTTCCTGGATCGGTGATAGGGAGCTTCCGGGTGACGCGGGATGGCTGTTCTCCATGTTTGCGGGGCACTCAAACCCTGAGAGCAACGCTCACCTAACAGAACTCCTGCGAGCACTGGAGATATAGAGGAGAGGAGTCAGAAGTGAGAGGAGAGATGTTGTTATTTCTGGGTGAGCAAGGATAGGTCTGCATAAGTCACTCAGCCTAATCACTTTGAGCTGAGGAGATGTCGGTGTCTTCCGGATGGCGCCAGGAGGACTTCGCCTGATTCTGATGAGATCATCGTATTGAAGTTAAAGTTTCAGAACCCTAAGCTTGGCGGAATGCGGAATAATAATCTCAATCACCTTACACTCACGTGTCACTGCGGCTTCCGTTAATGACTGTGGGGACTTTGCCAGTGATGATCGCCCCCGCCGGGCCATCAGCGACTCAAGGCTTATCGTCTAACCTGATCGAAGCCTTTTTAGTACGTGGCTGCAATAAAGGAGTCCGTGTCTGGTTAGCCCTGCCTAATGAAACGCGCCACTCGTGCAACACTACCTATTGAAGTCAACTGGTCATAAATGGGAGACTGTAGTTTTATTCCTAATAAGTAAACCTTCCTGTCCACCCTCCTGACTTCATCAATCGATTTTCACTGCGTGCTTCCAAACATGAAATTCTCCGCTCTCTTAAATGCATCCTATGCATATGGCGGCCCCTACAAACTCCTCCTCCTGAACCTCCGCGGCGGCCAATTCATAGGCGCAATCCTCGCTCTCTCCTCCTACGCCTGGCTTATATCCGTGCTCTCGTCGCACCACCTCGTCATCGCCTCCAGTAACGAAGCCATCACTGGCATCGGAACCTACCTCTCCATCTATATACTAGCGTCCATGCCGGCAATCTGGCTGTACTTTGAGAAAGCCTGGTTCGGATGGGCGAGCATGAGCGCGGATCTGCTTGGTGTGGCAGGGAGCATTGCGATTGCGGTTCTCACGAGGGAATCGACGAGTGCTTGCCGCGGGCTGTTTACAGCGGGAGAGGAAGCGCAGGTGGGAGTGCATGTCATGCAGCAGGCGTGCAAGTTGCAGAAGGTTGTGTTCGCGACGGGAATCTGTAACTCGTGAGTCTTCCGTCAACATTTGGACTCTTTGATTCCAATTCTCTTGAGTGATTTTAAGGGACAGATCTTGAAAGCTGACGGTTGATTGTAGTTTGATGTTCTTTATTACCTTTCTGCTCTTTGCCGCTTTGAGGAACGGATTGATCAATAACACGGCTGGAAAGGGGATAAAGGAGCCAGAAGCTGATGGCAATGGCGAGATTGAGAAATTATCAGAATTGCCAAATGTAGATAGAACTTAAAATGACACAAAGGTAGACATGCTATTTGATTTGCTTGGAAGGGATGTACATACCCGAGAAACCCCAACCCGAGGGTTGTGAAAGGTCTATTGCGTGGTGTTCGGAGGACCAGAACCTGATACGTGGTCCCCAACGGTCTCCCTTTCCCATTTTCCAAGTCTGTCCGTCCACGCTTTCACAACACCAAACCATATCATCCCCATCGTCCCGCCTAGCAGGATACCTAACTACGGGCGCGGAAAGCTTGAACAACATGCCGCCCACAAAACTTGTCGCGGTCATACAACCCAATACGGGATCTGGTCTTAACAAGAGCCGTTCTAGTACGTCCTGTCGATACTCCTAAATTCGATACACCACAATATATACCAATCCAAGAGCCGACGAGTCCACGCCTCAGACGCAGGATTTTCCCTATCCATAACTCCTGAGGGTCTTCCAGAGACAAATAATGCGAGTGTGGAGCGTCAATCCGGGACTGAGGATAGCGATATGGGCAATGTCGCCCCGGCAGCCGAATTTAAGTTCTTGGAGCTGATACTGTAGCGGCGAGAGAGCCGAGGCAGCTGTACTCTCCGTCATGGTTGACGGAATCTGGACAGGCCGTCTTAGTGCCGCAGCATCTCTACTTTTTGGCGTACTTGATGCGGTGACCTGGTCCATGTCTATAGCTGTATCTCGGGCTTCTGTATCCTGAGGGTTTGTCCGGCGTGCCGAACAAGTGTCGAATCTCAAATTGATCATCCTGCGAACCGTGCACACTTGGAAGAGAGCATAGTCAAGCGGGGCATCTATACTTCAGCCAGCAAGCCCATCAGCGCGGGGTCAGATCGCATATCTATAGCTGTAACAGCCAGCTAGACTACGAGAACAGAGTCGATCAACTACGACACTAGCCGCGATTTTTGGATGAGGCATTGCTTTTGTATTGATAGGTTCGTTTGCGATGGAATTGAGAGGGGGTATAGACAGATGTTCCTTTCCCCTGACCATTTCCCTTACCCTCCCTTGTCCCCGTCCCCCTTTACTCCCGTTGGTAAAACCCAAACCCCAAGCGCCCCATCACTTCAATCCCCAGCACAATCCTCCCACCATCCGCCCCCATGCCCAGCCAAACCCCGCCCCCGCGTCTCCTTACCCAGCAGCCTTCCCCCCCATCCTCCTCCGCAATT
>JAABUQ010011356.1_pt1 | contig 11388 bp, 9 predicted proteins | sample 5560001 | NCBI WGS metagenome assembly JAABUQ01 (sample SAMN10711888, study PRJNA513371) | rock metagenome | isolation source: Antarctica rocks | place: Antarctica: Victoria Land, Finger Mt nord | collected 2015-12-18
GACTTCCATGCCCGCCGCCCCTTGACTCGACTCGAGGTGGGTTTGACGGTTTTTCGTGAAGATGATCTTCGCTGCCTGGATCTAAATCTCTATGGGATTTCCGTCGACGCTGGCTCGGGGCGTTGGGTGGTTGATGCCGATCGGGTTGATCTGCAGGGCGGGCGCTACGCCGTGACACTGGCCGTCTTTGATCGCAACCTCCAGCGGTTCCAGGCCTTCCAGGACCGCCAGTATCCTTTCACAGTCCACGACGACTACAGCGCTGGCGGAGCTTTCTACACCCCCCACCGCTGGAGCTTAGCCACGCCGGACGGCCTGCTTCCTTTGGTTTCCCGCCCACCCGATCTGCAGGAGCTCCACGGGATGGTGGAACCGGCTCAGGCAGCGGGCGAGGTCAGTAGGTAGGGCCAGGTCAGCCGGCCACCTGGCGCATGAGATTCAGCTGCATCTCGTCCAGCGGTAGGGAATCCAATTCCGCAAGTCGCGCCTGCTGGCGCGCGCGCACCTGGTTCAGCAGATCCTGGTTGTGAACCAGCCGGCCGAGTACCTCGGCCGTCAGCAGCGCATCTAAGGTGCCAAGCAGAACGCCGGCGCCTCCCAGAGTCTCGGCAACGGCGGCGGCATCGTAGGCGACGACCGGAAGGTCGAAGCGCATCGCCTCGATGAGAGGTAGACCGTAGCCCTCATGTTCCGAGAGTGAGAGGAACACGTCCGCGCTGCGGTAGTGCGCGGCCAGAACCGAATCAGAGACCTGGCCGGTAAACACCACTCCCTCCAGCTGTAGGCGGCTTCGTAGTCGGAACAGCCGTTCCGTGTAGGGAGGCAGAGCCCAGCCACCGACAACAAACAAACGGGCATGGGGATCGATCGCGCGTCGGATTACCGCTAGGACTCGCAGGAGGTTCAAGTGTCCTTTATTGGGAACGACTCTGCCGACAAACAGGAGGTCCATACCCTTCTTGGTCCTTAATAACCAGTCGAGGTGCCTCTCGTTGGGCTTGGTCGCCAGCCGGGGTGGAATGTAGGGAGGGATCACGTGCACGTCCGGCACGCCCAGCGCCCGCAGCTCGTTGGCATTGAAGGTGGAGGCAGCGGCTGCCACCCTGATCGTTTGGGCCAACAGCCGGAGCTCTGTGCGACCCCTCGCCATGGAGGCGGCCGCGCTTTCGTCGTACTGCCGGAAGAATTCGCTTGGTGTGATGTTGTGGTAGTACATCGTTCTGGGCTGAGGTTGCCCGGCCAGGAATTCGACCATCCCGTCGACGGAGCCGGTCGACGCTTGGTAAAGCAGAATCTTGCCCCTGCTGGCGCGAGTGCGATTCGCCCCCTGAAAGAGGTGGACCTCAGCCTCGCTGCGCGAGAGGACGCGCTCCGCCCAGATCCGGCCGTCCATCCCTGCCCTTGCCAGCGCCTCTTGAGTTCGGACAGTGTGCGTTCCAACAGCGTCGGGCAGCGCGAAGAAGGGCAGGAACTGATGGACCCGTGGCGGACTAGCTGAGCTGGTGTGGCTCACCTTGAGCCTCTGGACTTAAGCGCCGGGACCGGCTCGCGCGACCGCTCGAACCAGCTGGACAGTGCCGTCTCCAGGCGGCTCAGGACGGCAGGCCAGGAATACTCACGAAGGACAAACTCGCGGCCCTGGCGGCCGAGCGTCCGCCGGAGCTGGGCGGAGCGGAGAAGCCGGTCCAGTACCTCCTCAAACTCCGGATAAATGGAGAACCACAGCCCACCGTTGGACTGTTCGCAGTGGCCACGGGTGACGGGGGACTCGGCGTGGACGATGATGGGCCGTTCAGCCAGCCAGGCTTGCATCATCACGATGGAGAACGATTCCATACGGCTGGGCTGGCAGAGCACTGTTGCGGCCGCGTAGACCGAGTCGCGATGCCGCCAGTCGATCTGAAGTTGTCTGATCCCACGCTTGGCTGGAAACTTAACATCGCCGGAGCCGAGAAGTACCAAGGAAAGCTCGGCGCCCCGCCGCTCCCGGTAGCGAAGAAAGTTCTCTAGCAACAGCGGGACGTTCTTGCCGCCCTCGAGCCGGCCCACGTAGAGCAGAAAGAGCTCTGGCAGATCGTAGAGCCGGCGCGCCAGCTCAGGGTCGGTTGGTCCCGGCGGATCAAAGCCGGCTCCGACCACCGTAGATGGCGCAAGGGATCTCTGAAAGCGGAGCGCAAGGTCAGCCTCGGGGGAGGAGTTGAACATGAGACCTCGCGCGCCACCCAGCATCTCGGCTACCACGCCCAGCCTGGCGTAGGCCTCGTCGTGCAGGCAGGGGATGACCACTGTTCGGTCAGGAGCCGTGGCATAGGCGAAGTAAGTAGTCCCGAACAGATAGGGCAGGGCCAGTATTGCGTCATACGAGCTTGCTCGCTTCGCCAGGTCGGCTTCGAGCGCGGATGAAACGACGCCATTCCGCAGCCACAGGAGCTCCTCTTCGCGGCTGAGCGTGTATTGAGCCTGGATGGCGTGTTCCAGCTGCGCGAACATCCCGATGTCACGCTTATCAGCTGGGTAGCGGCGCACTGGCACGTTCCCGATCCGGTCCAGCCCGGGAGGAAGGACGTTTTTCCAAGTGTAGTGATCCACTGCACAGGTGGTCAGCACCTCCACGTGGTGGCCCACCTTGAGAAGCCGCTGGGCCAGCCACAGGGCGAGCAGCTCCGCACCGCCGACGATCTCGTCGGTGAGGCGCGGAACGACTATCGCCAGCCTCAGCCGGTTGCCTCGCATTGCAGTCTGCGCTGGAGCTGTAGCGGAAACCGTCACAAGCGCGCGATGACCGCAAAGTCGAGCGGTCCGTAGATGATCGAGTTGAGCCGTGCTATATTGCGATTCAGCAGTTCAGTCCTGGCGTCGGCAGGGGCCTCTGCGCCGACCGCTAGACGTTCCAGCCGGTCCTCTACCCCAGGCTGCGACGAGTAATGGACTTCGACCTGGGCAAAGCCGGCCGCCTCAGCCAGATACTCGAGGGTGAGGGGATGCAAGGGTTTGGTGTGTCCAAGGTCGACGTACAGTGGGCCGGTGAAAAGGATCAGACTCTGCGGGTTGAGTGTCTCAGCGATGAGAACGCCACCGGGCTTCAGCGCCCGGGCGGCGGCCGGGAAAAACCTGAGTACCTGGGATGATCCCAGATGCTCCAGGACCTGAGCGCAGAAAATTCCGCCCAACGACGCCGGTTGACAATCCTCAAGGTGCCTGACAGCGTCCTCGGCCTTGATTTCGAAGCCGCGCGCGCGGCAGGCGGCGGCCATGCCGGGGTTCTGATCGACTCCGTAGGCCTTCACTCCGGCCTGACTCAGTAGAGTCAGGAATTAGCCCCGACCGCAGCCCAAATCTACCACCATACCAGGCGCGTCGCGAAAGTAACCCAGATAAGCGCTCTGCCGCTCTTCGATCAACGCCTCCGTGCCTCGGAATCGATTCTCGAACGCGACATAGTCGAAGTCCTTTTCGACTTGCCAGCCGGAGCTTAAGGTTTTTTCCTCGAGGTTCTCCACTCGCGCCGCCAGGGCTTCCAAGGCTTGGGAGGTTTGTGTTGCGAATTCCTGGCTCTGGCGTCTGAGCTCCGCGGTATACCAACGCAGCATTCGCGCCATCGACCGCTTCATGAAGGTGACTGCCGGACCGAGGCCGGGCCGAGTGGAAGCTAGGCGCATTTCCATGGGAACGATGGTGGAGTGACGAATCCTGGCCAGGGCCGGCGTCAGGTGATCCATCTCCCAGTCGTCCTCGGGAGCGGCGATCAGTTCGGGAGGATACTCACCGTTCCTGCGTTTTCGCTCTACCTCAGCTTCCACCTCTCGCATGAGAGCGTTGACGTCTATGGTGCTCGCGGCAACGTCAGCTGAAGCCGCGGATGTCGCGCTGTAGTTGTCAGGTTGCGCCGAATCACCGCCGATTGATGCTGACATGCTCCGGCCCCAGGCTACCAAAGGGCCTCGGCGGTCCAATTCACCAGTGTCGCGTGGACGGATCATGTCGGTGCTCGAATGGGGAGGGGATGCCACCAAACAGCCACGCCGCCGCTTTCATCGGGCGGCTGGCCTAATAGATCGCTGAAGAACTGCCGCTCCCTGGCCTCTCCGGGTGAGGGGCCGACCACAACTGTTGAGACCATCCAGTTGCGTAGCTCCCGCAGAGCCTGGGTGCGAAGCTCGGCGTTCGGCATCCCAGTCTGGCCCTGATCGAAACCGACCAGGATGGTCTGCAATGCGGACGGTGGTGGGTCCAACGTCGGGCCTGGCACGTACGCCTCACCCTCCGGCATTTTGAATCGGTAACCCGCGCGGGCCTGCCAGAACATAGCGGTCGAAGAGCTGGCGTTGGAGTACGGCGTGACAAGAACGACCGATCGCTCTGGGATGCGGGCTGCCTCTCCGCCCGGCTGAAAGAACGCAGGGATGGCGGCCGACGTTGAAGGGTAGGGCAGGCCCGGAAAGATTGCGGCAAAGGCGACGGCTAGGGCGGCCACCGTTACCGCGAGGCGCACACGGCCACCGCTGCGCAGCGCCAGCTCCAGGCCGAGGGCCACCAACAGAGCCGCGCCGATGTAGCAGTACAGCGCGAGGCGAGCCGGGAGGATGTTTTCCACTACCGGCAACCGCCAGAGCGCGGCCCATGGCGGTTGGGGTTGAAGGATATGGCCAGCGCTGTGGAGGACCGGCCCGAGTGAAAGCAGCGCGATGGCGGCAGCAAACAATCCGGCCCATTGGACAGTTCGCGAGCGCCGCCCGGCGATGGTCACGCCGAGCAGGAACAGGAGCAGAGGAATACCGAAATAGCCACTCTCTTCCACGTTGTTGCCGATGAAGGTGTGCGCGATGTGCACTGCCTCGCGCGGGGCGAAGTGGACAAGATCACTTGGCACTACGAAGGTGAGCAGATCGTTGGAGAATAGGCTGGGTGGCTGAAGCGAGCCACGCACCTGCAGCGGTCCCCGGAACTGGTAGTAGAGGGGATAGGCCGAGAGTACCAACGCGGTCCCCATCGCCCAGACGCCGGCTATAAGCATGTGACGAACGTTTCTGATTGCGTCGCGCCGGTAGACGGCCGCCGCTATCGCGGCGGCAACCAAAGCCGCCATGGCGGTGGAGGCCAGCAGCTCCTCGCTCGTCATCAGCTGCGCCGCCCCGGCAGCGCCGAGCAGAAGGCCGGCAACCCACGGCCGCCAATGCTGGCGAGCTAGAATCTCATCCAGGAGTAGGAGTAGTAGCGGGGGAAACATCGCCAGAGTCATGTGGAGATGGCCGAGAGACTGGGCAACTATGTATGGGCTAAACCCGTACAGCAGTCCGCCACACCAAGCCGCGAGTGAGCTCTGGACGTAGCGGCGAGCGGCAAGGAACATGCACCACGCCGATAGGCTGGGTCCCAGGGTTACCAGCACGTTGTATGAGGTGACCAATCCCAAACTGCCCGTGACAGGCCACAGAGCAGCCGCCGGAGCGAGGAGCGATACGTTCCACATTACGTTTACGCCGGTCGGATAGTGGACGTAGTCAGAGAAAAACGGGGCCTCGTGATGGGCAAGGCTGTGCGGCGTCCAGCCGAGGAACCACATCACATCCTTCGGGTCTCCCTCGATGCCGATCCAGGCCGCACCAGGCTGAAGCCAGGACCGAAGGAAGAGAAGAACTGCAAGGAGCAGATAGACTGTCAAGGCTGCCGGGACAGCCCAGCTAACGCCGGAGGAGACGGAGGGGGGTTGGTCGGTGAGCACTGAATTGGATCTCACGCCTGTCCTCGTCAACGTTGAGTCAGCGACCCACCAGTTGGCTGCGCGGCCTCCCGAGTTGAGAACATCGCAGTAGAAGGCGGACCTTCACTTTCCCCGGAGAGGCACCCATGAAAGTAGGAAGGATACAAATACAAGCAACCGAAAGAGTGCGCGCCCAGGGCACAAAAGGCAATGCGCCCCCGACTTGCTCGCAAATCTCCCTAATTTCTTGGTCAAGCCGTCGGGTTCACCTCTCCCTCTGCGGGCCGAGTCTAGCAAGCCGCCGGCAGTGGCCTCGTCGTTGCTGCGGTATCCTCCACGCTCATGATCAGCAGGAGCCAGCGCGGGAAGCTTGTGACGCAGCAGTGGTGGCTCGCATTGGGGCGGCTGAGGCGACCAGACGACGAGAGCTTCGTGCGAGCGGCTTACAGGACCCTCTTGCACAGAGAGCCCGATCCTGACGGACACAGTCAGACTGTTGCGGCGCTAGCACGCGGCGCCACGCGAGATGAGGTCCTGGCTGCGATCCTCCAGTCAGAGGAATGCTGGCTTCGGCAGAACGTGATTGCCTGCGTCCAAACGACATTGAGCAGGGGCCAACGTCGAAAGCTGGCGGCGCAGCAGTGGTGGCTTGCTTTGCGGGAATTGCGGCGCCCAGACGACAAGACCTTCGTGCGAGCCGCGTACCGTGCCCTGTTGGGCAGAGAGCCCGATTCTGACGGATGCACCCGAAATGTTGCCGCGCTCGCAGGCGGCACAGCCCGAGACCAGGTCCTCTCGGCGATGCTTCAGTCAGAGGAATACCAGCTTCGGCAGAACCTGCCCATGATGCCTGGCAAGGCCTTGCACAACGCGCGGTTGGAGTACATCCGCCAGCGCGTGCCTGCCGCCAGGATCGTGGTTGATCTGGGAGGAGCCGCCAACCAGTCTCGGGCCGGAGCCCTGCTCCTCTGCGGCTATCCGCACAGGCCTGAAACGATATATATCGTCGATCTTCCCGACGATCGGCGGATGCTAGGAAGCGGCGAGCCTGAGTCCGGCAAACATGGTCCAGTCGTGCGTCATAAGGGGGTCATGATTCGCTATCTGTACCAGTCCATGGCGGAGCCCGTACCGCTCGGGGAGGGAGCTGTGGATCTGGTCTTCTCCGGCGAAAGCATCGAGCACATCACGGAGACTGAGGCCGACCTTGTGTGCCGCGAAGCGTGGAGACTTCTGCGCCCAGGCGGCCACTTCTGCCTCGACACCCCTAATGGCGCTCTGACACGACTGCAATCGCCAGAGGCGCTGATCCACCCAGAGCACAAGAAAGAATACCGGCCCTGTGAGCTGCGCGCCAAGCTGGAAGCGGTGGGCTTCGACGTGGTCGAGGAGGGCGCCATTTGCCCAATGCCGGAGAGCTTACGGTCCGGCAGGTTCTTGTACAAGGAGATGGTCAATCGAAGAGGGCTCTCCGCGAATCCGGACGAGGGCTACCTGTTTTACCTCATCGGGCGGAGGCCGCCGGCAGAGAATACCGCCGCCTGAGCCGGCGCAGCGGAGCCAGCCTTCTGGTCTGCCTGATTCTCTCAGGCGGTAGGCGGCGTTGCCCCAGCGTGGCTCGATTGCCGTAACGGGTCCGAACTCAAATCAGCCGCTCCAGCCCGGATCGTTTAGCAGATTCTTGTCCCAAATCAGGATCACGTATCCGTCGACCTGATCGATTTCCCGTGGAGCGCCGAAGGCCTGCTCGAGCTGGGTCTCTGGGACAGCACCCGGCAGCCGCGTATCGATCAACGCGAAATTGGCTTCATGCTCTCTTGGGTCGTACCAGTCCGATTTGCTCAACCATCGGTAGGGCCCAAACTTCTGCCCTTCTGGCACCACAGCGCTCACCTGGACGCTGCCGCCCGATTCAACAGTCACCGAGTTGGCCGCCCAGTAGCCCCCGATGCCATAGCGGAGACCATGACTCTGCAGCCAGGGCACGATCTGGGTCGGCCTGTTGGGAACAGTGGGAGTGTTGAGGGCCGGCCAGAGGAAGGCAAGGTACAAGAGAGAGAGGGCGGCGGCGGCAACGGTCAGACGCCGATCCGAAAGCAACCAGTCTGCGCCCAGTCGGGCGGCCAGCACCGCGCCGAAGAAAAGGATGGGCATCGCGTAGCGGATCGAAGTCGGATCGATCACATAGGTGCTGAAGAACAGGGCCGCCAGCAGGATGACCGAACCCGTGATCAGAAGCTCCACCGTTCGATCGCCGAATTCACCGTGTCGCCAGCGACGGATCACAGTCCAGATCACCGCCGCTACGAAAAGGAGTCCGAAACCGTGCAGGATCAAACCAGCGGCGTGGCGGCCGACCGGCTGGCCGAAAAAGTTGGCTCCGAACAGCTCGAGCAGGAGCCGAAGCAAGAGGAGGGTGTGCTTAGGGAGATCGTCCAGGCTGACGAATGCCAGCTGAAGCGGCGTGCTGACCTGAAAGCCCCCGGCAGCGGAGACGGCTCTCTCCGCCAGCCGGGCAACCACTGCCGAGAGGAGCGCAACCAGGAAGAGTTGTCGATCCAGCATCGACCTGCCGGTCCGGTGGCGCCACCAGCGCAGGCCGGTGACCACGGCTAATGGAAGCGCGCCGATGACGGTCCCGAGAGGATCGGCGAACTGCGCCTGGGTCAATAGAACGAAGGCCAGGGGCACTGACCAGCGCGCCGGCAGACGGTCGATCAGCAGCAGGCTGAGCAGGACCAGGAAGATGGTGGAGACGTGATAGCCCGCGCGGAGCGCCGACTCCACACTGATACCGGCCGCGGGAACTGCCGTGAGAGCCAGGACTATGAGCGTCCGCAACCAACGCGCCACTCCCCGGCTGTTGGTCTGGGCGAGGAGTACAGCTGTCGCGACGGTGAGTGCGTAGACCACGGCCGGCTCATAACGGCCGACCGCAGGTTGGACGCCGAGAAATGCGACTCCGATCGTGTGGAACGCGATGTCGGTGGTGAGGAAGTTGTCTCCAGGCACCCACCAGTGATGCAGCAAGAGGTTGCCATGCAACAGTTCTTGGGCCTGGAGAATGATGGTGTACTGATCCGAATCGAGTGAGACCCTCTGACTCATCCTGACGTAAGCGCGAACCAGCCCCGCCAGCCCTAGCAGGCTGACGGCAATCACCAATGGCCGGCTAAACCACGCCGTCCGGTCTGTGGGGTGCTTTGGTAGATCAGGCTGGTCGCCGGTCGGCTGTCTCTCGTTCGAAAACGGCAGTTGACCGCCAAGCTGCCTTGATCGACCCGGTTTCAGGGTGGCGGGCATGCTGCTAGAAAATACAGGGAGGGAGGTTCGGGCGAAGAAGCCCTCCGACTCACCGCGGATGCGAGCACGGCCTAGCAAAGCCCGATGACGGGGTGCTAGAAGCCTTCAGATGATCGGGCGGCCGGTCTCCGCCACCGGTTCGAGAGCGGCATCCCTTGCCTTTAGACTGGCAGCGTGGCGAAGAGTGCGCTCATCACCGGGATCACAGGCCAAGACGGGTCGTATCTGGCAGAACTGCTGCTGGGGAAGGGCTACGAAGTCCACGGCGTGATCCGCCGCTCCTCGAGTCTGAACCGGCAGCGCATCGATCATCTGCAACACGCCAACCCTCAACATCCCGAGACATCCCGGTTTGTCCTCCACTACGGCGACATGACCGACTCGGGTGGTCTCAACCGGCTGGTCAAGCTCGTCAGGCCGGACGAGATCTACAACCTGGCTGCTCAGAGCCACGTGCACATCTCGTTCGATCAGCCTGAGTACACGGGAGACGCGGATGGTCTGGGAACGACGCGACTTCTGGAGGCGATCCGGACGGCCGGCCAGCCCACTCGGTTCTATCAGGCGTCGACCTCCGAGATGTTCGGCAGTACGCCGCCGCCGCAGAGTGAGACGACAGTCTTCCACCCCCGTAGCCCCTACGCTGCGGCGAAGGTCTATGCGCACTGGATGACTGTGAACTATCGGGAGGCGCACGGCATCTATGCCTGCAGCGGCATTCTCTTCAATCACGAATCACCCCGCCGCGGCGAGAACTTCGTAAGTCGCAAGGTCACCAGAGGCGTGGCCAAGATCGTCGCCGGGAAGGCTGATCATCTGTCACTGGGCAATCTTGACTCCCTGCGGGACTGGGGCCATGCGCGTGACTACGTGGAAGCGATGTGGCTGATGCTGCAGCAGGAGCTGCCTGACGACTTCGTGATTGCCACCGGCCGCAGCCGGACCGTGAAGGAACTCGTCGAGACCGCGTTCGCTGCGGTCGGACTTGACTGGACACAATACGTCCGGATCGATTTAGCCTATGTAAGGCCTTCTGAGGTAAACCACCTCCGCGGTGATCCCACTAAGGCCCGGCAGAAGCTTGGTTGGACCCCTCGGACGACTTTCGAGGAGATGATCCGCGAGATGTTGGAAGTCGACCTGGGTTCGGAGGGTGCAGAACCCGCGTCGGTGTTGAAGTCAACAAGCTCCTTACGCCATTAGTGGAGCAGCGACCGCTAGTTGGTGTGGTTCAGGCGACTCTTGTGGACACCGTACATAAGTCTTGTTTCGTCGTTGGACCCGGTCCTGGGCGCCAAGCCGCGCCCGGCCCTTCACATCCGATTATCAGCTGCCGCGCCGACCAATCACCACGTACTGGGCTCCAGCCGGCAACAAATGCAGAAAGCGCTCCATGGGCCGTAGCCGTTTCAGCGGCCCCGAGAAAAAGCCGGTGTAGTCGAGCCGGCAGTTGACAAATCCGGCTTGCCGGAGCAGGGTGCGGGCATGGCTTGGACGAATCAGGCGGGCCATCTCATCGAACGCACAAGCGCCGACGAGACGACGTGTGACAGGGTTCCAAGGGTTGTGTTCAGCGAGCACAAAGACACCGCCGGGCCGGAGCACCTCCAATACAAACTTCGCTTCTTCGAGCCTCGCGTCGGGTTCGATGTGATGAAAAACTCCCGAGGCGTAGACCATGTCGAACTCGCCCGCCGGAGTGAACTCCGACCGCAGCTTTACAGTGACGCGTGGATCGTCCTGGAAACGCTCAGTCGCTACGTGCACCGATGCAGGCGAAATGTCGACAGCCGTGACGGTGCAGCCGGGGAGTGCCGAGAGTAGATGCGGGATGGCCAAGCCTATCCCGGCACCGAAATCCATCACGCGAGAAGGCAGCAGCGGCAACCTGCGGGAGAGATAGCGGAGTCGCGCGCGCGTGAAGTCAGCGGCAGTCTCGCCCGACCTGCGCAGGTTCTCATCGAGAAGTCGGTCGTAGCGCGATGCAAACAGATCGAACTCCGCGGCCTGGTCAAGCTCAGTCCGAGACATTGATTTGCTCGCTTCCGCTGATCACAGAGGCTGGGCCTACTTGTAGAGCGCTTCGGGCGGGTGAGCCCGACCAGAAGCTGCGGCGTAGCCGCCATATGCCCCGCAGATCATCCTTGACCGTTTTCGGCACGTTGACTCGCGAATCGCGATCCTCCACCCAGTCCACAGGCACCTCAAAGACTCGCACACCTGCCCGTTGGGCGAGAAGCAGCAGCTCGGTGTCGAAAAACCAGCCGTCATCACGTACGAATGGAAGTAGACATCGAGCAGCTCGCTGGCTGATCGCTTTGAAACCACACTGCGCATCGCGAAATTGAGCGGCAAGCGTGGCTCTTACTATGATGTTGTACGAT